>Ga0190265_10002718_pt1 | contig 11899 bp, 9 predicted proteins | sample Popmic124T_FD_133135 | JGI IMG/M metagenome (GOLD analysis project Ga0190265, IMG submission 133135) | Populus adjacent soil microbial communities from riparian zone of Indian Creek, Utah, USA - 124 T | ecosystem: Environmental > Terrestrial > Soil > Riparian zone | place: USA: Utah | collected...
GAACGGAATGCCGCAGGATTCCAAGGGCGAATCGTTCGCCGCCCTCTTCGAAGCGGAGGCGGGCAAAGCCACGCCCCACCGTCGGTCGTTCAATATCGGCGAGGAGCTCGACGTCGTGGTCGTGCAGATCGGCCGCGATGCCGTCTTCGTCGGCCTCGACGGAAAACAAGAGGGCTTCGTCGAGTCGAAAGACCTCACCAGCAAAGAGGGAAATCTCACCGTCAAGATTGGCTCGCGCATCACCGCGCGCGTCGTCGAAATCGGCGGGCGTCTCGGCGCGGTGAGGCTCACCCCGGTCTACGTGCGCCCCCCCGCCGAGGAGGAGCCTGACGCGGTGCCCGAGGCCGCGCTCGTCCCCGGTTCGGGAATGCTCGCGGTCGGTGCCAGCGTCAAGGGCACGGTCGCGCTGGTCGAACGCTACGGCGTTTTCGTGCAGCTGACGCAGGGGAGCCCCGGCGGCAAGCGGGGTGTCCGAGGGCTCGTCCCGACCTCCGAGCTCGGCGTTCCGCGCGGAGCCGATCTGCACAAGATGTTTCCCGTCGGCACCGAGCTCGAAACGAAGATCATCGCCATCGACGAGCGCAATCGAATCAAGCTGTCCGTCGTCGCGCTCAATGCCGACGTCGAGCGCCGAGACTTCGAGGCGCACAAGAGCAAGGGGCAGGGCAAGAGCGACACATCGTCACCGCGGTTCGGCACGTTGGGCGATTTGTTCAGCCAGAAAAAGCGCTGACGACGACAGAAGGGGAGGGCTTCGATGAAGGAGCCGCCAGTGCGAGCCAGCATTCTCGTCGTCGACGATACGGTCGAGAACCTGCACCTCTTGTCGAAGATCGACGCCGGCCGCACCACGTTGGTCGTGGCGGCGTTCGATCTGCATGCGCTGCTCGACGGCCTCGAACAGATGTTTCTGCCGCTGGTCCTCGCCAAGGGCATCGATCTCGTGCTCGAGCGGCCGCCGAGCTTGCCACGCATCGTGCAGGGAGACGCCGGCCGCATCCGACAGGTCCTCATCAACCTGCTCAGCAACGCCACGAAGTTCACGGAGCGAGGCGGCATCTCCGTTTGGGCGTCCGCCACCGCGCTTTCAGAGCGCAGTTATCTCGTGACGATTGTCGTCCGCGACACTGGCTCTGGAATCGAACCCGCCGACCTCGGCCGCGTCTTCGGGGTCTTCGAGCAGTCGAGCGTCGGCATCCGAGCCGGAGGCGCGGGGCTCGGCCTGGCCATCTCCAGAGATCTCGCGCGATTGATGGGCGGTGACCTGACCGCGACGAGCGAGCCGGGAACTGGGACGAGCTTCGCCTTCTCCTTCGAGGCGCGTCCAGCAGAGGGGCGACGCCGCCAGCGGCTCGGATGGGGTCGGCCTCGCGCCGGCCGAGCCGCGGCCGAAGATCCTCGTCGCGGACGATCGAACCGACAACTTGATGATGGTGGACCAACTCTTGAAGGGCATCGGCATCGAGACTCGCTTTGCCTCGAGCGGCGAGGAGGCTATCGACGCTCATGATGCTTGGCTCCCCGACCTCGTCCTGATGGATGTGCGGATGGCCGGCATCGGCGGCATCGAGGCCATCCGGCGATTGCGGGCGGCCGGCCGCAGCACGGTCATCGTTGCCTTCACCGCGAGCGGACTCGACGCAATGATGGCAGAGGCTCGTGCGGCGGGGGCCAATGAGGTTCTCCTCACGCCTTACAAGGAAGCGGAGTTGCTCCACCGGATCGCTGACCTGCCGCGACTTCGCTACGAGTACGCGGACGATCCGATCTCGCCCGCTCCTCCAGCGTCGCTTCGCAAAAGGCCCGGGCGGCGCCGCTCTCGCGTCTGCTCGAGGGCGTCCCGCACGAGCTGGTCGAGCAGCTGCGCGTAGCCGCCATCCAGGCACGCGCGTTGCAAATCGAGTTCTTGTCCGCACAGCTGGCCCAACATTCACCGGAGGCCGCGGCGGGTGTACGGGCCCTCGCCAAGGAGTTCCGTTATGAAGAGCTGGCCTCCGCGTTGGAAGCGTTCGCAAGCGAATAGCTAGTCGTTGACTTCCCGACCCGGCTGCCACTTGCTCGGCCCGCCGGTCGTTCCACCATCCGACGCAGGGGACCGCCCTTTGCGCCTCGACCTCCGGCTCGTCCCGGGGGCCGGAAAAGTGATCAGACCACTTTTCTCTTCGCGGAGTTCGCTTTCGTGGCCAGTCAACCTTGGTTAGCTGGACGGAAGTCAAAACGGGCGTCAACTGGTCAGACCACTTTGCGTGCCGATTGGTCCACTTGTGCCTTTACGGGAACGCCCGCGCTGCGCTAACTTTGCGCCGCACGGTCGCCGACGGGGCGCCGTGGCAGGAGCCATTCTGCGTTCTTCCCCCTTTCGAGCGATGGTTGCAATCGTCCTCGCGGCGGCCTGTGCACCGGCGCCCGCCGGCGTCGGACGCGGTCCCCATCGTGACCCGTCCACCGTCGGGTCCACGCCGCCCATGTCCGATGCCGGCGGGGACGAGGCCGGCCGTCCCAGCTCGCAACCGAGCGTGGTGATCGCCGTGGCGAATCCGCTCGGGCAGCCGCGGTCATCGGAAATCGTGGCCGTCGCGTTGAACGATCTGCGAAAGCTCGTGCCCTCCCTCGACGGGCGAAACTCGGTCGTCACCGACGAAGCACAGCGACCGGTCGTTTCTCAGTTGGTGGACAACGATGGCGACGAAAAACCCGATGACCTGATTTTCCAAGCCGATTTCGTGCCCAATGGGACGCGCATCTTCACCGTGCAGGCGGGCCTTCGGCTCCCCGTCCCCCGCGAGCAATTCAAGGTCTATGGGCGGTTTGCCCGTGAGCGACACGACGATTTCGCGTGGGAAAACGATCGCATTGCCCATCGCATGTACGGCGCGGCGCTGGAAACCTGGGCGGCGGAACCGCTCACCAGCAGCGGGGTCGACGTGTGGTGCAAACGCACGCGAAAATTGGTGATCAACGACTGGTACATGACGGACAACTACCACCAAGACACCGGTGAGGGCGCCGATCTCTATTCGGTGGGCAAATCACGTGGCTGCGGCGGCACCGGAATTTGGAGCGAGGGCAAGCTCCACGTGTCGCGGAACTTCATCGATACACGCGTATTCGCCAATGGCCCTATTCGGCTCGTATTCGAGCTCGGTTATGCCCCCTGGAACGCGGGGGGCCAGCCGGTCTCCGAGCGAAAGCGCGTCATGCTCGACGCCGGCAAAAACTTCGGCCGCTTCGAAAATACGTTCAAAGTCGAGGGGCGCGACGCGTCGCTCTTGCTCGGTATCGGCATCGCCAAGCACGAAACCGGTTCGGTCTCCGTAGACAAGCGGGCCGGATCGCTGGTGTCGTGGGAACGCCTCAAAGGAAACAACGGCCAGCTCGGTTGTGCCATCGTCACCGCGCGCGACAAGATCGTTGATTACCAGCAAACTGCCACTGATTTTCTCCTGATCGCACAAGCGTCCACGACGGCGTCCACCTCCTATTACGCGGGCTTCGCATGGGACAAGAGCGGCGACATCACCGACGTCGCCGCTTGGAACGAGCAGGTGCGCGCCTTCGCGAGCGGGCTCGAGACGCCGCTCTCCATCACGCTAGAAGCCAAGTCGATGCCGACGCCTCGCCGCGGCTCGGGCGCCGCCTCGTGGCTTGCGCAGGCGTGCGAAACCGTCGTGCAGCGCCACCCTGCGGGGTTTGGAGACAAATGGGAGTACGACGCGGGCCTCGTTCTGCGTGGATTCGAGCAAGCGGGGCAGAAGACGAAGAATCGAAAGTACCTCGAATACGTGAAGCGAAGCATCGATCGCTTTCTCGATGGGACCGGCAACATCGCGGGCTACGTGCTCGAGGACTACAATATCGACCAGATCAATGCGGGCAAGGTTCTCTTTTCACTCTATGAAGACGCGAGCGTCGGCAAGGACAAGGATCGCTATCGAAAAGCGCTCCACCTCCTTCGTTCGCAGATGCAAAGCCACCCTCGCACGCAGGAAGGCGGCTTTTGGCACAAGAAAATCTACCCCCATCAGATGTGGCTCGACGGGCTCTACATGGCCTCGCCCTTTTTGGCCGAGTTTGCCATCCGCTTCAACGAACCGCGCTTGCTCGACGAGGTGGCGCACCAGATTCTCTTGGTCGAAAAGCACACCCGCGACGCCAAGAGCGGCCTTCTTTACCACGGCTGGGACGAAAGCAAGCAGCAGCGCTGGGCCGATCCGACGACCGGGACTTCGCCGCAATTTTGGGGGCGCGCGATGGGCTGGTACGCGATGGCGCTGGTCGACGTTCTCGACTTTCTGCCGACCGGCCATCCGCAGCGCCCGGCCGTGCTGAACGTCCTCGAGCGTCTCGCGGCGTCCATCGCCCAAGTGCAGGACGCGGGCACCGGCGTTTGGTGGCAAGTCCTCGACGCCGGCGGCCGTGAAAAGAACTTTCGAGAAGCGTCGGCATCGGCGATGTTCGTCTATGCTCTAGCCAAAGGAGTGCGGCGCCGCTGGCTCGATCAACGCATCTACGAGCCTGTCGCCTTGCGGGGCTATCGCGGCATCGTCGACCAGTTCGCGGAAGTCGACCGTCAGGGCCACTTCAATCTCAATCATGTGTGCAAGGTGGCGGGCCTCGGGGGAAATCCCTACCGTGACGGGTCGTACGCGTATTACACCAGCACGGAAGTCGTGGCCAACGATCCCAAAGGGCTCGGTGCTTTCCTTTTGGCAAGCGTCGAAGTGGCCGGTCTCGAGCGCGAATGAATTCGCATTCCGTGCACGCTCCGTCGAGCGCCCCGGCGCGGGCCATGTCGGCAGTGGTGGCCATCGCCTTGGGCGCGCTGGTGAGTGGGGCAGTGGCTTGTACGCAGCCGCAGCGCAAGGCCGGCGAGTTTTACGACGTTCGTGAATACGGAGCACGTTCCGACGGCAAGACCAAGAACACCGAGGCGATTCGCAAAGCCATCGAGGCCGCGGCCCTGGGCGGAGGAGGCACCATCTTCTTTCCCGCGGGGCATTTTCTCAGCGGCCCTATTCACTTGAAGAGCAATATCACGCTGTTCATCGATGCTGGCGCCGTTCTCGAGTTCAGCCAAGACTTCGACGACTACCTTCCCATGGTTTTTTCTCATTGGGAGGGAACGGAAGTCACCAATTTCTCCCCTCTCATTTACGGCAATCAGCTGGAGAATGTCGCCATCCACGGGCGAGGCATCCTCGATGGGCGAGGGGAAGCATGGTGGAACTACTTCAAGGCGCTCGAACGCGATCGTGCAGCCCGCGGCACTTGGAAGACAGATTCCCGATGGCAACGGGAGTTCGCGCGAAATAACCGTGGGATCCCCCTCCCCGACGACACCAGTCGAATCGAGATGGGCTTTCTGCGGCCACCGTTCATTCAAATTCTCCACTCGAAGAACGTGTCGATCAGGGACGTTACCATCCGCAATTCGCCCTTCTGGACCATCAATCCCGTCTTTTGCGACAACGTCACGATCGCAGGGGTGACCATCGAAAATCCGGAGGGCGCTCCCAATACCGACGGCATCGATCCGGAATCCTGCAGCAACGTGCACATTTCCGATTGTCACATCAACGTGGACGACGACTGCGTGTGCATCAAATCGGGGCGCGACGAACCGGCGCGACGGATCAATCGTCCGTCCGAGAATCTTACCATCACGAATTGCACCATGTTGCGAGGGCACGGCGGCGTCGTCATCGGCAGCGAGATGTCGGGCGGGGTGAAGAACGTCGCCATCTCCAACTGCGTCTTCGACGGCACCGACCGCGGCATTCGCCTCAAGTCGACGCGCGGAAGGGGAGGGACGATCGAGAACGTTCGGGTGAGCAATATCGTGATGAGGAACATTCGCGAGGAGGCCATCACCATGAACCTCCACTACACCAACGCGCCGCGCGAGCCGGTGTCGGCACGCACCCCACATTTTCGAGGAATTCATGTGAGCGGGATCAGCGGAGAGGCGGAGAGGGCGGGCGCGCTGCTCGGACTGGAGGAATCGCCGCTCGAAGACGTGAGCCTCTCCGATATCGCGCTAAGGGCGAAAAAGGGGCTGACCATCCGGGATGCGACGAACGTGCAATTGCACATGGTTCGGATCGATGCCGACGAGGGTCCCGCCATCACTGCCGAGCGTGCTTCCAACCTGGGACTGTCCAACGTGACGTCGATGGCTCCGCGCCGCGGTACGCCGGTCATCGTTCTTTCCAACGTCAACGGGAGTTACGTTCGTGGCTCTGTTGCGGCGGCCGGCACCGACGTTTTCCTGCAAGTGACGGGAGCGGCATCGTCCGCCATCTTCGTGGAAGGCGGTGATCTCCTTCGCGCTGACCATCCGATTGTCGTGGCGGCCGACACGGCGGACGGTGTGGTGACCACGGCCGGCCTCGCACGGGGTGAGGGCGGCTCGCGAGCGCGGCCAACCTCGCGCGATATACCCATACCGGTACGCGCCGCTCTCCCTGATGGGATGCCCCGCTAGAGAACGATATTGTCGACGACCGGCCGCGCCAAACACCTCTTGACCGGTCGGCAAACTCGGTCAGCCTTGGGACGAATGCGTGCCGCTGGGAAAGCCTCGCGCCACTACAAAGCCGGTTCGACGGCGGAGATCGTGCTCGCCCAGATCAAAATCATGATCGAATCCGGCGATCTCAAGCCGGGGGACAGGTTGCCTGCCGAGCGCGATTTGGCCAAGCGCTTCAGAATGAGCCGCGCGAGTCTGCGCGCCGCCCTCCACTCCGTAGCCGGAATGGGACTTTTGCAGTTCCGTCACGGATCGGGGACGTACATCCAAGAGGGCCCACCTGTTTTGCACGATGGCCCACTGTCTCTTTTGGCTCGCTTGCACGGCTTTACGGACGATGAAATGTTCGAGGCGCGCCGCCATCTCGAGGTGGGCGTTGCGGCGCTGGCCGCCGAACGCGCTTCGGTGGCCGACTTGGCTGCGATGCGCGCGGAGATCGCTGCAATGGCGGGCGCACTTCATCATCCGCAGCAATACCTGGTGCATGACATGCGCTTCCATCGCACGGTGGCGAAGGCTTCCAGCAATCCGATTCTCGCCACGTTGGTGGAACTGATCTCGACTATCCTCTACCAACAGCGACGACAAACCGTCGCCGGGGCGCTCGACCTCGCCCCGTCTCTGGCCATGCATCGGCGTATCTACCGCGCCATCGCCGCCGGCGATCCGGCTCGGGCCCGCGACGCGATGAACCAACACCTCGATCGCACGCAGCGTGCCCGCCGGCGTGAGCTTGCGGCGGGTGCCGCGCCGAGAAAAAGGCCCACCACCGGCAGCAATGGCGCGCCTCGCGCGCTGCTTCGCCGCGCCGCGCACGACGGAAAATAGCGGCAGCCTTGCGGGCGGAGGATATCCTCAATGCGTCTCTTCATTCGTGCGTGGCGTCAGGGCAACGAGTGAACAGTCGATTCCCTGGTAGTCAAAGTGGTCCGACCACTTTGTCCTTGACCGGAATGACGCGCGAAGCTAGACAAAACGCGGTCTAGTCAATCAACTCGTCCATGGCGGCCGTTTTCGTGTCGCAGCTGGGGCACGACACGGCTCACCTATTTGAATCGACGCAACCTGCCCCGCGGGTCGGAGATGGAAACGCCGTGACCCAGACATCGCTCGATCCAAGCAAGCTGATTTTCCCGCACACCGCATCCCAGCGCGGCCGCGCCATCTGCGTCTCGCCGCAAAATAGCGATTTGGCCTATCTCCACTATGGCCGCATTCGTCTCGACCCCGCTGTACCGCGCGCCGCCTTCGAGACCGGTCGGCGTGAAACGGCGCTCCTCTGCATGGGCGGTCAGTGTCGCGTCAGTGTCGACGGGGATCACTACGATATCGAGCTCTACGACAGCATCTACGTGCCCCCCGGCGCCGCGGTGGAGGTGACGACCGGCACGGAAGTCGATTTGGTCGAGTGTTCGGCGGAGGTTAGCGGAAACTACCCCCTCCAAGTCATCCGGTATCCCGACGTGGCCAAAAGTCCGAGCCTGAAGTTCAGGAGTGGCGGCGTATCGACCTCCCGCGATCTGAATATTCTCATAGGAGAAAATGTGAGAGCGGGCCGGATCTTGGCAGGGTTCACCCGTTCCGTTCCGGGAAATTGGACGAGCTGGCCCCCGCACGAGCACGCGGCGACGCTGGAAGAGCTTTACGTCTACTTCGACATGCCGCCTCCCGCTTTCGGAATACAGCTCGTTTACACGAAGCCCGACGAACCCGAATTCGTCAGCATCGTTCGCGACGGGGACGCGGTCTTGATGCCGGCCGGCTATCACCCCAATGTCGCGGCTCCAGGCCATAGCATCAACTTCATTTGGATGATGGCGGCGCGGCGGGAAGGCGAAGACCGGCAATTCGGCGTGGTCAACGTGCAACCCGGCTTCGACCAGGCGGGCTCGGGGCTGGAGGCCAGCCGAGTCTCGCAACGTTGACGTCTCGCATGACACCTCCGTGAAGATTTGCGCCACCGCGGTTCGAATCTCTCTGCAATGAGAGAAAGAACGGTCGTTCGCAATATCGTCAATCGTCGAACCTACAGATCGAGGGCGGCATGGCAACCTACATGACGATGCGGGCGGGATGGGCAGTGCTTTCCGGGCTTCTCTTGTTGGCTAGTTGCGGCTCGCCTGACGACGATCCCACCGGAGCCGGCGGGACACGGGGCAGTGGAGGCAACGGAGGCAGCTCGGGCGCGGGCGGTGCCAGCGGTACATCGGGAGCCGGCCGCGGCGGAGGCGATAGCGGCGTCGGGACCGGAGGATCGTCGGGCACCGGCGGTTCCGTGGGCAAAGGCGGCAGCGGTGGAACCGGAGGATCGTCGGGCGCCGGCGGCGCGGGAGGCAGCGCGGGCAGCGGTGGCGCTGGCCCCACGGACGGTGGCGTCGGAGGCACCACCGACGCTGGCGGCGCTGGTCGCGCCGGAAGCGGCGGGAGCGGCGGTAGCGCCGGAAGTGCTGGAGGTTCGGGGGGCGGCGCAGGTGGAAGTGGCGGAACGATCGACGCCGGACGCGACGGCCTCGGAGGCTCGGCCGGCACCGGTGGCGCGGGAGGCGCAAGTGGAAAGGACGGCGGGGCGGGCCAATCGGGCGCGGGCGGTAAGGCCGGTTCCAGCGGAGCCGGCGGCGGACCCGCGGACAGCGGCCCGCCCGGGCCATGCCCGACCGCGCTCGTCGGTTGGGCCACGGTCTCCGGCGACGGCGTCACAGCGACGACGGGGGGCGGCAATGCCGCGCCGGTCCGGCCCACCACCGCCGCCCAACTGCTGGCCTACGCCAGCGACAGTACGGCGCGCGTCATCGAGATTTCTGGCACTTTCTCGGTGCCGGACCTCGACGTCGCTTCGAACAAGACGCTGGTCGGGATTGGAAATAACGCGACCATCAATGGCGGCGTCCGAATTCGCGGCGACTCGGATGCGCCGGTACAGAACGTGATCATCAGAAACCTGCGCATCAATGGCGCGACGACTGCCGTCGACAGCGATGCGCTGCAAATCTACTTCGCCCATCATGTCTGGATCGATCACTGCGAAATATGGGACGGCCCCGATGGCAACCTCGACATGTCGCACGCCATCAATTGGGTCACCGTCTCCTGGACGAAGTTTCGGTACTCGAGCAGCACCGCCGACCACCGATTTTCCAGCCTGATCGGCCATTCGGACGACAATAGCGGGGAGGACAACGGACGTCTGAAGGTGACGTTTCACCACAACTGGTGGGCGGAGAATGTGTTCGAGCGCATGCCTCGCGTCCGTTTCGGTCAGGTACACGTCTTCAACAACTACTACTCGTCGAAGGGTAACAATTATTGCGTTCGCGCCGGTACGAATGCGCACCTTCTCGTCGAGGGAAACTACTTCGACGGCGTCAACAGTCCCCACGAGTTCAATGACGCGACCGACCAGACGACATCGCACATTACCGCGCGAAATAATACGTACAACGGCGCAACGGGCAACCAGCTCACCGGCGGAGGCGGCACGCCATTCACCAGCGTTCCGTATTCCGCCACCATCGAGCCGTCCGCCGGCATCGCGGCATCGGTGCGCGCTTGTGCGGGTCCCCGCTAGCGCTCAATCCTTGGTCACGATTCCAAGCGTCGTGGCGCCGGCGCCTTTGACGATGTCCATGAAATGCACGACCTCTCCGTAGGGTGCGTCGTCTTCGATCTTGAAGAACACCACCTTTTGGTTCTTGAACTTGATGCGTTCGGCGATTTTTTCCGCCAGCCCTTCGGGTGCCACCGGCTCTTGGTTGATGGAGAGCTCCCGTTGAGCGGTAAATTCGACCACGATGGGCACGACATTGGGATCGGGGGGCGCGGTGGACGTGTCCTTCTTGGGGATGTTGGTGGTCAATTCTTTGAGCATCGACGGCACCAGAACCATGAAGATGATCAAGAGCACGAGCACCACGTCGATGAGGGGCGTGACGTTGATGTCGCCTTTGGCTCCTTTCTTACCGTTGCCTACGTTCATTCCCATGACGGTTGCTCCTCCAGCCCTTCTTCGGGCTACGGCTGTTCTTTCAATTCTTCGGTGCCGAGCATCACATCGTCGAGTCCGGCTTTGTGCACCGCTTCCATCACCTCGCGCACCGCGCCGTACGTGGTACGCCCGTCGGCCTTGACGAAGGCAGTCTTCTCCGGGTGCCGGCGTCGCTCCTCTTCCACGAACCGCGTCACTTCGCCGGGCCCCGACACCGGTCGTCCCGAGACGTAGACCGTCTTGTTGGCCGTCACCGCGATGATGATGTCCTTGCCGTCGTCCGGCTTTCGGGAGTGATGGGCGGTCTTCGGCAACTCCACCGGTACGCCGCTGGCGATGATGGGCGTCACGACCATGAAGATGATGAGCAGCACCAGCACGACATCGACCAGCGGGGTGACGTTGATATCCGCTTTGACCTTGTCCTCGCGACGCGACTCGGCCCCATGCGGGTCGGCCTGCAAACGGCGGCGCAAGCGAAGCCGATGCAGGCCCTCGGCCGCGATGTTTTGCGGTCGGTCGTGGCTGCGCGCCAGTTTCATCAGGTCGCCGCTTCCGCGCCACCGGAGTGCCGGCCACGACCCTCGCGCAGCATGGTCTCCAGCATCTCGCCCGCCGTCTCGTCGACGTCGATGGTGATCTCGTCGACCCTGTCGATGAAGTAGTTGTAAAACCACACCGAGACGATGGCTACGGCGAGGCCCACGGCCGTCGTCAAAAGGGCCTCGGAGATGCCGATCGATACCGTGGCGAGGCCGCCCCCACCGCCTTTGCTCGGATCCCCCATCGACTGGAAGGCGGTAATGATCCCGAACACCGTCCCGAAAAGGCCGACGAAAGGTGCCGACGATGAAATGGTCGCCAGCACCGACAGACCGCGCTTCATGTTGGCGAGCTCGCGCGCCTTGACCCGGTTCATCGAACGCCCCACGCCGTCGACCATCATCTCGAGCTCGACCGGGTCGGACGCCTTGGATCCCAATCCTTTCAAGCCGCGCAAGAACTCTTTTACGCCGTTGCCGATGACGCTCGCTACCGGGCTGCCCTTCCATCGTTGGTCGAGGCCGACCACCTCTTCGAGCCGGCTATTTCCGCCCACCATCTGTTGAAGGGCGCCGACATAGCCAACGGACTGGCGCCGCCCTTTGCGAAGGGCGATCCACCGATCGACCGACACGCCGATGGAGTAAATCGACATGACGAGCAGAATGACCACCACACCCTTGGCGGTCATGCCCATCTGTTGCCACATGTGATAAATTGAAAAATCCATTTTCACCAGCTCCTTTGCGAAATGCCGCTCGCTACGGCCTTGGCGTCATTGCGGAACGTGTTCGTATCGAAAGTTGTAACAAAACCTGACGGCGTGCCCGTCGATGCTCACAGGC
>Ga0190265_10002719_pt1 | contig 11899 bp, 8 predicted proteins | sample Popmic124T_FD_133135 | JGI IMG/M metagenome (GOLD analysis project Ga0190265, IMG submission 133135) | Populus adjacent soil microbial communities from riparian zone of Indian Creek, Utah, USA - 124 T | ecosystem: Environmental > Terrestrial > Soil > Riparian zone | place: USA: Utah | collected...
CCGTCGCCAGGAGGCGGCAAAGTATCGGCGACCACATCGGGTCTGGGCGGCATGCTGACGTCCGGCATCGTGCCGGAGTCCCCCACCGTGCCCGCGCCGCCCGCTTTGCCAGCGCTGCCGTCTGCTCCCGGACCGCCGCCCGCTCCAGCGCCGCCGTCTTTGCCGGCACCGCCGCCCATTCCGGCACCACCGCCTTTACCGGCGCCGCCCCCCATTCCAGTGCCGCCGCCCGTTCCTGCTGCACCGCCCTTTCCGGCGCCGCCTGCTCCACTCGAGCCGGACGCACCGTCGGTGCGACCACCATCCGTCGTCCCGGTCGCGCCCGAGGCCCCAGCCGCTCCGCCGGTGCCGGTCGTCGATCCCCCCGCGCCACCGGTGCCCGTCGTACCCGTTGGGCCAGACGAAGTTCCCTCGTCTTGAGATCCGCAACTCAAGATGAGCGCGACCAACATCGGCGCCCAGGTCCCACGCGTAAGACGATTGGAAAAGTCCATGCTCGTACCTCCGTGCTGCGTCCGAGCCCAAGTCAAGATCGCAACGATGTTGTCATCGACGCCGTCGTTGGTCCGCCAGAAATCTGGCACGCAATCGACGCCGAATGCAATCGATCCAACGCTTTGCCAACAGAATCGACTGGCGCGCGAATAATGCAGCAGGGAGCTACGTGCCAAAGTGTGATGCGTACATAAAATGGTGCGCTCTTGGAGGTGTGTGAGCGACTGGTGCTGCAATTGCGGGGCAATTTTATGCGCGTGCGGTTTTGCAAGGCGTTCGGCCACATCTCTTCGAAATCGAGCCCCACGAGCCCGGGTGACGTCCACGTGTCCACGAAGCTCTGCCCGACCAACACCGGGCTAGCGCGCAAGTTCGGAATCTTGAAGATCTCGACGTCTCGACCCCGTTCGTCCTCGCGATTTACCTTCATCGGGAGGTTTCCAATCTGCTTGGCGAGACAGTGTCGTCCGATTGGATGACTTGACGCACTCCGTTGCGGTGGCTTGATTCAAACAGCTCGCGCGATGGCCTTGCTTCGCGAAGGAAAAACGCATGCTTTTATGTAATGAATGGGTCGAGTTTTGCGAGAAGAGACTCGACGCCTGCCGGCCGCCCACTATCCGTTCGATGCACGCGCTGGTCGAAGAAGAGAATGCCGATGTCGCGGAGGCTCTGCGCCAAAGTGGAGACGATGGGTTTCTCGAGCCGCTGCTCTTTGCCTATTTGCACGCCACCCGTCTCCACCCAGAGGGGCCTAGCACAATCGAGCTCCCCCAGATCGCTTTAGGTCATGTCGTCCCGGAGCTTCGCCCCGAGTCGATCCCCGTGCACGCCGATGACACGGGTACCATCTACGTGCCGGAAATTGGGTATTTCGTGACGCATGTTCGCAACGAGGAGATGGCGCTCATCTACCATCGCGAATCTCGATCGTATTCGCCTACCACGACCGACGGTTCCGACATTTCGTTTGCTTTCCACGCTCCGCTGCGCGTTCCCGGCACCGAGATCGAGATCATGCAACGCGGCAATCCCCTTATGGACGCGGTCTTCATGCGCAACGACGGTACCGCCACCGGCACACCTCTCGGCAAAAGCATCAGCTGTCGCGGGCAGAGCAACGTGGCACCGTTGGGTGGTGCGCTCGACATCATTCGTGAAAAGCTGAGCTTCTTCCATCGTCTCTTGACCCGAACGACCCGGCGGCTCTTCGTGTTCGACGAACCGAGCGTCGATTCGTTCGCGCGAATGCCCGCCCATGGCGTCGTATTTCTCAATGAGACGCAGGGCGTCCGCGAAGAGCCATTCTTCTTGTACGAGCTCGTCTGCAGAGGGACGATCACGCTGTTCAATGCGATGAGCCCGCGCCCGCGCGACTACTTCCACATCGATCCGAATCAGACGCTCGATCAGTTCGCCATCCGTTGGGGCGGCGATCGGAACGTCTACACCGGGCTGCACGGCATGTTTTACGAATGCCTCATGACGCTGGCGATGGACCACCTCCATCATCAACGCGTCTTTTCGGGGCGCATGGCGCACGAGGTTCTCGGCAGGCTTGCATATTTGCACAGCAGGTTCCGCTCGGACATTCACGACCTGATGGTGCGAGGCGATATCCTCTCCGATTTGGGAAGGGACTTTTATGGCCGGCTGACTCGGCAAATCGAGATCCTGCGCGCGAGGCGCGCGGCGCTTCCGTCGCTCGATCTGCGCAACCAGCTCGGTCTTTTCGACTACGCCGGTTTTGCCGAGCTCAATCCTTGCCCGCCGAGCTGACGCGCTCGGGACTGTCGAGATCGCGTCGCCGCAGGATATCGAATCTCTCCGTCGAGACCACACCCGACCGCTGGCGCTCGAGCAGCGCTTCGGCCTTTTCCTTTCCGAGAACGCCGGCGATCGCGTCGGCCACCGAGGGGGCGCCGTCGAGGTCGGCGCGGCTCTTTGCGAGCCAGAGGCTGATCGTTCGTCCGCGGCCATAACTGGTGGAGAAACTCAACCGTGTCAGGGGATAACGTGCCTTTTCGAGGGCGGCCCGCATTTGCTCCCAGGCGTCGAAATACGGCTCGCCGCGAGGGCCGGGGTAAACCTCTTCCACCAGCATGTACCCTGCTACGAACGTGCGCTCGTCGAGAGCCCCGCCGGCCGGCCGGTAGTCGAGATAGTCGGCCCAAGACCAGAGCTCCGAATGGTGCGGAGGAACCAGGGCGCTGTCCGAATCTCGATCGTAGACGTCCACCGCCTCTTTCAATCGCGAGGGAGCAACGCGGCGAGCCTTCTGCAAACGATCGAGATCGGCAAAGCCGCCTACCGTGTGCAGCGTCAAAAACGTGCTCGGGCCCGCTTGAATGAAAAGACCTCGCTCGTCGCTCAGACCGGCGTCGTTCAACGCGCGCAACCACTGTCGGCGGGCGTTCTCGAATTGTTCGCGCTTTTGGGGATCCACGTGATCGAAATGCACCGTTCGGTAGGTCGGGGCTTTGGAATCCGTCACCACCGGCTCGGTCCGCGAATGAGCACAATCTGTCATTGACAAGCCTAACGTCAGCAAGAGGGCCCCACGCATCGATTCGCGGCATAACATCGGCCGCCTGATCGAGCAACGCAAGAGTTGACGAGAAAACATTGCATCACTCGATGATGGGCGCGACATCGGCAGCAAGACCCGAGACGAGTGTATCCGGAGAGTCGTCGATGGAGGCTTCGGCGAAGCCCGCGCGAGTCGCCGGATCGATCTCGGGTGCGATCCGTTCGATCGTTCCCGTGAGCACCAACTCCGTCCCGCGCGGCTTCACGCGGATGCGACCTCCGACATGCAGGGCCGCGATACGCTCTTCCGGCGCAGCAAAACGTACGAACACGCCTCCTCTGCTGATGATGCGCACGAGCGGTTTCGGCGGTGTTCCGGTGACGGTGGCACCCGGATCGACGTAGCGCGCGACCACCGTTCCATCGAACGGCGCCCGCACCTCTTTGAACTCTCTTTCGTGCTTGAGACGCGATACCTGCGCGGCCTTCTCGGAAAGCGCGGACCTCGCTCCCTCGACGCGAAGGCCGGCCAGCTTGCGATCACGCGTCGCTTCTGCCACCTGCTCACCCGAGGCAAGCCCCTCCTTGGCGAGCGCGAGCACGCGGGCTTCACGCTCGGTCGCCGCCTTGCTCGTCGCGATGGCGAGCTTCAATTCGATGGCCTGCGACCGCGCCGCGGCCTTCGCGCCGGCCAGGTCGGACGCCGCAAGGCGGGAATCCAGCGAGAGGAGCAGATCGTCTTTCTTCACCTGTTCGCCCAGCCGAACGTTCACCGACACGACGGTCGCCACTTCGCGCGCCGATACGTCGACCGCCTCACGCGGAAGGATGGCGCCGAGCAGCGGAGAATCGCCGCGCAGCCCGAGCGGCGCGGAGTCGATGGTGGCTACGGAAGGGACGGCGATCGGCTGCGTCACCGGTGTCTCGATGGCACGCATGGCAAAGAGTGCGATGGGAGCAAGAAAGACGAGCGCCGTCGGAAGGACGAAAGAGCGGACGCGCACGCTCACCCCCGTCACTCCGCCGCCATCGTCGAGAGGAACGGCGTGCGGTAGGTCATGGGGTTGAGGCGGGCGAAGCGCGGGAAATCGAAGTTGTAGGGTTGACCGGTCATGTCGGTCTCGAAAAGCTCCCGGCGCGCATCGAATACCTCGCGAAACGCCCGTTCGAAGTAATCGTACATCTGGCGGCCGAGCGGCGTGAAAATGCCGTCACCCGACAGGTTGCGTAGATCGACGCGATGCTTACGGGCGATGAAGCTGAGCCTGCCAAAGAGCTCGTGCGCCTGCCGGCCGCCATAGAGTCCTCTTTCGTCGACCTCCCGCAACACGCCCGTCATCGAGTGCTCCGTGTAGAGACCATGGAAGGCATCGTAGATGGTGCGTCCGTCCACCTCGCGCGGAGCGATTGCATTGAGCGGGCCGTCGGGGTTGGTGTCGAAAAAATCGCGCCGCGCAACGGTCATGGCATTGAAGACGATATGGCCACACTGATGGGCGAGCTCGTCGACGAAGAAGATTTCGTCGTGGTCGTCGCGCGCGTTGAAAAAGGCAGTTCCGTGCGCATTGATGGTCGCGAACGAATTGACGTTGTCGTGCCGAAAGCAAACGAGGCGGCGGGTGACGCGTAAGATTTCTTGGCAGTAATCCGGCTTGACTTCGGCGATGCGGCCAAGACCGCGCGCGATGTGGTGAAGATGCCGATCGATTCGTCCGTCGATCTCGACGCGCGCGCGCGCGCCGTTCGTGTCGACGAAGCGCGTGAGGGTGAGCGGATCTTCGAACTGCACGAGCTCGATGGCCGTGCCCGGGACGAAGAGGGACGGTTCCAGACGAAATGGGATGGCCCTGGAATCGCCGGTGAGCTCGTAGGTGTCGCCCGTCCGATCCCAGGCGAGAATGAGGGACGTCTCGCGCTGGTCGGTTACGAACGTGCCGATGCGAGGGACGAACGCCCGGCCGCGCTCGTCGACCCAGATTTCGATTCCATCGGGCCGCATCGCCGGGGCGACGGCTCCGAACAGGATTTGAGGCAAGCCGACCTTCGACTCCGGCTCGGCGAAATACGTAAAGAGAAGAGGTTCGAGAAATGTGGAATCGTCTGCGCCCTCGAGAGCTTCGGCGATTTCCGGCGTGTCTCGCTTCACGAGAACACGCATTGCATTGGCGAGCTCGCGCTGGCCCGCCATGGTTCGTTCACGCCCGAAGTCAGATAAATGCATGGCGCCTTTCTCCGAACAATGAATGGTCGTCGAAAAAAGGGACGGCCTGGTCCCCAAAAAGAAGACAAGACCAGGCCGCCCCCCGACGTTTCTCAGAGCTCGCTAGCGTGGCACTTCGCCTTGCCAACACCGCCGGTGATCTGAGCCATGAGATCGTCCGAGAGCTCCTTGGAAGCGAGTTTCGCTTCGGCAGCCTTCTCGTTCTTGGTGGCGTTCTTCTTGTTCCACAGTTTCATTGTATGTCTCCTAGCTGCTGTTCTTGTCATGAACGCGCCAGTGTCGGCGAGTTCGTGGTGGATAACATACGAGCGAGCATTCAATGCCGACTCGAGCTGTCGTCCGTTTGGACGACAGCTTCGCAACGGGTCTCACGAGAATGCGTTTGCTATGGTCTCTCACGCGCGAGCGGAATGGATGGCGCGCGAAGCGGTAAACGAACGAGGAGGAACGGATGTCGGACGGTACCGTGGCGCCGCTCTTTCGGCAGGAGGCATTGGATCACCATTTCGGGCAGCGCCCCGAAGGCGCGGTCATCCGGATCACGCCGCAGTGGACTCGCTGGACATACTGGCTGCTGGTATGGGCGGTGGCGGCTGCGCTCGTCTACGCCATCGTCGGTCGGGTGAATCAGTATGCGACGGGCCCCGCGGTGGTACGCATCGAGGGGCGCACCGAGCTCACCGCACCGATGGCCGGCACTGTGGCAGAGGTGCGTGTTCGGCCCGGCGACAGCGTGCGCGAAGGCGACGAGCTCGTGCAGTTTTACCTCGCACAAGAGAGAGCCGACCTCGATCGCGTGCAGAAGGAGCACGACGGGTTGATGCTCCGCGTCCTCCGCGATCCCGGCGATCAGACGGCACGCGCCGGCGTCAATGCGCTCTTGGCGCAGCGCGAATTGGCGCTCAAGCGGATCGCGCAACGTTCGGTGGTGGCGCCCCATGACGGCATCGTACGCGACGTGCGCGTCCGCCTGGGTCAGGCGCTCCTACCAGGCGAAGCCTTGATGACCGTGACCCGGGCCGACTCGGCCGGCTACGTGATCGGCATCGTGCCCGCGCAGTCGCGCCCCATGCTGGAGACGGGAATGACGATGCGCCTCGAGCTCACCGGCTTTCGCTTTGCTTACCAGGAGCTGCGCATCGACGCGGTGGGCGACGAAGCGGTGGGGCCCAACGAAGTGAAACGATTTCTCGGATCGGCGAGCGGGGACACCGTGGCGGTGACGGGGCCCGTGGTGCTCGTTCGAGCGGCGCTCCCTTCGCGCGATTTCACCGCTTCGGGACAGTCTTTCCAATTCTATGACGGGATGGTAGGCGCCGCCGACGTGCGCCTCCGCAGCGAGAGCCTGATCGTCGCGCTGATCCCCGGGCTGCGCGATCTGCTCACGAGGCCCAGCCGTGGGTGACGACGCCGAGACGACAGCCAAGAAGCCCGTCAGCGGCTTTCCCGCCTTGTCGCGGCTGGGACAACGCTTGCGACGCCGCCAAATCCCGGTGGTCCTGCAGATGAACATGGTGGAGTGCGGGGCCGCCTCGCTCGTGATGGTGCTCGCCTTCCACGGAAAGGAAGTCCGCCTCGACCAGGTCCGGGAGCGGATCGGCGTCTCACGCGACGGCACCAACGCCCTCGCCATCCTCAACGCTGCGCGCAGCTACAAGCTTCGCGCTCGCGGCGCCAAGCTCGACATCGAGGACTTTGCCTTCCTCGAGGAGGGATCGATCCTCCATTGGGGGTTCAACCACTTTCTCGTGTTCGAACGCATGGATCGAGACGTGATGTTGGTCGTCGATCCCGCGGTGGGGCGGCGGCGCATTCCGCTCGACGAGGTAAAAAAGGCGTTCACGGGCGTGGCGCTCCTGTTCGAGCCGAGCGACGGCTTCGAGCCCGATTCCAGCGGGCAGAGACCGGTGTGGCGATACTTGAAACGCGCCCTCCGTGAAGGGGGGCGCTGGCCGCGCATCGTCGTTACCTCGCTCACCTTGCAGATCTTTGCGCTGGCTGTCCCGATGCTCACAGGGTCCATCGTCGATCGCGTCGTGCCGCGAGGCGATTCGCACCTTCTCGTCGTCCTCACCGCGGCATCGCTCTCGATCGTCGTGTTCAATTTTCTCGCATCGATCACCCGCGCTCATCTGTTGCTGCAGGTCCGCACGCACCTCGATGTCCAGATGACGGTGGGATTCCTCGAGCACATGGTCTCTCTGCCATTCGCCTTCTTCCAGAAGCGGTCGGCGGGTGACCTCATCATGCGCCTCAACAGCAACAGCACCATCCGCGAGATACTGACGGCCGGCACCCTGTCGGCGCTCATCGATGGGCTTTTGGTTTTCTTTTACTTGATGCTCCTCGTCATTGCGAGTCCGCTCATGGGCGGCGTGGTCTTCTTGCTGGGGCTGCTTCAGGTGGGGGTCTTCATCTTGAGCGAAAAGCGCCAACGCGAGCTCATGTCCGAAACCCTACACGTTCAATCGCGGTCGCAGAGCTATCAGGTCGAGATGCTAGCGGGGATGGAGTCGCTCAAGGCGATGGGCGCGGAGAAGCGCGCGACCGAGTATTTTACCAAGCTGTTCGTGGACGCATTGAACGTTTCCATCGAGCGCGGACGGTTGGGAGCTCTCATCGAATCGACGTTGGCATCGATTCGTCTCGGTTCCCCTCTCATCGTGCTCGCGCTGGGGGCGATGCTCGTCCTGCGCGGCGAGATGTCGCTCGGTACCATGCTCACGCTCAACGCGCTCGCCGCAGGATTTCTCGTGCCACTCGCAACGCTGGTCGGCACCGCCGAGCAGTTCCAGCTCCTCGGCAGCTACATCTCCCGGCTCGACGATGTCTTCGGCGCCGCGCCCGAGCAGGACGAAGCGAGGGTCGTTCCGGCGGAGCAGCTGACGGGGGCCATCTGCCTCGAGAGCGTCAGTTTTCGGTATGCCGAGCTCGGCCCTCTGGTCGTGCGCGACGTCAGCGTCGACGTCAAACCAGGGCAGTTCGTGGCGCTGGTGGGTCCGTCGGGATCGGGGAAGTCGACGCTGGCGAGCTTGCTGCTCGCGCTCTATCGCCCGACTTCGGGGCGTATCCTCTATGACGGGCGGGATCTCGCGGGTATCGACGCTAGGTCGGTGCGAAGACAGTTCGGCGTGGTCATGCAGCGTCCCTACCTTTTTGCGGCATCGGTACGGGAGAACATCACCTTGACCGATCCTAGTATGCCGCTCGATGCGGTCATCGAAGCCGCCATGGTTGCCCAAATCCACGACGAGGTGGCCGCGATGCCGATGGGCTACGAGACGGTGCTCTCCGACGCCGGCACGTCGATCTCGGGTGGCCAGCGCCAACGCATCACGCTCGCGCGCGCATTGGTTCGCAAACCGTCGATCGTGCTTCTCGACGAGGCAACGAGTGCGCTCGACGCGGCGACCGAGGCGCGCGTCCAGGAAGCGATCGAGTCGATGCGAAGCACGCGGATCGTCATCGCGCATCGCTTGAGCACGATCGTGAAGGCAGACCTCATCTTGATGATGAAAGACGGCACGATTGTCGAGCGCGGCACCCACGACGAGCTCTTCGCGCGCCGCGGGGCCTATCATGACCTCGTGGTGGCGCAGCTCGCGCAGGAAGGACCGCGCTTGGACGGCGGGGCCAAGACGGCCGAGGTCGTTCGCCGCGCGGGGTGAAGCGGCCGGCCATAAAAATCGTCACGGGACGCGATCTGTTGGGCCTGTGTGAGCCGACTAAGACGTGGACAATGCCACCACGGTCGACGTACTCGGCGCACTGCAAGGAACGGTCCCAACGAATGAGCGGTTGATGAAGCGATCGACAAAGCTCGAGAACGACGATGTGGATGGAGGAGAGAAACAGGGCGTAGCAAAGCAAAAACAGACACGCGGATTCGCGCATCGATCGCGTGGCACAAGCTTGCGAGGGGCGACTGCGGTGTTCATGGATGCATGTTTCGACGCACTTCTCGACGTCGCGCCGTCGACTCATATCCATGGTTCCCTGCAGCCGCGCCATGGGCGGGCCGCGCACGCCTTTACCAGGGACGGCGGGATTACGCAGCGCGTGTTTTGCCCGAAACATCTCGAACAGCTCGTCCCTGATGGAGCCGGCAAGCAATTCACTTCGCGCGTCGAACCGAGCCGCGCGCCACGTGCCATGCCGGGGTCCGAGACATCCGCTCGCGCGCCCGACGTCCGTCGCGTGGGATTGACCTTGCAGCACGAGCAGAGGGTCGTTGCCGCGTTCGCGCTGCAACGCACGCACGACGAGCTCCCCTATTCGTGGAGCGAGTGCGAGCGGCTCGAACGACTCGGCCACTTGATGGCCAGCGCAGTCGTAGCGCAGATCGATCTGATGGACGCGCAATGCGAGCTCGCCGTCGTTCGATCGATCGGGTCCGGACTCCAGACGTACCTACTGTTCGACCGAGAGAAGCAGCTCGTCCTTTGGGGCTCCGATCAAACGCACCCCGTGAACTGGTCGAGAGACGTCGATCCCTGCGAGCTCTCCATGGTCCGGTCGGCGGAGACGCTCTTGGTTGCTCGAAGCAACGACGATCTTCTTCCGACTCCTTTGCCAGCCCCCTTCGGTTTTCTCGTCGCCGCCAGCCCCGTCTCCACCGAAACGCCCTTCGGATCGGGCTGCGCCGTCATGGGGTTTCGCGTCATGGAAGATGGCGGGGGAGCCATCTTGCACCTTTCCGAACAGGAGAGGATGGTCGCCCGATTACTGGTTCGAGGTTACCAGCCGGTCAATATCGCAGCGCGGACAGGCGTCAGCGAAAACACGGTACGCACCTACATTCGGCGGATCTACAAGAAGCTACGCGTCTCCAGTCGGGCCGATTTGGTTCGCATGCTTCTCACGGAAGGATGACCGGCTGCGCGACCCGGCCGGCTACTATCAAGCTCCTGCTGGCGCTTTCATCGTCGCCAACATCTTTTCGTCGTGGTCGGCAGCCACCCGCAAGAGCGCGAGCGACTGCGCCCGGACGAACTTTTCGAACGCGCGCAGATGTTGGCTCTGTTCGGTCTGGATCGCCCGTGGCCTGCGGGGCGTCGAGGATCGACTCTCGAGCCCGGATCGGTAACGAGGCTCGTCGGGCCCGCGATTTTCGAGCGACGAGCGATGCTAGTGTGTCGATGTGATATCGCTGCCGTCTCGTTCTCGTTGGTCCTCTGCGGCCCTCCTTGCGGTGCTCGGTTGTACCCATGGCGAACCCCGACCGGTTCGCCGAGTCGTCGAGGAACCGGCAAGCTCGCCGGCGGGTTCCGACGGCCGCTATGGAGCCGCTGTCCCAGCAACGACGCTACCCGCCGCGGAGACGAGCCCATGCGCGCACCTGAGTGACCGACTCGCGTACTTGCCCGCTACCGCCACCGAGCCTTGCAACGCGGCGCGTTGCAGAGGCGCGGGCGGCGAGTGCGCGCCCGCCGGGCGGGTGTGCCCCTCGGCTTGCGTGCGTCGCTCCACCGATTCCGGAAAGGCCTGTTCGGCTCGAGAGGAATGTGAAGGGCAATGCCTTGCTCCTGCAAGTGCAGAGAATGGGCAGCGCGTGGCGGGCAGATGCTCTCCCGTTCTTTGGAATACAGGCTGTTTCAAGTCGGTGCGGGATGGCGTCGCAGCCGAGATCTGCGTCGATTGAACAAACCCTGTTCATTCATGTGGATGTTTTTTTGGCACCACACTGGATGTGGGGCCGAACGATAGCGTTGCCGTTACGAAGAAAGCGACGCCACTGCGATTGACAAATACGAGCGTCAAAAGCAGTGTGCGGCCAGTGTCTCTGTAGCTGGCTCCCCCAATCTCTCTCGTCTGTCAATTAGGAGCGTAGGTCAATGAAAGAGCATCGCGTGCCGTCGTATCGATTCCGGCGAAACTGTGCCGTCCTTGGTTTCGCCGCCGTTGCGCTGGCTTCAGCGTGCTCTGGGGATGACACCGGACCGGCCGCCAGGGCCGGAGGCAAGGGCGGCACGAGCTCGGGCGGTACATCTTCGGGCGGCGGCGGGACGGGTGGCACCACCGGGACCGCAACCGGCGGGCAAGGAGCAAAGGGCGGCAACTCAGGTGCTGCCGGAAGCGGTGCCACGGGCGGCGCAACGGGTGGCGCAGCTGGGAGCGGTGCAACGGCCGGCAGCGGTGGAGCAGGCGGTGGTGGGGCACCCGATGCCGGCGGTGGAAAGGGCGGTAGCGGCGGAGCCGGTGCAACGGACGGCGGTGGTGGCACCGGCGGTAGCGGTGCGACGGACGGCGCTGGCGGCACCAGTGGCAGCGGTGGAGCCGGTGCAATGGACGGCGGCGGTGGCACCGGCGGTAGCGGTGCAACGGACGGCGGCGGTGGAAAAGGCGGCAGTGGCGCGACGGACGGTGGCGACAGCGGGGCAACCGGGGGCGCAGCAGGCAGCACCATCGGCGACGCCGGCGGCGCTGGCGGCACCTCGGGCGACGGCGGTGATACCGGCACCTTTGCAAGCAACATCCGCTTGACGGATATTGCTTTCAACCAGGGCGTCGATATCCCGATTGCAACGAAGGGCGTGCTTGTCCCTACCGCAAGCCGTCTCGCCGGGCTCGTCAAGCAACGCCAAGGGCTCGTGCAAGCGATGTGGGAAACCGATGCGGGCTTCACGAACCGCAACATCGAAGCGAGGTTGGTCC
>Ga0190265_10002720_pt1 | contig 11897 bp, 13 predicted proteins | sample Popmic124T_FD_133135 | JGI IMG/M metagenome (GOLD analysis project Ga0190265, IMG submission 133135) | Populus adjacent soil microbial communities from riparian zone of Indian Creek, Utah, USA - 124 T | ecosystem: Environmental > Terrestrial > Soil > Riparian zone | place: USA: Utah | collected...
ACATGGAGCAGGTCACGATCTTCGACGAAACGCGCTACTCCATCAGCCGCCTGACCGTCGGCGCCGGCCGCGTCACCGCCGCATCGCTGGTCCACATCCAGGGCAAGGTGCTCTACGTCATCGCGAGCGCCGTCGGCCGTGACCAGGAAGCGGTGCTCTGGACGCAGGCGATGTCGCATTCATTCGTCCGGCTGATCCTGGAAGCCAACAAGCAGCCGGTGAAAGACTAGTCAGCCCATGGAAATCACCACCGCGACCGAAGCGACCGACGAGCTGGCGAGCGCGTTTGCGCGCCTGATTCCGCAGCTATCCGCCACGGCCGTTCCGCCGGACCGCAAGGCGCTGGCCGAGATCATTGCCGCGCCTTCGAACACCCTCCTGATCGCGCGAGACGGAGGTCGGATCGTCGGCACGCTGACGCTCGTGGTATTCCGCATCCCGACCGCGGTGCGCGCGTGGATCGAGGACGTGGTGGTGGATTCGGACGTGCGGGGACGCGGCGCTGGGGATGCCTTGACCGCGGAAGCGATGCGCATCGCGCGCGAGCGCGGCGCGCGCACCATCGACCTCACTTCGCGCCGCTCTCGCGAGGCGGCGCGGAAGCTCTATGAGAAGGCGGGTTTCGCGGTGCGGGATACGACCGTATTCCGCTATAGCGTTCCCAAACCATGAAGCGCAGCTACGTCCACGGCTACGACCGGCGCGCACGCACCCGCCTGCAGGACCAGGCGGACGCGGTCGCGGACCTGCTGCACTCGGACACCTCGTATCCTGCGGGCAGCACGGTGCTGGAGGCCGGGTGCGGGGTCGGCAGCCAGACGGTCTCGCTCGCGCGCAACAGCCCCGGCGCGCGCATCACCTCGGTCGACATCTCGGCCGAGTCGCTGGCGGAAGCAAGGTCCAAGGTGGAGGCAGCCAGCCTGGGCAACGTGCAGTTCCGGCAGGGCGACGTCTACGCCCTGCCGTTCGAGCCCGAATCCTTCGACCACGTCTTCATCTGCTTTCTGCTCGAGCACGTGCCGCGGCCGCTCGACGCGCTTGCGGCATTGAAGAAGCTGCTGCGGCCGGGCGGGTCGATCACGGTGTTCGAGGGCGACCACGGCTCGACGTACTTCCATCCCGACAGCGCGGCTGCACACGCGGCGATCCGCTGCCAGGTCGAGCTGCAGCGCCGGGGCGGCGGCAACGCCAACATCGGGCGCGAGCTCTATCCGCTGCTGAACCAGGCCGGCTTCCAAGCGCTGCGCGTCTCGCCGCGCATGGTGTACGTCGACTCGAGCCGGCCGCGCCTGGTCGAAGGCTTCACGCGCAAGACCTTCACCGCAATGATCGAGGGTGTGCGCGAGGCGGCGATCAAGGCCGGGATGATCGAGCCGGCGGCGTTCGATGCCGGGATCCGCGACCTCTACCGCACCGCCGAAGACGACGGCGTGTTCTGCTACACGTTCTTCAAGGCCTTCGCGGTAAAGGAACCAATGAGAGCCCGCAGATGAAGCTCGCGCACGTGCTGCCCTACCTGGTCGCGGACCTGGAGAGCGCGCTCGCGCATCTGGGGCGCGGCGACCTCACCCGGCAGCTGCAGGAAGCCACCCTCGCGCGCTGGGTCTACGACGACTTCGCCGACACCACCTACCTATACCTGACCCCGCATTCCTTCGACCTGATGCAGACCGAGCGCCTGTCGCTTTACGACGAGGTCGGCGTCAATCTGGACTGCGACCAGGGCGGCCGGCTGCTCGGCGTCGAGGTGCTGGATGGGAAACGCGTCACACCCGAGCTCGAAAAAGCAGCGCAGCAATGAGCGCAGCGGAACTATGACCGGGATTTTCGCAGGAGCCTTTGCGATGCTGACATTTCCTGACAAGGGAAATACAGCCATGGCTACCGCGAAACACATGCTGCTGGGCGTTCTGGAGGATGGCGTCGACCTCGCCAACCGGGTGCAGGAAAACCGGCGCTTCCGCACCTATCTCGAGCAGCGTGCGTGGCTGGTGATGCCGGCCGCGGTGCTGATCGTCATCGCAAGCCTCGCCTGCGCCCTGGGCGTCATCCTGTTCGTCGGCGGCACGCGGCCGATGCTCGTTCTGCTCTCGCTGGCGCTCGCGCCTTTCGTGCTGGTGGGCAGCGTGCTCGCCCAGGCGTACGTGTTCCTGTCCTGGCTCGAGGCGCGCGCGCTCGCGCAGGCGCTCGGCCACCGCCTGCCGCGCCGGCGCGGCGTGCTGCCGGTGCCGTCGCTGCTGGTGGCGCTGTTCGTCGCCACGCCGCTGGCGATGCTGTCCTCGGTCGAGCCCACGATCGGCCTGACGATCGCCGCGCTGCTGGTCGCCGCGCCGTTCGCCTACGCGCGCCTCGATCGACCATAATCCAGCCATGCGCATCCAGGGCGGCTGCCACTGCGGCAAAGTGAGCTATGAAGCCGAGGCCGATCCGGCCAAGTCCGGCATCTGCCATTGCACCGATTGCCAGACCCTTTCCGGCTCGCCCTACGTCGCCTACATCCAGGTGCCCGCGGAAGGCTTCAAGCTGAAGGGGCAGCCAAAGGTGTACGTAAAGACCGCCGAGAGCGGAAACCGCCGCGCGCAGGCGTTCTGCCCCGATTGCGGCTCGCGCCTCTGGGCCGCGGCCGAGCACGACACGCCGGTATACAACCTGCGCCTCGGCGGCGTGCGCCAGCGCGCGCAGCTCGCGCCGAAAGCGCAGGTCTGGTGCAACTCGGCGCTGCCTTGGTCCATGAACCTCGGCGCGGTGAAGCAGCACCCCAAGAACCCCGGGTGATCGTGCGGGCCTACCGGCCCGCGGACCGCGCCGCGGTCATCGAGCTGTTTCGCGCCTTCATGCAGGAGCTCACGCCGCCGGCGCTCGAGGCCGAGTTCCGCGCCTACGTCGAGCGGGCGATCCGCGAGGAGCTGAGCCGCATCGAGCACTACTATGGCGAAGCGTTCTGGGTGGCGGAGCAGGAAGTCGTGATCGGCATGGTCGGCATCGAGCGGCACACACCGGAGACGGCAGAGCTGCGCCGCATGGCCGTCGCGCGCGCCGCTCGCCGCAAGGGAGTCGGGCGCGCGCTGCTCGCCGCCGCCGAAGGGTTCTGCCGCCAGGCCGGTTATCGCAAAGTGGTGCTGAGCACCTCCGAGCTGCAAAGCCCCGCGCGGCGCCTCTATGAATCGAGCGGCTACGGCCTGGTGCGCGAGGAGCGCGACGCGCCGGCGTCGCACAAGTCGGCGGGCGCCGGGCTCACCCGCTACCACTACGAGAAGATGCTGTGAGGATTTCGGTGGTGGTGCCGGCCTTCAACGAGGAGGCACTCCTTCCCGGCTCGCTCGCCGCGATCCGCTCGGCGATGAGCGCATTCGAGGACGCGGAGCTCATCGTCTGCGACAACAATTCCACCGACCGCACCGCCGAGATCGCGCGCGACGCAGGCGCGAAGGTGGTGTTCGAGCCGCTGAACCAGATCGCGCGTGCCCGCAACACCGGCGCGGCCGCGGCGAGCGGCGACTGGCTGGTGTTCGTCGATGCCGACTCGTATCCGACTGTGGAACTGTTCCGCGAAGCGGGTGAAGCGATGAAGAGCGGCTGCCTCGCCGGCGGCGCTACGGTCGCCGCCGACAGCCGCGATGCCCTGTTCCGCTGGTCGATGGCGCTGTGGAACCGGCTGAGCCGGGCGGCGCGCTGGGGCGCCGGCGCCTTCATCTTCTGCGAGGCCCGCGCCTTCCGCGAGCTCGGCGGCTTCAACGAGGAGCTCTACGCCTCGGAGGAGATCGATCTGTTTCGCCGCCTGAAGCGCCGCGCGCGCCGCGACGGCCGCGGCATCGTCATCCTCCACCGGCATCCGCTGCGGACCAGCGACCGCAAGGCGCAGCTCTACACCAACGCCGAGTTTTTCCGCTTCCTGCTGAGGATGCTGTTCCTCGGCCGCCGCACGGTGCGGGACCGGAACGCCTGCCACGCGTGGTACGACGGCCGGCGTTAGGCCCGCACCACGAAGTCGAAGCCGGCTTCGTCGGCTTTCAAGTTCTTCACTTCCAGCTCCTGCCGGTAGAGGCCGTCGCGCTTGTTGCCGGGATCGCCGGGGAAGTAGAGCTGCGTCGTGAGGATGCGCCCGCCGGCGGCCTGGACCTTGACGTGGATGTGCCGCGTGCGGCCGGGATACTCCGCCGGCACGATGGTCTCCAGGCGGTAGCGTCCCTGCGCATCGGCGTGCTGGTGGCCGCGATAGCGGAAACCACGGTTGTCGTATGCGCCCGCCTCGTCCGAATGCCAGAAGTCGAGCAGCGCGTTGGGCACCGGCTTGCATTGCGCGGTCAGCACCGTGCCGGTCACGAGGATGCGAGATTTCTCGCCGCCTTCAAGGAGAGAAATCCTCTTTGGAGAGTTGGGGCTGAAGAACGGGCCTTCGGTCTGGCGCGGGGTGACGATGCCGCAGGTCTGCGCCAGGCCCTCGAGCGGAAGGAGCAGCGCCGCTCCCAATAGCTGTCTTCGTTTCATCCTGCCGTTTAACCCTTTACGCACACCACTTGCTTGAGAGTATGTACGACCTCGACCAGGTCGGACTGGTTCGCCATGACCTCGTCGATGTTCTTGTACGCGCCGGGGATCTCGTCGATCACGCCCTTGTCCTTGCGGCAGATGACGCCCTCGGTCTGTTCGGCGAGATCGTTCAGCGAAAACTTCTTCTGCGCGGCGTTGCGGCTCATCCTGCGGCCGGCGCCGTGCGCGCAGGAATGGAAGCTCTCGGCCGAGCCCTTGCCGCGCACGATGTAGCTGCGCGCACCCATGCTGCCGGGGATGATGCCGAGCTCGCCCGCGCCGGCGCGGATCGCGCCCTTGCGCGTGAGCCACACCTTTTCGCCGTAGTGCGTCTCGTGCTCGACGTAGTTGTGGTGGCAGTTGACCGCCGCGCCGGTCACGTCGAACGGCGGCAGATGCCGGTGCAGCGCATCGAGCACCAGATCCATCATCTCCTCGCGGTTGGCGCGCGCGTAGTCCTGCGCCCAGCCGACCGCCTCGACGTAGTCGTCGAAGTGCTGCGCGCCTTCAGGGAAATAGGCCAGGTCGCGGTCAGGCAAGGCGAGCTGGTTTCGCTCCGCGTCCCGCTTGGCCAATTCAATGAAGTAGCTGCCGATCGCGTTGCCGATGCCGCGGCTGCCGGAATGCAGCATCACCCAAGCGCGGTCCGACTCGTCGAGGCATACCTCGATGAAATGATTGCCGCCGCCGAGCGTGCCGAGCTGCTGCGCCCAGTGCGACTTGCGCCCCACGCGCTTGCCGATGCCGGGGTGCTTCTCCATGATGCGCGTCAGGTTCTTCTTGAACCGCTTCGCCGCGTCGCGGCCGTCGTCGTGCTGGCCGAAGCCCACCGGTACGTCGCGGCTGATCTGGTTGAACACCTTCTTGAGCGACGCTTCATTCAGCTCGTTCGCGGTGAGCGAAAGCTGTGCCGCCATCATTCCGCAGCCGATGTCCACACCGACCGCGGCGGGAATGATCGCCTTCTTGGTCGGGATGACGGACCCGACGGTCGCGCCGATGCCCAGATGCACGTCGGGCATCGCCGCGACATGGTGGTGCACGATCGGCAGCTTCGAGATGTTGACGAGCTGCAGGCGCGCCTCGGGCTCGATCTCGCCGGTGTAGACCTTGACCGGAACAAGGCCCTCGCTGATTTCCTGTCGGACGGGCATGGCCCTATTTTGAGGCCATCGCGCGCCGGATGTTCCTGCCAGTTCAGCTCCAGCAGCGCAAAGCAGGCGGCAGCAGCTCCGCGCCCTTGGCGGCCCGCGCCGCGGACCGCAGTCCGGCGCGGCACGCGGCGTAGGCGGTGAGCGCGCCCACCCGCTGCGGATCGTGCTCGGCGGCCTCGGCGAGCAGGGCAGCCGCTCCGCGATAGTCGCCACTGGAAAGCGCGAGCGCGCCAAGCGCATAGGCGTGGTGCGGTCGATGTCCTCCGCCTGCCGAGACCTGCCGGGCGACGATCTCCTGCTCGGTCACGTCGCTGCCCAGGATCCACAGCACCGGGATCGAGAGCCGGGTGTGGCGCAACAGCACATCGAGCAGCTGGAGCCTTCGCCCCGGGTCGGCCGGCACCTCGCCGTTGAAGATGCTCTGCACGCGGTAGAACTCCAGCGCGGGGTCGAAGAACTCCTTCGGCCAGTGCGCCGCGACCCAGGGCGAGCCGCGGAAATTCGCCGCCGCCACCTGCGGATCGAGCACGGTGGAGTACTCCTTGTGCGCCTCCACGATGACCGCCGCGGTTGCCATGCGCTTCGGGTGGTCGTCGGTCACCGGCGCCGAGCCGGCCAGCCAGCGCCGCAGCTGCCCGGCGTCGGCGAGGAACGCGGCGCCGAGCTGCGCCGGGTGTTCGAACCCGCTCGCCGCGATGCGCCCGGCGCTCGACGCCTGCTCCCAAAGGCGCACAAAGGACTGCGCCGCGGCACGATGGCGAAAGTCGCGGCCGCCCATCAATACCCACTCGTAGCGCGCTCCGCTCCACAGCGTGCAATCGGGAAAGGCATCGCAGAACGCGGCGATCACCGCGCGCACGCCCGCCGGCTGGAACTGCTCGACCGGCAGCCAGTAGGTTGCCAGGCCCCCGGGCGCGAGCCGCTCGGCGAGCGCCTGGAAATACTCGCGGGAGTAAAGGTTTACCACCCCGGCCATCATCGGCGGCGGCGGCTCGGCGGTGATGATGTCGAAGCGCTCCTGCCGCGTGCGCAGGAAGTGGCGGCCGTCCTCGACCACCAGCCGCACGCGCGGATCGCCGAGCGGATCGTTCGCGCCATGGATCAGCGGGCTCGCGGCCAGGATCTCCGGCGCCACATCGACCACGGTGAGCTCGCGCAGGCCGGGCTCATCGAGCAGCGCGCGCGCCGTATTGCCTGCGCCGTAGCTGATGAGCAGCGCGCGCCGCGGCTCGGGGTGCAGCGCGAGCGGCAGCCAGGCGAAGAACTGCATGTAGCGCAGCGCATCGCGGCTGATGCTGGTCATGGAATAGCTGTCGGTTAACAGGCGCCACGCCGCCGGCTCGCCGAAGCGGTCGGTGCGCAGCAGCTGCAGCGTCGTGTTCGGCCCCTGGATGACCCGCGCGACCACCGAGCCGTCGAGCGCCTTATAGATGCCGGCGGCATTGTCGAGGTGCCGCTCCATGCGGCCGAAAGGAAAGAGCAGCAGCGCGGCAACGGCGAGCGCGGCCGCCGGCGCCGCGCGCCGCCAGGCATCCCGGCCGAGAAAAAGAAGCGTCAGCGCTGCATAAGCGGCTGCGAGAAGGAACAGCCCTCTCTCCATCCCCAGCCCGGGCAGCAGCACGAAGCCGCCGAAGGCCGCACCCGCTGCCGCGCCCAGCGTGTTCGCGAACGTCAGCCGGCCGATGGCCGGCTGCGGGTTCTGACGGCCCGCGCGAAGCTGCGCGCCGAGCAGGGTGAACAGGCTGCCCGACAGCACCGCCGCCGGCACCATGAGAACGATGGCCGACCATAGGACGTCGCCTGCCCGCGCCCCCGGGGCGAAGTAGTAGCCGGCCACCACGGCAATGCTGCTTGCCGCGGCCAGTGCCGGAAAGCCGAGGCGGGAAAGCGCCGGCGCGAGCGCGCCGCCCAGCGCGATGCCGGCGAGCATCAGCATGAGAAGCAGCGCGAACGTGGCATCGGTGGCCGGCGCATAGAGCAAGAGCAGGCGGAACCAGACCACCTCGAGCGCAAGCGCGATCGCGCCGGTCGCGGCGGCGGCCATCAGCAGGCGCACCTCCCAGGGTTCCCGGTCCGCCGGCGCGGACGGGGCGGCGCCGGCGTCGGCCTGCGGCAGCCGGAAGACCAGCGCCGCCGCCGCGAAGTTGAACGCCGCGGCGGCGAGCGCAGTGCCGCGCAGCCCGAGCGCTTCGATCAGGTAATGCTCGGCAATCATCGGCGCAAGGCAGGCGCCGAAGGTATTGGCGGCATAGAGCATGCCGAGCGCACGCGTGGTGTCCGTGCGCGCAAGGAGGCGAACCCCCATGGGCAGCGTCATTCCCATCGCGATGGTCGGCAGGAGCATCGCCGCCAGCGCCAGCGCCATACGCACATTCGCGCTGAGAGCCGGCGCGTCGGAGAGCGGCGCAAGCCAGCGGCCGAGCGGCGCCTCGAGGAGCGGCAACCCCCACACCAGCAGGCAGCCGGCGAATGCCACCACGAGCTCCGCGGCGGCGAAGGTGCGCGCCGGGTTGCGGATGCGCTGCGCCCAGCGCGCGGCGAGCAATCCGCCGAGCGCGATGCCGAGCATGAACGCCGTCAGCACCAGCGCCGCGGCCCACACGGTGTTGCCCAGCACGCGGCCGAGCGCGCGGAACCAAAGTACCTCGAACAACAGGGCGGCCGCCCCCGAGACGAAGAACGCGAGCGATAGCCGCAATGGATCGCGCATCAGGCGAGACGCAACAGCCGCGCGGCGTTCTCTTTCATGATCTTCCGCCGCACCTCGGGTTTGATCGCCAGCTTCTCGAACTCCTCGACCCACTTCTCCGGCGTGATCACGGGGTAGTCCGAGCCGAACAGGACCTTGTCCTTGAGCAGTGTATTGGCGTACTGCACCAGGATCGGCGGAAAGTACTTCGGCGACCAGCCTGAGAGGTCGATGTAGACCTGCGGCTTGTGCGTCGCCACCGACAGCGCCTCCTCCTGCCAGGGGAAGGACGGGTGGGCGAGCACGATCGGCAGGTCCGGAAAATCCGCCGCCACGTCGTCGATCAGCATCGGGTTGGAGTACTTGAGCCGCAACCCGCCGCCGCCCGGCGTGCCGGCGCCGACACCGGTCTGCCCGGTATGGAAGAGAGCCGGCAGCCTGGCCTCGGCGATCGCCTCATATAGGGGATAGGCCAGGCGGTCGTTGGGGAAGAACTCCTGCACCGTGGGATGGAACTTGAAGCCCTTCACGCCATATTCATGGATCAATTTTTTGGCAAGTCGAACCCCTTCGGCGCCGCGATGGGGGTTGATGCTGGCGAAAGGAATCGCGACATCGGCGTTCTGGTTCGCGAGCTCGGCGACCTCCTCGTTGGTGATCTTGCGGGGTTCCTTGGGCGAATCGACCGTAAACACCACGAACGCCATCTTCAGCTTGCGGTAGTACTGCGCCATCTCCGGCACGGTCGCGTGCTGCGGCTGGTAGCGGAAATAGCGCCCCATCGCTTCCTGCGACTCCGAGGGCCTCTCGTCGACCGCGAGCGCGGACTTCCACGCATGGGTGTGGACGTCGATCGCGACCAGCTTTTCAAGATCCATAGAGCTCATCCACCAGTTTGCGCCTGTTCCGCAGCACGGCCTTCTGGTTGATCGTGCCCTTGTCGGTGACCTCGCCCGCGTCGAGCGACGGGGGCTCCTTCAGCAGCATCGCGCGGACGATGCGGTTCGAGCTCCCCGTGCCCTCGAACGCCGCCAGTTTCTTGAAGAATTCTTCCTCCGGGAACTCCGTGGCCGGAAAAACCAGGGCAGCGATCTCGTTGCGCCCCTCGCCCGCGATCACCACGTCCCGCACGCAAGGCGCGAAGTGCGCGATGAAGCGCGCGCGCAGCGGTCCCACCTGTACCCAGGTGCCGGTGGCGAGCTTGAAGTCCTCGGCGATCCGGCCGCGGAACAGGAGACCCGCTTGCGGCTTCTGTTCATCGGCGAACACGAAGGAGTCGCCAAGGCGGTAGTAGCCCTCCTCGTCGAACGCCTGCGCGGTCAGCTCGGGCTGGCGCCAGTAGCCCGGCGTGATATTCGGCCCCTTGAGCCGCGCCTCGAGCTTGTCCTGCGCCGGCACCAGCTTGATTTCCACGCCGGGCGGCGGCAGGCCCATGTTGGTCACGTCCTTCGTCTCCCACATGCGCCCCATCGCGAACGGCGCGGTCTCGGTCGAGCCCAGGCCGGTGAGGAACAGGATCTCCTCGCCGCAGGTTTCGTAGGCCAGTCTCTTCACCTCGTCGAACACCGGCTGCGAGACGCCGGCGCCGGCGAACCACAGCAGCTTCAGGCGGCTGAAAAAATTCCTTCGGAGTTCGGAATCACTGCGCAGATAAGGCAGAAGCACCTCGTATCCCCGCGGCACGTTGAAGTACCAGGTCGGCGCCACCTCGCGCAGGTTGCGCACGCTGGTCTCGATCGCGCCGGGCAGCGGCTTGCCCTCGTCGATGTAGTAGGAGCCGCCGTTGTAGAGCACCAGGCCGAAATCGTGGTTGCCCGCCGCGGTGTGGTGCCACGGCGCCCAGTCGACGATGATCGGCGGCTCTTCCTCGAAGAACGCGAACATGGTGCGGATCATTTCCTGGTTCGAGCACCACATGCGCTGCGTGTTGATCACCGCCTTCGGCTCGCCGGTCGAGCCGGAGGTGAAGAGGAATTTCGCGATCGTGTCGGGGCCGACGCCGGCGTGCGCCTGATCGACTTCATTCCTCTCCACAACCTCCAGCTTGTCGAGCTCATGGACGACCTCGGTGCCGCCTGGCACCGCCGCCGCGATCGCCGCCTGGAACGGTTCGCGCTGCGAAGCGAACACCAGGCCCGGCGTGAGCAGGCGCATGACGTGCTTCAGCTTGGCGAAGTCCTTCGACAGCAGCGAATACGCCGGCGACACCGGCGCATAGGGCACGCCGGCGTAGAGCGCGCCGAGCTCGATCAGCGCGTGCGCGAAGTCATTGCCGGACAGCACCGCCACCGGCCGCTCGGCGGACAAGCGCCGGTCGATCAGCGCCTGCGCGATGCGCCGCGCGCGGCTGCGCGCCTGCGCGTAGGTCAGGCGCAGCCAGGCGCCGTCCGGCCCGCGCTGCGCGAGGAATACGCGCTCGGGTGCTCGCTCGGCCCAGTGATCCAGCCGCTCCGTCAGCTTGCGCGGGTACTCACCCAGCGGCTCCGGCGAGCGCAGGTATACCGCTCCATCCGCGCGGCGCTCGGCGACGACCGTCTGCGTCGCCAATCGAACCCTGCGGGTCTGTCTCACGGCACCAGCTTGTCCAGCAGGCGCAGCAGCTCGCGCCGCTCCTTCGTATCGATGCGCGCGGCGAAGCGCCGGTCGTGCTCGCGCACCCGGCGGCGCAGCTGCTCGGTCAGCCGCTGCCCCTTGGCGGTCAGGTACAGGCCCCAGGCGCGGGCGTCGTCCGGCCGGTGTCGGCGCTCGGCCAGGCCCTGCGCCGCGAGCCAGTCGATCAGCATCATCGCCCCAGAGCGCGCGGTGCCGAGCACCTCGCCCAGGGTGGACTGGCTGATGCCGGGATTCGCCTGCAGAATGACCAGCGCGGTAAAGCGCGGCGGGGTGATGCCGGCGCCGGCGGTGGCGCGATGGAACGCGTCGAACGACGCCACCTGGGCGCGGCGCAATGCGTAGCCGAGGTGCTGGTCGAGATCGAGGTAGTCGATCCCGTCGACGCGCGCGATGGGCTTGCGAGTCATTGACCGGGAAATTGTAGTCCTATATAACAATGCGTCCCTCAGGAGGAGGAAACATGAAACGCCGCCAGTTCAACCAGGCGCTCGCCGCCACCGCCGCGCTCGCCGCCGTCCCTTATGTGCGCGCGCAATCGCCGAAGCTGAAGGTCGGCGTGATCCTGCCGAAGTCGGGCTACCTGAGCTTCATCGGCCAGTCCTGCCAGAAGGGCGCCGACCTCGCCCCCGGGGTGATCAAGGACATGCTCGGCGTCGACCTCGAGCTGATGAACGCCGACTTCGAGTCCAACGTCGACACCGCCCGCACGCGCGCCGAGCGCCTGATCCAGGAAGGCGCCAACGTGCTGGTCGGGCCGTTCGACTCCGGCGCCGCCGCCGCGATCGCGCAGGTGGCCGAGCAGCGCGGCGTGCCGTTCGTGATCAACATCGCGGCCGCGCCGCAGATCACCGAGCAGGGCTACAAGTTCGTGTTCCGCAACTTCCAGACCGCGCCCGACATCGTGCGTAACG
>Ga0190265_10002721_pt1 | contig 11896 bp, 5 predicted proteins | sample Popmic124T_FD_133135 | JGI IMG/M metagenome (GOLD analysis project Ga0190265, IMG submission 133135) | Populus adjacent soil microbial communities from riparian zone of Indian Creek, Utah, USA - 124 T | ecosystem: Environmental > Terrestrial > Soil > Riparian zone | place: USA: Utah | collected...
CATCCTCGCCGTCGCCTTAAACGTCGGTTTGCACCAACGCTGCCACAGGTAAATCAAAACGAACAACAAAAGGACTACCAGCAGCGGCAGCCACAAATTGTTCGAGTTGATGGCCCACTCAGTTATGGGGAACAGCACAGCAATAATCAACGCCGTGAGCCAGCCCAGAAGTCTGCACCACCTCGATCGCTTAATCAGTCCGGGCGATCCATCAATTCCCAAGGGCGATGGCTCTACCGAATCAGGATCGATGCCAAGCTCATCCACGCGTTCCACGAGCTGACCCAACCATCTCTCGAAGATCGGATACCAGCGATCGGTTACCGGCCGCGTCGCAATCACGTGCTTGAGCACCGCCAGTGTGTTTGCTTCTTCCTCGACAATGTTCTCGGCGTGTTCTACTCGCACCATCAATTCAAAGGTGCCGATGAACGTTCCATCGTGTCCAAACTGCTGAAGTAGAACTCGAAAGACCTGCCCGTAACTCAGTTTGGTCGGCAGCCTGGGTCGGATCCCTTCCAGATTTTCCGGCAGCGCATCTTCGTCGACTTGGTGAGGCAGATTGGTCGGCAGCCTGAGTGTGATCAGCCCCGCGAGATTGTCAGGACCAAACGGCGGAAGCGGAATATAAGACACATCCGCCACCCGGCAACGGATCGTATGCTCGTCAACTTTTTCAACCCGGCCCGGCCCGATGTGTAAAGCCGCGAGGTCCACCAGCGCATCAGCGCTGAGTTGTGGCAGAAAGAACTCCGCTTCGGTGTCCGTGGGCAGTGTGTTCCAGAGAATCATGAGTTCATCCGGACCCGGATCCGAGAGTTTTCGCTGTGGTTGGGCTACTTCCGCGACCGGGGCGAACTCCACAGTGGCGGCAGCAGTTGAGGGCGCACCAACCTTGTGGTTGCGCGGTGGTTTAAGTTCGAATGTGTGTTGCACTGTCCGCGTCGGACTCGTGCCGGGATTTGTCGCGTAGACAATCGCCAGGTTGCGCTGAGCAAGTTTGTCACTGCTTCCGGGAGAATCGCCTTCCAGCACTAACGGGTTAAGCGGATTTGGGTTGAAGTGAATCTCTGCGACGAGGCATTGGTGCCGGCCGTTAATTAATGTCTGTATGCTTTGCAGACCTGAGCTGTAGGGACCAACCGCGTTCGCCGGATGCCACGGATAGCGCGCGACCGTATTGTTGAAATCAAGCCAGCAACCAAAGAAAGTCGTCGACTCGCTGCCGCCGGTAGCGGTAAGTGTCTTACGGTTTGGCGTGTCCGTCTGGTCGGTCAGAAGCTGGAACGAGGTGTTTACTCGGGGCGAGGCGAAGAATGGAATCGTTCCGATGTCTGAGCCTACGAGTCCCAGGACTGGAATCGGATCACTGGCAAGGTTGTCGAGTGTCTTGTACGTGGTGTTGGCTCTAAACTCGGTGCCGGTAGCAGCCACCGTAAACAAACGGAAGAAGGCGCGCACGTCGGCTGCGGGTAGAGCAATTCCGCGGTATCGGACTTTTGCGATTGCGTAATTGAACACTCGCTGACCGCCACGCGTGTACGACCAATCGAGTTCGGTAGTATCTGCGGCCGCCATCAGCCCGTTAAACTCAGCGACGCCGGTAGCTGGATTATTGTTAAAGTCAGTGAGCACGCCCTGAATGAAAGTATTTGCGCTGGCGTCAGTTGTGCCGTGATTGGGCTGACCGAAACGCGCTTCACCTTCCCTGACCTTAAATACTTGCAAGTCAATACTTAACCAGGTGGTCGCGCCATCAAACATGTAAGGATTGGGCTGGTGGTGCAGTCGAATGGTGCCACGGCCAACATAAGAGCTCAGGACCGCTTCCAGGGTGATGTTCTGCGTCTCGATTGCAGTCATGCCATCTGCCTGAAAGAAAGGTGCGGTGCCGTTAATCGTGAGTTGGTACTTAAAAGTGAAACGTTGGCGCACGCCTGGGGGCAATGTTGGAAACTCATAGAGCAGCTCTTGTGGCGTAGCACTCAACTCAGTCACCACGCTGCCATCACTACGGCGAAATGTAATTACCGGAGAGAGCGCAGTGGGTGGCGGTGTCGTGGCTGTGCCGCTAGTTATGCCAAGCTCTGAAGGTAAGAAACCGTCCATCACTACATAGAAAGCCGCATCGAAATTAGTGGCCGGTGGAGGCGTTGCATTGACTTCGTCCTTCGAGTAATGACTGCGATCGATGATCACGAAGCAACGCGTACGTAGTAGTCGTACGAACGGAGCTCGCTGGCACGGCCGGTTGTTGAGGTCACCAGTCCAAACCATGTAATAACCCGGCGGCGCCACACTAGGATCGCTCGGAACCTGGGCCGTTAGTTGATTCGCCCCTGGTCCAGGAACGAAATCCAGCGCTACGTAGCGTTGCTCGGAATCTGTGTGGTGCGTCATGGATCCCGGCCGCATGAGCGCAACCTTGCGAATGTTCGCTACGTCGGGTGTGTTGATGATGAACCGGCCGCCGTAGGCGAGTTGTGAACCTGGACCATCGATCGCAGCGATGCTCGTGATGGTTGAACGTACAGCCACCGTATCGTCTGGATTGAAGAAGTAAGGAGGTTCGTAGATTTCGAAGGATTTACGATTCCCATCAACAGGAACGTTCGGATCGTATCCGCCCGCAACCACAACTCTGCCATCAGGCAATAGGAGAGCCACCGAGTGATACATCCGGGGCACGCCCATTGTTGCGACTGGGGTCCATGTGTTCAGCACGGGATCGTAAATCTCCGACTGATTGGAGGGCACACTACTGGTTTCGAATTTGAACTGGTTGTGACCACCGATAATCAAAACCTTTCCATCCGGTAACAGCACGGCATTTACGTTAATTCGCGGGAGGGCCGTATCGCCTATTCGCGTCCACGTTGGGGGTGCGGTGCGCGTGTCGAGAATCTCGGTGGCCCGCGGTTGTGAGCCTGAAGCGAGACCCGTAAAGGAGCCGCCGCTACTGAAATTTGCATCAGCACCGCCGACTAATAGGATGCGGCCATCCTGCGCGGGCGGCAGTAACACCGACATGCCTTCTTCTCGCAACGCCACTGAAGGACCAACACCCTCGTCCGTCCATGCGCCCGAGGTGTCGCCGGTGAGGCGGAACGAGAAAGTCCTAATTGGCGTGGTAACGATGTCTTCATAACGCCAGGTTGTTCCAGTGTGGACAATGCGACCTCCGACAACCAGGTGTAGGCCCGGGTAAGTCGGATACGTCTTGTTAGCTCCAGAGAGAACGACTGGTGTGTAGCCTGGCCCGCTAAAAGGAGGATTTAGCAACTCCACCGTTGAGTTGATGAGTTCCGAAGCGCCACTTTCCGTGCGACCTGAAAACACAACCAGCCGGCCATCCGGCAGAGTGACAAGCGTTGGGTACCAACGCCCGTGCTGCATGTCGCCGATCTTAGTCCAGGTGCGCACCGCCGGATCGGGATCGAAGACGCAGATATCACGAATCCCCCGGCCGTGTGGAGAAGACATCGCGCCGCCCACGGTGATCACTCGACCGTCGTCAAGATTAGCGTGGTGACCACAGAATAGATCGACACCGGTCGGAAAGGGCTGTCTGACCGCCGTCGCGACAGGTTGAGTGGGATCCCAGACGTACGACTCGGTTAAGTAATGGACGGTCTCCGCGTGACCGGAGAACCACAGTACTTCGCCCGTTCTAAGCAGCGTTCCGTGGATAACAAAGACACCAAGTCCGTCGCCAGTGGTGTGCGAGTCTCCCGGCGTCTGTTGGACACCGGTCCAGCGACCGTCAGTTGCTAACGGCATAACAAAACTCCGAGCTCAATACTTAAGTTGGATCATGTGGGAATCTCAGAAACACTTTAGTGTTCGAGAAGCCACCGCCAGTGGCTAACAAAGCTGAATTAAGGCGAGTGTGCGGGGCAGAGGCTCGTGAGAATCCAGCCCGGTTGACTTCGAAGACAGTCCGCGAGGTGGGCCAACGATAGGGCAAACACAGTTGGATGTCAACGGAATCTGGCGTTGTGTGAATCGCGTTGTGAATTTGCCGTTGTGAATCTGCCGTTGTGAATCTGCCCCTTGCCCTCTTGATAAGAAACAGCTGGAGCGGATCTTAGATTTGAGAATGAACGCCAAAAAGAAATGTATAATTTGTTGGCGACCGACGGAATCGTTAAAATGACTGACCTTCCTCCGGGCTCATCATAGGCAACCCTGTTTTTGGTGTCGCAGCCGGGGGTATCCATGATTCTCGACTAAACTCGCTTTGGTCTGAAAGCGATTGGTACATAGGTTTGACCAGATCGCGTCAAACGCGCGTAATCTTTCTTAAGAAGACTCAAGAGAACTTGCGTTCGATTACTCGGGTCAATAGACGGAACGCTAAGTCGATTCAGCTTCAAATTTAAATTTCCGGCAAGGCGAAGGTTCCAATTTGCACTTTCGGCAACGGAAGCTTCCAAAATGCACTGACGGCAAAAAGTTGTGATTGGTTTTTGTAAGACTTGCGGCAAGTAACTGCTTCCAGTCACGCGAGGAATCGCTTCAAGTTGCAGCGAGCGCCGGTTACCCAGTTCCCAGTATCCCGCCCGGACGGCCGTTATTGTTGCCTTCAATATTGACTTGAACTATTAAGTGCTTCCTCGCAACTTGTTGCTTCCACTAACCTCCGGCAAGTTATTGCTTTCACTTTTCGAGAATTGTACGAGAGGTGTTCCGACTACATTTTCGAATGCCGTAGGGAGAGGCCCCGGGCTAACTCATTTCGCCTACTCTAGAGCGTGGCTTTTAATCCTGCTTTTGAGTTCTAATGTTAAATACAATCTGTTCGGTGCAGCCCGAACTTAGCATTTGCCCTTGTGGGAGAGCTGGTAACTCAGATGAGCTCTTCGTCACTCAACAACGACAGCCTGGCTCCTTATCCTCAACCTTCTTCCGCGCCCGCGGAGTTCCGCGAAGACTTCAACGAGTGCATAAGACTCTCACGGCAATACCTCGAAAGCGGTGACCCCGCGAGTCTCGAAAAGAACGTAGCGTTGCTGGAACGTATTCAGACCCATCCTCGTTTTTCCCAAACACCGGATGACTTTCGTGCTCTTGTTTTGAATGAAAGTGGTGGCGCACTTAACCGTCGCTATGTCCTGTTTGGCAACGCGCAAGATTTGGAGGTCGCCTTGCGTTGCTGGGAGGAGGCTGTAAGGCTTGCGCGGTCGAGACAACTACTGTTGTGTTCCCTAAACAACCTGGGCATAGGGTTACGTGCTCAATACTTCTGCAGCGGCGACCGCGAGAAACTGCATCGTGCCATAGAGATGCTCAAGAAAGCGATTGAGCTAACAGAAGAAGACTCACCCGAGCTGCCCACTCGTATAAATAATCTTGGCAATGCGCTCTATAGCAACTGGGAGTGCGGAGGTGATCCGGGAGCCCTTGAAGAAGCGCTTGCAGCGTTAGAAAAGGCCGTACATCTAACTCACATTCGCGATCCTGATCTGCCAGTTCGACTTAACAATTTAGCCCGCTTGTTTCTTCGGCGCTACAACCTATCCGGTGATCTCGACGATTTGAGTCAGGCAATCGAAACCTCCGAACAGGCCGTGCGCCTATCTCCTCGCAATTCTTTTGATCTGCCATTATGCCTCGCTGGCTTGGGCATTGGCCTGGCGTATCGATACGATCACGAGAACAATCTTGAGGATTTGCAGAAAGCGATCTCGCTTCAGGAAGAGGCCATTCGTCGTTGTCCGGAAAGTGCTCCCGAAAAGGCAATGTATCTCAACGACCTGGGTAACGCATTGAGCGCCCGGTACGATCGCCTAGGAGATTTTGAGGATCTAATGCGGTCCGTGGAGACGTTCGAAAGCGCAGTGCAACTGACACCAGGTTCTTCCCCCGAGCTCGCGAGATATCTCAACAATCTAACCCTGGCGTTGAGGGCCCTTTATATTCGTACGGGCCGACTGGAGATACTGGACAACGCCATCCAGGCAGGCAACAAATCGGTGGAGCACTCACCTATTGACTCACCAGAACTTCCGCCGCGTCTATCCAATCTGGCTGATGGCCTGATGGACCGCCACGCTCGAAAATCGGAGCGAAGCGACTTGGAGCAAGCTATTCAGCTCTTTGAAGAGGCTTTGCGAAAAACTCCGGTCGGCACCACATCGCGTCCTCTCATTCTTAACAGTCTTGCCCTCAGCCTGAGAGAACTGGCTCGATCTTCAATGGATTGGAAGGGACTTGACCGGGCCATTGAGACTCTTAAGACCGCGCTACAAGAGACGCCGCCCGAAGGTTCTTTCAGACCCCTGCATCTGAACAACCTTGGCTCTTTGCTTTCGGAACGTTATGCGGTATTGAGTGATGCAGCAGACCTGGAACAAGCGATTGCCCTCAGTGAAGAAGCAGTGGCCCTCTCTGCTCCCGACTCACCAAAAGGCCCAATGTTCCGCCTGAATCTGGCGGAAGATCTGCATATCCGCTACCTGGCGACGAACGATGTGGAGCTGCTGCGCAAAGGAATTAGTCTTTGTGATGAAGCAGTGCAACACACTCCTCCGGATTTCCCGTCGTTCCCTCGTTTCCTTAGCGCCCTCGCATGCCTTCAAGTGGAACACTATGCATTTACCAAGTCTGAGGAGGATCTCACGAGAGGGATAGACATCTATGAGAAGGCTTTGGCTTTGATGGCCACGTCTTTCAAGTTGTCGCCTCCCATATACCAGTTGGGTGGGCCTCAAAATGACCTGATGGCAATACATATGGGGGCCGTGGTCGCTTTCGTAAAAGCGGCGACTGCCTGGCCAGGCGAAGCCGGCAAGTGGATTATGAAAGCGATGGCTGCTGTTGAAGCGACCAAATCTCGGCTGCTCACTACTCTGATGACACGCAGAAGAATTCCCGCGCCATCGACCATTCCTAATGAACTTGTTGAGCGAGGGCACGCATTGGTAGAAGAACTAGCTCTCCTTGAGGCGGAGGCTCTGGCTCGCCATAGTCTTCCTCGCTCGCCGAAAACAGCAGTGTCTGGGGACTCTTTGGTTCACTCTGAGACGCCCTCAGGTTCCAGCCGCTCCATCGCCATGCGCGACCCAGTCGGTCAGCCCGAACACCTTCATCGATGGACCACCGAACACCAGGCCCTGCAGGAAGTGCTAACAGAAATGGAAAGATACGACGGAGCCGCAGACTATATCGCCCTGTGCAGAGGCGATTATCTTGCTCCGGAGGCGATCAATCGTCTTGCCACCGATCTCGGCGAGACAACGGCGCTTCTGTCTCTGGCAGTAGAGCCAGAAGTGACCCGGCTCTTTGCCGTCTGTGCGGGGTGGACGGAACCTCGCATGAGCGAAATTCCTCTGGACGGAAACCAGTGGAAGAACCTTCTGTCTCGCTTCTTCCGAGAGCTTCACTCTTTCGACAGTAGTGACCCCGGCGATGAGACATGGGCTGAAATTTTGCGGCCGTTACTGACAGAACTGACACCTCATATGAGAAAGGTCAAACACGTAGTTTTTATTCCCCACATGGGAGGCCACCTATTGCCATGGGGAATGCTGGCAGCCAAGGCGGGGTGGGAAGCGTCAGTGAGTACAGTCCCGGCGTTGGCGTTGCTAGAGCGCATTCTTCGACAATCGGAGGCTTCCACTCATCAGCCGGAAGTATTAGTGCTCGGCAATCCTAACGGAGATCTCCCGCACGCTGAAAGCGAGGCAATGCAGGTCGCAGCATTTTTCAACACCATGCCGCTGATAGGACGTCAGGCTAGCAAAGAGACCTTCTTGAAACGGCTGGAACGTCAGGATGTGCAGTTGGCGCATTTCGCAACCCACGCTCATTTTGATGTCGGTTCGCCGCTTGATTCCGGCGTAGTGTTGGCGGACGGCGTTCTCACTGCGCGGGAGATCCTGGAGCGGGGACTGCGAGCGCCTCGATTCGTCGTAGTCTCCGCCTGCCAGAGCGGAATGGCGACTCCCATCGCAGGGAATGAATTGGCTGGGTTGTGCCAAGCCTTCATGGCGGCGGGCGCGCGATCACAACTATTGAGTTTATGGTTGGTGGATGATCCGGCTACTGAGCATTTAATTACCAGCTTTTACCGTCAGTGGACAGCAGGACAAGACAAAGCCACTGCTCTGAGGAACGCGATGGCGGTGACCCGGGTGGCCTTGCCGGCTTGGGCGCACACTTACTATTGGGGAGCCTTTGCACTCGTGGGAGACTGGCGATGAGGTCGAGTTTAGATATCTTGGCAGATTCAGACATGTCCGCTGTGATGGGTGAGAGCCGGGAAATGATGGCACTCGGCTTTGCTGGTTGAAGGAGAGGAATGGCTATGGATTTTTTCAAACGTCTCTCGCAACGAAAGAAACAGCCGGCTAGCAAGGCGCCTCACAATGAGTCAGAGTCACTGAGGCTCGATACCCAGTCCTCATCACTCGACATTCATGGCGGACTTGCTGCTGCGGAGCTGGGCTACTATTTCGAGGTCCTGAGAATCGCCCAACATCAAAGGGACTCTCATGGGGAATGGGAAGCTTTGGAGAACATTGGCGATGTCTTTGCTCGCAGCGGAGACAACCAGCAGGCAGCGTCGTATTACTCGCAGGCCGTGAACCTTGCAAGGGGAATTAATGACCAGCGTCGTGAGACAGGCTCGCTCCTCAGTCTGAGCGGCGCTCTTGAGAAGGTCGGGGAAACGCTACAGGCAAAAAGTTATCACGATGAGGCAATGGCGATCGCCCGCAAGAGTGAAGGAAGTATCCTCAGTGACCTCGGGATCCACCTGGCAAGCGCAGGCGGTGAAGAATATTTCAAACGTGCTGTTAATCTGTTTGAACTACATCTCCAAATCGCCCGAGAAACAGGCAGTCGATCGGGTGAGGAGGCGGCCCTGGGAAATTTAGGCAGCGCCCATCTAAACCTCGGGTTCGTACACCGTGCGATCGACTATTTTAAGAAAGCTTTGGTAATTGCTAAGGAGCTCGACGACACTGATGGAAAGCAGGCTGCGCTAGGTTCGCTGGCTAGTGCCTATACGAATGTTGGGGACCTGCAGAAAGCCACCAAGTGTTTTGACGAAGCGTTAGCGCTAAGCCGGGAAACAGGAAATGAGCATCGATTGGCCATTAATGCCTTCAACAAGGCTCGGTTGTTGAATCAGCAGGGAGATCTTACTAGTGCCTTACCCCTTGCCAGGGAGGCAGCTGAGATCTTCGGACGAAGAGGTGATCCGAATGCGCACCGAGCGAAAGAGTTGGTCGCTGAGATTCTTTCCGCCAGGCGTTAGATCGCAACGCAGATCGCCTGATTCAAGGTGAGCCGACCCGTCCTTCTTTTACGTTAGGACTTCTACCGCAAGCCGGGCCTGACACTGTCATTATCAATAGTGGAACGTTCCTCTCATTCAGGCGTTACGACACGTTGAAAACAACGCGGCGCGAAGTTACAGCGAGCGGGCGAAGCATTCTTTTAGACGAGGCATTCTTACGACGTACAACTATGCGCGAATTACTAACCTACCGGGATTGCAACGAACACCTGAAGCGGGCGATCGCGATTAGTGTAACTGTCCGCCGTGTATTTCTGATCCTAGTCTGGATCCTGGGAATAGCTTCGAGTCACCAAATCCTGGCCCAATCGAAACCCGCAGGAAGCGGAGCTGCTTCGCTTTGTAACCGAAACGACGCGCTTGAAATGATTCGGCTACAGATAGACCTCACTAAGACTTTTGACAGTCCTATTAGACGCATCTCGGTTCTCATTCGCGCAGCGGATTTGCTATGGCCTTTCCAGCAGGACGAGGCGCGCGCGGCTTTCACGAAAGCCTTCGAATTGGCCGTACATGAGAGCGATAAGGGCGAGCTACCAAAGAATCGAACCCGCGAGCTGATTCTAAGTATGCAAATCCCGGATCAGCGATACGTCGTGATTCGAGCCGTTGCTAAACGCGATTCTGCATGGGCCAGAAAGTTAACGGAGCAAGTTTTAAAACAGGATCGGGTAACTGACGAGCAGGACTCAACGAAAGATTCATTCAAAAACGACTTAACATCCTATAGGCTTCTTGACTCGGCCAATCAACTGCTATCGACCAACACCAATGCTGCCCTCGATCTTGCCAGAGCCAGCCTGAGATTACCCGCCACCTCCGACTTAACCCGGTTTTTATACAGTCTCGCGGAGCTTAATCAGTTAACAGCCGATCAATTGTACGATCAAGCGTTGGTGGCTTACGCCGATAAACCTTTGCGCGAGTTTCTTTATTTGACTACTTATCCGTTCGCCTTCAGCTATAGCGGAGACATGCCGGTCTTCGGGTTTTATGCGATTCCTGACAGCTTCGTGCCTAACAGTTCATTGCAGCGGCGATTCGTTCAAGTCCTTCTGCGTCGAGCCGAACAAGCATTGGAGGTGCCGCTGGACGAAGGCGATAATTTCAATGGACTTCCGGGCGCCGCACACATCGTGCAGAGGCTCGTGGAAATTGAACCTCAAGTAAGACAACGTCTGCCGGATTTAGCAGAGGCAGTGGTTCAAGCGAGGGAAAAACTTCAGGTTTCGCTCTCCGTCGAAATCCAGAAGACTCTTAAACCCGGCCACACAGAGGATTCCTCTCCGCCGAAGAAGACCTTTGATGAATTGATTAAGACCGCGGAGAAGATGCCGAATATAAATGAGCGCGACGACTTCATCACTACGTCAGTCTTGAACTCAGCATCTGATGAAGAGAATCTTACCGTCGTCGTTAATGCGATCGACAAAATCACCGATTCAGGGCTTCGCGCGGCTTTACTGCAATGGCTCTACTTTCGCCGTGCAAGAGAAGCCGCCAATCGCAAGCAATTTGGCGAAGCCGAAATGCTCGCGGCTAAAGTGGAAGGGCGAGAACAACGCGCTTACCTTCATACCGAGATCGCGAAGGGACTCCTGAGCAGCAGTGAGACGCAGACTCATGGGCTCGAAGTTCTCGACGAGGCAATAACCGGCGCCAAAAAAGCCGGCATGACAATCTTTGCGGCGCGTATTCTACTGACGGCCTCGAATGTCTACGCGAAGATAGATTTCAATCGGTCATTGTCAGTTTTGGGAGAGGCTATCAATACCATAAACCACATCGAAGCCCCCGATTTTTCCGTTGGCGATCGAACGCTGGTGAAAGAAGTCAGGAGAAAGAGCAACCCTGGCCGCTTCCTCCTCAGGTTTTACATGCCAGGGCCTGATCCGGAAAATGCATTTCGTGAAATGGCAAGGATTGACTTCGACAGTACGCTGCCTCAAACCAGCGCTTTCACTGACAAGTTTCAGCGCGCGGTAACAACACTGGCGTCGGCTGATGTCTGTTTGCAGCAAGCCCAGCAACAGCCCAAAGAAAAACCAAAGAAGACAGCGAAGCCTTAAGGACTTTGATCGAATGACTAAGCGCAAGTTTCCGAAAGCCGTGCGTCAACTTATCCGGAGGGTGGCTTCCAGTCGCTCCGGCCAGGTTCTCTTTGCTCTCCACTTAGTTCTTTTGGTGTATGCCGAGGCTTTACGGAAATCAAGTGAGCCTTTCCACTTTCTGTTTCAACGGATTTATATGCTTGACCCTTCAGTCCCTGCGCTCCTTTGCGGTTATTTGTCTTAGTTGTTGCCGCAAAGCACGCAAGGAGCCTGACAGTTGGATCTGAAGTAGAAAGCACGGACAGCCACTTGATCAAATGGCTGCCCGTCTCATTTTCCGCAGTTTTAATTTTATTATTGGCCGGCTGAAGGCCCCGCCGCGGGTTTCCACAATGCTGCCAATCGTCCACCGCCGGTGGCCTGGAGGATGCTCATCACGCCCATGTAGCCAAAGCCGATGAAGAACAACAGCAGAAACGGAATCGTGCCCCACATGCGCAGGTGGCCAGCGTAAAGAATCGCTAACAGGAAGTAGAACGAA
>Ga0190265_10002722_pt1 | contig 11896 bp, 12 predicted proteins | sample Popmic124T_FD_133135 | JGI IMG/M metagenome (GOLD analysis project Ga0190265, IMG submission 133135) | Populus adjacent soil microbial communities from riparian zone of Indian Creek, Utah, USA - 124 T | ecosystem: Environmental > Terrestrial > Soil > Riparian zone | place: USA: Utah | collected...
AACCGCACGCGACCGTGCCTGCTCTATCAAATCCGCCGCTGCAGCGCGCCTTGCGTCGGCCGGGTCACGCAAGCCGGCTATGCCGAGCTCGTCCGCGACGCCAAGGACTTCCTCGGCGGCCGCTCGACCAAGATCCAGCAGAAGCTCCAGGCGCTGATGACGGCCTCGTCCGATGCGATGAACTTCGAGCTCGCCGCGGTCTATCGCGATCGGCTGCGCGCGCTTACTTACGTCCAGGGCAGCCAGGCGATCCACGCCGAGAAGCTCGGCGACGCGGACCTGTTCGCGCTCGCGTGCAAGGGCGGGACGATGTGCATCCAGGCCTTCTTCATCCGCGGCGGCCAGAATTGGGGGCATCGCAGCTTCTTCCCGGCGCACACCAATGACGTGCCCGAAGCCGAGGTGCTGGCGAGCTTCCTGGTCCAGTTCTACGAGGAAGTGCCGCCGCCGCGGCTGATCCTGACCGACCGGGCAATGCCCGAAACCGAACTGATCGCGGAAGCCCTGTCGGTGAAGGCCGAGCGCAAGGTGATCCTGAGGGTCCCGCGGCGCGGCGATCAGGCGCGGATGATCGGCCAGGCCGCGCGCAACGCCGAAGAGGAACTGGACCGCCGCCTCGCCGAGACTTCGACCCAGGCGAAGAACCTGCGCGAGATTGCCGAAACTTTCGAATTGCCCGAGCCGCCGCGGCGGATCGAGGTCTATGACAACAGCCACGTCATGGGCACCAACGCGGTCGGCGCGATGATCGTCGCCGGCCCCGAAGGGTTCCGCAAGAACCAGTATCGCAAGTTCAACATCAAGCGGCCGGAGACCGTCCCGGGCGACGATTTCGCGATGATGCGCGAGGTGCTGGGCCGCCGCTTCGCGCGGCTCGAGAAGGAGGATCCTGACCGTTCGAAGGGCGATTGGCCGGATCTGCTGCTGATCGACGGCGGCAAGGGGCAGCTCTCGGCGGTTTGCGCGGTGCTCGAAGAGGCCGGCGTCCACGACGTGCCGGTCGTGGCGGTGTCAAAGGGCCCGGACCGCAACGCCGGCCGCGAGACCTTCCATTTGCCGGGCGGGCGCGAAATCGGCTTTCCGCCCAATTCGCCTCTGCTCTTCTACCTGCAGCGGCTGCGCGACGAGGCGCACCGCTTCGCCATCGGCGCCCACCGGGCGAAGCGCGCCAAAAGCTTCACCGCCAGCCCGCTCGACGAGGTCCCCGGCATCGGCCCGGGCCGCAAGCGCGCGCTGCTGATGCATTTCGGCACCTCCCGGGCGGTCCGCAACGCATCGCTGGAGGATATCGAGAAAGTGCCCGGCATCTCGGGCACGACCGCGCGCGGCATCTACGATTATTTCCATGGGGACAGTCACTAGTGACTGTCCCCTCTCAGCTCCCGTCTCAGCGGCCGAGCTGGCTCCGTGCCTTCCGGATCGCGCGCAAGGCGTAGGATTTGGCGCGATTGCTGTGCGGGAACGGCGCCGGCGAAGCGGGCCGAACGCCCCAGCGGCGGAGCATGTGGTTCACCACGCGCGCATAGGCTTCGTCATACACCCAATGGGATTTCCAGGTGATCGAGAAGCTGATCGAGGGCTCCGGCCCGTTCTTCACCCAATGCGGCCACATCAAGGGCACGTGGACGGCGTCGCCCGGCGCCAGCTCGAACTTGTGGCCGCGCGCTTCGAATTCGTCCCGCCAGGGCACGTTGCGGTGGCCGCCGACATGATAGGCCTCGTGCTTCTCGGGCGGCACCACCGATTCGTCGCCGGGCACGATCATGATCGTCTTGCGGCCACGTATCTGCATGAGGACATTGTGCTCGGGATCGAGGTGGAAGGGCGTCACCGCGTTCGGCGAGGAGACGAAAATGAAGCCGACCTTGCACAGCATCTCGCCCGAGACCGGCTCGATCACCCCGGCGAGTTCGCCCAGCGCCTCTTCGAGCAAAGCCTTGTAAGCCGGATCCCGGTCGACGTGCTTCAGCACCATCCAGCTGCCGCATTCCTCGATGCCGCGAATCGTGTCCTCGACCGAAAGGCCGGTGTGGCTTACCGCGTCGGGCTCGACGTCGTAGGGAAGATCGCCCGCATTATACTCGACATCCTCGCGCGGCATTCGCCGGCCGAGCTCGACCAGGGATTCGAGCGTCAGCAACGGATGGCCGGTGAGCCCGTGCGAGAGGGCGCCCGGCTGCTCCGGATAATGATCGCGCAGACGCGCGAGATCGCTTTCGCTAAAGATCGGCATAGGCTGTTCCCTAGCGCAAAGTGGTATTCATCGGGTTACCGTCGCAAAGGGCTCGCACTTTGGTCCCGGGGGCGGTCGTGCCGCTGCGCGGTGGGCCGGTGCATGCGGCTCCAGAAGGGGCGCAGGACCGCCGCCAACGCGGTGCCGCGGACGAACAGCAGGTCGAGGATGTCGGGCCCCGGTACCGCGCCCATCTCGCTCTTGTAGCCGGGGTCGCCGGCGCCCCAGCCGATCCGCGCGATGCCGCGCCCGGCCGCGGCGGCGAAATCGCGGTAGAGGAGGAGCTTGCCCGGCCCGCATTTGGCGAAGCGCGCGTCGTAATTGTTGGCGATCTGGTAACGGACCTTGCCGACCTCGAGGCCGAAGGTGAAGGCGACGGGCGTGCCGCCGACCGTGAGCAGGCTGCAGCGCAGCATGCGGGCGAGCGCTGGGTCCGCGGCGGCCCGCTCCCAGGTGCGGCGGCGTTCGGGATCGAGAAATTTGGTGTCGGCGCCACCGCCCAGCCCGGCGAGCCAGGAATTGGCTTCGACGGCGGCGATCGCGTCGCGGTCAACCGCGGTCCATTCCTCGCCGGAGAAGGAGCGCCACTCGACCGGGCCGATCTCCTCCAGGGCGCGTTCGCGCGCACGGTTCTTGCGCAGCGTCGCGCCCTTCGGCTGGAGTGTGGCCGGATCGATCTCGAAGCAGGTGCCGAGAAAGCGGACGAGGGCGGTCCAGCCGCCCGCCGGCGCGGCCTCGATGAGGCGCGCGGCGGTCGGATCGTCGGCAAATACGGGCCCGAGCCGCCACACTTTGCCGAGTGCCGAGCGCAGGCCGGGATGGGCGAGCATCGCCGCCAGCTCCGCGGCGGTGGCGTCGGCGGCGACGGGAAAACTGCGATAGGGCCAGTAGCTGCCCGGAATCCGGGCCGGGCTGAACCGCCCTCCCGGTAGGAAGGGGATGGCGGCGATCGGTTCGCCGCCGGGCCGGTGGACGGCGACGGCCCGCATGCGGCCCGGCGCCGCCGCCTCGAACCAGGCCCAGCGCAGGAAGCCGTGCGCCTGGTGCGCGGCGGCGGCGACGGCGTCGAAGCCCTCCGCCCCGACCGGCGCGACCATGATCTCGGCCTTCGAGCTGACCATCAGCATCTGTAGAACGACCCCGTCTGCCCCAGCGGCCGCCCAATGCCACGAACCGGATTAAGATCGCGTGTAGCGCGGCGCCCCGGATTTACCGATTCTTTCTCTATCGCGGCTAGTCTGGCCCGATGGCGACGCAGGTGCTGCTCACGATCGACACCGAACTGTTGTGGCGGCATCACGCGGCCGGCCTCAGCTGGGAGGAGAATTTCGCCCGGTCCTACGAGGCCGCCGGCGTCGGCGTGCCCTTCCAGCTCGAAACGCTCGCGCGGCATGAGCTGAAGGCGTGCTTCTTCGTCGATCCGATGCCGGCGCTCGTTTACGGGCTCGAGCCGGTCCGGCGCATGGTCGCGCCGATCCTCGAGGCGGGGCAGGAGGTGCAACTCCATCTCCATCCCTTTTGGGCGAGCCTCGCCGGGGACCGCTCCGCCGAGGCCGAGTTCGAGCTCACCGGGCTGGATGCGCCGCGCCAGCAAGCGCTGATCGAGCAGGCCCGCGATCTGCTGATGCAGGCGGGGGCGTCGGCGCCGATCGCCTTCCGCTCGGGCAGCTACGCCGTCGACCCCGCGACGCTGGCGGCGCTCGGCGCGCTCGGCTTTCGCTACGACAGCAGCCACAACGGCTGTGAGCACCCCTGGCCGAGCGCGCTGCCGCTCGACCCGGCGCAGATCGCGCCGGTCGCCCAGGGCGGGCTGATCGAGGTGCCGGTGAGCCTGATCGCGCCGCGCCCGGGCAGGCTGCGCCACCTCCAGATCTGCGCGGTGTCGCTGCAGGAGATGCGCGCCGCGCTGGACCATGCCCGCCGCGAGGGGCACCCGCTGGCGACGATCGTCAGCCACAGCTTCGAGCTCGCCACCCGCGACGGCCGCCGGGTCAACCAAACGGTGCTGAACCGGTTCACCGGACTGTGCGCCTATCTCGCCAAGCATCGCGACCAGCTGTCGACCGCCTTTTTCTCGGATCTTGGCGGCCTCGCGCTCGGGGTCGACGCCCGGCCGCTCGCCGGCCGGCCGCTACAGCGGACGCGGCGGATCGCCGAGCAGCTGTGGGGCGATGCGCGCTATGAGCGGCCGGCCACTGCGCTGACCGCCGCCACCGGCTCGGCCATGATCGCGCTCGAGGCCATTCCCTATGTCGTATGAAGGCAGCGCCTCGCTCGTCGAGCTGCCGCTGCGCGTCGGCGCGCGCACGGTCGGGCGCCTGCGCCGGCGGCTGGTGCGGGTTTCGTTGCCGCTGGCCGAGGCGATCGCCGGCGCGCCCGCGCGCCTGCCCGGCCTGCCGACGCGCGCGGACGGCTATTTCATCCGGGGCCTGCCCCGCGACCGGGCGGCGCGGCTGGCGGCGGAAAGCGGCCTCAGAGGCCACGCCCGGCAGCATTACTCCCGTCGCTTCGCGGCGCTCGACGGCGGTTTCGACGCCTATCTGGCCAGCTTCTCCGCCAAGACCCGCTCCACCCTGAAGCGCAAGCTGCGCCGGTTCGCCGAGGAAGCGGGCGGCGCGATAGATGTGCGCTGCTTCAGCGGCCCGCTCGAGGTCGAGGAGTTCCACCGCCAGGCCCGCATCGTCTCCGGGCTGACCTATCAGGAGCGCCTGCTCGACGCCGGCCTGCCGGCGGGTGCGCTCGAGGAGATGCGCGCGCTGGCGCGGCGCGACGCGTTGCGCGGCTGGGTGCTCTTCCTGCTCGGCAAGCCGGTCGCCTATCTCTACGCGCCGGCCGAGGGCGACACCTTGATCTACGCCTATCTCGGATACGATCCCGAACATGCCGCCCTGTCGCCGGGGACCGTCCTCCAGTTCGAGGCGATGCGGATGCTGATGGCGGAAGGCCGCTTCCGCTGGTTCGACTTCACCGAGGGCGACGGCCAGCACAAGCGCCAGTTCGCCACCGGCGGGATCGACAGCGTCGACCTGCTGCTGCTGCGTCCCACCGCCGCCAACCTGCTCACGGCGAGCGCGCTCGGCGGGTTCGACGGCGCCGTGGCGCGGGCCAAGGGGCTGCTCGCTAGGCTCGGCCTCCAGGGAGTCGCGCGCGCGTTCCGCCGCTGATATGCATTGCGCCGCCATGCGGCTCGAAACCCAGGCCATCATTTGCGCCGTCCGCGCCCATGGCGAGCATGGCGCGATCGTGCGCGCGCTGACACCTGAGGCGGGGCTTCGGGCCGGCTATGTCCGTGGCGGCCGGTCGCGGCGGCTCAAGCCCGTCCTCGTTCCCGGCAATCTGGTCCAGGCCGAATATCGGGCCCGCACCGACGATCAGCTCGCCTTCCTGACGGTCGAGCCGATTCATAGCCGTGCCTTCCTCCTCTCGGAACCGCTCGCTTCGGCGGGAATGGAATGGGCGACCGCGCTCACCGCCGCCGCGCTTCCCGAGGGCCAGAGCTACCCGGGCGTCTATCAGGGCCTCGACGGCCTCCTATCGGCGATCGAAGGGGCGCCGAGCGCGCGGGGCTGGGCGGCGGCGCTGGTCCGCTACGAATTGCTGGTGCTGGGCGAGCTCGGCTTCGGCCTCGACGAGGCGGATTTCCAATCCTTTCCCAAGACCGTCCGCGAGGGGCTGCGGGTCACCGGCGACCGCCTCGCCCGCGATCTGCTCACCGAGCGCCAGGCCGACGTGCTGGCGGCGCGCGAACGGCTGATTGAGCGGCTGCGGCGCATGGCCGGTTGACCGCGGCGCGCGGGCGTAACAGTAAAAGGACGTGAAAGAGCTTTTTCCGCACAGCGCCACCACCGGCGACGTCACCGTCCGGGTTTCGGTCTCGTTTCTCCCCGAGCAATCCGAGCCGGGTAACGGGCGCTGGTTCTGGGCCTATCACGTCCGCATCGAAAATGGCGGCGCCATGGCGGTGCAGCTCGTCAGCCGCGAATGGGTGATCAGCGATGGCCGCGGCACCCGCCACGAGGTCCGGGGCGAAGGCGTGGTCGGCGAGCAGCCGGTGCTCGAGCCGGGCGGGTCGTTCGATTATGTCTCGGGTTGTCCGCTGACGACGCCGACCGGGGCGATGGAGGGCCGCTATTTCATGATCGGCGCGGACGGCGCCGGCTTCCCGGTCGATATCCCGCGCTTTCCCCTGATCGCCCCGGCGGTGACGAGCTGATGCGCGCGATGAGAGCATATCTCCTCGCCGCCGTCCTGTTCGCGTCGCACGGCGCCGCTTTTGCGGGCTTTCCCGTTACCGAGCGGATGACCTGTCCGATCGGCGGCGAGCGGTTCGAATTCGTGACGACGGCGTCCTACTCCACCTTTGGCGCGCGCCCCGACGGCAAGCCCTATGGCAGCTGGACCTTTCCGCTCGCCTTGCCCGAATGCCCGGGCAACGGCCTCATCGTCTACAAGGCATTCGATCGAGAGGAATTGCGGCGGCTCGAGGCGATCATCGCCACCGATTCCTATCGCGCCCTGCGCAGCGGCAACGACGTCCAATATTATCGGCTCGCCCGGTTGCTGAGGGAGATGGGCGCGCCGCCGGCCGAGCATTTGGGGGCGCTGATTCAGGCGGGGTGGGAGGCGGAGCTCGGTACGCCGCTGCGCGCACGCTACCTGGGCGAGTTCGCCGAGGCCATGGCCGCTCTCCCGGCCGAGCCGGCCGATCTTTCGGGATTCGCAATGCGGGGGCGCTGGATCAACGCCCTGCGCGAGCTTGGCCGCTTCGACGAGGCCGCAGCGCTGCTCGCGCGGACGCGGCTGGAGCCGCTTCGCGCCGCCGCCGGCGAGGCTCGGAACCTGCAGGGCTGGCTCGACTATTACGCGATGATGCGGACGCTGATCGAGCGCCGCGACAGTTCCGCCGAGCCGCTGGACTTCCTTTCCCGTGAAGAAGCCGCGGCGCGCTGCGTTCGAGAGGCGGCATCGCTGGACGAACGACAGCGGGCCTATTGCGGCAGCGAAGCGATGCGGCCGGCGGTCGCGCGGGCCCGCGAGCAGCCCGGCAACGTGCAACAGGCCCTGGAAGCTTTGGAACGGGCGGCGGAAGATATGGAGCGAGCCGCCCGCGAGCAGCCCGAGCGTCCAAACCCTTAGGCCCCTGTCGTCGCCCTGCGGTGCATGGCCGCGATCAGGAAGCCGTCGGCGAACACCCACAGGCCGACCGCGAACACGCCGCCGAAGGCGAGATAATTCTCGGCCGCGACGAAGAACCAGGCCGCCGCCGAGGCGAACGCCATCAGACCGCCGGTCAGCGGGCGGCCGAGGTAGAAGCGGTGCGCCCCGGACCAGCCGAGGACCAGCCACAGAACATAGGCCAGGCGAAGCGACCTGTGCGAATAGACGACTGGTGCCGACGGGCTCGTCTCGGGCGCGGACTCCGTCGCGGCGCGGGCGCGCTCCCCGGCGACGAAGGCGGCGCGGCGCAGCGCGGCCTCGTCGATTTCCGCGGCCTCGAAATGGTCCGGATCGCGCGCCCCGCGCGCGCCGAACGAGGCGCGCCGCGACGGCGCCGCCAAAGCGTCGCCCGCCATGCCCTTCCGCCCGAAAGTCCGTGCCGTCATCGTCTGCGCTCCCGAAAGCGCGGCGAGAATAGGAAGTTTGAGCAAAAATCCGGTTAAGAAGGCGTTCGCCTCGGGTACCGAATACGGATCCTAACGGACCAGTTGCACCGCGCGCGCCAGCATGGCGGTGAAGCGGGTGGCTTCGACGGGCGCGGCCGGATTGTTCCAGGTGCCGGTCACGACGTGCCAGGCGCCCGCGCGGTTGCGGATGAGCCAGGTGAGGCTGAAGACGCCCGGCTCGGAGCCGCCCTTGTAGCCGACATAGGCGAACTCGCCGGAAAGCGGCGCGCCGAGGCCGGAGTTGATCGCCAGGATCGCGCGCGCGTCATCGTCGCCGTTCAGCCTGATCCAGTCCATCGTCCGCACCAGATCGGCGGCCGAGGCGAACCATTCGACGCTGTCGATGGCGAGCGGATTGCCGGTGAAGCGCGCGACGTCGACGCTGCTTTCGTCGAAGCGCTCCAGCATCCGCCGCCGGCCGGCCTCGTCGGCCTGCTGCCACGCGTTGAAGCCGGCGGCCGGACCGGTCTTGATCGCCGCCATTTCCAGCGTCGATAGCAAGGGCCGGTTGCGCGCGTCGGCGGTGACGCCGATCGTCGCCATAATCCGCTCGACATTCTCGCGGCCGAGGCTGTGCAGCAGCATGTCGGTGGCGCTGTTGTCGCTTTGCGAGATCATCAACGCGGCGAGTGTGTGGAGCGTGACCGGCGATCCCCGCGGCCAGCCATGGACCGTCCCGCCCGGCATCGAGCGGCGATCGAGCGCGACCACGTCGTTCCAACGGCGCTGGCCGGCGCGGACCTGCCGGCTCAATTCGGCGAGGATCCACAATTTGAACGCCGAGCCGATCGCCAGCGGCCGGGCAGGCTCGAGGCCGGCGAGCATCGCCGGCGCGCCATCGCCGAGCCGCGCCACCGCGACGCTCGTCCGGCCGGGAAGCGCGCGGATTTCGCCGATCACCGCCGCGAGGCTGTCGTCGCGCATGTCGGCGCCGGTGAAGAACAAAGTGTTGATCAGGTGCGGCGCCCCGGGATCGACGACCAATGTCATGTGCATGGTGGCGCGTTCGAACTCGACGTCGGCGGCGCCCGCCTGCGGCGATTGCGGCGTGATCCGGCCTAGGCCGCGGACCGCGCCATATTGCGAAGTCAATTGCTGGATCACAGCGCGCAGCTGCGAGGCCGGGACCTGGGCGAGGAAGCCGGGCGTGAAAATCGCATGGGGATCGCCCTCGCCTCGGATCAGCGCCACCACCCGCTCCGCGCCGGCGCGCAATTCCGGGCTCGCCTCCTGCGCGGCCGCCGCGCCGCCGAACGAGACGAGGCCCGCCCAGGCGGTCAGGATGAAAAGCCAGCTCTTCAGCATCGGGGGCCTCCTGCTTCCCTTCTAGGCGAAACTCCCGCGGCGCTCCATTGTTGTAGCTTGCGAAAGGAACGGTCATGCCGGTTTCGAACGCGGACGTCATCGAGCGGATCGCGCGCGTCATCGCCGCGCGCGTCATCAGCATCAACGCCGACGGCAATGATCCGTCGGCGGGCGGGCGCGTCGATGCGGTTTGGCGCGACTATCGCGGCGATGCCGTCTCGATCCTGCGCACCCTGCACGAGCCCGACCCGGCGATGGCCGCGGCGGGCGATGTCGCGACGTGGGAAGCGATGATCGAGGCCGCGCTCGCCGAAGCCTAAAGCTCGGGCCAGATCAGCCGCAGCGCGTAGAGCGCAGGCAGGACGAGCAATGCGCCGGCGGCGACGTCGAAGGCGCGGATCGGCCGCATCCGCCCGCCGCGCCCGCGGGTGCGGATGTCGTGCACCGTGATCCACAGCACCGAAGCGCCGCACAAAGCGGTGAGGGCGAGCAGCAGGACATAGGGATAGAGCAAAAGGTCCGGCCAGCTGTCGAGCGCGGAGGAAAGCAGCAGGGCACACAGGCCGAACAGTATCCCGGTGACGGTCGCGCGCTGGATGGTCCAGCCCCCGAGCGGGCCCGGCGGCGGCGTTGGAACAAGGCGGCGCCTACGCGTCAATCCGTGCCTCGTCCAGTTCGGCGGCGTGGCGCTGGATGAACTGGAAGCGGTGCTCCGGGTTGCGCCCCATCAGCCGGTCGACCAGATCGCGGACCGCGTCGCGGCCTTCATAATCCTGCGGAACCTTGATCTGGATCAGGCTCCGCGTCTTCGGGTCCATCGTTGTTTCCCGGAGCTGGGCCGGATTCATTTCGCCCAGGCCCTTGAAGCGCGAGACCTCGACCTTCTTCCCCTTGAACATCGCCGCTTCGAGCTCGGCGCGATGGGCGTCGTCGCGCGCATAGGCGATCGTCCCGCCAGCCGCCAGCCGGTAGAGCGGCGGCTGCGCGAGATAGAGGCAGTCCTGCTTCACGAGTTCCTGCATTTCCTGGAAGAAGAAGGTCATCAGAAGCGTGGCGATATGGGCGCCGTCGACGTCGGCGTCGGTCATGATGACGATGCGCTCGTAGCGGAGGTCCTCGGGCAGGCATTTGTCGCGCACGCCGCAGCCCAGCGCCAATATGAGGTCGGCGATCTCCTGGTTGGCGCGGATCTTGTCGGCGCTCGCCGACGCGACGTTCAATATCTTGCCGCGGATCGGCAGGATCGCCTGGGTCTTGCGGTTGCGGGCCTGCTTGGCGGAGCCGCCCGCGCTGTCGCCCTCGACGATGAACAATTCAGTCCCTTTGGGATCGTCGTTGGCGCAATCGGTGAGCTTGCCGGGCAGGCGCAATTTGCGCGACGAGGTCGCGGTCTTGCGCTTGATCTCGCGCTCGGCCCGGCGCTGCAGCCGCTCGTCCATCCGCTCGAGCACGAAGGCGAGCATCGCGCGGCCGCGCTCCATATGGTCGGCGAGGAAATGATCGAAATGGTCGCGCACCGCGGCCTCGACCAGCCGCGCCGCGTCGGGCGAGGTCAGCCTGTCCTTGGTCTGGCTCTGGAACTGGGGTTCGCGGATGAAGATCGACAGCATGATCTCGGCGCCGGTGACGACGTCTTCGGCCTGAATATCTTTCGCTTTCTTGAGGCCCACCAGCTCGGCGAACGCGCGCAGGCCCTTGGTCAGCGCCGCGCGCATCCCGGCCTCGTGGGTGCCGCCGTCGGGCGTCGGGATGGTGTTGCAATAATAAGAGGCATCGCCGTCGCCCCAGACCGGCCAGGCGACCGCCCATTCGACCTTGCCCTGGCCGCCCGGCATGTCGTGGGCGCCGGTGAACGGCGCGTTGGTCGCGGTCTCGCGCGCGCCGATCTGCTCCTTCAAATGATCGGCGAGGCCGCCCTCGAACTTGAACACCGCCTCGGCGGGCACCTCCTCGCCGGCGAGCTCGGGATCGCAGCGCCAGCGGATCTCGACGCCGGCGAAGAGATAGGCCTTGGAGCGCGCCAGCCGGTAGAGCCGCGCCGGCTTGAACCGCGCGTCGGGCCCGAAAATCTCAGCATCGGGCGTGAACGCGAGCGTGGTGCCGCGGCGGTTCTGGGTCGGCCCCAGGTCGATCAGCGCCGAGGTCGGCAGCCCGCGCGCGAAGGTCTGGCGGAAGAGCTGCTTGCCCCGCGCCACCTCGACCATCGTGTCGCTGGAGAGGGCATTGACCACGGAAACGCCGACGCCGTGGAGGCCGCCGCTGGTCTCATAGGCCTGTTGCGAGAATTTCCCGCCCGAATGGAGCGTGGTCAAAATCACCTCGAGCGCGGATTTCCCCGGATATTTGGGATGCTCGTCGACCGGAATCCCGCGGCCGTTGTCGGAAACGGTCAGCCGCCCCGACGTCTCGAGGCTGACCTCGATCCGGCTCGCATGCCCGGCCACCGCCTCGTCCATGCTATTGTCGATCACCTCGGCGGCAAGATGATGCAGCGCCCGCTCGTCGAGCCCGCCGATATACATGCCCGGGCGGCGGCGGACGGGCTCCAGCCCCTCGAGCACCTCGATCGAATGGGCGTCGTAATCGGCGCCGGGGCGGTCGGGGGAAGCGAACAAATCGTCGGCCATGGGGCTGCTATAGGCGGGTGCGAATCCCCCTGCCAAGCGGATTGGGCCATTTCGTGAACGCGATACCG
>Ga0190265_10002723_pt1 | contig 11895 bp, 9 predicted proteins | sample Popmic124T_FD_133135 | JGI IMG/M metagenome (GOLD analysis project Ga0190265, IMG submission 133135) | Populus adjacent soil microbial communities from riparian zone of Indian Creek, Utah, USA - 124 T | ecosystem: Environmental > Terrestrial > Soil > Riparian zone | place: USA: Utah | collected...
AGCTCTCGACGTAGCGGCGCTGCCCCTCGGCATAGATGGTGTCGAAAGCGAGCGAGGATTTGCCCGAGCCCGACAGGCCGGTGATCACGGTCAGCGTCTCGCGCGGAATGTCGACGTCGACATTCTTGAGATTGTGCTCGCGCGCGCCGCGGACGGAAATGTGAGTGAGCATCAGGGCCGGCGTTCCAGATTTGTTCTTGTGATAATGAGGCAAGCGCCGGGCGTCAACGCGGAGGCACGCGAGATGGGTGCGGCGGGCGCACAAAGCAAGGATGCGGTGCGCCGGAGGTCGACGGCATGCATGCGCCGGTGCCCGTTCGGGGCGCCGCTCGGCGGCCCGCGAGGATCGCTTCTATTTCGACGCGCCGCCGCTCGCCTGCCGCGACTTTCGCGAGCCCTGAGACCCGCAGTCGATAGCGGTCAGCGGCGCGCGGGCGGCGGCGGCGGGATCTTGCCCGACGGATCGGGACAGAGCGAGGTATAGTTCGGCACCGCGGACACGCGCGGCAGGGGCTGGCTTCGCCGGATTGTCACGCACGCACTGCCCTGATTGGCGACCTCGTCCGAGCCGTTGTAGAAATAGGTACTGCTGAAGCCGAGCAGCCCGTACCTGCCGAACGGCAGCATCACATCGTTCGAGAACAGGACCACTTCGCCCGTCGTCGGTGCCACGAACTCCCCGACATAGGTGCCGCCCGCGGCCGCACCGGTCGAGGGTTCGGTGCTCGAGGGGGTCAGGGTCAGCGGGTAGATGTGCAGGCGCTGGCGTCCGCCGGCGGTCGAGCGGATCGCGATCAGCGGCTGCAGGAAGCGGGCATCGATCACCCGCCGCAGCGGTACGCCGAGATAGCCGCCGCCGAGCGGGAATTCGCCCGGGGAAAGTCCGATCGGGGTGGTCGGGCGGTCGCCGTCGCTCCACGGCTCCCTCACCTCGAAGGTGATGTTGTAGCGCTGGCGATTCTCGACCATGCCTCCGGCCGAGTTGCAGGGCCGATCGGTATGGAAGTCGAGCGAGCGATTCTGGATCTGCCGCCCGTCCCAGCCGCTGTCGCGGCATCGGGCCAGGCTTCCCTCCATGGTTGGCATCGCCAGCTGGGTGACGATGATCAGCATGATCCAGCTTCCCAGAAAGAGGAGAATCGGCATGAAAATCACGTTCGGCAGGACGTGCCACTTAGTGATTTGGACGCCGCGCTGGTAAAAGCCGCTCATCCTGATCCGTTGCACCAGGGCCGCTATCCACCGCTTGATCGACCCGCCGCGGTCGGGCCGGGACGCCGCCGCGCCGGCCACGGTCGGAAGCCAGGCCGCGCGCGCGCGGTCGTGCATCCGGCTTTTGAGCATCTTGCCCAGGGCCAGCAGCAAGATGATCGCGGCGCCAAGCGCGACGAAGTAGAATGGATTGGTAGCGTAGGTTTCGATCCAGCCTTCCATGAAAGCGGGCAGGAACAGCGCCAGCAGCCGGACCAGGCTGCCGATCCAGTTGCGGCCATCGTTGAGGAACAGAGTTTCCCAGCCGAAGGTCCGCCCGTTGGTGAGAGACAGCGGATCCGGAGCATTCTCGATCCAGAGCGGCATCGACAACAGGGCGACCGTCGTAAGGACGGTCAGGAAGTAGGTGAGGCGGCGGACGAGGACCAGATTCCACAGCTGTTCGATCGCGCCCGCGCGCTGCCTGCCCAACTCAGTATCGACGAACCGCCGGGCGACCCCGGGTTCCAGCAGAGGCAGCACACGCCGTCCGGCGCGGAGCACGCAGGTCGCCGCGCTGTCCTGCGTCTCGCTGTCGGACTGGGGTTGATTCTCGCCGCCGGCGCTCGGCGGGACGATCTGGAATCGGGCGGGCAGGACAATGGGCGCATAGCTGTCGGTGCCGTCCTGGATGCGCGCGATGACGCTCTCGTGGACCTTGGCCCCGTGCTCCGGAACCAGGCCCTTGGGCTTCCCTGAATCATCGGCGATCGCCGGATCGCGCAGGCTCAACGTGTCCGTCCGGACCGGATCGAGCCAGGCCGCGATCCTGCGTGGCTGGTAGCGGTAATAGGAGCCGATCCCGGCGCGGCTGTCGTGCATCGGCCCATAGCTGTTCGCCATCGCCCGATAGCGGCTCGACACGACGTCGAGCGTGCGCAGGCCGACCTTTTCGGCCTCTTCCAGCATCCACAGCAGCGACACGTAGCTCAGGCTCTCGTCCGGATAGCCGCCGCCGACATCGGCGTGCATGCCGGTGAACCAGACCTGCTCGAGCCGGTCCTCGTCGATCCATTCGGGATAGGACGTAACGCCAGCCGCCCGTTTGGCAATCATCTCCTGCTCGTGAATCTCGTCCCACAGGAGCGGGTGGAAGGAATCGCGCTCGTCGTCGAGCGCCAGCGCATGGCGGGCGCACTCGACCTCGACCCGCAATTTGTAGTTCGGCATGCTGATCGGAAAGAACCAATTGTCGATCGCCCGGGTGATCTCGGCGATCGGACCGCCATAAGCGGAAACGGTGTCCCACACCCCGATGAAGCGGATCACGGGATGGTGATTCTGGGCCGGATCGTAGATCGGAATGCCGCGCAGCTTCCGCCACTGGTCCGACAGCTTGCCGCGAACCTTGCGATAGCCCCGGACCAGCCATTTCAGATAACGCGGGGCGCCCGGCGAGCAATGCGCGCGATAGGCGTCGCGGGACCGCCGAGCCAGCTCCTGCTCGTCGTCGGTATACGGGACCAGCCCCTGGTCGGCGATCAGCGATATGACGGTCCGCATGGTGAAGGCGCCGCGGCTGAAGCCGAAGCCGTATATATGGTCGCCGAGCCGGTCCCGATTGGAGCCGAGCCCCTGATCCTTGTGCGCATTGTAATTCCGGCAGGCATATTGGTAGATGTCGAGCACGTTGCGCTTGAGCCCGACTCCGAAGATGCCGCCGAGTATCGCGACCGGCTTGAAACCGGAGGTGCCGACGCCGTTGTCGTAATAAGCGATCTGGTCCTGCCTGCCGGGCGCGCTGGGGCCGAGGTCGACGGCCTCGTACATCCGCCAGACGTTGGTCTTGAACAATTTGCCGCTGCTGTTGCCGGTGCCGTCCGAGAAGAGGACGATCGACTTGGCGGCGGGCGCCTGGGCGGCCGGCGTCACGGCGGTCGCGCCAGATTTCTTCCCGGACGAAGCCACCGGTTTGCGGCGCGGGCTCTTGCGCGCGGAAGCTGTGGATGCCGTTTTTCTTGCCATGACCGTCCCCCGCGACAAATCAAACTAAACCTGAGACTATTCAACTAATTCGTCAATCGCGTTTCTTTGTTTTTCTATCGCGCCGAAAATCGGTTTGATCTGACGCCCGTCACCCCAAGAGCAGAATTCCCTGCCGCGGCGCAGGCGGCGCCCTGGCCCTAAAGCAGATTCCCCTGCCGGCGCTCGACCTCCTCCCGCCGCGCCCGCCGCAACGCCACCAGCGGATCGACGAAGGGGATTGCGGGGCGCTTGCCCTGGAAGAGCTCGGCGAGCGTCAGGATCTGGAGGCGGGGCCAGCCGCGGTCGAACTCGTCGGTGAAGCGGCCGACGGCGGCGGCCTCGCGAAGCATCGGCCCGGTCGGCGGGGCGGCGGTGACGAAGATGCCGATCGGCGCCTTCTCGCGCTCCATCGCGCTGTGCAGGTCGCGGATCATCGTCACTCCGACATTCTGGCCGCCCTTGACGGAGACCAGCGCCTTTTCGGTGCGCTTGCCGTCGGGCTTGAAATAGATGATGCCGTCGACGCCGCCGTCGGCGCCCTTCTTTTTGCCGTCGACCGGGACCGCGTCGACCATCGACACCGCCCACCACTGGAACTGATATTTGTCGCGCCGGGCGAGATCCAATGCGGAGGCGAGGTCCTTCGGCGTGCCTTCGACGGTGAAGGAAGCGGACGGGAAGGCGTCCTTCATCCGCCGCTCGATCAGCGAGATTGCGAGATGGGTGACGTCGATCCCGATCCATTGCCGGCGCAGCTTCTGGGCGGCCAGGATCGCCGTGCCGCAACCGCAAAAGGGGTCGAGCACGACGTCGCCCTCGTTGGACGAAGCGGCGATGATCCGTTCCAGAAGCGCGAGCGGCTTCTGGGTCGGATAGCCCAAGCTCTCGCCGCCGACCACGGGCGGGATGTCGTGCCAGGCGTTCTGGAGCGGCACGCCCGGCATCTCGTCTAGGTAGCGCTTATATTCGGGCATTCCGCCGGCGGCGTAGACGAGCCGATCCTCTTCGGCGAAGCGGCGCATATTGTCGCGCGAATAGGCCCAGAAGCGGCGATTATAGGGCGGGACCTGGCGATAGTCCCAGCCGGGGCGGGGGTTTAGATGCTCGTCGTCGAGGTCGGCCTGCCATTCGCCGCCCGCCTCCCGCTTGATCGGCCAGGAATAGGAGACGTCCCCGCCGGGCTTGGCCGCGGTCAGATCGCCGCGCCGGTAGCGGCGGCCATCGGCGTCGGCGTGGCGATAGGCGCTGTCGACATAGTCGGCGTCATAATCGGTATGCAGCCAGTTCCAGGTCCAGCTTCTCGACTTGGTATAGAAGAGGATGACGTCGCGGACATTGCCATATTGGCGGCGGCCCTGCTTGGCGTCGTTGTGCGCGGAGCTTCGCTTCCAGCTGATCTCGCTTCGGTAGCAATCGGGCTCGAACACGCCGTCGAGCAGCAGCTTGAGATAGTGCGAGGCGGTGGGATCGCAGTGCAGATAGAGGCTGCCGCTCGGCTTCAGCACGCGGTGGAGCTCGATCAGACGGATCGCCATCATCGCGAGATAGGCCATCATGTCGTTCTCGCCGAGGAAGGCCCGCATCGCGCGAAGGAGGTCGAAGGCGCGCGGGTGGCCGGCGCGCATCACCTGCTCGAAGCTGTCCTCGGCGGCGTTGTTCCAGTGCCAGCTGTCCTCGAAGGCCTGGATCTGGCTGTCGGCCGCGTGGCCGCCGGGCGACTTGAACAATATATTGTAGCTGGCGTTCGAGTTGAACGGGGGATCGAGGTAGACGAGATCGACGCTCCCGTCCGCGACATGGGCGCGCAGCGCGTCAAGATTGTCGGCGTAGAACAGCCGGTTGGCCATCGCCCCCAAGCCCCCCAAACCCGCGAAGGGACAGGAAGGGGCCCGGCGCGACAAGGCGAATTGGGTCCGAAATGGACCCTAGCGTTCGATCTCCAGGCTGGTCTCGTAGCTGCCCCAATTGTTGGCGCCGACGCCGTTGCGGGTGCTGCCGACATAGGACGCCCGTCCGGCCGCGACCCGGATGCGGATCGTGCCGCCGCGCTCGCCGATCGCGCCGGCATGGACGGCGGCGCGGCACATCGCGCTGTCGCCGGTATAGGGGCCCGAGCCCCAGACCGAGCCCGAGCCGGCCGCGCTGGCCGGGCAGCCGCAGGTGATCCGCGTGCCGACGCCGAGGCCGGCGACGTTGAACGGACAGGCCTCGACCCGGCTGGCGGAGCGATCGTCCGAGACCGGCCGGAACGCGATGCTTCGGGTCCAGGCGCTGGTCCAGGCGTTCGATGCGACGCTGTTGCGGGTGACGGCGGGATAAGAGGATTGGCCCGGCGCCTCGACGACGCGGACCATGCCGCCGCCCGTCCCGATTGCGCCGGCATGAAGGGCGGAGCGGCAGATAGCGCTGTCGTCGGTATAGACTTCATCGCCCCAGACGGAGCCGGTCGCGGTCGCATCGGAGCCGCACAGGCAGGTCAGATCGGACGTGCCGCTGACGAGCCGGTCGGGGCAGACCACGACCTCGTCCTCCTTTTGCGCATAAGCATAAGCGGCGCTCGCGCCGGCGACCATGCAGATTGCGAAAATGAGCCCACGAAGCATCGGTGTCCTCCCTCTTTGCCGAAGGGCTAACATGGGAGGTGCGGCGCGGCAAACCCGCCGATTTCGCGCATGACGGCGGGCCGCGATCGCGATAGCGTGTGGCATGAGGGGGACTCGCCGATGCGCCATCTGATCCTGCTTGCCGCCATATCGCTCGCCGCCGCTCCGGCGCCGGCCCAGGACATCCAGCGGCGCGGCGCGCCCGAGGCGGCGATCTCGGCCTCGGTCGAGCTGCCGCAATGGAGCCGGCTCGTCTATGTCAGCGGCACTGTCCCGGACCCGGCCGACGCCGCCGCGCCGCAGGGCTCGGCTCAGCGCTTCGGCGATACGGCGACGCAGACCCGCTCGGTTCTTCGCAAGATCGAGGCGCAGCTTGCCCAGCACAATCTGGGGATGCGCGATATCGTCATGATGCGCGTCTTCCTGGTCGCGCCGCCGGGCCAGGCGCGGATGGATTTCGCCGGGATGATGGCCGCCTATCGCGAGTTTTTCGGCACCGAGGCGCAGCCGATGCGGCCGGCGCGATCGACGATGCAGGTTTCGGGGCTGGTCGATCCGGGCTGGCTGGTCGAGATCGAGGTGACGGCGGCGACGCCGGTGCAGGCCGAACGGCGGCCCTAGCGCGATGATGAAGGCACGGCTTCTGCCCGGCATTTTGCTCGCTTTCTCGTGCGGGCCCGCGATCGCCGGGCCGGATCAGCCGCGCGCGGGGACCGGCGCGGCGGCGCAGATGCTGCCCTTTCCCGCCGTCGAGACTGGCGAGACCCGCGCTGCCGCGCGCCGCGCCGCCGAAGAAGCGCTGGTCGAGGATGTCGTGCTGCACCGCTGCACGGCCGACCGGGATTGGTGCGCCGAACTGGTCCGGGACGGGGAATTGTGGCTGCTCGAGGTCGTCGGCCGCTCGAGCGCGGACGGGCCGGAGCGGCGCGTCCGTTTCGAGCCGCCCGACCGGGAGATCGGCGATCCTTTTTTCGCGCTGTGGCCGCACGTCGTGCGCGAGGCCGACGGAGCGGTGATTTTCGGCTTGCTCGCCGCGCGGCGAACCGGCTTCTCGGGCGGTGGCGCCATGGCGACGCGGCTCATCCTGGTGCGCGTCGAGCCCGGCGGATCGCAAGCCGCCCAGGTGCTGACAATTCCCGTCCAGGGATCGGCGATGATCCGCGCCTGCTTCGGCGAGCAGGATATGCGGCTGCGGCGGGGGGCGTGCCACGACGAATATGAGTTTGCCGGCACGCTGACGCTCGCATCGGGCGACGGCGGGGGCCGTCCCAATTTCCTGTTCGCGAGCCGGGCGCGAACCTATCCCGGCGACGTGACGCGCTGGGAAGATTCGGCCGATCGGCCGCCGCTCAGGCGTGGCGATCTCGTCTGGGCGGACCATCCGGGCTGCAGCTATCGGCGGACCTTCGGCTTCGATCCGGCGGCGCGGCGCTACGTTATCGACGCGCCGCTGCCCGACTGCGGCCAGTTCCTCGTCGGCGAGATGGCGCTCGAAGAGGAGCGGCCGGCCGCGGAGTGAATTGAACAATGATGGTGGGACGAGGACGAAGGGGGCGGATGTGGCACTGACGCGCAGGGGGTTTCTGGAGCGGCTCGGGGCGGTCGGCGGCTACAGCGCCGTCTATCTCGGCATGGAGGCCCTGGGGCTGCTCAACGCGCCGGCCGCGGCGGCGCCGTTCGCGCTTCCGCCCGGCCAGGGCCGCGGGCGCAAGGTCGTCATCCTGGGCGCGGGCATAGCCGGGCTCGTCTCGGCCTATGAGCTGAAACGGGCGGGCTGGGACGTGACGGTGCTGGAAGCGCGCGACCGGGTCGCCGGGCGGGTCTGGACGATCCGGGGCGGCGACCGGATCGTCCAGACCGGGCGCGAGGACCAGCTCTGCCGCTTCGACGAGGGCCATTATTTCAACGCCGGCGCGGCACGGATCCCGCACGTCCACCACGCCATATTGGGCTATGCGAAAAGCCTCGGCGTTCCGATCGAGGTGATGGTCAATTCCAACCGCGCGGCCAGGTGGGATTTCGGCGGGCGAATCTTCACCGACCGGCAGATCAGGAACGGAGTCCGCGGCCGCTTCTCCGAGCTGCTCGCCAAGGCGATCGACCGGGGCGCGCTCGACCGGCAATTGAGCCCGGGCGAGAGGACCGCGCTCCGCGGCTTCCTTGGCTTTTACGGCGAGCTCAACGGGAGCGGCGATTATACGCCCAGCGGCCAATCGGATTTCGCCGAGCCGCCGGGCGGCTATGCGGCGCCCGGCCGGCCGGGCGAGCCGCTGGCGCTCGCCGATTTGCTCAGCCGTCCCGCGGCCGGGCTGCCGCTCGTGTTCGAGGAGTTTTTCGACCAGCAATCGCCGATGTTCCAGCCGGTTGGCGGAATGGACCGGATCGCGCTCGCGCTTTACGATGAGGTGCGGCCGGCGGTTCGGCTGAACAGCCCGGTTACCGCGATCCGGCGAAGCGGCGAAGGCGTGCGCATCCTCCACGGGCCCGGCGACCGGGCGGTCGACGCCGATTATTGCATCTGCACCCTGCCCTTGAACCTGCTGCAGCGAATCCCGAACGATTTCTCGGCGGCGAAGAAGGCCGCGATCCGCGACGTGCCCTATCTCGCCAGTCTCAAGGTTGCGTTCGAAAGCCCACGCTTCTGGGAGGAGGAGGGGATTTACGGCGGGCTCGGCTGGACCGACCAGGCCAATGAGAATTTAATCTACCCTTCGGGCGGCTGGCACGGCCACAAAGGGGTGCTGGTCGCGGCCTATACGGCCGGCTGGACGGGCCAGAACCATATCGAGCAGTTCCAGGCGATGAGCCATGCGCAGCGCCTGGGCCTGTGCCGCGAGGTGGTGGAGCGGCTTCATCCGGGCAAGGCGCGGCTGCTCGACAAGGGTGTGACGGTGGCCTGGGGGCTGACTCCCTTCTCGGAAGGGGTCGGGCCCATCCACCAGGATTTCACCCCGACCGTCCGGGGATCGCGCTATGCCGAGCTGATGCGGCCCGAAGGCCCGGTCATCTTCGCCGGCGAGCATCTGAGCTACGTCCTGTTCTGGCAGGAAGGGGCCGTGCTCTCGGCGCATGAGGCGATGCGGGTGCTGACCAGCCAGTCGGCGGAGCGGCAAGCCGCTTAGTCGAAGCGGCGGCGCGGCCGGTCGAAACGGCTTGGGCCGGGCCGCCCCGGCTGATATTGAAAGGCGTCCACTTTCAGGGGGAATTTCGAGATGCTGAAGCGCGCCCTTCTCCTCGCCGCCGTCCTTGCCCTGCCGCTCGCCCCAGCCTCCGCCGCGCCCGCCGACGTCGCCGCCGCCGTCTCGGCGCCAGGGCGGCCGGCCGAGGCGATCGCCCTCGACGAGGTCAGGAAGCCGGCCGAGGTGCTGCGCTGGCTGGGGCTCGAGCGCGGCGACCGCGTCCTCGATTACTTCACCGGCACCGGCTATTATGCCGAGATCATGGCCCGCGCGGTCGGGCCGCAAGGCCATGTCACCGGCTGGAATTCGCCGGGCTTCGGGCGCAACGAGCGGGTCCGGACCGCGCTCGCCGGGATCCGCGAGCGCTCGCCCAACACCAATTTCTACTTCACGCCGACCACCGCCTTGTCGTTCGCGCCCGACGCTTATGATTTCGTGCTTCTCCACCTCGTCTATCACGACGCTTATTGGGAGAGCGAGCGGTTCGGCCTTCCGCGGATCGATCCCAACACGGTGACGGCCGCCCTGTTCCGAGCGGTCAAGCCGGGGGGCACGGTGGCGGTGATCGACCATGCCGCCGCGCCGGGCCGAGAGACCCGCGCGGAGGTCGAGGCCACCCACCGGATCGACCCAGCGACCGTCCGCGCCGATTTCGAGCGGGCCGGCTTCGAGTTCGTCGGCTCGTCGGACCTGCTGCGCAATCCCGGCGACGACCGAAGCAAGAACGTGTTCGATCCGAGCATCCGCGGCCGCACCGACCGCTTCGTCTACCGCTTCCGCCGTCCGCGCTAGTTGCGGGAGCATCGCCGCGCTCCCATATTCGCCCTCTGGCGAAGCGGGAGCGGGACATGGAAGTCTGGCACGGCACGACGATCATCGGCGTGCGCAAGAACAATAAGGCGGTGATCGCCGGCGACGGGCAGGTGTCGCTTCAATCGACCGTGCTCAAGCCCAATGCCAAGAAGGTCCGCCGGCTCGGCGACGGCTCGGTGGTCGGCGGCTTCGCCGGCGCGACCGCGGACGCCTTCACTCTGTTCGAGCGGCTCGAGAAGAAGCTCGAGCAGCATCATGGCCAATTGATGCGCGCCGCGGTCGAGCTCGCCAAGGACTGGCGGACCGACAAATATTTGCGCAACCTCGAGGCGATGATGATCGTCGCCGACAAGGACGTGACTCTGATCCTGACCGGCAATGGCGACGTTTTGGAGCCCGCCGCCGGGATCGCCGCGATCGGCTCGGGCGGCAATTTCGCCCTCGCCGCGGCAACCGCGCTCTTCGATTATGAGGAGGACGCCGAAGTGATCGCGCGCAAGGCGATGAAGGTCGCGGCCGACATCTGCGTCTACACCAACGATCAGCTGACCATCGAGACGATCGAGGGCGTGGCCTGAGCCGTCATTCCCCTGTCCGTCACCCCAGCGAAGGCTGGGGTCCATGCTAACTCGGTTTGGATTCCAGCTTTCGCTGGAATGACGAGAAAGGGTAACGTGGTCCAATGGATCGCCGCCTCTTCCTCGGCTCGGCCGTATCGGCCCTCGCGCTCCCCGGTTGCGCGACCAATGTGCGCACCGCCTCCCGCACCGGCTGCCTGCCGCCGGTCAACGTCGCCGCCGATCGCGTCATTCGCACCGCCGCCGGCCTGCGCCCCTATCGCGCCGCCGGGTTCGTCGTTCGCGCCGAGGCGCTGGGCGACAAAAGGCTGGTTCACAATTACGGCCATGGCGGCGCCGGAATCACCCTTTCCTGGGGCACGTCGAAGCTCGCCACCCTGCTCGGCCTTCAGGGGCATCAGGGCCCGGTCGCGGTGATCGGCGCGGGCGTGATGGGGCTCACCGCGGCCCGCCTGGTCCAGGAGGCGGGCTTCGCGGTCACGCTCTATGCCAAGGCGCTGCCGCCGGACACCACCTCCAACATCGCCGGCGGCCAATGGAGCCCGTTCGGCCATTATCGCGACAGCCAAGTCACCCCCGAATGGCGCGCCCAGTTCGCAGCCGCGCTCGATTATAGCTGGCGCCGCTTCCAGATCATGGTCGGCGACGATTACGGGATCAGATGGCTGCCGACCTACACCGAAGGCGGCGGCGATTCCGGGCCCTCGCCGCTCGACGCCTACCATCCCGGAGCGCGCGTGCTGGAGGCGGCCGAGCATCCCTTTGCGATCGACCGGCTGGTCCGCTTCGACACCATGTATGTCGAGACCGGCCGCTTCCTCAGGCAGCTGACCCGCGACGTGCAGATCGCCGGCGGGAACATCCTCGTCCGCGCTTTCGCGACGCCCGCCGACCTCGCGGCGCTTCCCGAACGCCTCGTCTTTAACTGCACCGGGCTTGGCTCGCGCGACCTGTTCGGCGACTTGGCCCTCGAGCCGGTGCGCGGTCAGCTCGCCGTCCTGCTGCCCCAGCCGGAAGTCCGCTACGCATTCACCGGCGAGGCGGGCTACATGTTTCCGCGCGCCGACGGCATAGTCCTTGGCGGCACGTTCGAGCGGGGCATCTGGGACACGACGCCAGAGCCCGACGCCATCGCCCGAATCCTCGCTTCGCACCGGCGCCTGTTCGGCGCGTTCCGCTGCACCGCTTGAACTGGCTTGCGCCGGCTCCAATCTAGCGGGATATGACTTTCCAATCCTCGGTTTCCGCCGGAACGCCAGCCGCCATGAAAGACTATCTCACGCCCAAGGCGGTGGTCGCCGCGCTCGACGCCCATATCATCGGCCAGGACGATGCCAAGCGCGCGGTCGCGGTCGCGCTTCGCAACCGCTGGCGCCGCCAGCAGCTCCCCGAGGCGCTGCGCGACGAAGTGACGCCCAAGAACATATTGATGATCGGCCCGACCGGCTGCGGCAAGACCGAGATCAGCCGGCGCCTCGCCAAGCTCGCCGACGCGCCCTTCGTCAA
>Ga0190265_10002724_pt1 | contig 11894 bp, 12 predicted proteins | sample Popmic124T_FD_133135 | JGI IMG/M metagenome (GOLD analysis project Ga0190265, IMG submission 133135) | Populus adjacent soil microbial communities from riparian zone of Indian Creek, Utah, USA - 124 T | ecosystem: Environmental > Terrestrial > Soil > Riparian zone | place: USA: Utah | collected...
CAGTTGCACCGCTGGGCCGGGGGCACATGGCGGCTCGGCCAGGGCTATGAGCAGCGCGACCATGATGAGGCTTTGCCCCATGTCGTCGCCATCGATTACGGCTCGAAGCGCAACATCTTCCGCAACCTCGCCGACGCCGGCGCGCGCGTCACCGTGCTGCCCGCGAACGCGACCTTCGCGGAGGCGATGGCGCACGATCCCGACGGCTTCTTCCTCTCCAACGGCCCCGGCGATCCCGCCGCGACCGGCGCCTATGCGGTGCCCGTGATCCGCGCGATGCTGGAAACCGGCAAGCCCCTGTTCGGCATCTGCCTCGGTCATCAATTGCTCGGCCTTGCGGTGGGCGCGAAGACGGTGAAGATGCACCAGGGCCATCGCGGCGCCAACCACCCGGTCAAGCGCCTCGCCGACGGCCGCGTCGAGATCACCAGCATGAATCACGGCTTCGCGGTCGAGGCCGATACCCTGCCCGATAATGCCAGGGCCACCCATATCAGCCTGTTCGACGGCAGCCTGTGCGGCCTCGAGCTGACCGACCGGCCGGCGTTCGGCGTCCAATATCACCCCGAGGCGAGCCCCGGGCCGCAGGACAGCGTCTATCTGTTTCGGCAGTTCGTGGGGATGCTGTGACCGACCGGGCTCCTCATGCGACGATCAGTCGCGTCGGCTTGCCTTTGCTGCTAGGGGCGGGTTTCCTGGCAGTGCTGCTCTTTACCGGTGCCATGATCGTCTTCTCCGATGGCTCGGTGGAATATGTCGTGACCTCCAGGCACCCGAAGACAGAGGAAAGGGCAGGCGCTCTGGCTGCGTACAACCGCCGGGTCGGATGTGAGCTTTGGGGCCGCTCTGTCACCAACGACGCGCAGCCTGCATTGCGGTTCAGATTTCCAGAGCCGATAGAGGCGGAGCTGGTCGAATGTCTGGAACGCGCGTCGGCGGGCGCCTTCGCCATCCAAAGATCGCCCTGGCTTTCGGCCAGGTGGCACCGGCTCTGGTCAAGTTGATGCTCGCGCCTTCCATCCCTCGGATCCTCCTGCTCGCCGCCGCCGCGTCCCTCGCCGCCTGCGCGACGCCGCAGCGACGCGACGTCTATGGCGGGGAATTTCCCGAGGTCGCGCGCAATTGCGGCTATCCGCAGGCGCGGCTGGTCCCCTACGGGCTCGACGAGCGCGATTATTATCTCGATTTCAGCGCCCAGCCGCGCGATCCGGCCGCCGACGCGGGGCGGGTGGCGTGCCTGCTCCATTGGGGGCGAGAGCGCGGCCTCAGGATCGGCTTCCGCGGCGCCGAGCCCATCGGGGAGCCGCGCTGATGCCCCGCCGCTCCGACATCTCCTCGATCCTCATCATCGGCGCCGGGCCGATCGTCATCGGCCAGGCGGCGGAGTTCGACTATTCCGGCTCGCAGGCGGTCAAGGCGCTGAAGGAGGAGGGCTACCGGGTCATCGTCGTCAATTCCAATCCGGCGACGATCATGACCGATCCGGAAACCGCCGACGCCACCTATGTCGAGCCGGTCACGCCCGAATATGTCGCCGCGATCATCGCCAAAGAGCGGCCCGACGCGGTGCTGCCGACCATGGGCGGCCAGACCGCGCTCAACACCGCTTTGGCGCTGTTCAAGGACGGCACGCTGGCCAAGTTCGGCGTCAGGATGATCGGCGCCGACGCCGAGGCCATCGAGATGGCCGAGGACCGGCTCAAATTCCGCCAGGCGATGGACCGGATCGGGCTCGAAAGCCCGCGCTCGGCGATCGCCCACAGCATCGACGACGCCATGACGTCACTCGCGCAGATCGGCCTGCCGGCGATCATCCGGCCGAGCTTCACCCTCGGCGGCACTGGCGGCGGCATCGCCTATAATCGCGACGAATTCATCGAGATCGTCCGCGGCGGGCTCGAAGCCTCGCCCACCGGCGAGGTGCTGATCGAGGAATCGGTGCTCGGCTGGAAGGAATTTGAGATGGAGGTGGTCCGCGACCGCGCGGACAATGCCATCATCATTTGCTCGATCGAAAATGTCGATCCGATGGGCATCCACACCGGCGATTCGATCACGGTCGCGCCGGCGCTGACCCTGACCGACAAGGAATATCAGATCATGCGCAATGCCAGCATCGCTGTCTTGCGCGAAATCGGTGTCGAAACAGGCGGTTCAAACGTTCAGTTCGCGGTGAATCCGAAGGATGGCCGGCTCGTCGTGATCGAGATGAACCCGCGCGTCAGCCGCTCCTCGGCGCTGGCGTCGAAGGCGACCGGCTTCCCGATCGCCAAGGTCGCCGCCAAATTGGCGGTCGGCTACACTCTCGACGAGATTCAGAACGACATCACCGGAGTCACCCCCGCCAGCTTCGAGCCGACAATCGACTATGTCGTCACCAAGATCCCGCGCTTCGCCTTCGAAAAGTTCAAGGGCGCGCAGGCCCTGCTGTCGACGTCGATGAAGTCGGTGGGCGAAGTGATGGCGATCGGCCGGAGCTTTCACGAGAGCCTGCAAAAGGCGTTAAGGGGCCTGGAAACCGGATTGATCGGCCTTGACGGGGTGCGCGGGCTCTATGGCGCGCCAAGGGCCGAGATCGAGGCGGCATTGGCAATGCCATCGCCCGACCGGCTGCTCGTCGCCGCCCAGGCGTTGCGCGAGGGGCTGAGCGTCGCCGAGGTCCACGCCATCACCCGCTACGATCCCTGGTTCCTCGATCGCATCGCCGAGATCGTCGCGCAGGAAGAGGCGATCTGCCGCGACGGGCTGCCCGGCGACGCGGCCGGCCTCAGGCGGCTGAAGGCGATGGGCTTTTCCGACCGGCGGCTGGCCGAGCTCAATCTGAAGTCGGCCAACGTCGCGGGCGGCGCCGTCAAGACCCGCACCCGCTCGCACGGCCTTCTCCATGACGCTGTCAAGGCGATGATCGGCGCCACCACCGAAGCCGAGGTGCGGGCGCTTCGCCACAGGCTCGGCGTCCGCCCGGTATTCAAGCGGATCGACACCTGCGCCGCCGAGTTCGAGGCGAAGACGCCTTATATGTATTCGACCTACGAAGCGCCGAGCTTCGGCGCGCCCGAGGACGAGAGCCAGCCCTCGGACTCGATGAAGGTCGTCATCCTCGGCGGCGGCCCGAACCGGATCGGCCAGGGGATCGAGTTCGACTATTGCTGCGTCCACGCCGCTTATGCGCTGAAGGAAGCCGGCTACGAGACGATCATGGTCAATTGCAATCCGGAGACGGTGTCGACCGACTACGACACGTCCGATCGCCTCTATTTCGAGCCGCTCACCGTCGAGGACGTGCTCGAAATCCTCCATCTCGAGGCGTCGAACGGGACGCTTCATGGCGTCATCGTCCAGTTCGGCGGGCAGACTCCGCTGAAGCTCGCCGCGGCGCTGGCGGCGGAGGGCGTTCCGATCCTCGGCACCTCGCCCGACGCGATCGACCTGGCCGAGGACCGCGAGCGTTTCGCCAAGCTGGTCGACAAGCTCGGCCTCAGGCAGCCGCTCAACGGCATCGCGCGCAGCCGCGACGAGGCGATCGCGGTCGCCGAGCGGATCGGCTATCCGGTGCTGACCCGGCCCTCCTACGTGCTCGGCGGGCGGGCGATGGAGATCGTCGACGGCCCCGCCCAGCTCGACGATTATATCCACACCGCAGTCCAGGTTTCGGGCGACAGCCCGGTGCTGATCGATCAATATCTTCGCGACGCGATCGAAGTCGACGTCGATGCGATTTGCGACGGTCATGACGTCGTCATCGCCGGCGTCATGCAGCATATCGAGGAAGCCGGCGTCCATTCCGGCGACAGCGCCTGTTCGCTGCCGCCCTACAGCCTGGCGCCCGAGATCGTCGCCGAGATCGAGCGCCAGACGCGGCTGCTCGCCGAGGGGCTGAAAGTGGTCGGCCTGATGAACATTCAGTTCGCGGTAAAGGATGGAATCGTCTATCTGATCGAGGTCAATCCGCGCGCGTCGCGGACCGTGCCGTTCGTCGCCAAGGCGATCGGCGCGCCCATCGCCAAGATCGCGGCGCGAGTCATGGCGGGCGAGAAGCTGGCCGATCTGCCGCCGACCCGCCGCGAGATCGCCCATATCGCGGTCAAGGAGGCGGTGTTCCCGTTCGCGCGCTTCCCGGGCATCGACCCCGTGCTGTCGCCGGAAATGAAGTCAACCGGGGAGGTCATGGGAATCGCGACGGATTTTCCAACGGCATTCCTCAAGTCTCAACAGGGCGCCGGGCTCGATCTGCCGACCGGCGGCACGTTGTTCGTCTCCGTCAAGGACAGCGACAAGCCGATGATCGTCGAGCCGGCGCGGGCATTGCTCGCCATGGGCTTTACCGCGATCGCCACCGGCGGCACCGCCGATTATCTCCAGGCCCAAGGGCTCGACGTCGAGCGGGTCAACAAGGTCGCGCAGGGCCGGCCGCATATCGTCGACCTGATCAAGGACGGCCACGTCCATATCGTCTTCAACACCACCGAAGGCTGGCAGAGCCACAAGGACTCTGCCTCGATCCGCGCATCGTCGCTGATGCAGAAGGTTCCCTACTTCACCACCGCCTCGTCCGCTGCGGCGGTAGCGCGGGCGATCGCGGTCCTGCGGGACGGCGGTCTTGAAGTGCGCTCGCTACAGGACTATTATTCACTTTCCTGAGCACGATCCCGCACATTTCAGCCGAGATCAGGCGATGCTCCAGCGGCGTCGCTGGCAATTGGTTTTTGACGGCGATTTGTTTTTAACGAGAGGCACGAGTGGATATGGCTACGGTCGACAAGGTGCCGATGCTGGCCGAAGGCTATGAGAAGCTGCAGAACGACGCGCGCCAGCTGAAGATGGAGCGGCCGTCGATCATCGACGCCATCGAGGAAGCGCGCGGCCATGGCGATCTTTCGGAAAATGCCGAATATCATGCCGCCAAGGAGCGCCAGGGGCAGGTCGAGGCGATGATCGCCGATCTCGACGATCGCATCAGCCGGGCGATGGTGATCGATCCCAAGACGCTGTCGGGCGACAAGGTCGTGTTCGGCGCCACCGTCCATCTGCTCGACGAGAACGACAACAAGATCAAATATCAGATCGTCGGCGAAACCGAGGCGGACGCCAGGATCGGACGGATCAGCTACGCTTCGCCGCTGGGGCGGGCGCTGATCGGCCGGATGAAGGGCGAGGAGGTCGAATTCTCGGCGCCCTCGGGCGACAAATATTACGAGATCAAGAAGATCGAATTCGTCTGATCGCGGTCAGGAGCCGCTGAGCTATGCGTTCCCCCGATAGCTGGCGCAACGCGCCGCTGACGGTCGCGATCGTCGCGGTCACGGCGGCGGCGTTCCTGATCGCCTCGATCCTGCCGCTCGACATCTGGTCGGTCGCCTGGGGCGCGTTCTGGCCGGCCCGGCCGCCGGAGCTGGCGCTGCTGCCGCTCTGGCTGACGCCGCTCAGCGCGACGCTGGTTCACGTCGATTGGGTCCACTTGCTGTTCAACCTGATCGTGCTCGCCTTTTGCGGTCGCCAGGTCGAATGGGCTCTGCGCTGGCCGGGCGTGGCGACCCTCTATCTGCTCGGCGCCTATGCCGCGGCCGGCGCGCAATATGCGGTGAGCCCGGTCGCGCCGATGATCGGAGCGAGCGGCGCCGTCTCGGCGGTGATCGGCGCCTATGCGATGCTGTTCGGACGCAACAAGGTGAGGATCGCAAGCCCGCGGCTCGCCACCTTCCTCAACATGCTGTGGCTGATGGTCGCCTGGGTGGTCATGCAGATTTGCCTCGGCATCGCCATGGCCGGCCCCGATTTCCTGTTCAGCGGGGAGGGCGTGCAGATCGCGGTTTCCGCCCATATCGGCGGCTTTCTGGTCGGCGTGCTGCTCGCCAATCCACTCCTTCTGTTCCGCTACAGGAAGGCGTGACGGAGCCCGACACGCAGGTCCGTCATTCCAGCGAAAGCTGGAATCCCGGTTCTTTCTGCTCTTCAAGACAGGGAGATTCCAGCTTTCGCTGGAATGACGGCTTTTCGCTGGATTGGCGGTTTCTCGCCGTAATGACCGCCCGGCGCTATTGCCCGCCGATCTCCGGCTCGAGCAGGCGGTGGAGGTGGACGACCACATATTTCATCTCGGCGTCGTCGACGGTGCGCTGGGCCTTGCCCCGCCACGCATCGACCGCGCTGGCATGATCGGGATAGAGGCCGACCATGTCGATGGTGTCGAGATCGAAATCGAGGCCGCGCGGATCCTTGACCCGGCCGCCGAACACGAAATGGAGCTTTGTCATGAGCCGGGCCGACTAAGCGGGTTCGCCGCCGCGCGCAAGGGCGCGGCGGCGGCCTCGATTATTGCTTGCCGCCGACGACGTCCGCCACCGCTTCGCCGACTCGCTGGGCCGCCTTGGTGCGGATCTCGTCGATCTGCTCCTTGCCGGCGTCGAGCCCGCGCTGGGCGGCGTCGCGCGCCGCGCCCGCGATCCTGCGCCCGGTCTTGCCGAGCAGCTTGCTCTCGCGCTCCGTCCGCGGCACCAAAGCGGCGACCAACGCCCCGACCACGAAGCCGCCGATCACCGCGCCGACCGGATGGACGGCGAACTGGTCGGTCACGTCGCTGGCGCGGTTGCGCGCCGCCTCATAAGCCGAGCTCGTCCGCTCGCGCGCCGCCTGATAGGCGTCCGCCGCGCGACCGCGAACACCGCGATCCTCGTTCCGATCGTCATTCGAAGCCATTCAACGCACTCCTTCCGCAACGCTCAACTCCGCGCCGTCCCGATCGTTGCCGCCATCGGCTCCGTCGCCTGCAATCTTCTCGGAGGATATATAGCGCCCCACCGCCCTGGCGAGGGGTCCGCGGGCGAGGAAGAGGGCGAATGCGCCGAGCGCCACCGAAACCGTGCCGGGCCGTTTGCGAACCGCCTGCAGCGCGCCATCGGCGAGGTCGACGCCTTTCTCCTTGACGCCGTCCCACGCCTCCTCGGCGAGATTGCCGGGGCGAAGCCTTTGCTGGACCGCGGCCAGGGTCGCCTCGAAGCGGGTTCGCGCCGCCATGGCGTCCCTCTTGGTCCGCTCGATCTTGTCGAGGGTCATGGCGCGCGCGCCCCGCGCTCGATCGCTTCCTGCTCGCCTTTGTCGCGGGCCAGGCCCTTGACCCCGCTCCAGCCGTAGCGGACCAGCAGATAGCCGCCGGCCAGCAGCGGCAGGCCGACGGCGAGGCCGGCCCACATCGGCCCGATGCGGGCGGCGAGGCTGAGCACCGTCCCCATCACCACCGCGGTCATCGACGTCACCATGAAGAACCAGCCGGCGGCGAGCGCGACCAGCGCCTTGCGCGCGCGCAGGGCCCGATATTGGGCGACGGCGCGGTAAAGCTCGATTTCGGCCTCCGCATAAGAGCGCCCGTCCTCGATCAGGCGGCCGACCAGCGCGCCGATCGTCTCTTCGCGATCATCCTCCCCCGGCGCGGTCAACTCAGCCCTCGCCGCCGCGCTTCGACCCGCGGGTGCGGGCGCCGACGTCCTCGAGCCCGGTCTTGACCACCCGCATCAGTGCGAAGCCGGCGACGGCGGCGATGCCGATCGCCACCACCGGGCTCTTGCGGACGAAATCGCGGGCATCGTCGACGATGTCGTCGACGCTCTTCTCGCGGACCTTGCCGGCGAAGGTGGAAACGGCGTCGGCGGCGCGGTGGGCGTAGCGCCCGTAATCTTCGCCGAGGCGCACGTCGACCGATTTGGCGGCATCGCCGAGGACGCCGCCGAAATCGTCGAGCAGGGTCGATGCCTTGGCCTTGCCGTCGTCGGCGAAACCGCGGACCCGCTCGCCGGCCTGGCCGCGCAGGTTCGAAACCTGGTCGCGCACCTGGCTCACCAGGCGATCGCTGCCGGCGCCGGTGCCGCCGCTGCCGCCGGAAGATTGGGCGAGCAGCGCGCCACCGCCCTCGGTCCCGGTCGCGGACGCGCCGCTGATGACGTGATCGGTGCCTTCGGGTAGCTCGGGATCGCGACGGGGCATTTCATTCTCCACTTCACTGGACTGACGCATGTTTCTCGACAACACCGCCCCCGGCCATGCGTTCCACCGGTGCGCAAGGAAAGTTGCCAGGCGACGGATCGGCCGATATTCGCGCCGTAACTCCCTGCATAGCTCATAACGAGGCCGCAACAAAATGACCGCCATCGTCCATGTCCACGGCCGCCAGATCCTTGACAGCCGGGGCAATCCCACCGTCGAGGTCGACGTGCTGCTCGAAGACGGGAGCCTCGGGCGTGCCGCCGTGCCGTCGGGCGCCTCGACCGGCGCCCACGAAGCGGTCGAGAAGCGCGACGGCGACAAGAGCCGCTGGCTGGGCAAAAGCGTGTCGCAGGCGGTCGAGGCCGTCGCCGGCGAGATCGCCGACGCGATCCGCGACATGGAGGCGGAGGACCAGAGCGAGATCGACTCCGTCCTGATCGACCTCGACGGCACCGAGAATAAGGCTCGGCTCGGCGCCAACGCCATCCTCGGCGTCAGCCTCGCCGTCGCCAAGGCGGCCGCTTTGGCGCGGGGAATGCCGCTCTACCGCTATGTCGGCGGCGTCTCGGCGGCGACCCTGCCGGTGCCGATGATGAACATATTGAACGGCGGCGCCCATGCCGACAACCGGATCGACTTCCAGGAATTCATGATCGTGCCGGTGGGCGCTCCCACCTTCTCGGAAGCGCTGCGCTACGGCGCCGAGATCTTCCACACGCTGAAGACCGGGCTGCACGAGGCCGGCCTGTCGACCGCGGTCGGCGACGAAGGCGGCTTTGCCCCCGATCTCGGCTCGGCCCGCGACGCGCTCGATTTCATCATGCGTTCGATCGAGGCGGCCGGCTACACGCCCGGCGGCGATGTCGTCCTCGCCCTCGATTGCGCCGCCACCGAATTCTTCCGCGACGGCGCCTATGCGATGGCGGGGGAGGGGCGAACCCTCTCGCCCGACGCCATGGCCGCCGAGCTCGCCGCGCTTTGCGAGGCCTATCCGATCGCCTCGATCGAGGACGGCATGGCCGAGGACGACCTCGCCGGATGGAAGGCCGTGACCGATCTGCTCGGCGAGCGCGTCCAGCTCGTCGGCGACGATCTGTTCGTCACCAATCCCAAGCGGCTCGCCATGGGCATCGAGCGCGGCCTTGCCAATTCGATCCTGATCAAGGTCAACCAGATCGGCACTCTGACCGAGACTCTGGAGGCGGTGTCGATGGCGCATCGGGCGGCCTATAGCGCGGTGATGTCGCATCGTTCGGGCGAAACCGAGGATACGACCATCGCCGATCTCGCCGTCGCCGCCAGTTGCGGGCAGATCAAGACCGGCAGCCTCGCCCGCTCCGACCGCACCGCCAAATACAACCGATTGCTCCGCATCGAGGAGGAGCTGGGCGGCGCCGCTCTCTATCCGGGGCGCGCCATATTCAACTCGACTCGCTAATCGCTCGGATTAGCGGAATTATACCAGTTTCCCGTCAAAGGGGTTGATTCCGGGCCACTTTGCTGATTCTGTGACCGGGCGATGACAGCGATCCGAAATCCGATGGACTTGATCCGGCGCGCGGCGTGGCCGGCGCTTGGCACGCTGATCATCGTCTATTTCCTCGGCGCCGCCATCGCCGGCGAGAACGGGGTCCTCGCCTGGGGCGATTACAGCCGGGTCAAGGCCGAGAAGAACGGGCAGCTCGCCCGCCTCGAAACCCAGCGCGCGCAGCTCGCCCACCGCTCGCGGCTGCTCGATCCGCGCAACGCCGATCCCGACCTCGCCGACGAGCTGGTCCGGAGCCAGCTCGGCGTGGTCCGCCCCGACGAGGTGATCATCCCGCTCGAGGGCGAGCCCCAGGTCCGGCCCGCCGCCCAGCGCTGAGGCCGCCCGGCCCCCGTTGCGCGGTTCGGCGTTTGCCGCCATAGAGCCCGCCAGCCAGCGACAATGAGAAAGGGCCGGGAGAGTGGCCAGGGCAGCATCGCCGAAACCCGCCGCGAAAAAGGGAAAGGCCGCCGCGCCCGTGCCCGCCACGCCGACTCGCGCCAGCAACCGGGAGCGCCCGCCCGAGCCGAAGCGCTATCAGGCGTCGAAGGACGAGCTGCTCGAATTTTACCGCCAGATGCTGCTCATCCGCCGCTTCGAGGAGCGGGCCGGGCAGCTTTACGGGCTCGGCCTGATCGGCGGCTTCTGCCACCTCTATATCGGCCAGGAGGCGGTCGCGGTCGGGCTGCAATCGGCGCTCGAGGTGGGCAAGGACAGCGTCATCACCGGTTATCGCGACCATGGCCACATGCTCGCTTACGGCATCGATCCCAAGGTCATCATGGCCGAGCTGACCGGCCGTTACGCCGGCATCAGCCACGGCAAGGGCGGCTCCATGCACATGTTCAGCGTCGAGCATCGCTTCTATGGCGGCCACGGCATCGTCGGCGCCCAGGTGAGCCTGGGCACCGGCCTCGCCTTCAAGCACAAATATGAGGGCGACGGCGGCGTCTGCCTCGCTTATTTCGGCGACGGCGCCGCCAATCAGGGCCAGGTCTACGAGAGCTTCAACATGGCCGAATTGTGGAAGCTGCCGATCATCTTCGTGATCGAGAACAACCAATATGCGATGGGCACTTCGGTCAACCGCTCATCGGCCGAGGACCAGCTCTACAAGCGCGGCGAGAGCTTCCGGATCAACGGCCTGCAGGTCGACGGCATGGACGTGCTCGCCGTGCGCGGCGCGGCGCGGACCGCGCTCGATTGGGTGCGCGGCGGCAAGGGCCCGATCCTGCTCGAACTGAAGACCTACCGCTATCGCGGCCACTCCATGTCCGATCCCGCCAAATATCGCTCGCGCGAGGAGGTGCAGGCGGTCCGCGACAAATCCGACCCGATCGAACATGCGAGGCGCGAGCTCGAGGAGATGGGCGTCGGCGAGGCCGAACTGAAGGCGATCGACACCGAGATCAAGAAGATCGTGGTCGAAGCCGCCGACTTCGCCGAGCAGGCGCCCGAGCCCGATCCTTCCGAGCTCTACACAGACGTCCTGGTAGGGAGCTACTGATGGTGGCCCCGTTTCGCCCCCCGGCGGAGGCCGGGGCCCAGGTGATGAAGCCGTTCTGGGTCCCGGTCTTCGCCGGGACACGCTGAGGGATTGCCGATGGCTATTGAACTTAAGATGCCGGCCCTCAGTCCCACCATGGAGGAGGGGACTCTGGCCAAATGGCTGGTCAAGGAAGGCGACAGCGTCAAATCCGGCGATATCCTCGCCGAGATCGAAACCGACAAGGCGACGATGGAGTTCGAGGCGGTCGACGAAGGCGTGATCGCCAGCATCCTCGTTCCCGAGGGCACGGACGAGGTGAAGGTCGGCACCGTGATCGCCTTGATCGGCGGCGAGGGCGAGGTGGCGGAAGCGCCCGCCGCCCCCGCGCAAGCGCCGGCGGCTGCACAAAAGGCCGCGGAGTCCGAAGCCCCGGCGCCGGCGGAAAGCGGCACCGCGCAGCTCGTGAGGCCCGCCGCCCGCGCCGACGTCGCCGATCCCGACGTGCCGGCCGGCACCGAGATGGTGAAGACCACGGTGCGCGAGGCGCTGCGCGACGCGATGGCGGAGGAGATGCGCAAGGACGGCCGGGTCTTCGTGATCGGCGAGGAAGTCGCCGAATATCAGGGCGCCTACAAGGTCACCCAGGGCCTGCTCGACGAATTCGGGCCCGGGCGCGTGATCGACACGCCGATCACCGAATATGGCTTCGCCGGCGTCGGCACCGGCGCGGCGATGGGCGGCCTCAGGCCCATCGTCGAGTTTATGACTTTCAACTTCGCCATGCAGGCCATTGATCATATTATCAATTCCGCAGCGAAGACCAATTATATGTCGGGCGGCCAGATGCGCTGCCCGATCGTGTTCCGAGGGCCCAACGGCGCCGCCTCACGGGTCGGCGCCCAG
>Ga0190265_10002725_pt1 | contig 11894 bp, 16 predicted proteins | sample Popmic124T_FD_133135 | JGI IMG/M metagenome (GOLD analysis project Ga0190265, IMG submission 133135) | Populus adjacent soil microbial communities from riparian zone of Indian Creek, Utah, USA - 124 T | ecosystem: Environmental > Terrestrial > Soil > Riparian zone | place: USA: Utah | collected...
GCAACGACGGCGGCATCGAGGGCTGCAGCGACATCGTGCGGACCGGCCAGTCCGGCTCGGCCGATCAGGTCCCCGGAATATGGGCTTCGGATCGGCATCGAGTCGGCCCCGCTCCTGAGCTCGCCGGCCAGGAGGAATGGATAGGTCCGGCCCGGAAGCTCGGCCGTCGTCATTGAGGAACCACCAATGCGTTATTCCTTTTTCCGGTCATTCGGATGCTTTTCATCCATCAAGCCCGGCTCAGAGCGCGACGTCGGGAACGAAGTTCTGTTCCCCTTTCGGGGGCCTGATGTAGCTGTCGTCGCGGGTCCGGCGGTGCGGAAGGTGAAGCAGCGGCGGCGTCGCGTCCTGGTAGGGCACCGAGCTCAGGATGTGGGCGATACAGTTGAGCCGCGCGCGACGCTTGTCGTCGGCTTCGACCGTCCACCAGGGTGCTTGCTTGATATCGGTATGGCGAAACATCTCGTCCTTGGCCTTGGAGTATTCCACCCACTTGGACATGGACTGTAGGTCAATGGGACTCAGCTTCCAGCGCCGCGCGGGGTTTCCTGCCCGCTCCTCGAACCGATGCTCCTGCTCCTCGTCGCTGACCGAGAACCAGTACTTCAAGAGGATGATCCCCGAGCGGATCAGCATCCGCTCGAACTCGGGACAGGCGCGCATGAACTCGGTGTACTCCTCGTCAGTGCAGAAGCCCATGACGTGTTCGACGCCGGCCCGGTTGTACCAGCTGCGGTCGAAGAGCACGATTTCTCCCGCGGCGGGGAGGTGGGTGACGTAGCGCTGGAAGTACCACTGGCTCTTCTCCCGATCCGACGGGGTGCCCAGGGCGACAACCCGGCAGCCTCGGGGATTGAGGGGGTCGGTGATGCTCTTGATGGCCCCGCCTTTGCCTGCGGCGTCGCGCCCTTCGAAGAGGAGGACGAGTTTCTGGCCGGTCTCCTTGATCCAGTACTGCATTTTCACCAGCTCAAAATGCAGTTCTGCGAGCCTGTCCTCGTAGATGCTGCGCTTGAGCTTGCCGTCTTTCCTGGCCACGGGATAGTCTCCTATCCGCTCAGTCCTGGAGTGCCCGTTCCGCCGCCGCCACCGCACGGTCGACATCGGCTGCCGTGGTACGCCAGCTGGACACCGAAACCCGCATGCAGCGTCTGCCCCGCCAGGTGGTTCCGGTAAAGAAGGCCTCCCCAGTGGCGTTGATGGCGGCCATCACCTCATCCGTCCGCTTGTCGTGATCCTCATCGGTGGCGCCGGGCCGAGCGTCGTGGAAATGGACCAGTCCCTGGTTGATCTGCGGGACGCAGATGGCACGCGCGTGGGGCAGGGCGCCGATGCGGGTAACGATGTCGTGGGCATGACGGCAACAGCGGCCTATGAGATCGGCCAGTCCGGCGCGGCCGAGCTCGCGTAAGGCCGCATAGGTGGCGAAGCCTCGCGCCCGGCGCGAATGATCCGGGGTCCAGTCGAGCTGGTCGCGCGCGTCGTCCGCGTGGCTCAGGTAGCTCGCCCGATGCTCCATGGCGGCGCGGTGGTCTTCCGGGTGCGCCACGAACGCATAGCCGCAGTCGTAGGGGACGTTGAGCCACTTGTGCCCGTCGGTCGCCCACGAGTCGGCCTGCTCGGCGCCCCGGAGCAGGTGGCGGAGGTCCGGCACCGCGTTGCACCAGAGGCCCATGGCGCCGTCGATGTGCACCCACGCGCCGGACTTGTGGGCGAGCGCGATGAGCTCGGGAAAAGGATCGAAGGCGCCGCAGTTCACGTCGCCCGCCTGGAGCACGACGATCGTAGGCCGCCCGGGCTCCCGCGCCAGTGTGGCGGAGAGATCGGTCGGCGCGAGCTGCCCTGACGAATCGCTCGGAAGCACCATGATGTTGGCCGTGCCGATACCCAGAAGCTTGGCTGCGCGCGTCGTGGTACCGTGCACTTCACTCGACGTGAGGATGCGGACGCTCGGGGCACCTGCCAGGCCGTCGCGATTGACGTCCCACCCTCTGCGCGCAAGCACCGCGTGCCGCGCCGCTGCCAGGCAGGTGACGTGGGCCATCTGGCAGCCGGTCACCAGCGCGAAGGAGGCGGACGCCGGCAGGCGGAGCACGTCCTTGAGCCAGGCACCACAGACTTCCTCGACCACGGCCGCGGCAGGACCACAGGCGTAGAGCCCGGCGTTCTGGTCCCATGTCGCGGTGAGCCAGTCGGCTGCGAGCGCCGAGGGAAGGCCGGCGCCGATCACCCAGCCGTAAAAGCGGCCGCCGGCGCTGCCCAGGAGGCCGCCGGCGGCATCGCGCGCGAGCTCGTCGATGACGGTGACCGGGTCGACGCCCTGGTCGGGCAAGGGGCGCGAGAACCGGCACCGCAGCTCGGCGAGCGGTGCCGTGGAACAGACCGGTGCGGCATCGAGCGATCCGAGATACGAGACGGCCAGCTCGGCGGCGCGCTCGAGGGTAGCCTGCTGTCGGGAGTCAAAGGGCATGGAGCAAATCTAGCGTTCCGCGAGCAGGTTGATATCGGGGTTCTCGAGCACCCGCCGTGGATATCCCGCCGCCGCCACTTCGATCATTGCTCGCCCCACGTTCTCGGTCGTCGTCACATGCCGGGCCGCGAGTCTCTTGAGCAGTGGATAGAAGCGTGCGAAGACGTCGTAGAAGGCCTGGTACAGCCTGGTCTTCGAGCGGACGCCTTTCATCGGCTGGATATAGCCCGGACGAAACATGAACGCCTTCAAGGGCAGTCTCAGCAGGTGGTTCTCGGTTTTCCCTTTGGTCCGGGCCCACATCGACCGTCCGCGCTCGGTGCTGTCGGTGCCTTCGCCCGAGACATAGCAGAACGTGATTCCGGGACTCACGGCCACGACGGCCTCGGCCGCCGCCATGGTCAGCTCGTAGGTCAAACGGTGGTAGGCCGGTTCCTTCATCCCGGACGAGGAAACGCCGAGGCAGAAGAAACAGGCGTCGTAGCCGGAGAGATCGTCACGCGCGTCGCTGTAATCGAAGAAGTCGGAGCGGATGAGCTCCGTGAGCTTGGGGTGGGAGACCCCGCATGATTGGCGGCCGATGATGAGAATCGAGCTTACCCGGGGATCCTCCAGGCACTCGATCAGGACACCCGCCCCCACCATCCCGGTACCACCGAACAAGATCACTTTCATCTGGGACAACTTACCAGAGAATCAGGGGTTTGGCCCGAGGCGGTTATTGTCAGGGACATGACACCTCGCACCGACCATTTCGATGGCCGCCGATTCTTTAATCCCAATGGCGCCAACGGGCAACCATTCTGGCGGCTGCCGCGGCTCCTGCGCACGCCACGAACCGCATGGCCGGCGAAGGTTCCGGTCGAACCGCGGCGGCCGCCTACTCCCGGACCTGAGGAGGTGGTGGTCACGTTCATCGGCCACTCCACCTTTCTCATCCAGGTCGCCGCCACCAACGTGCTGATCGATCCGGTCTACTCCGAGCGGGCCAGCCCGGTCTCGTTCGCGGGCCCTCGCCGGGTGCGGGCCCCGGGTGTGCGATTCGACGACCTTCCGCCCATCTCGCTCCTGCTCCTGAGCCACAATCACTACGACCACTGCGACATCTCAATCCTGCGGCTGATCGAGAAACGCTTCCATCCGCCGGTCGTCACTCCGCTCGGCAATGGCCCGCTGCTCCGGTCGGCCGGCTTCCGGCAAGTCGAGGAGCTCGACTGGTGGGGGGCGGCGAGCGCCGCACCAGTCCCCGTCACTGTAACGCAGGCCCAGCACTTCTCGGCGCGCGGTCCGCTCGATCGGAACCGTGCCCTTTGGGGCGGGTTTCTCATCGAGATTGGTGGGCACCGGATCCTCCACGCCGGGGATTCCGGCTACGGCCCGCATTTCACCGAGATCGCCAACCGGCTCGGCCCGATTGATCTGGCCCTCCTCCCCATTGGGGCGTATGAGCCGCGCTGGTTCATGAAAGACATCCACATGAATCCGGCTGAGGCGGTGCAGGCGCATCTCGATCTCGCGGCGCGCCGGAGCATCGGCATGCACTTCGGCACGTTCCAGTTGACCCCGGAGGGAATCGACGACCCGGTGCGCGAGCTGGGAAAGGCGTTGGTGGAGCACGGCGTGGCGGCGGACCGGTTTCGAGCGGTGGAGGTCGGAGAGTCGGTGAGCCTCGGCAGGCGGTAGATGCTGCTATGTGCTCCCGTGACTACTGGGCCGTGCTGCACCCCTCCAGCTCGAAGGCGAAGGGCCAGGCGCCGGCCATGATGGAGGTGACCCGGTGACCGTCGGTCTCAAAGACCATCCGATAGGCTGAGTCGGCCGGCGTTAACGGCACGTATATGAGCCAACGGTGGCCCAGGTGGCCCCGTGGAGAGGGAATGCTCTCCAGTCGGTGCCCATAGAGGCGCTGGACCGCCGTCTCGGTCAGCCCCACTCGTGCACCCCGCCAGGTCCGGGCCTCCGGGAACAGGATTGTCGCATATGCGACCATGCCGTCCCGGATGGAGAAGACCGGGACGCCCGGGACGCCCTGATTCGCCTCTGCCGGCATCCATGTATCGCACTCCCAGGTCTTGGCGGCATCATAAACCTCGCCGTCCGCAGCGCGCGAGGCCTCGTCGATCGTCATCCCGACTCGTACCCGACCCGCGCCGTGGAGCGTCAGGCGCCAATCGGTACCTTGAGCCAGCGACTCGGTGACGCCGATGCCGAGGACACACTGCAGGGCGAGAAGTCCGGACGCGAATCGCACGGCAGGTTTCCTGAGGGTCAGAGGTCAGCGGACAAAGGACGGCCGCAGATCAGAACGTAACGGCGTGCGCGATGTCAGCCACTGGGCGGATGGTACAATCGCCTATGAGGCCGCGTAGGCGGGCGTCTGAAAAATGTTCCGACCGAAGGCCCCCATCTGTTACCAGATACTCGTCGGTCTCCTCCACCACCGTGTGCCCCAACCGGCGATACCATTCTCGCCGCGCCGCCACCGCCGCCGCCGAAAAGACCGACACAAACCGAGTGTGAGGTTTGGGAGCCAGTCGCCGCATCTCGCTCAGGACTCCGGTTTTGTCGCTCATGGTACCCCAGGTGTTGGTGAGGCACATCGCGAAGTCGAAGGCGGCGGCAGAAGGAATCGCCGTGGCATCTCCGACGACAAAGTGGAGCTGTGGCGCGCCGGCCCGACCCGCTGCCTCGGCGATGTAGCTGCGCTCATAGTCCACACCGAGCCCCAGCCGAAGCCGGTCCCGCAGCAGAATCAAGTGCCGCCCCGTGCCGCAGCCGACATCCAAGACCCGCATCCCTTCCTTGACGATATCGTGCAGGAGGTCAATCTCCGCGCGCAGGAAAGCCTGGATCTCGGGTGGCTGAGAGGCTGGGTCCAAAGCCCGTTTCAGTAATCCGCCCGCATAGACGTCATCGTTGGACATAAGCGTCCTGGGATTGTCCGGGCCGGCGAATGTGCTGCATCACGGTTGGAGGACGTCCTGCTGTTATAGTGTAGATAAACGCTGACGTGGAGTCCGGATGCGATTGGTACCCTGTGTGATCGCCGGACTTCTTCTAGCTGGAGTCGGTTCGGCTCAGGCTCAGCATCCAGAGCCTATACTGGCCACCAGACCATTGCAATTCGAGTCCTGGTCAGCGGAGTCACTGGTTGAGGTCAGGGAGCCAACCGCAGGTCGCCTGGTTCTCTCCTCGCGGAATCGTACCCGCGACGTGCTTCTCGGAGGGCTTATTGGTGCGGCGGCTGGCGTAGTCCTATGTACCGCATTCTCTACCATGATCGACGACTCCGCCGAGGGCGGATTGTCCTTCTGCCCGCTCGACACCAATCTCCTGATGGGTGGAGCCGGTTTCGTGCTCGGAGCAGCCCTTGGCTGGGCACTCTGACCAGCACGCCGTCCTACAACCTGCTTCCGCACCGCCGGCAGTACACCGCGTCGGCCTCGTGCCCGCCGGCGCCGCAGGCCGGGCACGCCTGAGTCGAAATGGGCTGCGCTATCGCCCTGGTGAGCTCGGCGGTCACGATCCCCGTGGGCACCGCAATGATGCCGTACCCGGTGAGCATGAGGACCACAGCGAGCGCGCGACCGATTACGGTGGCCGGCGCGAGGTCGCCGTAGCCCACCGTCGTCAGCGTCACCACCGCCCAGTAGATGCTGATGGGAATGCTGGTGAAGCCGTGCTTCTCGCCCTCGATCACGTACATCATCGTCCCCACCACCACCACGATGGTCATGACCGTCATCAGGAAGACAGCGATCTTTCGCCAGCTGGCCCGCAGCGCCTGCACCAGCGTGCGCGACTCGCGCAGGTACTCGGCCAGCTTGAGCACCCTGAAAACCCGCAGCAGCCGCAGCAGCCGGATGACCAGCAAGCTCTGGCCCCCGGGGAACACCAGGCTGATGTAGCTTGGCAGGATCGCGAGCAGGTCGACAATACCCAGCGTGCTCCGGGCATACCGCAGCGGCCGGCCTACAGTGGTGAGCCGGAGGATGTACTCGATGGTGAAGAGGATGGTGAATCCCCACTCGAGCGCGTGGAGCGTGGGACCGGCCCGGGCCCGAACCGACGCCACACTTTCCAGCAGCACAACCACGACACTGCTGAAGATCGCCAGCATCAGCAGCAGATCGAACAGGCGGCCAGCGGGTGTGTCGGCCTCGAAGATGATCTCGTGCAGCCGCGCGCGCAGGGCGCCAGGGGGTCGGCTCATTGGCGACTGTCCATGCTCCACAATCGTGTTACCTGTGATACGGCCCACGTTCTTCGCGATCGTCTCGAACTCACGGACAGGACAAGATAAGTCCTCGGGATCGGCTATCAGATGGGGCCAATCGGGTTATGGTTCAAATTGGCGAATGGGCTGGCTCTCGTGTGTGAATGAGGTCCGTCTCCACGTCCTTACCCGGAGAAGCCGGCACTCGTCCCCTGGAGGATCCATGCGTATCGTCTCATTGCTCCCACTCGCGGCCCTAACGGCGGTGGTTTCCGCATGCGGCTCCGGTGCACGCGAGCAAAGGGCACGCATTCTCCCGCAGCGCGATCTCACTCTGGTGACTGCGAGCACCCAGGTCGAGGTTGCCTCGCCTGTGGAGATGCGGCGGCTGCGTCCCCAACGCCGAACAGTTCGCCCCTCGCCCAGTCGTCAGCCCACGGTAAGACACGCGATGATGGTGGAGGCCGTCCCTGTCCCCGCCGCCGAGCCGGTGGCCCCATCCGTTAGCTCCACACCGACAGCAGCCAACGATCGGGAGCTCCTCCCCGGTAAGACCGTGACGCTGATCCCGGTGAGCAGCGGCCCCTCAGCCAGCCCGGACGAGACCGGTGAGCTGCCTGCAGTCCGGGGCCGCGCCATCGTGGGACAAGGCGGAGGCAGGTGTCGGGGCGGCCGCCGAGGGCCCGGCATCGGTATCGCTACCGCTCCACGTCCGGATTTCAGGCTGAGCTATTAGCTGGCGCGCGCTTTCTTCTCCGCCCCGGTATGAAGCAGCAGGAACTAGAGCCCCTCGGCCTTGGCAGCAGCGCGCTCGCGTCCAATCCAGCGGCTGAACCGGACCAAAAGGTTGCCCAGCACCCGGCGGGTGGCTTCGTCCTTGAGCCGCCCGTCCTCGAATCTCTCGTGGGCTTTGGCAATCAGGAGCTCAGGGGGCGGGAGGAGGCGCGCCTGCACGTGGCCGAGCACCTGTCGGAGGTGGAGCTGAGCCCGCGCAGTCCCGATCTGACTGGGTGAGGCACCCATGAGCGCGATGGGTTTTCCCAGCAGCGGTGACTGGCCTGGCAGCCGAGACCCCCAGTCGATCGCATTCGTCAACACTGCGGGGACACCGTCGTTGTATTCGGGAGTGGCGATGAGAACGCCGTCAGCCTGCCGGAGCGCCGCCTTGAACGCGGCCACGCTGGGAGGGTCGCCTTCCGCCTCCGCATCGGCGTTGTAAAACGGGAGATCCCCGATCTCGATCGTCACGATGCTCATGCCCTCGGGAGCGAGCTCCTGGGCCGCGTGGGTCAGAGCCCGGTTGTAGGAGCCATGGCGGAGACTCCCCGCAAAGGCGACGATCCGGTCAGTCACGACGGCGTGTGGTGAGCGTCAGGCGGTAGAGCACGAGATGCATCGGGCACTCCTCGCACGCCTCCAGGTGCTCGGCCACCGCGAGTGACTCCTCGCGCGGCAGGGTGCCTAGCAGATAGATCTCAAGGCGCAGCAGGGTGCGTTCGCAGGTCCAGCTGGGGGGATATTCTACCATCGCCGTGCCTCCATTCCTTCACAGTCGCCCTATCAGAGCGGCACGTCAACACGGCGTGTTGCGACGGCTATGCAGCAGGCGGGGGTTGAAGTGGGGTCGGCCGTTCCTCGGCATTCGGCCGGGGGTCGGACTTTCTGGTGCGTATACCGCGTAGCCGGGGTTTCTCGGATCCGCCGCGGAACTCGAAATGGGTGGGATCGAACGTACGGGTGTGGCGCCCTTCCCGCCGGCGGGAGTGTGCCCGCTCGATGAGTTTCTGGGCCAGCTCGGTGGCCGGAATCCAGACTCCAGGAGTCAGCCCGGGATACTCCTCGGCAAAGTCAGACCTCAGCCGTGCTTCTCGTGCGCCGCCAGGGAACCTCTTTTCCGGCACTGAGTCCTCCGTCTAATCGTGACGGAGCAAGTCTCGGCTGAACTCACGAAAACTTGAGGCCGTACCTCGCCCGCTGGCTTCCTTCAGTGCTTGGCCAATCGTGCACGAAGCTCCATTCCCTGCCGCTTGTAAGCCGAATCCATGACCTCGCGGACTGGCAGCGACTCCACCGCGTGCAGCTGAATCTCCGCGTCGGCGGGACGTTCCCGGTCGACGTAGATCCGGGCGAGCTCCAGGTGGTGGTAGATTCGTCCGGGGTCCAGCTCCACCGCCTTCTGCATGTTGGCGATCGCGTTCTTCCACGACGCCTCCTTGAAGATCCCGGCCCCCAGGAAGTTCCGGGCAAAGAAGCGGCTCAGGCCGGACAGACGCATGATCTCGGCGTTCCAGCGGCCCAGGATGTGGTAGGCTCCATCGTGCTTCGGATTGAGCTCGATGGTCCGGAGCGCCTCGGCACGGATGACCTTGGCTTGCCGAATGCGCGCCTCGGTGCCCAGCCCCAACGAGACCCGGCCGATGGCGGCGGCTAAGGCAAAGTGACCGTCGGCGCCCTCAGGGTTCGCGGCCACCGCTCTGGTGGCGTACCGCTCGGCTAACGAGTACAGCGAGTCGCGCCGGGTATTCTTCGACGAGTCCGGGATCTGCTCGCCGAGGTCGAGGAGGGTCAGCGCGCCCCGCCAGTTGGCGTCATAGCCGGAGGAGTCCTGCTCCAGCGCCGCCTGGAAGTGTTGCAGGGCCGTCTTAAGGTCATGGGCCTCGTTGGCGGCGACACCCATGGCCACGTGATCGACTGCGTCCTGGGCCTCGACTGCGGTGGCCGACGCGGCAAGGGTTAGGGCGATATTCCACACTCGGTTGAGCACCTGATCATTCGCTCCGGGAAAGGTTTAGAATGGTTATCCCGTCACTCATCGCGCACAAGCGGGACGGCCATGCGCTCCAGCCGGCGGAATGGAGTGAGCTGATCCGCGACTATACGGCCGGCCGAGTGCCGGACTACCAGATGTCGGCTCTCCTTATGGCGGTGGTCTGGCGGGGTCTGGCTCCGGAAGAGCTGGCCGCTCTCACCGACGCGATGCTCGAGTCGGGCGACCGGCTTCGGTTCGACGGCTTCGCTCAGCCCCGGGTGGACAAGCACTCGACCGGTGGGGTAGGGGACAAGGTCTCTCTCGTCCTTGCGCCCATGGTAGCCAGCTGTGGGGTGGCCGTCCCCATGATGTCCGGCCGGGGCTTAGGCCATACGGGCGGGACCCTCGACAAGCTGGAGTCCATCGCGGGATTTCGTACAGGCCTCACCCTGGCCGAAACCCGAGCGCAGATCGAGCGGCTGGGATGCGCCATGATCGGGCAGACTCCCGAGATCGCTCCCGCAGACAAGCGGCTCTACGCGCTGCGCGACGTGACCGGCACAGTGGAATCGATTCCGCTGATCGCGGCCAGCATCATGTCCAAGAAGCTGGCCGAGGGGCTCAACGGCTTGGTGCTGGACGTGAAGACGGGAAGCGGGGCGTTTCTTCCCGAGCCCAAGCGCGCGTTGGAGCTGGCACAAACGATGATCGGCCTCGGTCAGGCGCACGGCTGTCCGACCGTGGCTCTGCTGACTGCCATGGATCGTCCCCTCGGGCGCGCCTGTGGCAATGCGCTCGAGGTGGAGGAGGCCATCGAGGCGCTCCGGGGCGACGGCCCCGAGGATCTGATGGAGGTCACCTACGCGCTCGGCGTCGAGATGCTGTTGCTGGTGGGTGCGGCGCGGACGTCGGCCGCTGCTCGGCAGCGGCTGGAGGAGAGTATTTCATCCGGTCAGGCACTCCAGAAGCTGGCGGAGGTGATCGAGGCGCAGGGGGGGAATCCGGCGGTGCTGGAGGATCCCTCGGTGCTGCCCCAGGCGGCGGAGGTGGAGGTGTTTCGCGCTCCGCGCGACGGGGTGGTCGCGACCGTTGAGCCCCGCAGGATCGGCCGCGCCATCATCGAGCTGGGTGGTGGGCGCCGGACCATCGAGGACCAGGTCGACCCATCTGTGGGCTTTGTGATTCCGGCCAAGCCGGGCGACCGGGTGAAGGCGGGCGAGCCGTTGGCGTCGGTGTTTGCCCGGGACCGGAACGGGGTGGCGACGGGTCTGGAGGCGCTCGCGGAGGCGATCGTGATCAAGAATGCGGGAAAGCTCACGCCCCTCATCACCCACCGCGTCACGGCCGACGGCGTGACCGAGCTGAAGTAGGGCGACTCGATGCCGATGATCAGTGGACCGGTTCAAACCTTGCTCGTTGCGGTTGTCGCGATCATCGCGCTGGTGCTGTGGCTTCGGCGAGACCGTACCTATCGCGGGCCGAGGCTGGCGGACGACGAAATCGACCGTGAGCAATTGGAGGCGGCGGAGCGGGAGGTGCGGGATCTCGATTCCAAGGCGCGGCCGGAGGATGGCTTTCTCGGCGACGACTGGGGACCAGGGGCGTCGCGCCCGCGGCCACCGGAGAGACTTTGAGAAGACGGAGAGGACGGAGAGGGCGGAGCTAGCTGTCCGTAAACCACTCCAGCGCCTCGCGGGCGATCTCGGGCGGCACGGCGTGAGGACCGTCGAACTCATGATACCGGACCCGGTACCCGGCGCTCTTCAGGTCTGGTACAAAGACTCGGCTGCTGGGGTCTATAGGAAGAATGTCATCCCGGGTACCGTGGGAGACGAAGATCCCGGGACGGCCAACGATGGCGGGCGGCTCCATGAACCCGGGAGAGAAGGCGAGGATGTGAGTAAAGAGATCGCCGTTGGCCAGCCCCACCGATAGCGCGTACGACGCCCCATCGGAGAAGCCGCCGATCGCAAGGTGCTTGGGATCCACGGCACATCGCTCGAAGGTCCAGTCCAGCGCCTCATCAATCGCCGTGATGTCCGCCCCGAACCCGCCCAGGACGATGTCCCAGGTCCGGCCGCATGCCTCCGGTGCCAGGACGATGATCCCAGCCGCTTCCGCCAGCGGCATCATTGGCGCGATCACTCCCTGAGCACCGCCGCGGGCACCGTGGAGTAGGAGGAGCAACGGGATGCGCCGTGCTGGGTCGTAGCTACGAGGAACGTACAGCAGGCCGCGTCGAGATCCCGGAGTCGGCTCAATGCTGGTGAGCCCCACGGGCGCAGGCATAGAGAGTTTGCGCGGACGAGCAGCAAGACGGGCGTTGGCTGGGTCGGTGCACCTGCTAGTGACCCGCGATGGAATCCTCCGTCGCGTAGGTCAGGATTAGTTGGCCTGGGATATGGAGATCATCACCGCCGAACGGCCGGGGAGACGAATACGTGTAGGAGTAGGTTCCA
>Ga0190265_10002726_pt1 | contig 11894 bp, 7 predicted proteins | sample Popmic124T_FD_133135 | JGI IMG/M metagenome (GOLD analysis project Ga0190265, IMG submission 133135) | Populus adjacent soil microbial communities from riparian zone of Indian Creek, Utah, USA - 124 T | ecosystem: Environmental > Terrestrial > Soil > Riparian zone | place: USA: Utah | collected...
ACGGCGGCCGCACCAATTCGATCCACCTTACTGCTGTGGATAAATTTGCGTTTATGGCTAACCCCCCCCCTGACGGCGTTGACGTCACCCTTTGCTAATGGAAACCACGGAACTCGCGGTTGCGCCCATTCCTCCTTTCTACTGAGGAACGCGAACTGTATGCAAGGGCTGCGAATGCAAGCCGCGCGCGGCGACTCGGCGACGTGGCACGCGTCGGCATCGGGTACGTCAGCGGCGCGAATGACTTTTTCCATCTGCGCCCTTCACAAGGTGAGCTGCTTGGGATTCCGCCCAAGATGGTCCATCCGACGGTACGAAACGGGAGAAGCCTGGCGGGAGGATGCGTGGACGAGCGGCGCGTTCAGTCTTGGATTGCCGCCGATGACGCTGTGCTGCTGCTTCGTCTTGAGCGATTGCACGATATGCCGAAACCCGTGCGCCGCTACCTGGATTCGGAGGCAGGACGCGAGGCCCGCGAATCGTACAAGTGCCGTAACCGTGATCCGTGGTACGTCATTCCCGATGTGCGCGTACCCGACGGGTTTCTGTCCTACATGAGCGGAAGCAACCCGACTCTTGCGCGGAATTCGGCCGGATGCGTCTGCACAAATTCGGTCCACGCGGTTCACCTGACCAACGGGATGACGATGCCGCGGCTGCTTCGACTTTGGTCCTCGCCACTCACGAGACTTTCGTGCGAACTTGAGGGGCATCCACTAGGGGGCGGGATGCTTAAGTTGGAACCCCGCGAGGCCGCACGAGTTCTCCTAGATGACACGGCAGTCTCAAGTGAAGCCGATGCGGAGATACTGAAATCGGCAGTCAAGACGATGCGGCAATGGAGGCACTATGCCGAGTGAAGTGACTCCATGCCAATGGCTCACGCTCACTCAGGCGCTTGAGGCGTTCGTCCTCAATGTTTCCGGGCATCAGGGTCAAGGGCACATTCGCCCGCTGCATTACTATGTCGCGTCTCGGCTCGTGGTCGAGGGCGGATTTCATCCGAGCGAGATCACACCGCATCCGCCATTCCGCGTCGTGGAGCGGCGCGGATGCGCGTTGCTCGAACACGATGTGAGCGCAGCCGGCTCCGGTGAGCGAACCGTACTCGGCGGACTCAAGACCAAGGCTGTGGATGTTGTCGTGACCAAGCCCGGCATCGGTCCGGTGATCGCAATTTCGATGAAGGGTACGCTCGGCGCATTTCGCAACCTGACTAATCGCATGGAAGAGGCAATCGGGGACTCTCGACGTTTTTCGCGCGGATATATCGCGCGTACGATCTTCGATTCGTGTACGCGGCCCCGAATCTGGAGTCGATAACGGCACGACACGTTTGGGACGAGGCTTCTCCAGCCCTTATCAACTTCCCCGCATTAGATTATGTCGCCCGCGTCGGATTGGCGTAGCGTGCTTTGACGTGGCGAGTTCCGCTTTGGACAATGGCTCTCGAAAGGAATGAGACCATGCCAGAGCAACCGTCTGCCGATTCTTCCCGTAATCCGCCGCGCAGCTACTCCCTCCCTGTCTTCGACCACAAGCCCACGCCCTACGACGGCCCCACCGTCGAGGAAGCTATGGCGCTGCGCCAGACCTATCTCACCCCCGCGCTGCTGCGCTATTACAAAGACCCCCTCATGATCGTCGAGGGAAAGATGCAATACCTTTGGGACGAAAAGGGCCGCCGCTATCTCGACGGCATCGCCGGCATCGTCACCATCTCCATCGGCCACTCGCACCCGCGCATCGTCGAGGCCGTCCGCGAGCAGATGGGCCGCCTCCAGCACACCACCACGATCTACGTTCACCCGGCCGTCGGGCAATTCGGCAAGGCCCTGGCCGACCGCATGCCCGGCGAGCTGAAGGTAACATACTTCACCAACAGCGGCAGCGAGGCCAACGACATTGCCATCACCACGGCACGCATGCACACCGGCTATTTCGACATCATCGCCCTGCGGCACGGCTATCACGGCGGATCGCAATCGACGATGGGGCTGACCGGGCAATCGTCGTGGAAGTATGTCATGCCCCAGGCATTCGGCGTTCACCATGCCCAGCCGGGGTATTGCTATCGCTGCCCGTACGGCCAGAAGTATCCGGAGTGCGGCATCAAGTGCGCCGAGGACGTGGCCGACCTGATCCAGTTCGCCACGCCGGGCAAGGTGGCGGCGTTCATCGCCGAGCCGATCATGGGCGTGGGCGGGGTGGTGACACCACCGAAGGAGTATTTCAAGATCGTCTACGACGCGGTGCGGAAGGCGGGGGGGGTGTGCATCGCCGACGAGGTTCAGACCGGCTTCGGGCGCACCGGCGAGCACTACTGGGGTTTTCAGAACTGGGACGTGATGCCCGACATGGTGACGATGGCCAAGGGGATTGGCAACGGCACGGCCCTCGGCGCCTGCACCACGACGGCGGAAATCTCGAAGGCCCTCGTCGGAAAGATTCATTTCAACACCTTCGGCGGCAACCCGGTGCAGGCGATTCAAGGCTTGACCACTCTGGAGGTAATCGATGCGGAGGGCATTCAGGCCAACGCAAAAAAAGTGGGGGGGGTATTGAAGCGGGGCCTGGAAGGCCTGATGGAGCGCCACGCGATCATCGGCGAAGTTCGCGGCCTGGGCCTCATGCTCGGCGTCGAGCTGGTCCGCGACCGCAAGAGCAAAGAGCCGGCCAACACCGAGGCGACGCAGGTGCTGGCACTATGCCGCGATCGCGGCTTGTTGATCGGCAAGGGCGGTTTCTACGGCAATGTTTTGCGAATCAAACCGCCGATGTGCGTAAGCGAGGCGGACGCGGAATTTATGATAGGGTGTTTGGATGAAGCCCTCGGCTTGGTCGGACAATAGGTTACGAACGACTCAAGTCGGTCGTGGGGACAGAATGCGTATTTCCGTGGGCCAATCAATCGTTTACCGACGTGGAAGGTTCCGCGCTGGATGCCCGCAGTTGCTCAATCCGCTGACAAATCGACGAGAGAACCTCGGGCGGCATTCGATTCGGGAGTGAGACGTACACGCGCTTTGCTTCCAGATCGAGAGCGATCTGCAGCTCGCGAACGGCTTCGCTCTTCAACGCTGGATCATTGCGTCGATCGGCCAAGCCTTCCAACAGATTGCCGAGTTGGATGCGGCGGTGGGGGGACGTGGGGTAAGCCGCCACGCACTCCCGGTAGAAGGCGAGTGCCGTTTCCATGTCGGTCATGTCATGCGTCAGATGATACCGCTGCTGCTGGAGGGCGCTCTGATGGGTCATGATGAGTCCGCTGAACGGATCGCGGCGGCGAGCCTCTTCGGCGATTTTGATCGCCTCGGCCGAATTCGCCGGCGTCGCCACGCGCGGCAGCAGTTGCTCGATCAATTCGGTCCCCGCCGTGGCGTCGATCAAATACCTGTCATGCGCGCGGCGATATGCGCGGCCAGCGTCGGAAGCTTCGTAAATGCTCCACGGCGAAGGGCTGGATTCGGCGCGGCCGGTGTCGAGCCATAGAGCGACCCTGGCGTTGGAAAACGCCAGAACAAGCAAGATGGCGACGAGTCCGGTGAGTATCCCGGCCGCTCCACAAATGGACTTCCATTTCGTGGTTGCCGTCACGTTTGCGGCCGCGCTGATTGATGGTTCGGGGCATTCTTGCGCGGCCAGCATGATGGCCGCGAAGGCGAACAACGTGGTGGCGGGGCCGCCCGCGAAGAGGGCAAGATCAATGGATGTATGTGCGAGAAACCCGATCAGTCCGGCGGCAAGCGCCGGCACGATAGCGTTTACCGGCGCGTCGGAGATCGACCGATTTCCGGCTGAATCGAACGACACCGCAAGCATTCCCAGAAAGAGCGGCAGACCGACGCTGCCGGCCTGAAGCGCGAGAAACACCGGGTCGCCCCTCTGGTTGATCGCGAGCCAGGGAACAAACGCGCTCGTGAAAACGGCGGCGGTCCAGAGAATGATCGAGCGCGCCTGCGAGTGGGTGTGGCACCGGCTAATAGCCGGTGCCACACCCACGGCTTGCACCCGGGAAGTTGCGCGGACCGACACGCCGATGGCCATCGCAAGAAAGCCGATCAGCCCCAGCACGCCCCATTCGGTCGCAAATTGCATCGGCCAACTGTGCGGCGATTCCACTTCCTCCGGGCATTCGACGGATTTGTATTGCGTGAAATGGCGGCCGAAGTTGTTGGCCCCGAGGCCGAAAGGGCCGCGGTCGAGAAGCATTTCCCAACCGCCTTCCCAATACATCGTCCGGAACAAGATGGAACGGCCGAGCGCGTCGGGAGTCCGCTGCAAGTAAACAACGAGCGTGGCCGCAATCACACATGTGCCGATCCACCCGGCGAGCAGCACCGTCCGTGGCCGTTTCACATGCGCCATCCCTGTAAATTGCAACCCGAGCCATGCGATCAATGCGATGATGAGAGCAGCGAGAGCGCCCTTGCTCTGCGTGCCAAAGAGCGCGATCACGCAGCCGACAAAAATAGCGGCGGGAACGATGTGTGCTGCCTTCGCGACACCGGCCTTGCTGCGATCGACGATAAGGGCGAGCGCCGCCATCGCAAAAAGGATGAGCTGACTCGCCAGCAGGTTGGAGTGCCCATAGAAACCGGTCAGCCCGCCGGAGCGCAGCCGCATTTCGTAATCATGCTCCATGCCGGTCGGTCGCGCGGGATCGTTAGGATTGCCCCGAAGCAGTTCGGCGCGGTGTTCCTCGAAATACTTGATCGTGTCGGGTAATTCGACGAAATGTTGATACGCACACTTGACGACGACCGTCGCGGCCGTGCCGGTGATGACGAACAGCGCCAGCCGAACCAGCCATAGCCGGACGAGCAACTGCCGGAGTGTCATGAAATAGGCCACCATAGCGAGAAAATCGACGACGCCGACCAACGCGAGGTGCTTCTGTCCCGCCCGTAACGTGGAGATCACCGCGGCGGCCAGCAACAGGGCGGCGCCGATTTCGGCGCCGGTGGCATGAAGCCCGCGGCGCCGTTTGAAAGAATCGAAGAGCACCCAGGCGGCCACGGCGACGATCACGGCGGCAATGGCGAACGTCGTGGCGGGCTGCGGTCCGGCCGGCGCGCTGAGATTGCGCAACAGGCGCGGCATCTCAAACGTATGGGTCTCGGGGATCAGGGAGCGCAGTGGAATCAGCGCCAAGAGCACGATCAACGCGACGTGGCGAAGCCGTTCAGAATTCGGGGAAAGCGCGGCGGGATTCTCTTGCTTGAGCTTATTCATGGGCGGCGGAACTTTCCAGCAGGGCGACCAGCAGCACGACAAAAAGCGTATGCAGCAGAATCCCCCACGCCTCCATCCAGGTCGCCCGCGGAAGCAGCAGCGCCGGCATCGCGGTGACGAGCGTGGCCAGCCAGATCACCAGCACCGCCTTGCGCACGCTCATGCCTCGATTGAGCAGTCGGTGCGAAAAATGGCGCCGGTCCCCGCGCCACAGCGGCGTGCCCAGTCGATACCGAATCAAAAACACGGAAAAAGTGTCATAGAGCGGCACGGCCATGACGACCAGCGGCGAGAAAACCCCGATGGGCCGCTCATTCTGATGCGGATCGACGAACGTCGTAAGAATGGTAAAGACCGCGAGCAGGAGTCCGATCACCGTGCTGCCCGCATCGCCCATGTAGATTCGCGCCGGGTGATAATTGAACGGCAGAAATCCCAGCAGCGCGCCGACGAGCAGCCAGCAGCAGGTAGGCACGAATAGTTGCCCGGCCCGCATCGACGTCAGCGCGAAGATCGCGGCCGCGATCGCCGCCACGCCGGCCGCCAACCCGTCCATGTTGTCGAGAAAATTCAGCGAGTTGATCAGCGTCAGAATCCAGAGGATCGACAGCGTAATCGAAATCGGCGGCGAAAGATGACTCAGCAGCCGCAGGTCGAAAACGATGACGAGGATGGCCGCAAGCGCGATCTGCACCAGAAATTTCACGCCCGGCCCCAGCGCGCGGGCATCGTCAATCGCGCCCAGGACGCATAGCACCAACGCGGCAGCGCAGACCGCCAGAGCAATAGGCGCTTTCGCCGCGATGCCGGGAAGATGCGCCACGATGTCGGCCGGCAGCCACGCCGGCGGGTTCGCCGCGCACATCTGCGCGAACAGCGTGCCCGCCAATATCGGCAGCACGATCGAAAGGGTGATCGCGATGCCGCCCCCCAGCGCAATCGGACTGGCATGGGCCTTGTGGCCGCCGGGCCGATCAACGAACGCGTGCCGCAGCGCCCATCGGCGGATGAGCCATGTCCCCGGCGCAGCGATCATGAATCCAAAGGGAAGGGCGAGGAAAGGAAGTATGCGGGCGTCGATCACGCGATTTGCACTGCGGCCTTCGCGCCGGGCCGAACAAGGCTGATGGACCCGCTCGCGCAGGAGGATGCTATTGAAAGGCCCTGTGCAAGTCTATATCGTACGTTCGGAGCGAAAAGAAGTTTGGTGAAGAAGGAACTGCGTGCGAAGCTTCGGGCTCTTCTGGACGTCATGACGCCGGAGGAGATTCGAGAGAAGTCCGCGCTCGCCGCTCAAAATCTCTTCGCCCAGCCGCCATACCAAAGCTGCGAAACGATCATGATCTACCTCTCGCTCCCGCGCGAGGCCGACACGACCCCGATCGTGCTCCGCGCCTGGCGCGAGAGCAAGCGCGTCCTGGCTCCGCAGGTCAGCTGGGAATCGAAGCGGATGATGCCGGTCGAGATTCGCAACCTCGACACCGACCTGGTCGACACCGAGTACGGCCTGCGCCAGCCGCTGCAGGGAACGCCGTTTCCGACCAGCGCGATCGATCTGGTCATCGTGCCGGGCCTGGGGTTCGATGCCCACGGGAATCGACTCGGCCGCGGCCGCGGGTTCTACGACCGCTTTCTCGGCCGGCCGAATTTCAAGGGCGTGTTCTGCGGCTTCGCGCTGGAGGAGCAGGTGGTCGACCCCATTGACGCCGCGCCGCACGACGTGAAGGTTCACATGCTCGTCACAGACAAACAGGTGCGACGCTTCGCTTCGAACCACACGATCGCCAAGACGCCACTGTGAATGTCCGGAAGAGAGACCGCAGGCATTCTGCAGACCCGCCCTACCAGCCTATGCAGTCACAGACAGGCTCCAGTCAAAGCGCAATTCACGAAGCCGCTGACATCGATCTGATCAACCTCGTTGTCGGCGTTGAAGTCACCATGCAGGATGTCGCAGCCCGAGAATCCGGCTGGGTCCAAGATTGCTTTGACAAAGGGCGCGATGTCCAGCCCGTTCACGACGCAATCGCAGTTCATGTCGCCGGTGGTCACGACTGTCAGGGTTGCGGCTTCGCTCGTTAGGCTGCCGCACGAGTTCGTGACGATGCAGCGAAGCGCCTGGATCACATCCAATGCGCCTTGTGGATGGTTGTCTCGGAAAACGGCTACGCTCGCTTCGGTCGTTCCGGTAGCAGTGAATCGGACGATGCCGTCAGAGTCCGAGTTGACCCCTTCAAGCACGTTTATCCAGACGCTGGGCGCGCCGACCTGCTGCCATTGCCATCGAAAGGTGGGTGAACTGACCCCTGCGGCCGAAATAGTGAACATGGCTGTGGCGTTCGGGCAGGTGGCGAGATATTCGGGACTCGTTAGGGTGACATCAGTTCCCGTAGTTATCGAATAATGGCAATAGTCCAGGAGTGTGTTGCTTCTCGCCGCGCCAGTTCCATCGCCGAAATACACTTGGTTGGGCAAATGGGCAGAATTCTGTGGACCTCGACAGAAACTATTGCTCGCTCCAACCCGTCAATGTATAGCTGGATTTGAAAGTTGGTTACGGTAATTCGGTGCGTATGGAACGATCCGGTCGTCTCGAATGGGACGCTCGTCCAAGTCTGGCCACCACAACAAAGTTCGTTGCCGGCTACGATTATGTCATGTTCGCCTATCAAAAACGGGGACTTCTTCGTTGTTGCGGTGGGCCCCACGCGCGTACTCTTGGGCCAACGTCCCGCCCGCGCACTTACAGCCCGCCGCTTCTCCCCATTTTTCCCCTAGTTTAGGGGACTGAAGCGCGGAGCAAACCTGTTCATAACCGCGCGATCCGGCGCGGTGCGAAAAAAGGACAAAACTCCCAAAACCATTTCAGGCAAATACAGGCAATTTCAACTCCCGAGCATTTTTTGGACGGTTGAAATTTGGCAACAAAGGAGATTCCCTCTCCGGCGGAGAAAAAAAAATGAAGAAAACCACCAACCTACAAACCAGGAGCCAACCACCAGGAACTCGAAAACACTCACTCCGGCCACACCAGGTTTCCCATCGCGTTCGGGTCATAGCAGTAGCGCGGCACGCGAGCCCAGTCGGAGTATTCGCCGCGAACCGGTTCCAGACGTGCCAGGTTCATGCCCCAGACCGGATGCGCTTCGGCGTCCGCGCCCAGCGACGCAATCGGAATGGCGATTTCGGCCGACCAGCCGTAGTCCGTCGCGGCCACCGAGCAATCGGGCAGCGGGCCGGGCCAGGGCTGCACCTCGCCGATGGGCGGCTCAGTACCGATGCCGCGCTCGAAGCGCGGATTGCCCGACGACTTGATCACGATGTGAAACAGGTCGCCCGACTGCGTCGCCTTGTTCGACGGATCGAGCACGATCTCGACGAGGTCTTCGCCCACGGGCACGAGGTCCTCATATTCTACGAAATTCTGAAACGTCCCCCGCGCATCGCCCGGCGCTTCATCCCCACCCGCATCGGATGACGATGCGCGATTCCCGCCTCGCTTCGGTGTCCCCGCATGGACACCCACGTAGAGCATCCCCCGCGATTCCAGAAAATAGGCAATCGTCTGCGACTCCGCCCGCGGCCGCTCCCGGCCCATTCCCGCGCGATTGGTCAGCAGCCGAAAATCGCCGGCCGCGTTGAAGGCGCTCGGCGGCCAGTCATCCAGCTTTCCATCGATCGTGATCGGATGCGGCGCCGGCGGCACCTGCACGATCGACACGGTCGCGGGCACGTCCACCAGTCCGGAAGCCCCGGCGTTAAACACCACCGGCTGCACGAAATGGCCATCCAGATTCGCCACCGGCACGGCCTCGCTCCGCGCCACCAGTTGCCGCCGCGCCACGTTCCATTCATTGAGCGGCCCGACGCGAATCTCGTCGCTGATATTTCGCAGCCCGTAAGGCAGCTCGCCGAAGCGCAGCTCGCCCTCGATCGGCGTGCGCATCTCGCTCCGCACGTTGACGTCGATCGCCAGCAGCCACCCTTCGCGGTCCGGCCGATCGTCGAAGCGCAGCCGCGCGGATTCGATCCAGCTTTCGATGGTCCGCGTCTGCGAGAGAAACTGAATCCAATCCTGCCGCGGCGCGCCGCCGGGCTGGGTGGTCGACGGCGGCTGCAAGGCCGAGCGCACTTCATCATCCAGAATCCGCCGGGCCAGTTCCCAGGTCGCCGGATTTTCGATGCGTCGCCCCAGCAGGCCGTCCTGATAGTTGTTGCCATAGGCATCGGTGCCCGACGCCTTGATCAGCGAGCCGGCAATGAGCCGCGCGGTTTCTTCGCGGCCGTTGAGCCGGAGCATGTTCAGCCGGTGATAGTCCTGCAGTCCGAGCTGAAGCTGCTTCAGGCGCACCGACGGCACCGGCGTATCGAGGCCGAAGAGCTTGCCCGGATACACGAGCCAGGTGTCGGAAGGTTGACGCCGGCTGCGGATCGGCTTGTCAAAAAACCCCTCGGGCCAGTTGGACACCTCACTCAGAAAGATCGCCTCGTGTCCCTGAAGAAATGCCTGCCACGCCAAGCTCCGCGCGTGAATCGGCGGCGCCTCGACCGTCAGCGAGCCGCTATAAGGCGGTCGATCGGGCGCCAGCCAGGTTCGCTTTCCGAAGGTTTGCAACCGCGTGAGCGTCGCGGGATGCTGAAAGCGGGCGGGCGTTGCCCAGACGTCGACGAGTGAAGTCAAATCTTCGTGAACGTGCTCGAACCAGCCGAACGGAACCATTGACTGTGGAATCAGCCGCGACGCGAATGAAAGCCCCGGCTCGACGAAATGCGTCAGCGTGGCCAGCCGGCGAACGCGCTCAAAATCCTCCGTCGTCGCCGCGACGTCCGTGGGCATCTCAAATTGGACGTAGGCGCGATCGAGCCAGGCCTTGTCCCTAAAATGAGCCGCGACCAGCGACAGATATTCACTCAGAATGGCGGAATAGGTCGTCGAATCGATGCCGCCGTGCTGGCCCGGATCTGGTTGATCGAGATCAACCGGAAGCGGCCACGCCGCGGCGTACCGGCCATCGCCGTATGCCGACCCGTCGATGAGCGGGCCGCACAGCGCGTCGTAGTCGGTCCAATCAAAGAGAATGCTGCCGTCCAGGTCCTGCGAAAACCGGGGATAGATATCATCCGTCATGGGAGCAAGGCCGTGCTCGTGAAGGAGGCGAAATGTCTCCGTAATGACACGCCGCGCCTCGGGGTCGGTCGTGACCAGACGCATATTCTCCGGGTCGACCTCGGTGTGAGCGGCAATCAGCGGCTTGACCTGCACGTTGGCCACGACCGGGAGCCCCTGTGCGGGATCGAGAAAGAAGTCCAATACTTCGAGTTCGATCAGCGTCCGAATCGAACCGCCGGCCGGATTGGTGACTTCGAGCGAGCCGGCATACTTCCCGACGTTCGTCTCCGGCGGAATTCGAATCTCCACCCACAGCACAAGGTTCTCGCCCGCGGGCAGATTGAATGGCTGGCCCTGGCGCGGCGCGTCAATCGGAACCAGCGCGTCCGGAATGGCTCGCGGCTCGCGCAGGCCAATCGATCGCAAATACCAGTTCGGAAACCGGTCAACCGTAACAGGCCAATGCCGATAGATGCGCGCGGCCTCGCGGGGGATCGCACCGTTGCTCCCGGTCAGCCCCGTCGCCGTGACTTGCAGCCCGCCGTATGTCGCGTTGCCGGCAGCGAGAACATACTCGAAGGCCACGACGTCGTTGACTGCGCCGCGAAGGACGACCTTCGATTGATCGGCCCGATAGACAGCGTTTTCGGTTTGAACGGGGTCTTTTAAGCCAACAGCATCAGATGCCCCGGCCGCCCATTGAGCCGGCATCTGGCCGCCGGTCGGCTTCCGTGGCCCGCAGGAGGCGATGAAAGTAGCAAGCAAGACCATGCCGGCAAGTGATCGAAGGGTGAACATTCTGCCGCCGAATGGGGCCATTCTCATCCTTTTGGTTGATTTCGCGCCCCTCCGCGTCTCTCGGGACTCGGCTAAACGGGCGTGCACCGCGGTATTCAAATCGCTTGCGCGCTCCTATCATTATGATGCCCCGGCGAATAATGAAAACCGACGTACTTTCCAAAAAACAAGCCTGTGCACCGCGCCCGCCCCAAAAATCGGGCCGCGCCATCAGCCTGCCCATCATCGATGCGCAAACCGGCATGAAGCATTCCCGCGCCGGCATGTGGCGGTTCTACGTGCTGGCCGGCGTACACGTCGTGATGATCGCCCATGTCATCCACTGGCTCTGGGCCGGCCGCACGCTTACGCCCATCGAGCCTTCCGAATCGATGGAGACGATCCGCGAAGGCCAGATCAACATGGGGTTCATCTTCTTCGGTCTGGCGATTTTATCCACGCTGATTCTGGGCCGCTGGGTTTGCGGTTGGGGCTGTCATCTCGTTGCGTACCAGGACCTGACGCTGTGGGTGCTAAAGAAATTGCACCTTCGGCCGAAGGCGTTCCGCACGCGATTCCTCTTTATCGTCACGACTTTGATCTTCGCGGCCGGCTGGATGTTCTTCGTCCCGCTCGGGGCGCGAATCTGGAATACCATCAATGGCCACCCCGCGCCTGAATTCACGATGCACCTTACACGCACGGGATACTGGGACACGTTCCCCGGCCCGGTGTTCGCCGTTCTGACGCTGCTCATCGCCGGTATGGCCAC
>Ga0190265_10002727_pt1 | contig 11894 bp, 19 predicted proteins | sample Popmic124T_FD_133135 | JGI IMG/M metagenome (GOLD analysis project Ga0190265, IMG submission 133135) | Populus adjacent soil microbial communities from riparian zone of Indian Creek, Utah, USA - 124 T | ecosystem: Environmental > Terrestrial > Soil > Riparian zone | place: USA: Utah | collected...
GCGAAGGCGAGCGCGACAGCGCACAAGAGCGCGCCGGTCCAACGGTCGACAGCGAAGGTGAGGAATTCAGCGCCCTGATCGGACGCCGGCGCGTTCATCGCTGGCGCGGTATTATCCACGATCGAGGATTCGACCGGCGGCGGCGGCGGCGCGGCCGAAAGCTGGAACGACGCGAAGGCGACGATCGAGGAAACGGTAAGCGCGAGGAGTCGAGTAGAGAATTTCATAATGTTTGTTTATGGCTTTTGACTCCGAAGGCCGGACCCGCTCGCGCAGGTCCGGCCGTTTCGGAAGGTTGAGATTCGTTATGCGTTGGTCGCCTTGAACCCGTTCGCGACCGCCCATGCGCGCAACTCGATCAGATTGGTCAAAATCGCGTTCGCCTGCGCTTCGGTGTAACCGAAGGGCGTCGTGCTCGTCGCGGCCGTCGCGGCCGGCGCCGCCACAGTGAAGGCGGTCCCGACGTGCACCAGGCGTGGCAGCACGCGCACATTAACGAGCTGCTCGTCGACGAAATCTTCCTGCGCGATGCCCGGCGAGAAGTAGAAACCTTCAGTGGCGGGGATCGTCCGGACTTTGCCCTTGTTCGCCGGAGTCGCCGGATCTTCGAGCACGAGGATCGCGCCCGCGCTGCCCGTTCCATTCGCCTTGATCCGGCGTTCGTCGCCCGCGACCAAAGGAATTACCGCGCTGTCCTTATCCAGCGCGCCGCCTTCGTCGATAATGAAGAGCGCGAGCTCCGTTACGGTGAGGGGCAGAAGCAGCTCGGCAATGGATCCGCCATCAACCAAGGTGGCGAGATGGCCTTCCTTTCCCGCGAGGGACTCGCCTGAATTGAAAGGCCGAGGGCCTTGCTGCGTATTGGATTGCGTGTTTAACATAGGGTGTCGTTTTTTGGTTTGCCTCGTCAGGCCGTTGCGGCCGTGGAGAGTTTTGCGCGGACTTCCTTTTCTGCTTGAGCGAAGAGCGCGTTGTAAGCCTTGTCGGGGAACTTCTTTTGCAGCTCTTTCACGCGAGCGGAGACGGCCGTTGCGATTTCCGCGTCGGACGGAGTTGCGGCGTCGCCAGCCGCGGGATCGTGCTTCGGCGCGGGCGGCGCGTCCGCCTCCTTCCCTTCGGTTGCCGCGGCGGCCCCCGCTTCCGGCTTTTTCAAACCGTTCAGAATTGCGATCCCGGCATCCTTGTCGCTCAGCAAAATATTTCGAATCGCGGCCTTCGACGCGTCGTCGACAAAATGCCCCTCGTAAACTTTCAGGATCTCGTCCGCATCGGCTTCCTGCTTCGCCTTCCAGACCGCTTCCTGTTGTTTGTTCAGCTCCGCGTATTTCGCGCTGATCTCGTCGAGCTGCGTTTGCAGGTCCGTCGCGCTCGAAGCTTTTGTCTGGAGATCGCCGATGCTGCCGAGCGTCGCCTGAATCTCCGCTTCCTTCGCGGCGATCTCTTCATCCGTCGCCGCGGCCGGAAGTGAAAGAAGCGCGAGGAAACGCGCCTTGTAATCATCCGTCGCCGCGGCCGCGGGCTCATCTACTTTCGGAGCGGCTTCGTCCACCTTCGGACCGCCGCCGCCATCGCCGCCGCCATCTGCGCCAGTGTTCGGGGCTGGAAACGTCATCCATCCGCGGCGAGTCGATCGAAGTCTCGGTGTCATTGAATGCGCCGAAACTAGCGGTCGCTTTTTGCCTACCCAAACGCTCGTCGCGCTCTTCGCTCTCTTTAACGTCTAAAACGTCAGGTCTTTTCTTTCCGGTCTCCGCTTTCCGCGATCCGGTTTCGTTTAGCGCAGAATGTCCTGGATAAAGAATCCAGTCTCTTCGAGCAGCGCGCTCTCGAAAACTTCCGTCTTCGGCAGCGCCCGCGGATCCTTCTTTTGCGTGACTGATTCGACGAGCCAGTAAAAAACCTGTCCGCCGACTTCAGCGCCCTTTTTTACCGAGCGACTTCCATCTTTCCGTTTCCCGCCGAAAGAGATCTGCGTCGCGCGCCGTTCCGCGAGCGCGACCGCTCGACGCTCTCCGTCCTTCCAGCGGACGAGAACTTCCAAGTTGCTAAAGGTAAGCGGACTCTGGCCGTAAGCCGCGGCGAGCGCGGGCAACGTCAGATATTTTCCTTCCTTCGGTTTGATCGTTCCGCCGAAAATCTTTTGATCGATAGCCGGATCCGCGATCGCGATTGTCGCGCCGCTGCTATCGACGGCCGCGAGCGCTGTCGCTTTTCGAATTCGATTCCAGAAGTTCGCGCTCGGAAATCCGCTTTTATTTGGCTCCTGATTCCGCTTCAGGAAATGCTCGCGCAATTCCACTTCGCCGCGCTTGCCGAGCGCCGCGTTGAGCGGCCGCCGGTGCGCGACTTGCTCGACGAGATTGCGCAACGCCGGACCGGCCGATCCTTCCGAGACATCGATCGAGACGTTCATTTTATTAACCGCGGATGACGCGGATTTCTCGGATAGGAGGGAAAAGGGAATCCTCCCCCCCTGATTTCATCCGTGCCATCCGCGTCATCCGCGGTTTCAAACTCCGCCGATCCATTTAGCGACTCCGTCGACAATGCCGACCTGGTCTCCGAAACTTCGCTTCAGCGCCGATTGCATTTTCGGACTCAGATCCTTAACGCTCGCCTGAAGACTGTCGTTAAAGTCGCGCTCGATCGGTTTTACCCGCTCCCCTTCCTTTAAGAGCCCTAGCTTGACCGCATCGCGCCGCGAGATATCGCGCGTTCCCATGCCGGAGCCGAAATCGAACGGTGGCCACGGATTGCCGAAGCGCGAAAGCTTCTTCCAAACCGGATCAGTCTTGAGCGCGACCATCCGGCCTTTCGGAGTTTTGCCGCCAGCCTTTCCCCACCGCCGGACCCAATCAGTCCGCTTCTTCTTCCGCGACGAGACACGAATAAATTCCTGCGCCGGATACGCGTCCAGGACATCGGGATCCTGATCCATTTTCCATTTCGCGAATTCCTGGACCTGTCCGGTTTGCATTTCGAAAATCAGATTCAAGCGGCGAACGCTCGTCGGATCCTGCAAGCCGCCCATTTTACTCGCTCCCGCGCCCGCGGGATTGCGCGGATCGAGCCCTTCTTCGCGCGCGATCTGTTGGAGCTCCGCGACAAACTTTTCCTTCGTCTGATACGCGCCCGGTCCGCCGCCTTTCCCCATGCCTTCGCGGCGGACCATCTCGATTACCGTCGCAACGCGATCGTGGATTCGCTGAAGGAAACGGAAGCGCTCGATCTTCGCGGAAAACACACTCGAATTGCGGAGAGCGATCGGAACTTTCTCCCATCCCGCGGTATTGAGCGGCGAGCCGACCGGCGTCTTCGCCTGGATCGCCGCGACCGCGAGCGGATTAGGAGCGGAAGGCATTAGACTTTTAACCGCGGATTACGCGGATTTCTCGGATGGAGAGAATTTTTCATCGGTGTCATCCGCGTCATCCGCGGTTGAATTCATTCCCCGCTCAGCGTCGCTTCCGTCGCGGCCGTCATGGCGGCCTGGAGCGCGTCGATAACGGATCCGAGATCGGACTGCGCGGCGAGCTCCGGAATATCTTGCAGCATCGCTTCCGCGGCGGACGTCAGCTCGTCGACGCCGAGCTCGTTATTCGCCGCGAGCGCGATCAGATCGTCGATGATCTTTTTTCCAGGCGCGACGAATTCCGGCGCGACATTCAACGCGGCCGCGACGGACGCGACCGCGGGCCGAGAGTCGGCAGTTGAGGGTTGAGAGACCGGAACCTCTCCTGCCTTACTCTCAACTAAAGGCGCAGCCGTTCCATCAACTAAAGGCGCGGCGCCGGCCGGGCCGTTCTGTTGCGGCGCTCGGCGCCGCAACTTATAGCCGCTCTTCTCGCTGACTTCTTCCTCGGAGATCTCGAAGCCCGCTTCGTCCGCCGTCTGCGCATCGGCCAGGACGCCTTTCGCATCCTTCTTGTCCACCATCGCATATTCGAAGTAAGCAAGGACCGGCTCGCCTTTGTGTTTTTGCGCGAGAAGAAGCTTGTCGAATTGCGCTTGCATGACTCCGGAGATCTGATTCGCAATCGCCTGCGCGATTTCGTCGAAGGCTTCCTTCTGCGCGCCGCCCGCGAGCGTTCCGCTTCCGCTCTCCGCAATCACGGTCAGCTTTCCGGATGTGCCGGCGATCACGATTTGCTCGTCGAGATATTTCAGCCGCTCGCTGAAGACGCTCGCGCCGCCGCTGCCCGTTCCAGTCGGCGACAACAATTCCGTGCCGTGCGGGACTGAGCCGCGCGCCGCCGAGATTGCCAATTCCGCGGCGCGCTGATATTCGGCTTCGCGCTCTTTCGATACGCCGGGCGGGAGCACAAGGAATTGCGCCGGGATTCCGTAATCGTAAAGAAAGCCGGTCCAGTCGCCGTCATTAACAAAATGCTTCTCCGCGAGCCGCGCGCCGATTTCATCAAAGGGATCGTCGACCAAATGAATGACGTAATTCTTCAGCTCGATCGGATCGCCGTTGTTGGTCTCTTTCGCTGTCGGGTTGTAGAGCCACGGACCATAAAAACCGTTCTTCGCCCAAAACCATTGTTCGACGGGACGCAGCTCGACGACATCCCACGGATCGCGGTCGGCATCGAAAGCCGCGCCGGTCCGCCGATCGGTCGCGCCTGCGTACACTTTCTCCAGGTGCGAAAATCCGCGCAGCTCGCCGAGCGCGAGAAACTTCAGCGCGTCGGTCAGATTCGCGATTCCGTCGTACGCATCGCGTAGCGTCTTTTCCTGCTTTTCCGCGAGCGCCTTCCTGTCCGCGTCTTCGCCGGTGTCCGCGACCTTGATGTTCCATTTGAGCGAGCCTAACGAAGCGAGCAGGCGGCGCTTGACCGCGCGGACCATCGGATGCGTTTTCTCGATCCAGCGATAAAGCCATTGCAGCCGCGCGTAATAGCCGCGCTCTCCCGCTTCGATCAACGCGACAACACTGGCCTGATCCATGTTGCGCAGCGGATTCAAACCTTCTAACTGGAACGTGCCTGGCTTCATCCTATAACTCTCCTGGATCTCCGGATTTCAGCCCGGTTCATCGTGTTTCCCGCGTTACGCCCGTCGCGCAGCGTCGCGCCGAAGGGCAAGATTATTCCGGGCGGCCGCTGCTCCATTGAACCGGCTTTCGTCGCGAGCCCGCCCGCCCATGCAATATCGCAATGGCTCGCCTGATTAAGCGGATTGGATCCTTCGGAGAAGATCCAGCGCCCGGCCTGAGAGTCTTTGCGCAAAGCGAAGAAATCCGCCGCGATGTCCGGATGTCCTTTCGGGAATTGCTTCTCCGCGACCTGGAGTTGATTCATAAGCGAGAAGCCCATGTCGTGCTTGTCGCTCCGGAAATTGATCCCGAAAAAGATGCCGGGAAAATGCTGCGCTGCCGTCCAGCAAATTTGACGGCCTAACCCTGTCTCGTCTCCGCAAAAAGTCGGCGCGGTCAGTTGACGCAAAAAAACGAAAAGGACCGTCGTCAGGAAATGCCAGTCTTCCGTTCGGCAACTGAAGAGCCCGGCGAGCTGTTGCACGTCGCCTAGTTTCCGATCGACGTAAATCGCCGCGAGATCGCCCCGGCCGCTCGCCGCCACGTCGAAGCCGCCGAGATGCGCGACTCTCTCCGTAAGCGTCCGATCGAACGCGCTCATAACATACGACTCGATTTGCTGCTCCCGTTCCGCCGCGGTCGCCGGATGAAAGTCGCCAAAGAGCGAGACAACCTTTTCCGATTCGAGATGGATCCGCTCAATCTCGTAATCCTGCTCGCAGCGCTGGATTGAAGCCCAAGGAACGATCGGATTCATCCCGCCGCGCGGCTGGCAAAATAATTCCTGATCGGCAACTTCCGGAAGTCGCGCGCGCTGGATTGCCGCCGCTAGAAACTCTTCGCGCGTCTGACTCCCGCCGCTCGTTTGATTGATCTTCTCGACAAGGCCCATTTCGATCGCGTCCCTCATTGTCACGCGGTAGTAACTCCAGCCGCCCTGTCCTAGCTGCGCTTCGCGAACGAACTGATTAAAAAGCGTGCCGTCGCCGTTGTGCGAGCTCCAGACGCCGATGTCGAATCCCCACATCACGCGCTGACTGCCGCTCGCCCATAGCTGTTCGGCTTTTTGATGGAACGCGAATTCGTCCATTCCTACGTCGCCGCCAAACGCGCGCATCGCATTCGGATTTGAGGAAAACGCGATAATGCGGCTGCCGTTATCGAATTTAATGATTCCGATTTTTACTTCGTCGGTAAAGCCGGTGTCCTTTCCTTCTTCGTCGAAGCGCGGAACTTTCAGGTATTCGATCCCATGCGACAGGATCGACTTCGTCAGGTTGTAGATCTCCGCGAATTGGTAACAGGTCGCGACATACTCGACCGCTGTCGGCTCGTCCTTTGTCGAGAAGAGATAATCCCTCTTCTTATGGCGCAAACGCTTGCGAACATTCTTAAACGCGTCGGCATAGGTCCAGCCGATCCGGACGCTCTTTTCCGCAAGCCGCATCGGAGATTCGTCGGCGATCCAAAGCAGTTGGTAATAGAGGAAATAGCGCGACTGCGCCGGATCCACGTCGATTTTCAGCGTTGGAAGAATCGCGGCCATCTCAACTCTTTACTCCCATCAATCGATCGACTTCGTCCAGGATCGCGATGCGCTCGGTCTCATTGAGCCTCGCGGTCGGATCGCGCAGCTTCTCCAGTTGCGCGGCGGCTTGCTGATTCTTTTCCTCGCGCTCTTTCGCGATGCGTTGCATTTCCGACAGCTTCGCTTCGAGTGCGATTTGCTGAACATTCCCGCGGCGCAGGCGCGCGACAGCGAGACTCATTTGATCCAGGTCGACCGTCTCCGCGCTGTCTTCGTCTTCGGCTTCGAGCAGCTGATCGAAGATTCGTTTCGAGAGAAGCTTGGCGCTCGCATCAGCGAGCGTGCTTCCGCCGCGATCGATGTCTTCGACTTGCTGCGCGATCCGCTGCGCGTTCTGGACCTTCACGAGATAGCGCTCGAAGGTCGTGTCGCGAAACGCTTTCGCCGACATGAGCGAGACGGTTATGCCGAGCTCCGCGGCCTTGTGCTTGATATCCTGGAGCCGCCGCTCTTTTTTCGGTAACGCGGCGAGCTCCGAAATGAACCGATCGAGAGCTTCGTCGGTCAATTCCTGCGCGATCTTGTTTCGGTCCGGCATAAAAATCAGATTGCGGAAATGGAGACGCGCGGCCGTCCGTGGATCGTGCTGAGGCTGGACCGCGCAACAGCCCAGAGAAGCGCTCCCATGTGCGCCCACTTGCTCTCACGGATTACATCTGAAACATTTTTCGCGATAATGCGAGCCGCTCCCAAACCGCCATGAATTCCACCGGAAACCGGGCCAGCAATCGCCGCGGCGACGATCGCGCATGATCGGGCCGCCAGCCGGATCGACGCTTTTACGGCCATTTGGCGCGTTTTCGCCAAAAACGACGCTCCAGGATGCCCGCTATCGGGCGAAAACGAGGCCGTCCGCTGTCCTGACATGGGGAGAATCAGGAGATCGGGGAGTCGGGAGATCGGGAGATTCTTCATTCGCTAAATCGCTAAATCGCCAGCTCGCTAAATGGTTTCATGCTCGTTTCCAGGCTTCGCCGGAGTCGTCGTCTTCCAGCTCGACGACGCGTTCCAGGTTCGCGTAAGCGCATTCCTCGGCGAGCCAGGCGCGCGTCCGCCAATAATCGATTTGCTCCAGGAGCGTCAGGTCGCGGACCGGCGAGCATCCGTCTTCGTGATCTTCCAAGCCGGGGAAGTTACTCATCGGGTGATCGGAAGATTGAGAGATCGGGTGAAAAAATCGCCCGCTCGCCCGCTCGCCAGCTGGTTCAATGTTTTCAAATGAGCCCTTGCTCCATCAAATATTTGTCGCCCGCTGAAGTCGTCTTCCAGCGCAGAAGGTCCGGACGGAGCTTTTCTTTTTCCGACTCGATCAGTCCCTCGCTTTTCAGGAACTTAAGAGCTCGGTCCAGGTGCGCGTTATCGACGCCGTGTCCTTCGCGAATCAACTCGCGCTTCAAGAAACCGGTGTCTTCCAGTTTGCGCTGCATCCGCGCTCCCTGCATTCCGAGTTGTCCGGAGGCGTGGCAAATCTCGAGAATCTTTTCCTGCAATTCCTTCAAATCTTCGGGTGTCATTTTTTTATCCTTTTTCTTCGTCGTTCAGTCTTGCGCGGACCTCACTCCCGCGGCCGCCGCTCGCGAGACTTCGCGGAGCAGGTTGTCGAGCTTCGTGTCGTATTGATCGAGCTTCCGCAGGTGCGTTTCCGTCCGCTCCTGGAGACGGCTGACCGTGTCGCGCAAAGTTGCGACGGTCTTATCGCGCTCACCGGAACGCCGGAAAATAACTTCGAACGTTTCGAGCGTTCGCTTCAGATCGGAATTCGCCCGCTCATCGAAGGAATGCCGAGCTGCGGAAATTTGCTGCTCCAGTCCGACATTCCGGAGACGTTGCTCTTCCTTGTAAACTTGAAAGTCCTCGACAGAGAGCAATGTCTTAAGGATCTGATTAAAAGTCGGCTGTCTTCCGAAAAATTTCCGGCCCTGATTGAGCACGACCAGGACGAGGGCGGCGAGCGCGAGCGCGGTGACGAGCGCGATAACGGTCCAGCCGATTGCTCCAGGCGAAAACCTGTCGAGAGATTGCGCGAGGAAAATCATTGCGTCGCCTGGAAGTGCATCGCGTCCCGGCCCCAAAACGCGCCCGCGGGAAGCCAGCCTTCGCGCGCGAAACATTCCATCACTCCCAACGGCATCGTCGCCGCGACCGGCCATGCGACATGGTTCCCGTTCCGGCCGGCATCGAGATCGATCGCGGCGCCGCGCGCGTGCAAGCTCGGCGTCGATCCGCCGCGCATCGGACGATTTGCAAAGCAGCCATCGTAAATTTTCACGACCGCCGGAGCGACAAGGTAGGCAGCGGTCAGCGCGCGAACGAGCGAGTCGGCGCACTTCCGGTTGACGCGGATCGTCTTGATCCGGCGGCCTTCGTAAAACATCGGGACCGGCGCGCTGACGTTGACGAGCCGCGACTCGTCTCCGGCCGGGCCGAAGAACTGCGTCAGCGACGCCTGATCGGTCCGAGGCCATTTCGTATTCGCCGGCATCAATCCGCGCAGATACGCCTGGCACATGGCAATCGACTTCGGCCCCCAAAATCCATGGGGCTCCGCGCCGATCATCGCCTGATAAATTCTGATTGTTTCTTTTTGCGCACTCATAACTTCAGCGGATCCGCCGTTAAGACTGCGGAGAGTCGCGCGCCTTTCGGCGCTTCCGCGATCACGTTCTTAACTTCCCGCTCCGTCATGCCCGCGTGCATGAGCAGCGCGAGCCGAGCGCGCAGGATGAGCATTAACCGCGTCCAGATCGACGCGGCGACAGGCAGGAGCGCGGCGAGAAAAGCGATCACGGCGTTAGCGACCATGTCGTCGGTTAACTGCGAGACGGCGCTCTTGCTCGCATCGTCGCTGATACCGAAGCGCAGTCCGACGATCGCGAGCAGCGCGCCGAGCCAATGCCGCGCGATCGAGCCGAGAATCGTTTTCGCAACGGGGTTCATATCCGGAAGTAGGCGCGGGCGCCCTTGATGCTCCATTTGCCCATGAACCAAAGGACGACGAGCGCGATTAACCCTAGAACGAGAACGCCGCCGCCGATCCGCCAGAAAAGGCGAAGCCATTTTTCTTTCGCGAGCTGCTGCTCCGCTTTGATTCGCAAGTTGCGCTCGGCGGTCGCATCGGCCGCGTTTTGAATCGCGCCGCGCTGATAAACTTCGAAGTCCGATTGCAGCGCCGACCTAAATGTCGCGGAGTCCGCGTTGTATTGTTTCGCCTGCTCAATTTCCGAGTAAGCGCCGGTCAGATTTTCCGAAAGCTCTCCTTCTTTCTGGATCTTCGCGTCGACGACTGCCAGTAGCTGATTGATTTCCGGCAGGGTCTCCGGCGGGACGGCCTGCGCCAGCTTGACGACGCGATCGCGCACGTCGAGCGATGCGGACGCGACTTCGTCATAATTCTTTTGCGCCGCCGCGACACGCGCCTGCGCGCGCTCGATTGTCTCGGCCGTCTTTTCGATGTTCGCGCCGAGCTTCTTCGAAGACGCATTAAACTTCGTCGCGTCCGGTGCGTGATAAGTCTTCGCGCGCGTCGCGCAGCCGTCTGCGCTGAAGGCGACGGCCGCCAAGGCGCAGGCAATTCCGAAATTCTGGAGTGACAGCCGCCGCATGGAGCGAGCGTCGCCGGTCCCGCATGACGGGACGAACGCTCGTCGCGCTCTTCGCTCTCAATACGCGCGAAAATTTCTACTTGGACGACGGGCACTAACGAAGGACGACGGCCAATAAAATGAAAATCACGACGGCTATCACGAGCAAAGTTACGACATTCCCGAGGGTGCGATTCCACCACGATGCGCGGCTTTCTCTTTTGCTCTTTTCCATGATGGCCTCTGAAACTTCGATCAACGGGAACGCGGACGCCGCATGTAGGGCTGCACGACCGTTCCGTCTTTTCGGGTGTAACCGCTCACGTGTTCCGTCTTGGCTGAGGAATCGGAAGACGACGACGACAGCGGCGCGACGCCATATTCGGAAAGGCCGCTAGCCGAAGATGGTCGCGAAGAGGACTGCCTGGCGATGTCGGTATCGAATCGCAGCCGGTCCAGTTGTGAGCGAGTCTTAGCCAGCTCCGCTTCCGCTATTAGCGCCCGCTGTTGCCAGCCACGCGCAATCTCATTCATGGCCAGCACCCGGGGCAGACACGTATCAGCTTCCGGCGTCTGCGCGAACGCAGGTAAGGCGAGGACACAGAGCACTAGGGGAAACAACCTCTTCATGACTGGCTTTTTAAGCAGTCACAGTGCCACTTCCTTCTCTTTTACCTTCGCGGGCGCGTCTTCCGCGCGTCTCAATTCTGCGAGTTGCGACGCAAGTTCGGCTTCTTTCCGCTTGATGATCGGATTGATCTCGTTCGCTTCCTGGAGCCGGGCGTCGAGCGTTTTCGTCTCGTCTCTTAGAATCGAGCTTACCATCGCGATCAGATCGACGGCGGACATCGCTTCGAGCAATGCGAAGTACCGAGCTTGGTAATCGTGCCCGGCCTTGCTGGCAGGGCGTCCGTAAGCTGGCGACTCTTCTTTAGCGCCAGAGAATATTTCTCCCTCTCCGTCCAGGAGCCATTCACGCCGGACAGCGAAGGCGGCACAGATCTTCCCGACGAGCTCCTCCGAAGGGTTTCTTTTCCGCCCGGCCTCCATCTCATGCACATATCCCTGGCTCGTCCCGACGCGCTCCGCGAAGGCTTTAAGCGTTAGGTGCAGGTGAGTTTTGCGTAAGGCATGGAGACGGTCGGAGAATTTATTTGCTGCCATTAGGAGAATTTTCTTTGACGCTGGCGAACTTCCTGCTCAATATGGGGGCATGTTACGAGATACGCCTCGCAAACGCATTAAAAATCGCGCGAAGTTTCCGGGGATCGTTGCAGCGGCGCGCGCGCTCGGCGTTACGCGCATTCATCTGTACCTCGTTCTGAGCGGTAAGCGGGAGAGCAAAAGCCTGCGTAAACGCTACCGGGAATTGAAGCGGAACGGAGCCCTGGCGTGATGAACGCGACTTTCAGCTCCTACGGGATCGCGGCCGCGCTGGAAGAGATCCAGCGGCGCAATCAGCCGGAGCCCGCGCTCTCTTTTGACGACGCCGAGCGCCGTCTCGCCGACGCGATGAAACCGGCCCGCCTATCGCCGCCGCAAAACGGATCGGAGCCCGCGCAATGAAGATTCTCTTCGACGCCTTAACCAGCCTTGATTTTTGGGGAGGAGTGTTAGCCGGGTTCGTTCTCGCCGCCCTGATGATCGCGGTGCTCTCGTTCGTGGCCGGCTAAACCAATTATGAAAC
>Ga0190265_10002728_pt1 | contig 11892 bp, 9 predicted proteins | sample Popmic124T_FD_133135 | JGI IMG/M metagenome (GOLD analysis project Ga0190265, IMG submission 133135) | Populus adjacent soil microbial communities from riparian zone of Indian Creek, Utah, USA - 124 T | ecosystem: Environmental > Terrestrial > Soil > Riparian zone | place: USA: Utah | collected...
AGCGACCTGTGGACGGTGATCGACACGATCGGCTACGGCGCCTACGCCGACGCGATCGCGCGCGGGATCCAGCACGAGCAGACGCGGCCGCCGCTCACGATCGGCATCAAGGCGCCGTGGGGCGCCGGCAAGACGTCGCTGATGCGGATGATCCGCGACCGGCTGGAGTGGCCGTCCGGCAGGCGCGCCGACGAGCCGCGCGGGCTGCACCTGGTCGGCCGCGACCATGCGGCCGTGACCAACCGGACGGTGCTCGAGCGGGCGCGCTCGAACGCGCGCCCGGGCGCAGGCGAGCTGACGGCGACGCCGGACGCGGCCGACGAGGACGAGCGCCGCTGGCGGCCGACCGTCTGGTTCAACCCGTGGATGTACCAGACCGGCGAGCAGGTCTGGGCCGGGCTGGCGCACGAGATCATCACGCAGGTCACGGAGCGGATGCCGCGGGCGGAGCGCGAGCGGTTCTGGCTCGAGCTGAACGTGCGCCGCGTGGACGAGCAGGCGGTCCGTCGCCGGATCTACGCGCTCGTGCTGGAGCGGGTGCTGCCGTGGGCGCTCGGCGGGCTGCTGGCGGTGGTCGCCGGGCTCGGCCTGCTCGCGGTCGACGCGGCGGTGGGGGCGGGGCTGATCGCCCTCGGCCCCGGCGGGGTCGCGGTGCTGGCCGTGACCCAGCTCCGCAAGGTCCTGGCGGCGCCGCCGAGCGGCGTGCTCGCCGAGCTGGTCGCGCCCGCCACGGAGCAGATGATCCACTCGCCCGACTACGGGAGCCGGACCGGCGTCTTCTACCTGCTCCAGGCCGACCTCCAGCGGGTGCTCGACCTCGTCGCCACCTCGCAGCGGCCGCTGGTCGTGTTCGTCGACGACCTCGACCGCTGCTCGCCCGGCACGGTCGTCCAGGTGATCGAGGCGATCAACCTGTTCCTCGCCGGGCAGTACCCGAATTGCATCTTCGTGATCGCGATGGAGCCCGACATGGTCGCCGCCCATGTCGAGGCCGCATACGGGAACCTCGCGCAGCGGCTCGAGCAGCACGGCGACACGTTCGAGCTGGGATGGCGGTTCCTGGAGAAGATCGTGCAGCTGCCGCTGACGCTGCCGGCGCTCGAGCCCGAGCGCGCGGCCGGCTTCGCGGAGTCGCTGTTCGGGCGCGGCGTGGCGCCCGAGGCGCCGGTCGTGCCGAGCGAGGCGGAGGTGCAGGCGGCGGACGAGGCGCTGCGCAGCGAGGCCCTGTCGGGCGCGGTGATGCGGGCTGCCGCGGTGTCCGAGGACGACGCCGCCGCCGCCGAGGCGGTCCGTCGCACCGTCGAGCGGCGGCTCACGATCGACGACCCTGAGGTGCGCGAGGCGATCGCGTACGGCGCCCGCTTCCTCGAGACCAACCCGCGCGAGATCAAGCGCTTCGTGAACGTGTTCCGCTTCCTCGTGATGATCCACACCGAGCGGGTGATCGGCGGCCTCGCGACGGCGGCATCGCTCGAGCAGATCGCCAAGCTCGCGCTGCTCAGCACGCGGTGGCCGTCGAGCATGTCCACGCTCGCCGCCGCCGCGGGCGACGGCCGCACCGTGTTCGAGGTGCTCGAGGCGGACGGCGGGGAGCCGCCCGATCGCGTTCCGGAGCCGCTGGTCGCGTTCCTGCGCGAGGAGCCGATGGTGGGCGCCGCCGCGCGGCACTATCTCTGACGCGATGGAGGCGGTGATCCTGTGCGGGGTCCAGGGGAGCGGGAAGACCACGCTGTACGAGGACCGGTTCGCGCCCACGCACGTACGCGTGAGCCTGGACGTGCTGCGCACCCGCGAGCGCGAGGCCGAGCTCGTGCAGGAGTGCCTGGCCGCGCGGCGGCCGTTCGTGGTCGACAACACGAACCCGACGCCCGCCGACCGCCGGCGGTACCTGGAGCCGGCGCGCGCCGCCGGCTTCCGCGTGGTCGGCTACCTGGTGGAGATCGGCGACGCGGAGGCGGTCGCCCGCAACGCGGTGCGCGCCGGGCCCGCGCGCGTGCCGGTGGCGCGCGTCGTCGGCACCGCCCGGCGGCTCCAGCGCCCGACGCCCGAGGAGGGGTTCGACGAGCTGTGGCACGCGACCGCGGCTCCCGGCGGCTGGCGCGTCGAGCCGCTGCTCACCACGCCGCCGCTGTTCTGATCAGCGGATCGCGACCGGGTCGAGCGCGTCGTCGATCGCGCGCAGCGTGTCGTCCGACAGCTGCAGACCGGCCGCCTTGACGTTCTCGTGCACCTGCTCGGGGCGGGAGGCGCCGATGATCGCGGCGGCGACGTTCTCCTGCCGCAGGATCCACGCGAGCGCCAGCTGGGACATCGTCAGCCCGGCCGCGTCGGCGACCGGGCGCAGCCGCTGTACCGCCTCGAGGATCGAGGTCGTCAGCCACTGGTTGATGAAGCGGTTCATCTCGCTCGACCGCGCGCGCGAGTCCGCCGGCGGCGCCTCGCGGGCGCGGTACTTGCCGGTCAGCACGCCCTGGGCGAGCGGCGACCACACGACCTGCGAGATCCCGTTGCGCTCGCACAGCGGGATCACCTCCGCCTCCGGCGCGCGCCACAGCGCCGAGTACTGCGGCTGGCTGGAGACGAACTTCGCCACGCCCGGCATGTCGAGCGCCTCCTGGATCTTCTCCGGCGGCCACTCGCTGAACCCGATCCAGCGCGCCTTGCCGGCCTCGACGACCTCGGTGAGCGCCTGCATCGTCTCCTCGAGCGGCGTGTCGTCGTCGTAGCGGTGGCACTGGTAGAGGTCGACGTGGTCGGTCTGCAGCCGCTCCAGCGAGCCGTCGATCTGCTTCAGGATCTGCGAGCGCGAGAGCCCGCGGTCGCGGCCGCCCATCGAGAAGTACACCTTGGTCGCGAGCGTGTACGACTCGCGCGGGTAGCCGCTCAGGATCTCGCCCCACGCGCTCTCGGCGGCGCCGCGGCCGTACACGTTGGCGGTGTCGAAGAACGTGATGCCGGCGTCGAACGCTGCACGCGTGCACGCCTCCGTCTGCTCGCGCCCGACGCCGCCCGAGTAGGTCAGCCACGAGCCGAGCGCGATCACCGAGACCTTCAGGTCCGAGTCGCCGAGCGCGCGATGCTCCATGCCCGCATCCTTGCAGGCGTCAGCCTCCGCGCTCCCAGCGCTCCTGCTCCTCGGCGGTCCGCTCGGCCCACGGGATCAGCTCGAGGCGGCCGTCCGGGATCGGCTCGCCGCTCTCGATCGACAGCCCGTACGTGCCCTCCTCGAGCCGTTTCTCGGCACGCTCGAGCGCCTCCAGCTCCTGCTTGAGGTGCTCGGCGATGCCCTCCTCGCGCCCGGTCTCGAACAGCTCGGCTCCCGCATCGCCCGAGTTCTCGTCCGGGTCGGAGCGCTCGTCCTCCGACTCGCCTGGACCCTCGAGCGTGCGCTCGATCCGCTGGCGTTCCCGGGCGAGCAGCTCACGTGCGTGTTCTGAGTCCATGTGCTCAGGGTACGGGGGGCCGCTCGTAGATCGGGCCGTCGTACACGAACGTGTGGTACTCGCCGTTCTCGCCGCACGGATCGACGCCGGCCGGGAGCGCGTCCAGCAGTGCGTCGTCGAGCTCGCGCCCGACGAACTCCGGCCCGAGCCGGTCGCCGTCGACCGACACCACGACGGCGCGGAACCCGGCAGCGACGAATTCGCGGGCGAGGGCGTGCGTGTCGCTCCCCCACAGCGGGAACCGCGCTCCCAGGCCGGCCTCGGCCAGCCGTTGCTCGCGGTAGCGGCGCAGGTCCTCGAGGAACAGGTCGCCGAACGCGACCGCTCCCACGCCGTCGAGCGGCGGCGTGGAGAACGCGGTCCGCAGCCGGTCCTCGTAGGTCTCGTTCGCGGCCGCGGGCGGGATCGCGATCGGCACCAGCGGGAGCCCGGTGGCGGCCGCCTGCTCGCGCACCCGGTCGAGCGCGACGCCGTGGTGCGGGATCGTGCCGGTCTCCTCGTCGAACGTCGTGAGGAGCATCGCCGGCGGGGTTCCCTGCCGGCGCAGCGTCCACAGTGCGAGCGCGGAGTCCTTCCCGCCGCTCCACGACAGCGCGAGCCCGTCAGCCATGTGACGAGCACCCTATCGGCGCCGAAACGCTCGCTTGACCTGACGGCGGAGGTCGCGGAGGATCGCCTGCGTGGCCGGCGAGCTCCATGTCACGGTCGAACCGTGGGGACCGGATCCCGACCGGATCGAGGCGGCCGCGCGCGACGCGCTCCAGCACGCCGACGTGCGGGCGGAGCTGGACGGCCCGGAGGGGCGGCTCGTCGCGCTCCGGCCGCTCGATCCGCCCGACGAGCCGGTGCCCGCGAGCGCCGTGCGCGCGACGGTCTACGACTACGCCGCCGAGCGTGCGCTGCTGCTCGACGTGCCGCTGAACGGGGACGGCGCGCCCACCGTGGCGTCGAGCGCGCGCCAGCCGCTGCCGAGCCCGGAGGAGTTCGAGGACGCCGTCGCCGTGGTGCGCGAGCATCCCGAGCTCGGGCCTGCGCTGAGCGACGGCCGGCTGGTGCCGTATCGCGCGATGCCGCCGCTGGCGGGCGAGGAGCTGCCGGACGGCACGGTCGAGCGCACGGTGACCGTCGGCGTGCGGCCCGCGCAGGGCGGCGAGGGCAACGAGATCGTCGGCGTCCGCCTCGGCCGGCGCGAGGTCGTGCGCTACGACGACGGGGCGCCGCCGGGATCGCGGGCGGCGCCGCGCGTGTGCGGGGTCGCGGACGCCGGCCAGACCACCACGACGTCGGCGGCCGGCGCGGCCCGCATCACCGTGACGCGCGACGGGGAGACCCTGTGGAGCCTGATCGCGGTGCGGCCCGCGGCCTCGTCCGGCTCGGAGGGCTCGGGCGTCGAGCTGCGCGGCGTCTCCTACCGCGGCCGGCGCGTGCTGCGGCGGGCGCACGTCCCGATCCTCAACGTCCGCTACGGCGGCAACGCCTGCGGCCCCTACCGCGACTGGCAGAACGAGGAGAGCCGCTTCAAGGCGCAGGGCGCGGCGCCCGCTCCCGGGTTCCGGCTGTGCCCGAACCCCGCCACGACGGTGCTCGAGACCGGTGACGACCACGGCAACTTCCGCGGCGTCGCCGTCTACGTCGACGACGACGAGGTCGTGCTCGTGAGCGAGCTGGAGGCCGGCTGGTACCGGTACGTGAGCCGCTGGCGGCTGCACGCCGACGGGACGATCCGCGCGCGCTTCGGCTTCGGGGCGGTCGAGAACTCGTGTGTCTGCGAGGTCCATCACCACCACGCGTACTGGCGCCTGGACTTCGACATCGGCGGCGCCGGCCGCGACGTCGTGCTCGAGCACAACGACCCGCCGCTGCCCGGCCACGACGACAGCTGGCACACCCTCAAGCACGAGATCCGGCGCAAGCGCAACCCCGGCCGCAAGCGCCGCTGGCGCGTCCGCAACCAGGGCACCAACGAGGGCTACATCCTCGTGCCGGGCACGGGCGACGGCGAGTCCGACTCATACGGCGTCGGCGACTTCTGGGCGCTGCGCTACCGCAGCGGCCAGCTCGACGACAGCGCCGTCGCGACCGACACGCGCGCGCACATCGACAGCTTCGTCAACCACGAGTCGATCGTCGGGACCAACGTCGTCGTCTGGTACGCCGCGCACTTCACCCACGACGTCGCGCACGGGCACGACCCGCACGGCGGCAGCCACATCGTCGGCCCGACGCTGCGCCCTGACCGCTGGTAGCGCCGGCTAGCTGGTGACCGTCCTGCGGCCCTCGGACGGCTGCACCAGCACCCAGCCCTGGCCGGAGAAGCCGAGCTGGAAGCTCTCGCCCGACCCCATGCCGATCAGCGACTTCGCCTGCATGTCGGTCTTCAGGTTCGTCGTCACGCCGCCCGACCAGGCGATCGCCGCCTGCGGGTCGGCGAACGTGGGAGCCTCGGAGATGTCGAGCCGCAGCGGCTCGCCGTCGGACACGAGCGCCACCAGGCCCGTCCCGTGGAGGTTGATGTTGAACAGGCCGCCGGCCAGCATCCCGGCGGAGCCGCCCTTCACGCGCGTCACGTCCCAGTCGATCCCCGTCTCGAACGCGAGGATGTTGGCGCCGTTGACCGTCAGCGCGTCGTTGGTGAGGCGCAGCACGTGCACGAGCATCGCCTGGTTCGCGAGGAACACCTCGCCGGAGCCCGACGCCTGCATCAGCCTCAGCGACTCTCCTGTCGCCGCCTTCTTCAGCAGCCGTCCCAGCCCGCCGCCCTTGTGCTCGAACCGCACGTCGCCCTGGTAGGCGACCATCGCGCCGCTCGCGGCCATCACCGACGTCGCGGACAGCTCGACCTTCAGCAGTCGCGGGTTCTGGGGCGTGAACGCCTCCCCGGTCTCGACCTCCTGAAAACGATCAAGCGGTGCGCCCATCTCCGTCATGCTCGAACTACCTCCCTGGTTGCTCGTTCTGACGATACCGCCGGTCTATGCCGAGCCTCTCATGGGGTCGTGGTCGAGAGCGTGAACGTGAGCGTCTTGCTGTACACGCCGGTCCGGAGCGCGTCGGTGGCGCCGATCGACTGCTTGAGGCCGATCGACACCGCGTCGTTGCTGACCGGTGCGGCGTAGCTCAGCACCTGCGTCGGCAGCGCCGCGCCGCCCACGGCCGCGTAGTCGCCGCCGATGCCGCCGGCGCTCGCCGCCTTCGCCTGGAGCGCCGCGGGGAGCGCGAACGCGCCGTTGACCAGGTGCCCGGTCGCGGTCGCGCTCGGGTCGGCGACGGTCAGAAGCGCGTTGGCCGCGGTCGACGTCACGTTCGCCGCGAGCGTCGCGAAGTAGTCGCGCCCCACCCCGGGCGTGAAGGCGCCGAACGAGCCCGCGCCGGTGACCGAGAGGTTCAGCGTCCCCGGCACGTCGCCTTCGACGTCGCCGTCGTCCTCGGTGATCAGCGACAGGGTCAGGACGAAGCTGGACGTCGACGAGTTGCCGTTGGCGTCCCTCGCCGTGCAGTTCACCGTCGTGCTGCCGATCGCGAACAGCGAGCCGGACGGCGGCGTGCAGGTCACGACCGGGGCCGGATCCTGGCTGTCGGTCGCGGTCGGGAGCGGGTAGGCGACGACCGCGCCGCCCGCGTTCGGGGTCTGGGCCGCGAAGGGCTCGATCGGGTTGAACGTGGGCGCCGTGGTGTCCGGCTCGAACGCACCGGAGGCGACGGCGGCGCCGGCGCCGCCGACGATCGGCATGCTGACCTTGCTCGTCTTCGTGTCCAGCGTCACGGTCGCGCCCGTGGTCCCGTTGGCCGCGCTGAACCCGCTGTAGTTGGCGACCAGGACGATCCCGATCTGGTTGCCGGCCTTGAACACGTAGTCGTGCGGGTAGGTCGGCCAGCTGAAGCGGTACTTCTGGTCGACCGTGATCGGGCTCGCGGCGTCCGCGAACAGCGACTCGCGGTTCGAGGTGTCCATGACGCCCTTCGCGACCCGCCAGACGGTGGCGTTGGTGGTGAGCGTGACGACGTCGAGGTAGCAGGCGCTGTCGTTCGTGCTCGACTCGCCGACGCAGGTCCTCGGTGGCTCCGCCGGCGGCGGCGGCGCGGGGGCGGTGGCGATGCCGTCGCTGGTCCGCGAGACCTGCGTGGTCGGGCCGTACTCGACCAGCAGCGCGCCGAGGTTCGTCTGGGTGCGGTTGACCGAGGCCTCGATGTCGATCACCGGCGTGCCGGAGATGCGCAGGTCCGTCTTGAGCTTGGGGGAGAGGAACACGCGCCGGTTCGCCTGCGAGCCGAGCGGGTTGTTCATCATCGTGTTCTCGCTCTGGTTGGACAGGTCGGTCCACGACAGCGTGTCGGTGGCGCCGCCCGAGTCGAGCGCGAGGTTGCCAGCGCTGCCCGGCGCGGTGCCGCGCAGGAACACGCTGGTCGCCTCCGACCCCGGCACCGGCCAGTCCGAGGCCGTCACGAAGGTGTTCGCGGCGACCTCGATGTCGACCTTGGGCTCGTCCAGGATCCCGTTCGGGACGCCCTGGAGCCAGAAGTCGAACCAGCGGTGGATGGTGGTGACCCACTCGGTGCGCCGGAAGTCGAACGGATCCTCGTGGCCGGTGCGGGTGATCCACATCTTGCGCGGGACGTTGTTGGCCTCGAGCGCGTCCCACCAGCGGCTGCCCTGGTCGAAGCGGACGTTGTCGTCCTGGAGGCCGTGGGTGAGGAACACCGACGCCTTCACCTTGTCGGCGTCCTTCAGATGGTCGCGCTCGTGCCAGAACGGGTTGATGTCGCCGTGCTCGTCGCCGTCGATGTCGTTCATCGCCGTCCGCGTCGGCGCGCACAGCGTGCGCCGGTCCGCGTTCGTGACCGTGTTGGCGAGGCTGTTGCCCGGATAGTTGGTGTTGTGGCGGATGCCGTTGGTGCGCGAGTAGTCGTACCAGCGCGAGATGGCGGACACCGGCACGATCGTGGTCAGCCCGTCGACGCCGGTGGCGGCGACGCCGTTTGCGAGCGTGCCGTCGTAGGACTTGCCGATCATCGCCGCCTTGCCGTTGTGCCAGTCGGCGAGCTTGGCGTTGCCGTCCTTGTCGAAGCCCGGGGCACGGCCGTTCAGCCAGTCGACGACGACCTTCATGCTGGCGATGTCGCCGGGGCCGCCGTGATGCGGGCAGCCGGTCGAGTTGCCGGTCCCGTTCATGTCGGCGAGGATCACCGCGTAGCCGCGCGGGACGAAGTAGTTGTCGTAGAACAGCGGCCAGCGGTCGTTGAGGCCGTCGCCGTCGAGGTCGGCGATCAGCTGGCCCTCGTGGCCGCGCCCGAGCGTCGTGTAGTACGGGCTCGGGTCGATGATCGCGGGGGCCTTCAGGCCGGCAGCGGTCTCCGCCGGGCGGATGATGTCGATCGCGGTCCGGTCGACGACGCCGTCTAGGTCCTGATCGACGCCGGGCACGGGGATGAACACGCGCTCGCGGATCGCGTTGACGTAGCTGAAGACCGGAGCGGTCTTGCCGTCCGTGATCACGATCTCCGGCTCGGCGGCAGGGGCCGTCCCGCCCAGTGACACCATGGCCAGGGCGAAGACGATGGCGAGCCTTGCGTTGCGTCCCTGCACGAGTCCCCCTCGGGTCCGGTACGGCCTGCGTCCGGAAATCTCCCAGGCGGGGCGAGGAAAGTCCACGCGCGGGCGTGGAATGCTCTCCACGGTGACGCGCTGATCAGCCGGTCGCGATCGCGTGCCGGCCCAGCGCCGCGAGCGGGGCGAGGAGCAGGCGCTGGACGCCGCGGCTCACGAGCGGAGCGTGGGCGACGCGGTCGTAGCGGCGCGCCAGCGCGGCGAGGGCGAACGGGTTGCGCGGCAGGCCGCGCCGGCCCATCCGGCCCGCCTCGGCCATCGAGACGACGTCGGCGAACATCTGCTCCATGTCGAGGGCGGGGCGGACCTCGATCCGCAGCCGCGCCTCCTCGTCGCCCGCGTTGGCGAACGAGTGCATGACGCCCGGCGCGACCTCGATCACGTCGCCGGGCTCGGCGATCCGGGTGCGGAGGCCGACCCGGAAGCGCATGCGGCCGGTGGTGACCTCGAAGCGCTCGGTCTGGATCGGGTGGACGTGCGGGATCGGGACGGCGCCGCCGGGGCGCAGCGCGAAGTCGAATGCCAGCAGCTCGCCGTCGGTGGTGGCTGCCGTGTGCGTGAAGGTGAAGCGCTCGCCGGTGATCGGGTTCTCGAGCGTCTGGCCGGGCTGAATCGTCATGACCGCAGTGAACTCGGAAACGGTGAGACGCTCCATAGCTCACAGCCGCAATGTCATACGCGATCGTCTCAACGCACGCCGAGGCGCAGGTCGGCGCCGATTCGCCGCTGGACGCCGGCGACGGCGCGGAACGCCTCCTTCAGCGACCCGCGGGTGAGCGGGCTGAGCGCCGCCGGGTCGAGGAAGTCGTCCGGCTCCTCGCCGGCCTTCAGCTGCTCGACCTGGTGCGCCAGCCGGAGGCCGGAGATCAGCTCGAACGCCTCCTCCAGCAGCCGCGCGTCGTCCGCATCCAGCGTGCCGGCGTCGGCCGCGGCGCGCAGGCGCGCCGGGGTCGACCCGCGGGTGACGCCCGCGGCGAGGCCGGCCCAGCGGGCGAGGTCGGCGATCGGGACGATCCCGCCGTGCTTGAGGTCGAGCCGCCCGCGGTGCTCGCCCGAGTGCTCGACCACGAGCCCGCGCAGGAACCCCGTCGGCGGCCGGTGCGAGAGCGCGAAGCTCGCGAGCAGGCGCAGCAGCTCCGGGTTGCGCCGGGCGTCGCGGAACGCGTCCGGCACCGGCGGCGCCGACTGGACGCCCCACACCGGCCGCCCGTCGACCACGAGCGAGACGAGGATCAGCGCCTTCTCCTGCGTCGGGTTCTCGAGCCAGCTCTCGGCGGCGGCCCGCCAGGCCGCCGACGAGCGGGCGAACAGCGGGCGCGATGCCACCGCGCCGTGCGGGTCGGCGACGAACCCGCACGCCACCAGCCCGTCGATCACGCGCTCGGCGATCGCCCGCAGCGCGGTGCCCACAGCCGGGTCGTCGGCCTCGTCGCCGCCGTGCCAGACGAGCGCGCTGTCGACGTCGGACGACGGCACCGCCTCGCGCCGCGCATGGCTCCCGAGCGCGAGCCACGCGAACGGCACCGGCGGTGCGCCGGCCTCTGCGACGGTCATCTCGAGCAGCCGGCGGATCAGCGCGTCCATCACGACCGACTGGATCGCGGCGACGTCGGTCGCCGCCACGCGCGCGTCGTGCAGGGCGATCACCGACGGCATCAGGCCGGCCGACGCCTCGACGAGGTCGCCGAGCGTGGCGGCGCGGGCGATTGCCGCGCGCAGGTGGAAGGAGCTGCGCGTGCCGGCGGCCACGAGGTCGGCGTCCTCGACCACGCCGAGCACCTGGCCGGTGGGGGAGACGACCGGGAAGTGGCGCACGCAGCGATCGAGCATGTCCAGCAGCACCTCGCCGCCGAGGCGATCGGCGTCGACCGTGTACGCCGGCGCGCTCATCACGTCCGCGACCGGCGCGGCCGTGTCGACGCCCGCGGCCACGACCCGCGCGCGCAGGTCGCGGTCGGTCATGATCCCGAGCGTCGCGTCGCCGCGGTCGATCACCACGGCCGTCGCGCCGGCGGCGGCCATCAGCCGCGCGGCCTCGCGGATCGGCGTTGCCGGCGAGCAGAGCACGAGCGGCGCGCGCATCAGCTCGGCCACCGGCCGCAGCGCCGGGTTGACCGCAGGCTCGGGCGGCGCGCCGCCGGGCGTCTCCAGCAGCGACCGCGTCACGTAGCGCAGGCCGGCCGGGCGGGCCAGCAGCGGCATCGCCACCGCGGCGCGGATGCGGAAGCAGACCGTCTCCTCGGCCGCCACCGCCGCGAACCCGGTCGGCAGGCCCGACAGCATCGACGCGTGCCCGAACAGCTCGCCTGGCCCGAGCAGGTCCAGCACGCGCCCGTCGTGGACGATCTCGACCGACCCGCTGCGCACCACCCACAGGTGCTCGACCGGCCCCGCGCCCTGGTGGAAGACCTCGCTCCCGGCTGCGTGCCGTTCCGCCTCGGCCGCCTCTGCCACGCGCTGCACGTCCGCGGGCTCGAGTGCGTCGAAGGGCGGGTGCGGAGCGAGGAATTCGGCCACGTCCTGCACGCGAATCTCAGATATATCAATTCCTTGACAGCGACCGCGGGCGTGGCGGATACTCGCCGGGAATTTGGATCCGGCTTCTGGAGGGCTGCCGGAACGCTGCGATGAGAAGGGGATGGGATGAGCGCGACGGGTGAAGGACGCTCCGGCGACAGCGCCGAGCTTGCAGAGTTCGGCTACAAGCAGGAGCTCGACCGGTCGCTCGGGAGCTTCGCCACGTTCGCGGCGGGGATCAGCTACATCTCGATCCTCACCGGCACGTTCCAGCTCTTCTACTTCGGCTTCGCGTTCGGCGGCCCGGCGTACTGGTGGTCGTGGCCG
>Ga0190265_10002729_pt1 | contig 11892 bp, 11 predicted proteins | sample Popmic124T_FD_133135 | JGI IMG/M metagenome (GOLD analysis project Ga0190265, IMG submission 133135) | Populus adjacent soil microbial communities from riparian zone of Indian Creek, Utah, USA - 124 T | ecosystem: Environmental > Terrestrial > Soil > Riparian zone | place: USA: Utah | collected...
AGACCCAGTGAGCCACCGGGTTGTAGACGATCGTCGCCCAGAGCACGACGAAGAGGCACCAGGCGCTGAACTTAACCCGTTCCGCAATGGCGCCGACGATCAGGGCGGGCGTGATGATCGCGAACATCAGCTGGAACATCGAGAAGACGTTGTGCGAGACCCACGCCGCGTAGTTGGTGTTCGGCACCGCGGTGACGTCCTTGAGCATCGCGAAGTCGAAGCCGCCGATGAACGGGCCGCCATCGTCGAACGCGATGCTGTAGCCGAAGGCCCACCACAGAATCGAAACCATGCCGGCCATGCCGAAGCACTGCGCGCAGACCGAGAGGATGTTCTTGCGCCGCACCAGGCCGCCGTAGAACAGCGCCAGGCCGGGCAGGGTCATGAACAGCACCAGCGCGGCGCAGGTCATCAGCCACGCGTTGTGACCCGGGCCGGGGGTGGGATAGGCCAGGGGCGCGTACGCCTCCGCCGGGTTCGGCGCGACGTTGTTCATGTACGCTTCGAGGTTCTGCACGCGCTGCTCGATCGACGGCGGCGCGTCCTGCGCGGCCGCGAGCCCGGCGCAGGCGAGCAGCGCCACCGCGATCGAGCTCGCGGTCAGCGCGCCCAGCAGGCCTCGCCGAGGCGCCTGCCTTCTGGCGCTGGCGCCGCGCGCGGATGGCGCACGGGGGTTAGAGCATTCGCGCGCGCACGCGCCGGAACCAGCCTGCAGGTCAGCCATGGACAATCACCTCGTGTGGTCCTCGCGCCCCGGCTTCGGGAGGAGCGCATAGGATGTGCGCCAAGCTAGCCACGCTGTGTTTGGCTGTGTTTTCGGTTCCGTTTCGTCGATGTTTCTCGGCTCCCGGACGCGTTTTTTCTCGCCCTCGGGCGCCTCAGGGAGCCGTGAGCGGGCCGCATTCGCGTAGAAAACGCTCAAAGATTTCACGACCATCCGGGACGAAGCTCCAGCCTTCCGCAGGCTCCGCCAGCTGCCTGATCGTGCGAAATCCTCCCCATGCGATTTCGCTCGCCTGGTGGACGATCGGCCCGTCCCACGACACGCGATAGACCGCCGTGTGGCTGCGCGAGGCCGGTCCTTCATAGCGATGTCGAAACAGCGGCTCGGGGATTGGGCCGACAATGCCGAGCTCTTCGCCGATCTCGCGCAGCGCGGCGGCATCGTAGCTTTCGCCCGCGCCGACCACGCCCCCCACGAACATGTCGTAGAGGCCGGGGAACACGTCCTTGGCCTCGCTGCGGCGGTGCGTGTACACGGAGCCGGCCGAGTTGCAGCACAGCACCGCGATGCAGCGGTGCAGCAGGTTCTCGGCGCGCATGCGGGCGCGCGTCACCTGGCCGACCACGCGATCGTCTTCGTCGACCCAGTCGACCAGCTCGTCCGCCGCCATCGCAGCGCGGGTCTATCACCCGGCGCGGCGGCTGACGACGGGCGCCGAGAGCGCGACGCGGTTGCGGCCGCGGCGCTTGGCTTCGTACATCGCGCGGTCGGCGCGCTCCTCGAGCGCTTCGGCGAGCTCTTCGCGATCCCAGCTCGCGACACCGATCGACACCGTCTGCGTGAGCTGCACGCCGGTCCGCGGTTCGAGCGTGCGGCCTGCGAGGCAGGCGCGGATGCGTTCGGCCACGGCGCGCGCGGCGCGCAGGCCGGTCGCGGGCAAGAGCAGCACGAACTCTTCACCGCCGCGGCGCACCAGCACGTCGACCGAGCGCACGCAGCTCCGCACCAGATCGGCGAAGGTGCTCAGCACCGCGTCGCCAGCGGCGTGCCCGTGCTCGTCGTTGACGCGCTTGAAGTGATCGAGGTCGAGCAGCAGGACGCTCAGCGCATCGCCGCTGCGCCGCGCTCGCTCCAGCTCTTCGCGCAGGCGTGGCGCCAGATAGCGCCGGTTGTACGCGCGCGTCTGGGCGTCGGTCAGCGCCGCTTCGCGCAGCTCCGCCATGCGTAGCACCTGCGCCGCGGCGTTCGCGAGCAAGGTCGCGAGCAGCTCGTGGTCCGCGGCAAAGGCGTCGTGCGCAGGGGACGAGGCCGAGAGCACGCCGAGCGTGCCGTCAGGACCCGCGACCGGCACCGAGAGGATCGAGCCGACCGCGAACCCGCGCTTGCGTTCGAGGAAGCGCGGCTCGTGCCGGCTGTCACTCACGCGCGCGATGCGCCCGGTCTGTGCGACCCAACCGATCACGCCTTCGCCGCGCTTGAACTGCGGGGCAGGGCGGTCGACGCCCACGCCTGCGCGCGCGCCGACTCGCAGCTGGCCGTCGGGCTGGCACAGGCGCACCGATGCGTGATCCGCGCCGAGCAGCTGCAGCGCCGCGTCGGCCACGCGTTGCAGCGCGGGCTGAACGCCGGGGTCGGCGAGCAGCTCTCGGCTGAGTTCTGCGAGCGGGCCGAGCCAGCGCGGATCCATGCCCGCGATTCTAGTGGCTCGCGCGCGCTGACAAATAAATTTGGAGTGCCGCCATACGAATGATGCCGAAATGGGTCGCCGGGCGGAGCGCTCGTGAGGGCCCTCTGTACCGCGTATTGCTCATTGGTTTTAAACACTTGTGCGGGAATGTTGCGGCTCTACTGCGGTTCGCGTCCGAGCGTGCCGGCTGCGCGCCCGGCGAATTCCGAAGGGCCCGCGAAGCGGTTTCGGAGCGCCTCACCGCAACCTGGGCAGAGCGCTTTCGCCATGCCAGGATGCATCGCGTGCGAGAACGAAAGCGGTGGAGCGCGGGCGCGCTGGAGCTGACCTGGGCGATCGGTTGGATGGTCGGATGCGTCGGATGCAGCGCGGTGGTCGATCCCGACATCGGGCGCTTGGGCCGTCCGCCGCCACCGACCTGCGAGCTGGGGACCGTGATCAACTGCGCGTGCATCGGCGGGCTGAGCGGCAGGCAGATCTGCAACGAGGGCGGCACGTTCAACGCCTGCAACTGCACCCCCGGCATCGCCGGCGCCTCGGGCAGCACGCTACCCGCCAAGAACCGGTAAGTTCGTAGGGGCGGGTTTGAACCCGCCCTCTTTCTGCGACCGTCGTGCAGCGGGCGGGGTTTAAACCCGCCCCTACGAACTCCGTGCTCTTTGCCACGCACTCAGCTGGTGGCCTGGAACTCCCACTGGAACTGGGCGATGCCGTCGCGTTCGTCGGGCGGCTCGAGCGCGAGCCCGTCGATCGCCTTGACCACGCACTCGCTCAGGCTGGCGGGCGCGTCGCTCTTGTCTTCGACCACCTTGACGTCGGCGATCGTGCCGGTCTCCTTCTTGACCGTGAACGTAACCACGACCTTGCCGCCGACCTTGGGGTCTTTCTTGAGCTCGACGTCGTAGCAGCTCTTGATGTCTGCGCTGCGCGTCTCGAGCAGCGCGCGCGTCGCCTTGCGATACGAGTCCGCGTCACGGGCGTGAAACGAGCAGCCCGAAGCGAACAGTGCGAACAGCGCGGTGGCCAAAACCAGCGTTCTCATGGCGTCTTCTCCTCGACTTCGACCACCTTCTTGACCTCTTCCTGTTCGGTGATCAGGAACTCCACGCGGCGGTTCGCCTCTTTACCTTCCGGCGTCTCGTTGCTGGAGATCGGCTTGGTTTCTCCGTAGCCCTTCGCCGTCAGCCGGCCTGCGTCCACGCCGTGTCCGGTCAGGTATTCCATGACCGACTTTGCGCGGCCGTCGGACAACTTCAGGTTGTACTTGTCAGAGCCGTCGCCATCGGTGTGACCCTCGATCGCGATCTTCTTGATCTGCGGGTTGTCCTTGATGACCGATACGATCTCGTCGAGCAGGCCGTGGGACTCGGGCTTGATCGTGGTTTTGTCGAAGTCGAACTGGATCTTCTCGTTGATCACGATCTTGTCCGCCGTGACCTCCACGCGCTTGGGCGCGGGTGGCGGCGGTGGTGGTGGCGGCTCGGGAGGCGGCGGTCCTTCACCGGCGATCACCAGCGAGCTCTTGTCCTTGAACGCCATCGTACCGCCGCAGGCGAACAGCATGCAGCTGAGCGCCGCGAGCACGAACATGGGTCCTACGTTCGGCAAGCGGAGCGCTTGGGTCCGTATCCGTGGCATAGGCTATGGTTCCTCCCGGCGCAGCGTCGCGCCGCGCGCCAAAGTCAGCGCGGGGAGCATCGCGAGCGGGCGTGCATTTGGCAACCCCGGCGGTGGCCGCTCGCGTTCACGACCGCTGTCGATTCCGCTACCAGCGCCGGCCGTACGTCGGACATGCTCGCGCAGCCTGGGATCGTCTCGTCCGGTATGGCCGCTCCAATCCTCGACTGGTTTCGCGCCCAAGCCGAGCTGACCGCTGCCCTGCTCGGCTTCGTCGTCGGTTTCGTGACGTCGATGCCGGTCGCGGGCCCGGTCTCGCTGCTGGTCTTCGGACGCGGCTTACAGGGGCGCGGGCGCAGCGGCATCTACCTCGCCCTCGGTTCGGCGATCGCCGAGAGCATGTACGCGTACCTGGCGTTCTGGGGCTTCAGCGCGCTGCTCGCGCGCTATGCCTGGATCGAGCCGCTCAGCCGTGCGCTCACGGCGGTGCTGCTGACCGCGCTCGGCGTGCGCTTCGCACGCATGCGCACGGCGGCGCCGAGCGGAGAAGGACCGGTCGTACGCAAGGTGGGCAGCAAGCGCAGCTTCCTGCTCGGGCTCACCATCACTGCGCTCAATCCCACGTTGATCGCGACCTGGAGCGTGGTGGTCGCCGCGCTCCACTCGTTCGACGTGGTCGCGTTCGGCTCCGAGCTCGCGTTCCCGTTCGCGTTGGGCGTGGCCTTCGGCAGCGCGGCCTGGTTCGGGGTGTTGCTCTGGCTACTGCGGCGCTACAAGGCGCATTTTCCGGCCGCGACGCTCGACCGCACGCTGCGCGTGATGGGCGTCTTCGCGGTGCTGATCGGGCTCTACTTCGGGGTGCGCTTCATCCTGTACTTCCAGAAGTGATCGCCCGGGCGCGGTAGGCCGGGATCGAGAGTCGGAGGGTTAACGGCCAAGGCGCCGAAGAGCGCCAAAAGACAAGACCTGAGTCTTGTTCCGTTGGGCGTTCCTCGGCGCCTTGGCGGTCAGAAGCTCTTCATTTCTGCTCGGCGGGCTTGATGATGATCTCGACGCGGCGGTTTTCGGCGCGGCCGCCGGGCGTGCTGTTGTCGGCGATCGGGCGGTCGGAGCCGATGCCCACCGCGGTGATCGCCTGGGCCGGCACGCCGCGCGAGACCAGGAAGTTCATCACGACCTGGGCGCGGTCTTGCGAGAGCGAGACGTTGAAGTCGCGGCTGCCGCGCGAGTCGGTGTGGCCTTCGACCACCAGGTCGTGCTCTTCGGCCTGAGGCGCGAGCGTGCCCGCGATCAGGGTGAGCTTCTGCTGGGCCGCGCCCGTGAGCGTGCTCTTGCCGGTATCGAACAGCACGTTGCCGGGCAGGATGATGACCGTACCGCGCGGCTCTTCCTTGACGTTGAGCGCGGCCGCCTCGGACAGCTTGCGCATCGCGTCCTTGTAGCGGTTCTCCGCTGCTGCCAGCTGTTCGCCCTTGGCATCCAGCATCTGCTTGGTGCGCGCGAGCTCGCCGCGGGTGCGCGCGACCTCGGAGTCCTGCATCTTCTCGTAGTCGCGGTCGATGCGCTCGAGGTCGGCTTCCGCGGACTTGGTGTTGGCCTTGGACTCCACGAGTTGCGCCGTACGGAGCGCCACGTACGAGAGCGCGAACGTCTCGGGCGACTCGGCGTCGTCCTCGAACGCTTGCTCCGCCGCGTTGAGCGCGACCTTGGCGGTGTGCAGATCGGCCGGGGTGTACTGAGCGGCCTTGCCCGCCCGCGCCTTGTTGTAAGCCGCGCGCGCGTCGAGCAGCTGGCGCGGAGGCGCCGAGCTACCGCAAGCCGCCAACGCGATCACACAAGCGGCGAGCAGGAACCGTGAACTTACCGACATCATTGCCTCCAGCGTCTTCATTGACCGGCCTTTGCTTTCGACGGCGCGGCTGCGGGAGCCGTCGGGCTGCCAGCGCGCAGCTCGTCGAGCTTGGCGCGGGCTTGTTGTGCTTTCTCCACCGTCGTGTGCTCCCTGGCGATCGCCAGGGCGAGCTCGCCGTCGGCCTGGGCGCGCTTGAGCGTGAGCTCCGCGCGCTCGTTGTAGCCGTCCTCAATCAGCTTGCGAGCACTGTCCGTCTGCTCCTGGGCCAGCTTCAGGTGCAGCGCGGCGCGCGGAACCTGCCCCGCGCCCATCTCGTCGGCAGCGCGAATCGCCGACTCGGTGGTGGTCATCCGTTCGGTGGGCGGTGGATAGCTACCGCAGGCGCTGAGCGCGCTGCCGAGCGCGACGATCAGCGCCAGAAGCCCCAAGCTCGAAGATCGCTTCATCGGGTTCCTCATTCGCAGGTTGGGCCGCCGTCGCGGCGGCGACAGAGTAGCAAGGACCGCTAGTGCGGAAAACCACGATGGTGAGGCCACACGCGCGAATTCGCGCGAGGGTCAGCCCGTGATACCGAGCGTTTGAGCAGGCATCTGGCTCGCCATGCCGGCCGTGCTACACCCGCAGCGCCGTGCTCAATCCCACCGACGACCTGCGCATCAAGGACCTGCGGCCGCTGCTGCCGCCCGCAATCCTGATGGAGGAGATCCCTGCCAGCGAGCGCGCGTGCGCCACCGTGGCCACCGCCCGCAGCGAGGGGGGCAAGGTGCTGCGGGCCGAGTCCGACCGGCTCCTGGTCGTGGTCGGCCCGTGCTCCATCCACGACCCCACCGCGGGGCTCGACTATGCGCGCCGCCTGGCCGCGGTCGCGCAGCGCTTCGCCGGCGAGCTGCTGATCGTCATGCGCGTCTACTTCGAGAAGCCGCGCACCACGATCGGTTGGAAGGGGCTGATCAACGACCCGCACCTCGACGACAGCTACGCCATCAACCATGGCCTGCGCCTGGCGCGGCGCTTCTTGCTCGATGTCACCGAGCTGGGGCTGCCGGCGGGGACCGAGTTCCTCGATCCGATCACGCCCCAGTTCATCGCGGACCTGGTCGCGTGGGGCGCGATTGGCGCGCGCACGTCGGAGAGCCAGGTGCACCGCGAGCTGTCGAGCGGCCTGTCCATGCCCGTCGGCTTCAAGAACGGCACCGACGGGACCGTGCAGGTGGCGATCGACGGCGTGCGCTCGAGCGCTCATCCGCACCACTTCCTGTCCGTCACCAAGCAGGGGGTCGCCGCGATCGTATCCACGCGCGGCAACCCCGACTGTCACGTGATCCTGCGCGGCGGGTCGAACGGCGCGAACTACGATCCGCAGAGCGTGGCCGTTGCGGTCGAGCACCTGGCCAAGGCCGGCTTGCAGCCGCACGTGATGGTCGACTGCAGCCACGCCAACAGCGACAAGAACCACGAGCGCCAGCCCGCCGTGGTGAGCGCGGTGGCCGAGCAAGTCGCGAGCGGGAGCCGCGCGATCTGCGGGCTGATGATGGAGAGCTTCCTGATCGGCGGCCGCCAGGACCACCAGCGCGGCGTTCAGCTGACGTACGGCCAGAGCATCACCGACAAGTGCATGAGCTGGGAGCACACCGAACCGCTGTTCGAAGTGCTCGCCAACGCGGTCAAGGCACGGCGCAAGCACGTCTGACGTGTCTGCATCCGCGCCGCCAAGGGCGTCTTCGTAGGGGCGGTTTGAACCCGCCCTCTTTGCCACCGTCGTGCAACGGGCGGGTTTAAGCCCGCCCCTACGAAGATGAGAACGAGCTCATCCTCTCATCCGCGCCGAGCCGCTGACGAAGCGGCTGCCGCGTTCGTAGAAGCGGAGCGGGCGATCGACTTCTTTGCTGATGCCGATGCGCACGCTGCACGCGACCTCGCCGGGTGGGCGCACGGCGTCGGCCAGCCAGAGGGTCGGGTGTGTACACAGGTCGAGGCCGTCGTGGCGCAGGTCGATGCCGAGCGCCGCCGTGAGCCGGCCCGGACCGCGCGCGAGCTCGTGCAGCGCTGCGCCACCGCGCAGGCGGGTCATGGCAGTGATGCCCTCGAGCGGCTCGATCGCCCGGAGCAGGACGCCCGCGCCGACGCCTTCGCGCTCGGCGGCGACGTTCAGGCAGTGCCAGCAGCCGTACACGAAGTACACGTACGCGCGACCGAGCTCGCGGAACAGCGAGCCGTTGCGCGCGGTCTCGCCGCGGAACGCGTGACCGCTGGCATCGCCGGGCACGTAGGCCTCCGTCTCGACGATGCGGCCCGACAGCCGCACGCGCCGGCCCGCGGAGCCGCGCTCGTGCACGAGCGTCTTGCCGATCAGCCAGTGCGCGAGCTCGCCCGTGTCGGTGGGGAGCTCGGCGCGCGTCAGGCGCCGCAGGACCGGGCGCTCTGCCGATTCAGCTGCAGGGACGGCGGTCTGCGCTTGTGCCGCGCGCGGCACGCGCTGCTGCGCACGACCCGGCTTGCTCGCGCGCCTCGCGCTGCTCGTCATGCCGCCGCGCTCAGCCCAGGCGTTCGGCCAGGAAAGCGCCCACCTTGTCGAGGGCGATCCGCTCCTGCGCGGCCGTGTCGCGGTGGCGCACGGTCACGGTCTGATCGGTCAGCGTGTCGCCGTCGATCGTGAAGCAGTACGGCGTGCCGATCTCATCCATGCGCGCGTAGCGCTTGCCGATCGCTTGCTTGTGGTCGCACTGCATCACGTACTTGCGGCGCAGCTCGGAGTAGAGCTTGTCCGCGATCTCCGGCATGCCTTCTTTCTGAACCAGCGGAAAGATCGCGGCCTTGATCGGCGCGATGCGCGGGTGGAGCTTGAGGAACACCTTGCTCGGCCGATCGTCCTCCGTGTACGACTCGCAGATCAGCGCGAGCGCGCCGCGCGTGAGCCCCGCTGCCGGCTCGATCACGTGCGGCAGGTAGCTCTCGCGCGAATCCTGGTCGAAGTACGCGAGCTTGACCCGCGCGTGTTCCTGGTGCTGGCGCAGGTCGTAGTCCACGCGGTGGGAGACGCCCTCGAGCTCGCCGAAGCCGGGCGCGGTGAACGGAAAGCGGTACTCGATGTCGAACGTGCCCTCGCCGTCCTTGGCGTAGTGCGAGAGCTCGTCCTTGTCGTGCGGGCGCAGCTTCAAGTTGTCGCTGGTCAGCCCGACGCTCTGCCACCACTTACCGCGCTCGCTGCACCAGAACGTGTGCCACTTCTTGGCCTCGCTCGGATGGCAGAACCACTCCATCTCCATCTGCTCGAACTCGCGCGAGCGGAAGATGAAGTTCCTGGGCGTGACCTCGTTGCGGAACGCCTTGCCGATCTGCGCGATCCCGAACGGCACCTTCACGCGCATCGTGTCGAGCACGTTCTTGTAGTTGAGGAAGATGCCCTGGGCGGTCTCGGGCCGCAGGTAGGCGACCGAGTCCTCGTCCTGGATCGCGCCTACGTAGGTCTTGAACATCAGGTTGAACTGGCGCGGCTCGGTCAGCGATCCGGGCTTGCTCGCATCCGGGCCGATCACGCGCGCGAGCTCGCTCAGCACCGCCGATAGCGGCAGGTCTTCGAACTCCTCCACGCTCGCGCCCTTGACCTTGGCGGCCTTCTTGCGCGCGTTCTCGATGTCGCCTTCCATGAACGCGAACATCGGGAATGCCGGGTTGGCGTTGTGCCGCAGCACGTGCACGTGGTCGGCGCGGTAGCGCGCCTTGGTCTCGCGGCAGTCGACCATCGGGTCGTTGAATCCGCCGACGTGACCGGAGGCAACCCACGCCTTGGGGTTCTGGATGATCGAGCTGTCGAGCCCGACGATGCTCAGCGGGTGGCCGTCCGGGCCGTCCGGCGGGCAGCGCACCATGTCGTTCCACCAGGCGTCGCGCAGGTTGTTCTTGAGCTCGACGCCGAGCGGTCCGTAGTCCCAGAAGCCGTTGATGCCCTGGTAGATCTCGCTCGCCGGAAAGATGAAACCCCGGCGCTTGCACAGGGCTACCACGTCATCCATCGCCACCGTCACGTGAACGTCCTTTTCATGGGCCGCAGTGCGGCCGGGGAGGCATAGCACGGCGAAGCGCGATCGGATCGGCATGGACGCGTCCATGCCGATCCCGATCTTCGTAGGGGCGGGTTTAAACCCCGCCCCTACGAAGGCGCAGACGTAAGCTCAGTCGCCGGCGCGAGATCAGGCGAGGGCGTCGAGCGTGGGATCAATCCACGGCTTCCAGAGCGCTGATCGCGCGGCTCAGGTCGCGGCGGACGCAGCTGTAGCAGTCGCCGAGGCTCAGGAAACCGCAGCCGCTCTTGGGCGAGCGGGCCATGCGCTGCAGCGGTGGAAGGAAGCGGGTGTCGCCGGCCTCCTGCATCTTGGCGATCACTTGCTTGCGCGCCTTGCAGCTGCGCGAGGTCTCGAACTCGGCGATCGTGCGCGTGTGCTCGGGCACGCGTTCCTTCGGCCGGTACGCGAGGATGGCGTCGGCCGCGGCGCGGCGCTCGCGCGCGTGGTCGCTGTCGAGCAGCTGCTTGCCGTCGTCTTCGAGCTCCGCCGGCAGCGCGCTCCACGAGGAGGGCGCAGGCGGGAGCTTGTCGAGGGTGGCTTGCTTGACCCGTTCGACCGCGTGTTCGGTCGCCGCAGCGACCCGCGCGAGCGCCGAAGGCGGCTCTGCGGCTGCGGAGCCTGGCGTCGCGGGCGCGGCTGCGGCCGGTGCGGTCGACGACGGAGCAGCGGTCTCGGTCGCAGAGGGTGATCCGTCCGAAGCCGTGCCGCCCCCGAACAGCATGCCGGCGAGCACGATCACCGCGAACAGCGCGCCCGCGGCCTGTACACCCTGGTTGCGCGGCGGTTGCTCGCGGAAGCGAGTGACGATGGTCGCCACGCGCGGGCGCAAGGTGCTCATCACCGCGCGCAAGCCCACGGTCGAGATCCGGAAGCCGTCGACATCCGCGTGGCTGAGCCGCCGCAGCGTGTCGCGCACCTCCGCTGCGTGCTCCGGTCGGTCGGTCACGGTGCGCGAGGTCAGGCGCTGCACGAGCTCATCGAGCTCGCCCGGGATCAGCGGATCCTGCGCAGCGTCGCGCAGCTTGGGCACGGGCTGGCTCATCTGGCGCGTGACCACCGTGGTCAGGTCGGGGCCGTCCCACAGCTCGCGGCCGGTGATGCATTCCCACAGCACCACGCCGAGCGCGTAGAGGTCCGTGCGGTGATCGACCTTGTCGCCGACCGCTTGCTCCGGAGACATGTAGCCGGGCGTACCCATCACCGTGCCCACGCGCGTGAGCTGCCGGTTGGCCGCGCCTTCCACCGTGGAGCCGGCCTCGCGCGGCGCGACGTGGGCGATGCCGAAGTCCAGCACCTTGACCAGGTCGCTGCCGTCCTCGCGCCGCTCGACCAGGATGTTGTCGGGCTTGAGGTCGCGGTGAATGATCCCGTACGCCTTGGCCGCCGAGAGCGCGTCCGCCACCTGCGCGCAGATCTCGGCCGCGCGCCGCCAGGGCAGACGTTTGCCGCGCGTGCACAGCCCGCGCAGGCTCTTGCCGCGCACCAGCTGCATCACGAAGTACGCGCCGCCTTCCGGTAGCGTTCCGAAGTCGATCGCGCTCGCGACGTGCGGGTGCTCGAAGCGCGCGGTGGCCATCGCCTCGCGCGCGAAACGCGCGGCGACCTCGCCGTTGCCCGCCAGCTCGGCGCGGATCACTTTCAGCGCGACCGCCTTGCTCAAGGTCAGGTGCTCGGCGACGAACACCGCGCCCATGCCGCCTTCGCCGAGCCGCCGCGCGACGCGGTAGCGATCATCGACGATACGGCCGATCCATTCGAGCGGTTGATCGGTCGGCGTCTGGTTGGCGGCGGCTTCGGTCGGGAGATGCGCGGCGCCCACGGGATCGGGAGCCGGGATGCTGGGCGAGTCGAGCGCGTTCGCGCTCGGCGCGTTCGCGCTCGGCGCGGCCGTGGGTTGGGGTTGCGCGATCTGGGGTGCGGGCGCGACGCCGCTGGCGGGCTCGGAAGC
>Ga0190265_10002730_pt1 | contig 11891 bp, 8 predicted proteins | sample Popmic124T_FD_133135 | JGI IMG/M metagenome (GOLD analysis project Ga0190265, IMG submission 133135) | Populus adjacent soil microbial communities from riparian zone of Indian Creek, Utah, USA - 124 T | ecosystem: Environmental > Terrestrial > Soil > Riparian zone | place: USA: Utah | collected...
CAGCCACGTCACGCCGGCGGCGATCTCGGGCGGCGCCGCGAGCCGGCCCATGGCGAGCTGGCCGCCGATGCGCTCGCGCGCGGGGGCGATGTCCGCCGCGGGCATGCCCGCCCACATGAGCGGCGTCTCGGTGGCGCCGGGGACGATCGCGTTGACGCGCACGCCGTGCGCGGCGTAGTCGAGCGCCATGCTGCGCACGAGCGCGGAGACCCCGCCCTTCGAGGCCGAGTACGCCGACGCGCCGCCGGGAGCGCTCACCTCGCCCCAGGGCGAGGACGCGCACACGATCGAGCCGCCCTCACCGTGCTCGAGCATGTGGCCGAGGACGTGCTTGCACGTGAGGAACGTCCCGGTCAGGTTCGTGGCGATCACGTTCGCCCAGGTCGCGGCCGGCAGCTCGTGCACCAGCCCGCCGTCGCCGATCCCGGCGCACGTCACGAGCCCGCGCACCGTGCCGAGCTCGGCCACCGCGCGGGCGAGCGCGCCGGCGATCGCCGCCTCCTCCCGGACGTCGCAGGCCAGCCCGACGGCGGCGGGGGCGCCGAGCTGCCGCGCCTCCGCGGCGACGGCCTCGGCCGCAGGGCCGTGCACGTCGAGGACGGCGACCGGCGCCGACCGCTCCGCGACGGCGAGCGCCGCGGCGCGCCCGATCCCCGATCCGCCGCCGGTCACGAGGACGGCACCGGCCAGGCGGGACTCGCTCAGAGCGCCCATACCTCCTCGAGCACGCGCGGCCAGCCGCTCGCCGGGTCGGCGCCGACGTACTCGATCAGCTCGCCGACCTCGTCCTCCCAGCGCTGCGCGACGGGGTCGCCGTTGAACCGCTCGACCATGCGGTCGTAGTCCTCGACCTCCATGTGGCTGAACAGGATGTCGTCGTAGGCGTAGATGACGTACGTCGTGATGCCGGCCTCGCGCAGCACCTGCTCGAGCTCCGGCCAGACCTTCGCGTGGAAGCGCTTGTACTCGTCGATCTTGCCCGGCTTGGCGCGCCAGACGTGCCCGATCCGCGTCATGCCGCGAACCCGTTCGCGCGCGCGACGCCGGCGTACCACTCGCCCGAGTCCTTGACGGTCCGCCGCTGGGTCTCGTAGTCGACGTGCACGAGCCCGAAGCGCGCGCCGTAGCCGAGGTTGTACTCCCAGGTGTCGGTGAACGACCAGACGTAGCAGCCGCGCAGGTCCACGCCGTCGGCGATCGCACGGTGCGCGGCGAGCAGGTGGTCGCGCAGGTAGTCGCGCCGCGCGGGGTCGTCGACCCGGCCGTCGGCACCCACGGTGTCGTCGAACACCGCCCCGATCTCGGTGATGTAGATGGGCATCCCCTCGTAGCGCTCGTGGAGCCAGCGCAGCACGTTGTACAGGCCCTGCGGCGTGATCTCCCAGCCGACGTCGGTGAACGGCCCCTCCGGCGGCACCACGCGCACGCCGAGCATGCGCGCGAGGCCGTCGCCGATCGGCCCGGCGGCGCCGATCTCGTCGGCGACGCCGCCGGTGCCCGCGCCGCCCGGATCGTCGGCGACCATGGAGCCGTCGTAGGGGTCGATGCCGATGAAGTCCATCGGCGTCGAGATCGTCGCGAGATCGCCGTCGGGCACCGCGGGCCACGCATCCGCGAACCACTCCTGCAGCTCGGCGGGGTAGCTGCCGCGGACGATCGGGTCGAGGTAGAGCGAGTGGTAGTACGCGCGCGTCCGCTCGGCCGCGGCGACGTCCTCCGGGCGGTCGGACGCGGCGCGGATGTCCGCCATCGCGTTGATGATGCCGATCTCGCCGCGGGCGCCGCTCGCGCGGAACGCCTCGACGGTGCGGCCGTGCCCGAGCAGCACGTTGTGGGTGGCGCGCAGCCCGGCATGGACGTCGCGGACGCCCGGCGCCAGCTCCCCGACGACGTAGCCGTAGTGCGCGACCGACATCGGCTCGCACATCGTCAGCCAGTGGCCGACGCGATCGCCGAGGCGCTCGAAGAGCACCGTCGCGTACTCCGCCATCCAACTCGCGCAATCGCGGTTGGTCCAGCCGCCGAGGTCGGCGAGGCGCTCGGGCAGCTCCCACGTGTAGACGACCGTCATCGGCGCCACGCCCGCCTCGAGCAGCGCGTCGACGAGGCGGTCGTAGAAGTCGAGCCCGCGCGCGTTCACGCGCCCCGTCCCGTCGGGCATGACGCGCGCCCACGAGACGGAGAACTGGTACGACGGCAGCCCGAGCGCGCGCATGATGCCGACGTCCTCGCGGTAGCGCGCGTAGTGGTCGCACGCGACGTCCTGCAGGTCGCCGCCGACGATGTGGCCGGGCGTCCGCGCGAAGCCGTACCACATCGATCGGCCGGCGCCGTCGGCGAGCAGCGAGCCCTCGACCTGCTGCGCGGACGTCGCCGCGCCCCAGAGGAAACCGTCGGGGAACGCCACGTTGGTTTCAGCAAATGAAGTCTGATTCACTATGGGGCGCGACGCTAGCCAGCACCCGGGCGGATGTCAAGACGCCATCCCGGTGATAGTTTCAGATGACGGCGCCATAGCCAGGATCATGAACCCAGCAGAGAGGCCTTCGTGAGCGACCATCCCTCGTCCGGCGGCCCGCGCATCGCGCGGATCGACGCCTTCCCGCTCGAGTACGCGGAGCCGCACTACCGCGGTGCGCGCCGCTGCATCACGCTCGTGCGGATCGCGGCGCCCGACGGCACGGTGGGCTGGGGCGAGGCGATCTCGCAGTTCCCGGAGGCGACGGCGGCCACGAAGACGCTCGTCGACGGCGGCTTCGCGCCGCTGCTGCTCGGTGCGGACGCGCTCGACGTCGAGGGCGCGTGGGAGCGCATGTGCGCCCATGCCTACTGGTACGGGGTCGAGGGCATCGCGGCGTTCGCGATCAGCGCGATCGACATGGCGCTCTGGGACCTCAAGGGCAAGCTGCTCGGCCTGCCGGTGGCCGACGTGCTCGGCACGCCGGTGCGCCGGGAGATCCCCGCGATGGGCTCGATTATCTTCGACATGGACGACCTCGACTGGACGCTGGCCGAGTTCGCCGGCATGCGCGACGCCGGCTACCGGATCGTCAAGGCGGGCTGGGGCATGCGCCCTGAGGCGGTGTTCGGCGACGACGCCGAGCGCGACCTCCGCTACCTGACCGAGGTCCGCGCCGTGATCGGCGACGACCGCTCGCTGGTCGTCGACACGCCGGGCGCGCGCGGGATCTGGAGCGTCGAGGAGGCGATCGGGCGGCTGCGGGCGTGGGAGCCGTTCGACCTGCGCTGGGTCGAGCAGCCGCTCCCCCCCGACGACCTCGCCGGGTACGCCGCGGTGCGCGCGGCGGTCGGCGTGCCCGTCGGGGCGGGCGAGGACGAGTGGGGACCGGAGTCCTACGGCCACGTCCTGGCGGCCGGCGCGGTCGACGTCCTCCAGCTCGATCCCGGCCGCTGCCTCGGGCTGACCGGCTGCCGGCGCGTCGTCGCGCTGTGCGAGGCGGCCGGCGTCCGGTACAGCGCGCACAGCTGGTCGAGCGCCCTCAACACGGCGGCGAGCCTCGCGTTCCTGTCGATCTCGGACGCCGGCGACACGACCGACCTCAAGCCGCACGCGTCACCGATGCAGCACGAGCTCGTCACCGATCCGTGGGAGCAGGTCGGCGGCACCCTCGCCCTCCGCCCCGCGCCGGGTCTCGGCGTCGAGGTGGACGAGGGCGCCGTCGCGCGCTTCCGGCTCGGCTAGGTCGCCGGCTGGATGTTCTGGTTGACGCGGAACGTGTTCGCGGGGTCGTAGGTCGCCTTGATCCGCGCCAGCCGTTCGTAGTTGCCGCGGTAGCTCGCGCGGATCCGCTCCTGCCCCTCCTCCATCATCATGTTCACGTAGGCGCCGCCGGCCGAGTAGGGGTGCAGCGCCTCGTGGTAGCCGATCGACCACTTCCGGATCTGGCTCACGTTCGCCGCGTCGGGGTCGACGCCGGCGAACACGGCGCCCCAGCGCGCGTCGCGGTAGCTCCACGGCGTGTCGGCCGGGGCCACGTCGTGGGCCGCGCCGTCGATCGGGTAGAGGTGCATCGTCGACTTGAGCGTCGGCATCTCCTGGCCGAAGCGCGCGTGGATCTCGACCGCCTCGTCGGGGATCTCGTTGACGAAGTCGGCCCGCCAGTACCACTGGTCGCCGGCCGGGTAGAGGCCGTCGAACGCGCTCTGCAGCGCGTGGTGCGGCATCGACTGCACGCCGTGCATCAGCGGCTCGGGCAGGATGTCGAGCAGCGGCGCCATCGCGGCGGTCGCCGCCGCCTCGTCCCCGACGTAGCACCAGACGACGCCGCAGACCTTGCGCCCGTGGATCTCCTCGGGGAACGGCGGGCCCGGCGGGACGGTGTGGAACGCGAAGAAGCCGTTGAGCTCGCGCGGCGCGCCCGGCAGGAACTCGCGGTAGGCCGCGAGCACCTCGGCGCCGTCCTCGACCGGCCAGAACGTCGGGCCGCCGAAGATGTCCCCCACCTCGTGCAGGCGGAACAGGAACGACGTCACGACGCCGAAGTTGCCGCCGCCGCCGCGGATCGCCCAGAACAGCTCGGGGTGCTCGTCCGCGCTCGCGCGCACGCGCTCACCGTCGGCCAGCACGAGCTCCGCCTCGAGCAGGTTGTCGATCGCGAGCCCGAAGCGGCGCGTGAGGTGGCCGAGCCCGCCGCCGAGCGTGAGCCCGCCGACGCCGGTGGTCGAGATGATCCCGCTCGGGGTCGCGAGGCCGTGCTCGCCCGTCGCGCGGTCGACCTCGCCCCACGTGCAGCCGCCGCCTACGCGGACGGTGCGCGCCTCGGGGTCGACCTGGATGTCGCGCATCAGCGAGAGGTCGATCACGACGCCGTCGTCGCAGGTCCCCAACCCGGCGCCGTTGTGGCCGCCGCCGCGGACGGCGAGCAGCAGGTCGCGCTCGCGCGCGAACCCGATCGTCCGCGCCACGTCGGCGGGGGTCGCGCAGCGCGCGATCAGCGCCGGCCGCTTGTCGATCATCCCGTTGTAGACCGCGCGCGCCTCGTCGTAGCCGGCGTCCTCGGGCCCGATCAACTGCCCCTCGAAGCCGGTCAGGCCCTCCCGGGAGGTGCCGGGCGGTGTGCTGAGACTCATGACGTCCTCCTGGTGACTGGGTATGGCCACGAGGGTCGCCGACCGGGGCGCTCCTGTCATGACGCGAGCTGACCGACTTTGCCGGCGCTCTTCACACGGGACCCTCCGGCGGGAATGATCAGACCTGATCACCCGTCACTAGGACGACTGCCGGAATGCGCGATCTCCCGTCACCGCTCCTCTCCACGCCGACCTTCCCGTTCGCCGGCCGCACGGCCGAGCTCGAGCGGCTGGCGGCGCTGCTGCCGCTGGCGGACGGCGCGGGCCGCCGCGTCGTGCTGCTCGGCGGCGAGCCGGGCGCCGGCAAGAGCCGCCTGGTGCGCGAGTTCGCCGGCGCGGCGGAACGCGCGGGCGCGCGCGTGCTCTACGGCGCCTGCGACGCGATCGTGCGCACGCCGTACGGACCGTTCGTCGAGGCGCTCGACCAGCTCGTGCGCGCGCTGGATCCCGCCGCGCTGCGCGCGGCGCTCGGCGCGCGCGGCGGGGAGCTGTCGCGGCTGCTGCCGGACCTCGACGCGCGCGCCGGCGGGCTCCCGCCCGCGGTCCGGGCGGACCCCGACACCGAGCGCCACCGCCTGCACTCGGCCGTCACCGATCTGCTCGCCGGCGCGGCGGCGGCGCGGCCGGCGCTGGTCGTGCTCGAGGACCTGCACTGGGCCGACGCGTCCACGCTGCTGCTGCTGCGGCACCTGGCGCGGGACGCCACGACGCGCGTGATGGTGCTGGCGACGTTCCGCGACACCGAGGCCGACGTCCCGGACGCGCTGCTCGAGACGCTCGCCGACCTGCGGCGCTACGACGTCGTCCGGCTCCGGCTGGGCGCGCTCTCGGACGCCGACGTCGCCGAGCTGGTCCGGCGCGCCGGGGCCTGCGAGCTCGACGAGGAGTCGCGCGCGCTCGCCGGCACGATCCATGCGCTCACGGAGGGCAACGCGTTCCTCGTCTGCGAGCTGTGGCGCGCGCTCGTCGAGACCGGGACGGTGGAGCTGTCCGCGGACCGGATCCGCGTGACCCGGCCGCCGGCCGAGCTCGGCAGCCCGGAGAGCGTCCGCGAGGTGGTCAGCCAGCGGCTCGCGCGCCTGGCGCCCCGGTCGAGCGATCTGCTCGAGCTCGCGGCGACGGCCGGTGCGGAGTTCGACCTCGACGTCGTCCGGCGCGCGGCCAGGCTCGGCGAGACCGAGCTGCTGGCCGCGCTGGTCGAGGGCGTCCGCAGCGGCATGATCGAAGAGCTCCCGTGCCACGGGCTCGCCTGCCGCTTCACCTCCGAGCTCGTGCGCAGGGCGCTCTACGACCGGCTGTCGGGACCGCGCCGCGCCGAGCTCCACCTCCGCGTGGGCGAGGCGCTCGAGGCGGCCGGCCCGCACTCCGGCCGCGCGCTCGCCGACCTCGCCCACCACTTCGCCGCCGCCGCGCCGTTCGGCCCCGCGGAGCGCGCCGTCGAGTACAACCTGCGCGCCGCTCGCGCCGCGGTCCAGGCGCTCGCACTCGACGAGGCGGCCGCGCGCCTGCGCGTCGCGCTCGCCGTGGGGATCGCCGACCCGCACGAGCGCGCCGGCGTCCAGCTCGAGCTCGGCGACGCCCTGCACCGCGCCGGGAAGGCGCTCGACGCCCGCGCGGCGTTCACGGCCGCCGCGGGGATCGCGCGCGAGCTCGCGGACGCCGGGCTGCTCGCGCGCGCCGCGATCGGCTACGAGGAGGCGTCCTGGCGGCCCGGCCTGGCGGACCAGGACGCGGTGGCGCTGCTGGAGGAGGCGGCGGCCACGCTCGGCAACGAGGACTGCGGGCTCCGTGTCGGGCTGCTCAGCGGGCTCGCCCGTGCGCTGGAGCTCCAGGGCCTGCGCGAGCGCGGCGCGGTGGTGCGCAACAGCGCGATCGACATGGCGCGCCGGCTCGACGACCGGACAGGCCTCGCCGGCGCCCTGATGCGCTCGTACTGGTCGCGCGGGACGACGGGCCTCGACGAGATCCTCGCGATGCTGACCGAGGCCAAGCAGCTCGGGGCGCAGCTCGGCGACACCGAGATCCGCGCGGAGGCGATGGCGTGGCGCGACCCGGCGCTCGTCGCGCAGTGCGAGCTCGAGGCCGCCCGGCACGAGGTCGCGGCGCTGCGGGAGATCGCGCTGCAGACCGCGCAGCCGTTCATCATCCACGTGGCCGAGCACTACGGCTCGGCGATCGCGCTGGGCGACGGCCGGCTGGCCGACGCGGAGGCGTCCGCCCAGCGCTCCCACGAATGGGGTCAGCTGCTGACCGGACGCGACTCGTCGGGCGTGTACGGCATCCAGATGTTCAGCCTGCGCCGCGAGCAGGGCCGGCTGGACGAGCTCGCCCCGGTGATCAGGCTGCTCGCCGCGGACCCCGGGCGCACGGGCCCGTGGCGGCCCGGGCTCGTCGCCCTGCTCGCCGAGCTCGGCATGGAGGACGAAGCCCGGCGCGAGCTCGCGCGGACGCTGCACGACGGGCTCGACGCGTACCGCGAGTCGCTCTGGCTCGGGTCGCTCGCCTACCTCACCGACGCCTGCTCGGCGCTCGGCGACGAGGCGGCCGCCGCGGTGCTCTACCCCGAGCTGGCACCGTTCGCCGGCGGCCAGGTGATGATCGGCCACCTCGTCGCCTGCTACGGCGCGGCCGACCGCCTGCTCGGCATGCTCGCGTCGACGCTCGGCGACGCCGCGGGCGCCGAGCGGCACTTCGAGCGCGCCATGGCGCTCGAACGGCGCACGGGCGCGCGCACGTGGCTCGCCCACACCGCCTACGAGTACGCGCGGATGCTGCTGGCGCACCGCCCGGCCGAGCACGACCGGGCCGCCGCGCTGCTCGCGGGGTCCGCGGGGCTGGCCGAGCGCATCGGCATGCCGGCGCTGCTGGGCCGCATCGGCGCCCTCGGCGCGCCGGCGCCGGCGCCGGCCACGCGGCTGCCCGACGGCCTCTCGCCGCGCGAGGTGCAGATCCTCGACCTCGTGGCGCGCGGCTACAGCAACGAGCAGGTCGGCAGCTCCCTGTCGATCAGCCGCCACACCGCCGCCAACCACATGCGCAGCATCCTGCGCAAGACCCGCTGCGCGAACCGCACCGAGGCCGCCGGCTACGCCCACCGTCACGGGCTGACCGTTGGCTGACCACGACACGATCGGAGGGTCATGCCGCTCTACATGATCGAGCGCTCGTTCGCCGACCAGCTCGACCTCACGACCGACGACGTCGCCCGCATCGACGAGGTCAACGCCGGCGAGAGCGTGCGCTGGCTGTTCTCGTTCCTCAGCGCCGACCGCCGCCGGACCTACTGCCTCTACGAGGCGCCGTCGCCGGAGGCGATCATGGCCGCCGCCCGGCGCAACGAGATCCCGGCCGACGCGATCGTCGAGCTTGGACCGGCCATCGGCGGGCTGACCGGCCGCCTGGGCGACTGGCCCGACGCGGTGCCGTCGAGCTAGCGCGTGACGGCGCCGCGCCGCATCCGACCGCGACCGATCAGCGCGGGGCCGCCGCGGCTGGCCGGGGCGCGCCCGCGTTCGCCCGGAACAGCTCCTCGATCACGCTGGCCGGCATGTCCGGCTCGCCGATCACGCGGCCGAAGCGATGCCCCTCGTACGTGGCCTCGCGGAGCCCGCGCGGTGCGAGCGCGTCGCCGACCAGGTAGACGTACGGCACCTCCGCCTCGAGCGCGGCGTGCAGCTCGTCCCGGGGGGTCCGCATCGTGCACAGCACGACGCGGTCGATCGCCTCGAGCCGGCGCTCGTCGCCGGTCGCGACGTCGAACACCGTCACGGATCCGTCGCCGATCTCCCTGACGTAGTGGCCGCTGTGCACGGCGACCCCGTGCGACCGCAGCCGCGCGGCGACGTAGCGGATCGCGATGCCGAGTCCGGCGGCCACCGTCGCCTTGCGCGTCACGTACGTCACCTCGGCGCCCGCTGCCGCGAGCACCTCGGCGACGCCGCAGCCCGTATGGAAGCCCTCGTCGTCGAGCACGACGGCGCGGCGCGGCTGCGCGACCGCGCCGTGGAGCACGTCCTCCGGCGTGCTCACGATGTCGCGGTCCCAGCCGGGCACCGGCCACGGGGCGAAGCCGCTGATGCCCTGCCGGTCGTAGCGCGAGCCGGTCGCGAGCACGACGACCTCGGGCGACCGCTCGAGCACCGCGGCCGCGCCGGCCTCGGTGCCGGTGACCAGCGCGACGCCGAGGTCGGCGAGCCGACGCTCGAAGTAGCCGGCGATCGCCCGCATGCTGCCGCGCCCGGGGAGATCGCCCCACAACGCGACGCCGCCGCCGATCCGCGGCTCGCGCTCGATCAACGTCACCCGGTGGCCGCGGATCGCCGCGATCCGCGCGGCCTCGAGCCCGGCCGGCCCACCACCGACCACGACGACCGTCGTCGGGCGCGGTGCGGCCGCCACGTCGCGCTCGCTCCAGCGCACCTCGCGGGCCGCGCTGGCGTTGATCGCACAGCCCCAGCCGACCTTCTGCGGGTCGACGCACGCGTTGACCGCGACGCAGACCCTGCCGTGGTGCTCGCGGCCGTCGCGCGCGAGGTTCACGAGCGCCGGCTCCGCGATCAGGCCCCGTACCGCGCCGACGACGTCGGCCACGCCCTTCGCGATCAGGTGCTCCGCGTCGACGAGGTTCGTGATCCGCCCGGGCGTGGCGAGCACCGGCAGTGCGCCGGCGGCCGCACCGACCCGGGCGACGCGGTCGGCGTTGTGCAGCGTCGGATCGAACATCCCGGTGGTCATCAGGTGCGCCTGCTCCGGCTCGACCGACACGTCGATGTCGACGAAGTCGAGCAGCCCGGTCGCCTCCAGCAGGCGGATGACCGCGCGGGTCTGCTCCTCGTCGACGCCGCCGGGCAGCAGCTCGTCCGCGTTGATCCGCACGCCCAGCGCCATCCGATCGCCGAGCTCGCCGCGGATCGCCTCGAGCGTCTCGAGCATGAGCCGGGCGCGGTTCTCGAGGCTGCCGCCGTACTCGTCGGTCCGCCGGTTCCAGTACGGCGTCAGGAAGTACTCCACGATCGACCCGTGCGAGACGTGCAGCTCGATCCCGTCGTACCCGGCCTCGCGCAGGTGCCGGGCCGCGGTCGCGTGCGCATCGACCAGGCGCCGGATCTCCTCCTTGGTCATCTGCCTGCGCACGCTCGGCCACGCGAGGTTCTGCGCGACGGAAGGCGCGAGGCCCGGGGCCTCGGGCCCGAGCTTCTCCCAGCGCTTCGGGATCCAGTTGACGTACCAGATCTCCGCCATCAGCTTGGCGCCGTGCTCGTGGACGGCTTCGGCGACGCGGCGGTACGACGGGATGCTCTCGGGCAGGCCGGGGTTCTCGGCCAGGTTGTCCTGGACCGCGAACGGCGCGACCTGCGTGCTGTGGATGATCAGCCCGACCCCGCCGGCCGCGCGCTCCGCGAAGTAGTGGACGCGCTCCTCCGCCGGCTCCGCGTACGCCGCGCGGCCGGGCGTCGGCGCCTCCAGCGGGATGCCGTGCGGTGCCATGTAGATCCGGTTCGGCAGCTCGACCGGGCCGAGCGCGATCGGCGTGAAGACGTTCGGGTACGACGCGATGCCCGGCCGCTCGCTCATGCCGGCGCTGCGTCGCCCGGCGCGCTTCGGGCGCGTTGCGCGAGGTACGCGTCCTCGAGATGTGGGGCGACCTCCTCGACCGTTCCCGAGCGCACGATCCGCCCGCGGTTGAGCGCGTACGCGCGGTCGGCGTAGCGCAGCGCCTGGTTCACGTGCTGCTCGACGAGCAGGACGCCGACGCCCTCCTCCCGCGCCGCACGCTGCACGGCCTCGAGCAGGCGGGTCACGATCAGCGGCGCGAGCCCGAGCGACAGCTCGTCCGCGAGCAGCAGCTTCGGCTTGCGCGAGAGGGCGCGCGCGAGCGTCAGCATCTGCTGCTCGCCGCCCGAGAGCTGGCCGCCCTGACGGCCCAGCAGCGGCTCCAAGGCCGGGAACAGCGCGAGCGCGGCATCGACGTCGCCGCGCCCGACGCGCAGGTTCTCGGCGGTCGTGAGCTTCATGAAGACCGAGCGCTTCTCGGACACGAACGCGAGGCCGCGCCGGGCCCGCCGGTGCAGGGGCGCGGTCACCGGCTCCCCGTCGAACCGCACCTCGCCCGCGAGCAGCGGGATCGCGCCGACGAGGCTCATGAGCGTGGTGGTCTTCCCCGCTCCGTTCGGGCCGAGCAGGGCGACCACCTCGCCGGGTCGCACCTCGAGGTCGAGCTCCGAGATCACGGGATGCCCGTGGTATCCGGCGTCCACCCCGCGGGCCTCGAGCAATGACATCGCGGGACATCACTACCTATTGGTTGTTTGCCTGTCAACCAGGGGGGCCTGGACCGGCCGATCCGTTCCGGACTGCCGAACACCCGCCTTGCGGGACCGCCGCAGCTCGCGGAGACTCCGGGCATGTCCACCGCCGGGAAGCTCGCCGCACGCCTGCAAAGGGCGTGGGAGACGCGGGTCCCGATCGAGCCGCTGAGCGCCACCGGCGAGCTGCACACCGTCGAGGACGCGTACGCGGTGCAGCGCGCGTGGGCCGAGCTTCGCGCACGCACGGGCGAACCGACCGTCGGTCACAAGATCGGGCTCACGAGCCCGGGCATGCAGCAGCAGATGGGCGTCGACGAGCCCGACTTCGGCCGCCTCTGGGGGTCGCGCCAGGTCGTCGCGGACGCCGGCGGCTGGGCCCATCTCGACTGCGCCGAGCTGCTGCAGCCGCGCGTCGAGGGCGAGCTCGCCTTCCTCATGGCGGCCGACCTGGCCGGGCCCGGGGTGACCGAGACCGACGTGCGGGCCGCCGCC
>Ga0190265_10002731_pt1 | contig 11888 bp, 12 predicted proteins | sample Popmic124T_FD_133135 | JGI IMG/M metagenome (GOLD analysis project Ga0190265, IMG submission 133135) | Populus adjacent soil microbial communities from riparian zone of Indian Creek, Utah, USA - 124 T | ecosystem: Environmental > Terrestrial > Soil > Riparian zone | place: USA: Utah | collected...
GAACGAGACATTCGAAAACTCGCCGGCCCGCTTGCGAGCTTCGTCGAGCAGCTCGGGGACGAGGTCGACGCCGACCACCTCGGCGACGAGCGGCGCAAGCGCGAACGCCAGTGCACCCGTCCCGGTGCCGGCATCGAGGGCGCGCTCCTCGCCGCCAGGCTCCGCGAAGCGAGCCACGCGTTCCGTGAGGGTGGCTCGGCGAGACTCCTCGAGCTCGGCCAGCCGGCCGGCGGTGGCCGCAAACCGGGCGCGCAGAGCCTCGGCGTCAGCCATCTTGCTCCCTTGAGATAGGTACCGCCGACCTCCTCCCCACCGCAACCGTAGCGCGCAAAAACGCGCCTATGAGCGCCAAGACCGTGTCGGATGTGCTCATCCCGAGCCGCGCTCCCGCTTGACCAGCTCGAGCGCTTGCTCACGCGTCGAGACCGTCCCGACGGCCCGCTCCTCGGCGATCAGATCGAGCAGCCGGCCGACCTCCGGGCCCTCGGGAACGCCCAGCTCGTCTCCGCGCAACAGCGGCTCGCCGGGGTCTGCCGCCCGCGCGGCCCGCACCGTGTCGGCCAGGTCCTCGGCGCCCAGATAGGCGAGCGCGTCGAGCGACCATGGCTCCGTGGCCTGACGGAAGCGGTGAATCGCGCGCGGCGAGCCGTCCTCAGGACGCTCGGCGTTCAGGATCGCGTTCGCGTAGCGGCGCAACTCGTTCGACACCGGAAGCTCGGCGAGCCGCCGGCCGAAGGCCGCAACCAGCCGAAAATCCGTCGAGTCACGCGCCTGCTGGCGGTCCAAGCCCGCGACCGACCCGCCGAGCGCCCCCAGCAGCCCGAGCTCCTCGGCGCGACGAAAGCCGTCCACCGAGAGCCGAACCAGCTCCGCGACGAGCCGCTCGCCTGCGGGCCGATCGACGAGCGCGGCGTGTTCCTGGACGAGCAGCGCGGTCTCGTCGTCGAGCCGCAACCCGAGCTCGTCCTCGAGGCGAACCGCGCGCAGCAGCCGCAGTGGGTCGTCGTCGAACACGTTTTGCGACACCGCACGCAGCACTCGTCGTTCCAGATCCGCCTGACCGCCGAACGGATCGGCAGGCTCGCCGCCCTCGAGCGGAACCGCGATCGCGTTGATCGTGAAGTCACGTGTCGCCAGGTCGTCCTCGATGCCGTTCCGGAGCGGCGTGAAATCAACGGTGCGCCCGCCGTCGAGCGCGACGCGCCAGGCGCCGTGACGCTCCGAGAGCGGGAACGGAGCGCCGCCCGCGCGCCGTGCGTACGCACGCGCCGCCTGCTTTGGATCACGGCAGGCGATGTCGAGATCGACGACCTCGCGCCCGAGGAGCTCGTCGCGAACGGCGCCGCCCACGACCCACGCTTCCTCGCCCATGAGCAGTTCGCGGGCGAGGTCACGCATCGAGCACGGTCCTCCGCGCACGCAGGGGGCTCGACTCGATCCCGCAGACGATCTCGTAGTTGATCGTTTCGGCCACGCGTGCGTGGTCCTCCGCCAGAACGCCATGGCCGATCAATGTGACGGGTGTGCCCGGGGGGAGCTCCCGATCGAGCTCGACGGCCAGAGCGTCCATGGAGATTGTCCCGACAACGTGCCTCGGCTCACCACCCACCCGCACCTGGGTGCCCGTCATGTCGCGCCGGAAGCCGTCTGCGTAGCCAACCGGGACGATCCCGATCCAGGTTTCGCTCTCGGCGAGGAAGCGTCGCCCGTAGCCGGAGCTCTCACCAGGAGCGAGCCGGCGCACTTGCGCGAGATAGCTGTCCCAGCGCAGCGCGGGCTCCAGCCCATCTGCCATCGGGATCTCGTTGAACGGTGAGAGGCCGTACAACGCAATGCCGCAGCGCGCCGCGTCCAGGCGCGACTCGGGGAGCCGAAGCGCAGCGGCGCTGTTGGCCGCGTGCCGAATCAGGTTCGGGAAGCCCACGGTCGCCTCCTCGAAGCGCTGGAGCTGCGCGCGCGCAAAGTCCGGGTCGCTGTCGGCAGTCGCGAGGTGGGTCATCAGCCCGACGACCTCGGTCGGCAGTTCCGGCAGCTCCGACAGGCCCCACCGGCCCATGCCGGTGTCGAGCTTCAGATGGACGCGCACGCCCTCTGGAATCGCGTCGTCCGAGACTGTTAGGTCGAGGTCGGTGTCGCGGGCCTGGGCGATCTCGCGCCCCGAGGCGGGGCCCATGACGAGGATGCGGACTCCTGGAAACTCACGGCGAAGCGGCAAGGCCTCCGCGACGGTCGCGACGCACAACGCGAGCGCACCCTCGCCCAGTGCCACCCCTGCCACGTCGACGGCGCCGTGCCCGTAGGCGTCGGCCTTGACGACCGCCCACAGCTCAGCGGGGCCCAGCGCCTTGCGGAGCGTGCGGACGTTGCGCCGAAGGGCGCCGAGGTCGATGGTGATCTCAGATCGGTGCATGTGGACGGAAGTTTCGCGCCAGCTCCTCCTAGGCGGCGAGCACACTGGGCAGGACATCGATCAGGTCGCTCGCGATCAGCCCATTCTTCTGGGGAGCCTCGCGGGCGGCCTCCGTGTGCGCTACCGCAGCCGCGGCGGCGGCCAATCGCGGCTCGACCCCCTTGGCGAGAAACGCCGCGATGATGCCGGTGAGGACGTCGCCGGTCCCGGCCGTTGCCAGGGCTGGATCTCCGCCGCAGACGATCGCCCCCGCGCCGGGCTCCCTGACCAAGGTGCCGGCGCCCTTGAGCAAGACAACGCATGTGAACCGATCGACCGCACGATCCAACGCCGCGAGCCGATGCGCGTCGACCCAGTCCGACTCGACGCCGAGCAGACGGGCGAGCTCACCCGAGTGCGGTGTCAGCACGCGCGGAGCCGGCCAGTCGTCGGGCTCGAGCTCGAAGAGGGCGTCACCGTCGACCACCGCGGGCACTTTCGCCTCCGCGAGGACGCGCCGGACGAGGTCCTTCATGCCGTGGCTACGGCTGAGCCCCGGCCCGATTGCGAGCGCACCGCCCTTGCCGAGGAGGTCGAGCACGTCTGCTTCCGCGCCCGCCGTCAGCAGGCCTTCGTCGTCCTCCGGCAGCGGCCGCTTGACTGCCTCGAGGACCCAGTGCTCGAAGACCGGGATCGCCGACTTCGGGCCCGCCAACGTCACGTAGCCTGCGTCGGCGCGCAGCGCGGCGAGCGCGCTCAGGCACGGCGCACCGGTCATGCCCGGCGAGCCGCCCACGACAACGACGTAGCCCGCGGTGTACTTGTTGTCCTCGGGGGAACGGCGAGGGACGGCGCCCAGGATCGCCCTCGTTGCCCGTGCGTTCCTCGTTTCGACGGCCTCGAGCCCGATGTCGGCCACGACGACCTCGCCGGCGTGGAACCGGCCTGGCGCGACCTCGTGGCCCACCTTGCGACCGTGGAAGGTGACGCTGAGGTCGGCGCGAACGGCCACGCCCGACACCTCGCCGGTCGAGGCGTTGACGCCGGAGGCGATGTCGACGGCGACCACGCCGGCCCCGGAATCGTTGATCGCCTCGATCAGTCGCGCGGCTTCCGGCCTCGGCTCGCCGTGAAAACCGGTTCCGAACAGCGCGTCGAGAACGACATCCGCGCCCTGTGGCTCGTCCGCCACGTCCGCCTGCCTGCCCGCTGCGCGCAGGATCTCGACAGCGATCCGGCCGTCGCCCCCGTTCTTGCCGCCGCCGCAGACGGCCACGAAGCGCTTCGCGTCCGGCCAGCGACGCAGCGCCCCCTCGGCGACGGCACGGCCGGCCCGCTCCATCAGCTCCTCTTCGGAGCCCGGATAACGCTCCTCCGCAGCGCGCATCTCGTCGGCGGTGTAGAGAGGATCAAGCATCCGGCGAGACGAGGCAGACCGCAGCCGCCAGCTCACGCGAATGCGTCATCGAGAGGTCGATCTGCCCTGCGCCGACTTTTTCAGCCCACTTCTGCGTCCGGCCGGTCAACGCGACCCCCGGCTTGGGCCGCCCGCGGATCTCGATCTCGCGCCAGGTGAAGAGAACCCCGGAGCCGAGCGCCTTGCCGACTGCCTCCTTCGCTGCGAAGCGCGCGGCGTAGTGCTGAGCCGGGTTCGCCCGCGAGTCGCAATAGGCCTGCTCCTCCTTCGTGAAGCAGCGATCCTTGAAGCCCGGGTAGCGGGCGAGAGCTCGCTCGACGCGGTCGATCTCGATCAGGTCGACGCCGATCATCATGCGGGCACCACAATGGCCGTCATGGACGGCGAGTCTATTCGCGTCACCCGCTCGGTCTCGATCCCGCTCTCGGAGATGCAGCTCCGCTTCTCGCGCTCCAGCGGGCCGGGCGGCCAGCACGCCCAGAAGTCCGAGACGCGCGTGGAGGCGCTCTTCGACGTCGAGGCATCGGCCTCCCTCTCGTCGCATCAGAAGAGCCGCGTCATCCGGAAGGCGGGCCCCGTACTGCGGGCGATCGCCCAGGACGAACGGAGCCAGGCGCGAAACCGCGAGCTGGCCGTGGAGCGGGTCGCGGATCAACTGCGCGAAGCGCTCAAAATCAAGCGCCGCCGCGTGCCGACGAAGCCGTCGGCCAGGGCAGAGCAACGGCGCCTCGACACCAAGCGCAGGCGCGCCGAGACGAAGCGCCTCCGCCGCCCGCCCGGCTCCTAGGGCTTGCCGCTTACCTGGATGCGGTAGATCACGCCTGTCCCCCAGTCGGCGACCAGCAGGCCGCCATCCTGGTCGACGAGCAGTGCCAGCGGATGATCGAAGCCGCCGGCGAAGTCGACGACACGCCGTGACCTCCCGTCAGGAAGGAGGTCGAGGCGAACGACACGCCGCCCGTGCCGCGGCGAGTTGTACTGGCCCCACAGCGCAACGAACAGATCGCCGCGGTAGGTCTCTGGGAACGAGTCGCCCGTGTAGAACGCGATGCCGTCCGCCGACGAGTGCGGCTCGAGGTACGCCACGGGCGGCGTCACGCCGCGGCAGCGTCCGACCATCCGCTTGCGGGCGTAGCTCGGCCAGCAGCGTGGCCAGCCATAGAACGCGCCCGGACGCACGATGACGACGGTCTCGGCAGGCTCAGGCCTGGCCGCGGTCCCCAGCTCGTCCTGCTCGTTGACCGAGGCGTAGAGCCGGTTGGTCTCCGGCTGAACCGCGAGACCGAACGGATTCCTCAGCCCGCGGGCGACGATTCGAAGGTCGCTTCCATCGGGCCGAACCGAGAGGATGGTCGCGCTCCGACGATCCCGCTCGCGGCACGCGTCGCAGGTCGAGCCGCTGCCCAGATAGAGCCGTCCGTCACCGCCGACGACCACGTTGTCCTGCTGATGCCGGCCGAACGGAAGCCCGCGCAGCAGGGTTCGCCGAGAGCCGAGCTTCACGCCCCGAAGCACGAAACGTTCGAGCCGCCCCTGCTGCGAGACGAAGAGCAACTGCCCCTTCCATGCGAGGCCGAGCGGTGTCCGCAGGCTGCGCGCGACGACCCTCGGCCGACGCGAGCCGCGCTCGACCACGGCGAGCGAGCCGCCTTCCTGGGTCACGTAGAGCCGACCGTCCGGCCCCCAGGCCATCGCAGTCGGGCTCTCGAGGCCCGAGGCGTACGTCTCGATGCGAAAGCCAGCTGGGAGCTTCCAGCGCGTAGGCGGCGCGCCGGCCGCCGGCGCAAGCACGAGGCCGATCGCGAGAGCACCGAGGAGGGCGCTGAGCCTGATGAGCGGCCTGACGACCACGGAAGAAAACGTACCGAGCGGCTAGCCGCTGACTTTGTGCAACGCGCGCGGCCTGACGTAGCTGCGCATCACCTTGCGGGCGTAGAGCCGCTCGTTCGCGGCGCGGTAGAGCGCGAGCGCGTTGTCCCCGTCGTGTGGGTAGACGGCCCAGCCGACGGTCGCCTTGGCGCGCCCCGACCCGAGGGTTCGTTCGAGCTCGCCCGCCCGCCTCGTGGCCTCGGTCGACGCCGGCACGGCAATCAGGACGGCAAACTCGTCGCTTCCCACACGGGCGACGTCGTCACCAGGGCTTACTGCCCCGGCCAGGTTCTCTGCCAGCTTCCGCAGCGCCTCGTTTCCGGCCGCGAAGCCTTCGTCGCGGTTGAACTCGCCGAGCGAGTCCATGTCCGCGAGGAGCAGGGCGAAGGGAATCCCGGACGCGAGCCGGCGGGTGATGGCCGCCTCGAACGCACGCGTGTTCGGCAGCCCAGTCAGGGCGTCGCGCTCGGCGAGGACTCTCAGGTCGCTCATCATCGTCCGGTTGCGGCTTGCGAACCAGCCGATCAGCGCACCGATGCAGACGTAGGTCGCCAGGCGGGTGAACGTCCCAGCCGTCAGGATCTCGTGCGTCGGCATGTGAGGATTGACGACGACGGCCGAGACGTACAAGCCAGTCGCCAACGTGCCCGCCAGAGCCCCAAGCGCGGGACCTCCCGCCATCGCCGTGAGCGCGATCGAGATGTAGAAGAAGTGGCCGATGCCGAGGCCGGGTCGTTCGTAGATGACGAGCAGCACGAAGACGGCGACCGAGCTCGTGAGCGCGCCCCAGATCAGGGGCCGTTGGGTGATCGCCGCAGGCATCAACCCAAGATTGGCCGCTCTCGACGAGCTGCGCGTCCCTCTAAAGAGGTAGTTCGCTACCTACTCGACGGTGACGGTCTTGGCCAGGTTGCGAGGCTGATCGACGTTCATCCCCCTGAGCCTGGCAATGCGGTACGCCAGCAGCTGGAGCGGAAGAATCGCCAGCGCCGCCTGCAGGAAGGCCGGCGTCTTCGGCACGTAGATGACGTCGTCGGCGTGATGCTGGATGTCCTCGTTGCCGTCCGTTGCGATCGCGATCACCTGGGCCCCGCGTGCCCTCGTCTCCTGGATGTTCGAAACGACCTTGTCGTAGACGTGCGAGTCGGTCGCAACGCAGACGACAGGAGTATCGCTGTCCAGGAGCGCGATCGGACCGTGCTTCATCTCGCCGGCCGAATACGCCTCCGTCGGGATGTACGAGATCTCCTTCAGCTTCAGGGCTCCCTCGAGGGCGACGGGCAGGCCGATGTGGCGGCCGAGGTAGAGGAAGAAGGGCTTCTCGAAGTGCCGCTGGGCGATCTCCTCGATGGGATGGTCACCGTCGAGGAAGGCCTGCATCTTCTGCGGGAGCGTGTAGAGCTCGTCGATGATGAACTCGATCTCGTCCTCGGGAATCGTCCTCTTCACCTCGGCGAGCTTCAGTGCGAGCAGGTCGATGAGCGCAACCTGGGCGGTGAACGTCTTGGAGGCGGCAACGCCCACCTCGAGCCCCGTGCGCGTGTACAGCACCGAGTCGACCTCGCGCGTGAGCTGCGAGCCCATGTGATTCGTGATCGCCACGGTGCGTGCCCCTTTCTCGCGGGCGACCTTCATCGCCGCGAGGACGTCGGCGGTCTCGCCGGACTGTGAGATGCCGATCACGAGCGTGTCCTTCGACAGAACGGGGTTTCGATAGCGCCACTCGCTCGCGATGTCGGGCTCGACCGGGATTCGCGCCCACTCTTCGATCACGTAGCGACCGACGACCGCAGCGTGGTAGGAGGTGCCACAGGCGAGGATCACGATGCGCCGCAGGTTGCGGATCTCCTTGTCGGAGAGTCCGATCCCCTCGAGGACGAGCTTCCCGTGGCGAACGCGGTCGCCGATCGTCTCGCGCACGCCCTCCGGCTGCTCATAGATCTCCTTGAGCATGAACGTCTCGTAGCCCGACTTCTCAGCCTGCTCGTCATCCCAGTCGACCTCGATCACGTTCCGCTCGACCGGCCCCTCCTCCACGCTCGTGAAGACCGCGCCGTCAGGCGTGATCGACACGATTTCGCCGTCTTCGATCAGCTGAATCTGGCGCGTCTCGCGCAGGAAGGCGGTCGATGCCGAGGCCAGGAACATCTCGCCGTCGCCGACGCCGACCAGCAGCGGGCACTGAACGCGGGCGCCGACGAGCTCCTGTGGGTGGTCGTTGTGCACGACCACGAAAGCGAAGTGGCCCTCGAGCTCGCGGTAGGCGGCGCGAACCGCCTCTGTGAGGTTCCCGTCGTAATGGCGCTCGATCAGGTGCACGACTGTTTCGGCGTCCGTCTCGGAGCTGAACGTGTGCCCGTCCTCCTCCAGCGAAGCCTTGAGCTCGCGGAAGTTCTCGACGATCCCGTTCAGAGCGATGGCGACCTTGCCCCCGTCGCAGCCGGCAAGCGGGTGGGCGTTCTCCTCGGAGACACGGCCGTGCGTTGCCCAGCGGGTGTGCCCGAGTCCGATCGACGATGCAGAGCCGTTCGACTTGGCGGCGTTCTTCAGCTTCGCGAGGTTCCCGACGGCGCGCACGTAGTCGAGCTCCCCGTCCTCGAGGAGCGCCAACCCGGCCGAGTCATACCCGCGGTACTCCAGGCGTTCGAGCCCCCGGATGAGGAGTGGCTTGGCGGCCCGGGGGCCGACGTATCCGATGATTCCGCACACGAGAACCCCGCTCCCTCCTTAATGCGCAAGAGCCCGGCTGCAGCGATCCCCCGCGTTGGAGGTCGGTCAACCGAGCTCTCGTCGAACGAGAGCACTAATTTTACCACAGAGGTCGTCAGCTTCAAGGCGCGTTTCGGCCTCGGCCAGCACCCGCACGACAGGCTCGGTCCCGGACGGCCTGACGAGGACACGCCCTGTCCCCTGCAGCTCCTCGTTCATTCGCTCGACCTCTTGCAGGACGGACACCGTCAGCTTCATCGTGGCAACAGGCACATTCTCCTTGGCCTGCGGATAGCGGTGGAGGACCGACACCGCTTCGCGCAGCGTTCGTCCCTTGATCGCGGCACACAGGAGGAGGCCGGCGGCCAGGCCGTCACCGGTCACGTGGCCGCGCAGGTAGATGATGTGACCCGACTGCTCGCCGCCCAGGATGCCTCCCTCCTTGCGGAGCGCCTGCAAGACGTAGCGATCGCCCACGGCCGTCGTGACGACTCGGACCCGGTGCTCACCCATCAGGCGGTGGAAGCCGAGGTTCGTCATCACCGTGACGGCGACGAGACGGACCCCGAGGTGAATCGTGAGCACGGCGAGGATCTGGTCGCCGTCGACCGTCTCGCCTTCCGCGTCGACAGCAAGCATCCGGTCGCCGTCTCCGTCGAAAGCGATTCCGAGGTCGTAGTCACCCTCGGCAACCACGGCTTGCAGCAGCGAGAGGTCCGTTGCCCCGCAGCCGTCGTTGATGTTCGTCCCGTCAGGAGATGCAGCTACGGCATCGACGCTGGCCCCCAGGCGCTCGAACGCCTTGGGCGCGATATCCGAGTACGCGCCGTTGGCGCAGTCCAGCGCGATACGAAGGCCGGTGAGATCGCTGCCAAAGCGGTCGATGATGTGCTCGAAGTAGCTGTCGGGGGCAATGCTCACGCGGTCGATCTGGCCCGCGGCGCGGCTGGCGACGGGCTCGTCGAGCAGCGCCTCGATCTCTTCCTCCGACTCGTCGGTGAGCTTCTGCCCCTCGCCGTCGAAGAGCTTCACCCCGTTGTACTCCGGCGGGTTGTGCGAGGCCGAGATGACCGCGCCGAGATCGAGCGAGAGCAGCGCGACTGCGGGCGTCGGCAACACGCCCGCGAGGACGGCGTTCCCGCCGGCGATGGCGACCCCTTTCGCAAAGGCCTCTTCCAGCTCGACGCCCGAGGCCCGCGTGTCGCGCCCGACGAAGACACGGCCGCGACCCGACCAGAGCGCGGCGGCGTAACCGAGGCGCTCGACGAGGTCCACGGTGAGGTCCTTGCCGACGACACCCCGCACGCCGTCGGTCCCGAAGTGCTTACGGGCCAATTAGCGCTTGCTGAACTGAGGAGCTTTGCGCGCCTTGTGCAGGCCGGCCTTCTTGCGCTCGACCTTCCGTGCGTCGCGCGTCAGGAACCCCTCGCGCTTGAGAGGGATGCGCAGCTCGGGGTCGGCCTCGACGAGCGCGCGGGCGATGCCGTGGCGAACGGCGCCTGCCTGACCGGTCGGGCCGCCGCCGTTGACACGCACGCGCAGGTCGTAGCGGCCCTCGGCACCCGCGAGCTTGAGCGGGGACATCACGATCGTGCGGTGTGTCGCACGCGGGAAATAGTCCTCAATCGTGCGACCGTTGATCCAGGTCGTGCCCTCGCCCGGGCGCAGGATCACCCGCGCGACCGAGGTCTTGCGCTTCCCGGTGCCCTGGTAGGTGGCCTGTTCAGCCATTGCCGTTCTCCAGTGGCAGCGCCTTCGGCGCCTGCGCGTCGTGCGGATGATCGGGGCCGGCGTAGATCTTCAGCTTCGTCAGCTGGGCACGCCCCAGTCGGGTCCTGGGCAGCATGCCCCTGACCGCCTTGCGCAGCACCTCGGTCGGCCGGCGTTCGAGCTCCTCGCGAAGCGTTCGCTTACGAAGGCCGCCCGGATATCCGGAGTGCCGGTAATACATCTTCTCGTCCAGCTTCTTGCCGGTGACGTGGATCTTCTCGGCGTTGACGACGACGACGAAGTCACCCGTGTCCACGTGGGGCGTGTACTGGGGCTTGCGCTTGCCGCGCAACGTGTCCGCGATCTGAGTCGCCAGGCGCCCAAGGGTCTTCCCTTCGGCGTCCACGACGTACCAGAGGCGCTCGATCTCTCCCGGCTTGGCGTTGTAAGTCTTTGTCATAGAAACGGCGGGACCTGGCGCCCGCCGAGGCGCGATTCTACCAGGGATCAGCCCGAAATCTCCTCGGCGGGCCTGACGCGAGTGATCAGGAAGGCAGGTGCGAGCGCCAGCACGGTGGCGCCGATCGCCAGGGCTGCGACGCCAAGCAGGTCGAGGGCCACCCCGCCTGCGAGCGCGAGGCCCGCTCCGAGCAGCCCGGCCAGGAGGTCGTTGAAGCCCAGGAGCTTGCCGCGCTCGGCCGGCGCCGTCTTGTCGGCGAGCTCGGCGGTCGCCGCGACGAACGAGAGATTCCAGCCCAGGCCGAGCCCGAAGAGGAGGATGGCGATCGTGACGACCCCGTCGAAGAGGAGCAGCCCCGAACACGACGCCGCGACGATGATCAGCCCGCCCGTGAGCGCTACCCGCCGGCCGATCCGATCAATGAGCGTCCCAACGACGAGGACGAGCGCGTACATGCCGAGGACATGCGCGCCGACGATGGGAAAAACGGCGTCCTGGGAGTGATGGTGGTGATCCACGACGACGTAGCCGGTCAGGTTCATCACAGAGACCATGACCATGAAGCTCGCGAGTGCCGCGATCATGGCCGGAATCACTCCCGGGCGGCGGATGATCTCGCTGAGCGGAGCGGCCGGCCCTGACGGCCCCGCCCCGGACGCTCCGGAGATTCGCTCGCCAATCACCTTGGGGTCGGGCCGAATGGCGAGAGCGATCAGCATCGAGACGATCGACAGCCCGCCCGCCGCCAGCCACGGCACGGTGAGGGTGTCGGCATCGACGTCCTTGCCCGCGAAGAGCGGGCTGAAGACGGCCGGGCCGAGAATGGCGCCGAACACCGCGCCGAAGAGCACCAGCGAGATCCCGCGCGCGCGGCGCTCGGGTGGGTACATGTCGCCCGCAGCGGTGCGGATCAGCAGGTTCGTCGCGCCCTGGGCGCCGATCAGCATGAAGCCCAGGATCACGAGCGGCGTCGAGTCCCAGCGCGTTGCCGCCGCGGTCAGCGCGCAGCCGATCGCTCCGACGACGAGCCCGCCGACGATCACCGGCACGCGCCCGAAGTGATCCATGGCACGGCCGGCGGGCAAAGCGGTCAGCGCCGCCGCCGTGAGGAAGATCGCGGGGCCGAGCCCGAGCAGAGCCTCAAAGCCGGTCACGAGGACGAATGTGAGCGACGCGACCGCCGCGACCAGCTGGAGGACGGTCAGGTTCACGGCCGTGACCGCGGCCAGCAGGATCGTGTTTCGCCGGACCGGCAGGTCAGACGAGGCGGGCAAGGCCCTCCTGGAACGCCACGGCTCCACCGTGCGACGGATGCCTCACGTACGGGGCCCCAA
>Ga0190265_10002732_pt1 | contig 11887 bp, 11 predicted proteins | sample Popmic124T_FD_133135 | JGI IMG/M metagenome (GOLD analysis project Ga0190265, IMG submission 133135) | Populus adjacent soil microbial communities from riparian zone of Indian Creek, Utah, USA - 124 T | ecosystem: Environmental > Terrestrial > Soil > Riparian zone | place: USA: Utah | collected...
CTGTTCTGCTTCGTGCTGGGTCTGTCGCTGGCGGTGGCCGTCCTGCACGCCCACTATCGCGACGTGGAGCCCGTGTTGGCCGCGGCGCTGCTCCCCTGGTTCTTCGTCACGCCGATCTTCCTGAGGGTGGAGGACCTGCCCGGCGTGGACAGCCGCGAGTGGCTGGGGAACCTGCTGCAGTGGGGCAACCCGATCGCGCCGTTCGTGGATGCTGTGCGCGACGTGCTCTACGGCGGGGTGGCACCGTCCGCCGGGCACATGGCATACGTGGCCGTGGCGGGCCTGCTGGCGCTGGGCGGGGGTCTGCTCCTGTTCCGGCGCATGGAGCGCGACCTGGCGGTGATCCTGTGAGCGCCGCCCCGGGCCAGGTCGTGCTGGAGAACGCCACGCGCAGCTTTCACGTGCGTCGCGATCGCAGCCGGACGCTCAAGGAGCTCGTGGTGCGCCGCAGCCGCGGGGCGGGGCAGGCCACCGTGGACGCCCTGCGCGACGTGAGCCTGCGCGTTGAGCCCGGCGAAGCGGTGGGCCTCGTGGGGCGAAACGGCGCGGGCAAGTCGTCCACGCTCGCGTGCCTGGCCGGCATCGTGCCGCTGGACTCGGGTCGCGCCGAATGCGGCGGGCGCGTGGTCACGCTGCTGGAACTGGGCGCCGGCTTCGGCGAGGACTTCTCGGGCCGCGAGAACATCTTCCTCAACGGGGCCCTGCACGGGTTCGAGCGCGAGGAGATAGAGGCGCGGGTGGATGACATCGTGGCCTTTTCCGAGCTGGGCGAGTTCATCGACCTGCCGGTGAAGGTCTACAGCTCCGGCATGTTCCTGCGGCTGGGCTTTTCGATCGCCGCCCACCTGGATGCCGACGTGATGCTGATCGACGAGATCCTCGCGGTGGGAGACGAGTCGTTCCAGCGCAAGTGCCTCGCGCGGATCTCCGAGCGGATGGAGGCCGGTGCGACGATGATCCTCGTCTCCCACGACCCCAGCGCGATCGAGCGCGTGTGCCGCCGGGTGGTGGTGCTCGACGCCGGCCAGGTGGCCTTCGACGGCCCCGTGGCCGAGGGCCTGCTGGCCTACCACCGCCTGCTGGGTGTGAGCGAGGGCGCCACGCGCAGCGTGCGCCCCGGGGCCGGGGCCACGCTGGAGGTGGCCGAGCTGGAGCTGCTCGACGCCGATGGCAGCCCGCGGCGGGTGTTCCGCCCCGGCGAGACGCTCCGGGTGAGGATGGGCCTGCGGTCCCGTGACCAGGCCGAACGGGTGGTGGCCGCCCTGGAGGTGCGCGACCAGCGCGGCGAGACCTGCTTTCGCACCGACGCCGCGGTGGGTTCGGTACGCGGTGCCGTCGAGGCCACGTTCTCGGTGGACAGGCTGGCCCTCCTCGGTGGCGACTACGACGTGGCGGTGGGCGCCGCCGAGCAGGACGCGCCCACGGGGGCGTGGCTTGACCGGGTGGCGCGGCTCTCGGTGGCACCGGTGTCGGGCGGCGAGGGCGTGACAGATCTGCGAGGCACCTGGTCGGTCGGGAACGCCGAGACGGCGGTGCCGGTGGGCAGGCCGGCGTGACGCGGCCCGAGGACGCACAGGAGCGCGCGCGGCGGGCCGCGGAGCAAAAGCGCGCGGAGGGCCGCTACTCGGAGACCGCCGGGGCGGACGCGCTGGACGCCACCATCCTCGGCGGCCGGGCGCCGGCGGAGCTGCTCAGCGAGTGGGCGGTGATCGAGATCGAGCCGGACATCGTCTACTCCACCCGCCGGGGCGGTGCCCCCCTCACCGCGCTCAAGCGCCTTATGCTGAGGCTGATGCGCCAGCACCTCGTGGAGCTCGAGGCACGCCAGACGCGCTTCAACCTCGGCCTGCTCGCGTCCTTTCAGGAGCTCGAGCGGCGGGTGGAGGCGCTCGAGCGCGGCGAGCAGCCGCGAGACGGCGAGGAGTGACCGCCGTCCACCAGGCGGTGGCGGGCGCCGGCCCCTACGACGCCGTGAGCCAGCAGGCGCGCGCGTGGCGGCGCCTGCTGACCGAGTCCGGCTACGCCGGCGCGGACCACGCCGGCCAGGTCGATCCCGGTGCCCGCGACGGCTTCCGGCCACTGGAGCAGCTCGAGCCGCAGGCGCAGGACCTGATCGTGATCCGCTACTCGGCGTGGTCGCCGGGGCTGGGACGGCTGCTGGAGCGCCCGCAGCGCAAGCTGCTCGTCTACCACAACATCACCCCCCCGGGATACCTGTGGAACCACAGTCCCGGACTGGCCGTCCAGTGCGCGGTCGGGCGGATGCAACTGCCGGCGTTCGCCCGCGCCGCACGCGTGACCACCGCCGACTCGGAGTTCAACGCTGGCGAGCTGCGCCACGCCGGTGCCGATGGCGTCCGGGTGGTTCCGGTGCTGTTCGACCGGGACCGGCTGGGTCCCCGCGGCCGCGGGCCGGTAGGCGACGGGCCGCTCGTGCTGGTTGTCGGCCGGCTGGTGCCCAACAAGCGCCACGACAGGGTGTTCCGCGCGTTCGCCGCCTATCAGCGCGAGTGTGCCCCGGATGCCCGCCTGCTCTGCGTGGGGACGGCCCTCAATCCCCGCTACGCGGCGCTGATGCAGCAGCTCGCCGATGCGTCGGGCGCGCACCACGTGCAACTGGCGGGCGGCATGGCCCAGGACGAGCTCAACGCCGCCTACGACGACGCCGACGTGCTGCTCACGCTCTCCGAGCACGAGGGCTTCTGCGTGCCGCTCCTCGAGGCCTTTCACTTCGGCGTGCCGGTGGTGGCCGCGCCGGCCGGGGCGGTGCCCGGCGTTGCCGGACACGCCGCGCTGTACACCGATGGTGACCCGGCCGTCACGGCCGAGCTGATCGACATGGCGGTGCGAGACTCCGAGCTGCGCGAAGAGCTCGCGCGGCGGGGTCGCGAGCGCCTGGGGCAGTTCGCCTACGAGCGCACGGCGGATTCGGTGCGCGAGGTGGTGCAGGAGGCGCTGGCCTGATGGGCAGCGAGGAGTACGACCCCGACAACCTGCTGGACGGGCTCTCCTCGCCGTCGACGATGGAGGTGCAGTACGACCACATGCGCGAGCGCGAGCGCGAGCTGCTGGCGCCCGCGCTGCCGGGGGGCGGCGACGTTCTGTCGGTGGGCTGCGGGTGGAACCCCGGGCGCCACGTGTTCCCGTCCCCCGCCTGGCGGATGACCGGCGTGGAGCCCTCGTCCGAGAAGCCCGACGCCCTGGTGGCCGAGGGAGTGCTCGATGCCGGGCTGGCGGGCAGCGCCGGCCGGCTGGACTCCCTCCCCGACGCCTCGTTCGACGCGGTGCTCTACCGCCTGGTGTTGCATCACGTGGTCTTCCAGGTGCCGCTGGAGCCGGTGTTCGCCGAGGCGGCGCGCCTGCTGCGCCCCGGCGGCCTGCTGGTGGCGGTGGAGCCGGGCCTCTGGCATCCGGTGGGCGCCGGCCTGGCGCTGGCGAACAAGCTGGGCGCGGGCCCCGCCGTCCACGGCACCCCCGACGATGTGCCGCTGTCGCCGCGCCGCGTGCTCGCGGGCGCTCGCGCAGCGGGCTTTGAGGCGGAGCTGGCCGCGGTGACCTACACCTGGCGGCGGATGCCCGTGGCCATCCAACGCGCCCTGTGGCCGCTGGACCGAGGGCTGGGCTGGCGGCCGCGCGCGGCGATGTTCGGGCATACGCTGCTGCTCATCGCGCGTCGGCCGGGCTCTTAGAGCCCGCTCCCCGGCCTGTACCGGTCGCTGTAGACGAACGGATCGATCATCCGGCGTGACGCCACCTCTGGCCCGGGGACGTCTCTCCGCATCCTGTACAGGACGTAGTCGCGGTTCGATTCGAGTGCCTGCCCGTCGGCGTCCGCGGGGCGCCCGGCGGCGCGATCGACGATCAGGTAGTCCGCCTTGCGCCCCTTGGGGGCGTAGGGGAAGAACCCCAGCAGCGGCGTCGACGCCGTGACCGGCCGGTCGGCCAGCATGTACCAGGCCCACTGCTGCTTGCCCACCGCCTCGATGTCCACACGAACACTGGCGCCGGCTGGGAGCCCTCTGCTCCAGTCGCGCATGTCGGTGAGCTGCTGGGTGAGGTGCGGCGCGGTGTCCCGGACCTCGCCTCTGGCGCCGAGCACGAGCACAGCCAGCACGAGTGCCAGGGCGGCCGTGCCGGCCACCGAGGCGACCCGGTGGGTGGACCGGACCGCCTCCACCAGGCCCACCCCGGCCAGGCCGAGCACCATCACGCCGCCGAAGGCCAGCGCCTTGAACACGAACAGCTCGCCGCCCGTGCGGAATCGCATGTAGGCGGCGGCCGCCAGCAGCCCGCCGGTGGCCGCGCCGAGCGGCAGTGCGAGCGTGCGCGGGCGCCGCACCAGCGCGAAGACCGCCGCGGCCAGCAGCACGGGCGAGAGCACCGGCACGATCGACACGCCCACCGCCCGCGACAGCGGAAGGAAGCCCAGTGCCTCGCCCGACCACGGACCCAGGTCTCCGCCAGGGAGGGCCGCTCTCACCCCGTCCACCACCTTCTCGGCTGCCGCCAGCGACATGACCAACGCGATCGGGATAGCCACCGCCGCCAGGACGACGCCCAGTGCCAGCCAGAGCCTGCCCCGCGGCAGGCGCAGCGCCGCCACCCACCCGGGGCCCTCACCGGCCGGCAGGCGGCGCCACACCAGCACGGCCGTGAGCGCGATGAACGCAAGCGTGAAGGGGGCGAGCAGCGGGTAGGCCAGCGAGCCCACCACCAGGAACGGAGCCAGCAACGCGAGCGTGCCCCGGCCGGGCTCGGTGAGGTACAGCCACGCGGCCAGCAGGGTGAACGGCAGCGCGACCGTGCCCCACAGCTGGTTGTAGAACGGCTCGAGCGCGAGTTGCAGCGTGTGCTCGGCGAGACCGACCATCGCCATCGCCACCAGGGCGGCCTCCGCGCTCGCGCCGAGCATGTGGCGGGCGAGCAGGAAGAAACCGCTGGCGGTGAGGGCCACCAGCAGCGCCCCAAGGGAGACGAAGGCCTCCGGCGGATCCAGCCCCGAGAGGGTGCTGACCGCAGCCAGCGAGTAGTAGATCGGGTATTTCGACCGCCACGCCCCCGGCATGCGGTCGATGGGGAGGTCGGTGTCTGTTCCCGACGGGTAGGCGTGCTGGAGGAGCACCGCCGCCCCGGCGGCCATGTGGGCGTCGCCGTTGTTGCCCGTCACGGTGGCGAAGGAATCGGCGCGGAACAGCGGCGTGACCGCGATCGCCACGATCACGGCCGCCACAAGGCCTCCCCAGCGCAGCGCCTGCCTGGCCTCGGGTGTGGCGGCCGCCGGCTCAGGCCCCAGCCGCCGTCGGGTGAGCACCGTGGCGATCACTCCGGCCAGCGACACCGCGGCGAGGCTGATCTCGAACGGCACGGCGAGGAAGCCGAGCATCGTGAGCGCCAGCGCCGACACCACCGCGCCGACCGGCAGGACGAAGAACGCGAGGTGGGCGCGCAGGCGCACGGGCAGGATCGCGCGCGCCGTGGCGTACCCCGACACCGTGAACAGCGCCAGCGCCGCCGCCAGCGTCCGGACGATGGCGGGCACGGCCTCCAGGTTGGGCAGGCCGCCCCGGCCTCCCACGCGCTCGGCCCCGCCCGCCACGGCCAGGAGAGCCAACAGCCCGGCGGCCGCCAGCAGGCGGACGCGCGGATTCACGGGCGGCCGTTGTGCCGCCGGCGCTCGTCCATGACGCGATAGAGGAAGGTGGGGTTGCCGAGCAGGTAGCGGCGCCACATCCGCCGTGGCTCCACCGCCAGCCGGAAGATCCACTCCAGGCCGTTGTCCGACAGCCAGTGCGGCGCGCGTGGCACGCGCCCCGCCACGTAGTCGAACAGCGCGCCCACGTTCCACACCACCGATGCCTCGATCCGGTCCCAGTTGCGGTCCACCCACAGCTCCTGCTGGGGCGTGCCCATCCCAACCAGCAGGATGTCCGGCCGGTTCTCGGCGATGTGCTCGAGCACGCGCTCGGAGTGCGGGCTGCCCAGGCCGAAGTAGCCGTGGTGGGTGCCGGTGACCTCCAGCCGGGGGTACCACCGGCGCAGGGTGGCCGCGGCGTCGGCCGAGGCGCCGGGGTCAGATCCCAGCAGGTAGATCGAGCGGCCCGAGTCCTGGCACAGGGCGGCCACGCCCCATACCCAGTCGGCACCGGTCATCCGGTGCGGCACGTCGAGTCCGATCAGCCGCGCGGCCAGCCGGACGCCGTAGCCGTCGCAGTAGACGAGGTCGCAGGCCTGGAGCGCCCGGCGCAGCTCTGGATCGCGCTGGGACTGGTTGAGCACATGGGCGTTCACGTAGCTCACGCGCCGGTGCTCGCCCCGTTCGGCGAAGCCGATGATCCGCCGCAGCAGCTCCGTGGGGGTACCGGTTTGCACGCCCACGCCGAAGATCTCGGTGGCGGGCGCCGGCATCGGGGCGGCGGGGGGCGCCGCCTCCTGCGAGGTGCTCAACGCGCGGGCTCCAGCCCGAAGGGCACAGGTGGGGCGGCACGCCCCCGGCGGCGCTCGGTGAGCTCGCGCCGCAGGCGCAGCGCACGCGGGAGCATGCGAGCCGCCTCGGCGTACCCGCGCAGCAGATGGCGCTCGCGCAGGAGCACGTGGCCGAGGGCCAGCACCTCGTAGGCCAGCACCCGGGGCAGGTCCGCCAGCAGTGCCGAGGTGTCGTTCTTGGCCATCATCAGGTAGCGGTTGCGGAACTGCACCCGGCGGTCGCGCTCAGGCACTGCGGCGCGGGTGGAGGGGCCATACGAGCGGACATGGTAGGCCAGCGCGCCGGGCTCGTAGACCGATCGCCAGCCCAGCAGCCGCGCCCGCCAGGCCAGATCCACGTCGGATGCCCATTTCTCCATAGCCTCGTCGAGCACCGTTTCGCCCAGGCGGCAGTCGTCGAGCATCTCGCGCCGGTACAGCGCGGCCGCGCCATCGGGCCCGAAGGCCTCTCCGGGCACGTCGTAGGCCATCGCCGGGGAGCCGTGGCCCGCGAGGTCGTTCTTGCGCCGGCGGTCCATCAGCATTCCGGCGCAGTCGATCGCATCGAGGTGGTCGCCGGGGTGCGGCCCCAGGGTGCGCAGCAGCTTCGGGGTGACCGACCCGGCTCGCGGCTCGTCGAGCCGCGAGCGAGCGGCGGCCAGAAAGCCCGGCTCCAGGAAGCAGTCGGCGTTGAGAAGCAGCACGGCGTCGCCGCCGGTGGCATCGATGCCCGCGTTGTTGGCGGCGGCCCAGCTGCGCCGTTCGGGCAGTCGCAGGTGGCGTGCGCCGCCGCGCCGCGCCAGCTCGCCGGTGGCATCGCTCGACGCATTGTCGATCACCGTGACCTCGGCGCCCTCCTGGGCGAGCGCCCGGGGCAGCGAGTGCTCCACCTCGGCCGCCCGGTCGGCCGAGATCAGCAGGATCTGTGTGTCCATCCGGGGCTAGGCCGTGCGCCCGATGTCGATCAGGCGCTCCACCAGGTCCGGGCCGGCCGCGGCGACCACGCGCGAGCGCATGTCCAGGCTCAGGCTCGTGCCCGCCAGGTCGCCGCCGGCGGCCGCCTCGGGAAACGAGACCGCGCCGCCGGCCTCGGTCACGATCAGCTGCCCGGCGGCGGAGTCCACCGAGCGGGTGGCGCCCAGGCTCACCAGCGCGTCGAGCCGCCCGGCCGCGACATAACAGAGCGACAGCGCGATCGAGCCCACACCGCGCAGCCGCGCCGCGCCGGTGGCGGCAAGCGCCTCGGCGTGCTGCGCCACCAGTGCCGGATGGACCGTCTCCAGCCCCACCATCTCGAGGTCGCCGCTCTGGCTCACCTCGACGGGCACGCCGTCGCAGAAGGCGCCCTGGCCCCGCTCGGCCCACCAGTCCTCGCCGGTGCCGAGATCGTGCACGTAGCCCAGCTGGACATCGGCCATCGAAGCCCCGGAGGCGATGGCGATCGAGAGCGCGTAGGCGGGCAGGCCGCGCTTGGCGTTGCGCGAGCCGTCGATCGGGTCCACCACCACGTGCACGGGGCCGCCGCCCGCAATCTGGATCTCACCGCGCTCCTCGGAGACCGCGGTGAGGGGCAGGCCCAGTGCCTCCAGCTCGTGGAAGACCGCGTCCTCCACCTCGCGGTCGATCACCAGCGCCATGTCGCCTCCCATGCCGCGCCCGGCGGTGGCTGCGCGGTCGGCGGGCAGGGGATTGCGCGCGAGTGCCCCGCGTGCCCCATCCGCCGCCCGGCGGCAGAGTCCCAGCCAGTCGACGGCGAGCGCGGCATCCACGGGTGGCGTCATCGCGGCGAAGGATATGGGCGCGGGCGGCGCCCCGCCGCCGCCGTCAGAGCAACTCGCGGTAGATGGCCGCCGTCTCGCGTGCCGTGCGCTCCCAGCTGAGCTGCCCCGCGCGCCTGATCCCGAGCTCGGCCATCCGGCGGCGCCGGGCGGGATCGGCCAGCACCTCGCGGATCGTGGACGCCATGTCGTCCTCGTCCGTGGGGTCGAAGTAGACGGCGGCGTCCGCGCCCGCTTCGGGAAGCGCGGTGGTGTTGGACGCCGCCACCGGGCAGCCGCGTGCCATCGCCTCAACCACCGCCAGGCCGAAGCCCTCGTAGATGCTGGGATAGACGAGCAGGTCGGCCCCGCGGATCAGGGCGTCCAGCTGTGCGTCGGGCACGTAGCCGGGCAGCTCCACCGGCGCGTCGCCCGCGGCCGCCTTCACCCGCTCGGCGGCCGAACCGGCGAGGCCGGCCAGCACGAGCCGGTGGGGAAGGCCCTCCGCACGCAGCGCACGGAACGCGGAGACCAGCCGGGGGAGGTTCTTCTTGCGCCGCAGGTCACCGACGGCCAGGAGGTACGGGCCCGCCGGGGGCGGCAGGTCGCCCAGCGGCAGGCTGGGGGCGGAGAGCACGACGCGGGTGCGCTCGGGATCCACGCCATAGCGCTCGCACACGTCGCCGCGGGTGTGCTCGGACACGCAGATCACCCGCTCGGCCGACCGCGCGGCCCGCGGCGTGAGGGTGCGGTACTTCCATCCGGTCCGGCGCGAGAAGTCCTCCGGGTGCGCCTCGAAGGCAAGGTCGTGGATCGTGACCACACCCGGGCAGGGGCGGTGAAGCGGCAGAAAGCAGTTGGGCGAGTGCACGAGGTCGGCGCCGGTGCGGCGCAGGTGGCGCGGCAGTCCCACCTGCTCGTACAGCAGCTCGGGCCCCGGCCCGCCGGTCTCGACGGCGTCGATGTCGAAACCCTCTCCGTGGCGCCGAAGGCAGGCCACGAGCTCCCGGGTGTAGCGGCCCCAGCCGCGCAGGCGGGGCCCCGCGGCGTCGCGGGCGTCGATGGTCACGGTGGCCATGGCGCGCGGAAGCGTAAGCGGTCCCCGGGGCCGGGAAGCGCAAGACTTGCGCGCCTATGCCAGGCGACCCGAGCAGAAAGCCGCGCGTGGCTTACGTAGCGGGCACCTATCCCACGCTGTCGGAGACCTTCGTGACGGGCGAGCTGGCCGAGCTGGTCAGGCGCGGCCTCGCCCCAACGGTTTTCGCCGTGGTGAGGGGCGACGGCCGGCTGGGCGGGGCTCCGCCGGCCCGGTACGTGGTGGAGCTGGGCAAGCCGTCCCAGCTGGCTTCGCTGCTGGCGCTGGCGGTGCGCCACCCGGTGCGCACCGCCCGCGCGCTGGCCCAGCCGGCACGGCGCTGGGGGGGCTCGGCGCGCGACATGGCCGCGCTGGCGCCGATGGCCCGCGCCATCCACGGGTTCGACCACGTGCACGCCCACTTCGCGGGGCAGCCCACCGACGTGGCGGCGCGGCTGTCCGAGCTCGCCGGGGTGCCGTTCTCGTTCACCGCGCACGCCCATGACATCTTCGTAGGGTGGGATCGCATGGCGGAGAAGCTGAGCGCCGCGCGGTTCGCGGTCACCGTGTGCGAGTACAACCGTCACTACATCGCCAAGCGGGTGCCGGGCGCCGAGCTGGACCTGGTGATCTGCGGAGTGGACACGGGCACGTTCCGGCGCGACCGCCCGTATGACCCCCGCGGTCCGATCGTGGCGGTCGGCCGCCTGGTGGAGCAGAAGGGGTTCGAGTACCTCGTGCGCGCCGCGGCGGGAGCGCGGGGCCAGATCCCCGAGGTCCTGATCGCCGGGGACGGGCCGCTGCGCGGCGCGCTGGAGGCCCTGGCCATCGAGCTCGATGCGCCGGTGCGGCTGCTGGGCCCGCTGGAGCACGAGCAGGTGCGCGAGCTGTACGAGTCGGCCTCGATGGCCGTGCTCCCCTGCGTGGTGGCCGGCGACGGCAGCCGCGACTCGATGCCGGTCTCGCTCAAGGAGGCGATGGCCCTCGAGTTGCCCGTGGTGGCCACCCACGAGGTGGGGTTGCCCGAGCTGGTGGGCCCGGACCGCGGCCGCCTGGTGGAGCCCCGCGACGCCGGGGGCCTAATGGCGGCGCTCGTGGAGCTGTCCGAGCTGCCGGTGCAGGAGCGTGTGCGCCTCGGTCGTGCCGGGCGCGCATTCGTGGACAAGCACTGCAACCTGCGCACCGAGACGGGCAAGCTGCTGGGCCTGATGGCGGCCTGACATGGAGCGGCCCCCGCGCATCTCGGTGGTGATCCCCTCCCACGGCAGGGAGACTCGCCTGGCGTTCGCGCTCGACGCCCTGGCCGCCCAGACGCTCGATCGCTCCGACTTCGAGGTGGTGGTGGTGCGCGACGGGGGCACGCCGCGCCGCGCCGCTGTGGCCCCCGAGGGCCTGCGGGCGCGCTTCTACGAGCGGGTGCCGCGCGGCGGCCCGGGGGCGGCGCGCAACGTGGGGTGGCGGGAGGCCCGCGGGGATCTGGTGGCGTTCACCGACGACGACTGCCGTCCCGCACCGGGCTGGCTCCAGGCGCTGATCGACGCGTCCGGGGACGACTCGGCGCTCGTTCAGGGGCGCACGGATCCCGACCCCGACGAGCGCCACCTCCTCGGCGGCCTGGCGCGCACGCAGGCGGTGGCGGCGCCCACCGGCTGGTATCAGACCTGCAACATCGCCTACCCCCGCGCGCTGCTCGAGCGGCTGGGCGGGTTCGACGAGGGCTACACGCGGGCGGGCGAGGACACCGACCTCGCCATGCGGGCCCTCGAGGCCGGCGCGCGCGCCGTCTTTGCGCCGGAGGCGGTGGTCTGGCACGCCGTGCACCCGCGGCACCTGCCCGCCGCGCTGCGCGAGACGCTGCGCTGGGGGGCCAACCCGCGCCTGCTCGGCCGGCACCCCGGTCTGCGCAGGCTGCTGCCGCTGGGGTTCTTCTGGAAGGGATCGCACCCGCGCGTGCTGCTGTTCCTCGCGGGCCTCATCGCAGTGCGGCGCTCGCCTCTCGCCGCGCTGCTCGTGCTGCCCTATCTGGAGCTGCATCTGCGCACCTACGACCGCACCTCCCGGGGCCTCGCGCGCGCGGCGCTCGACCTGCCGTCGCGCACCGCGGTCGACGGCCTGGAGGTGGGGGTCACCGCGGTGGCAGCCGCGCGCGAGCGGGTGGCTGTCCTCTAGTGCGCGTGGCGCTGCTCAATCCGAGCTACTGGCCGGAGGTCCGCCGCGGTGGCGAGCGACTGGTGCACGACGTGGCCCGGGGCCTGGCCCGCCGCGGACATGACGTGACCGTGCTCACCAGCCACCGCGCTCGCACGACGGTTGAGATGGAGGAAGGAGTGCGCGTGGTGCGCTCCTACCGCCCGCCCACGAAGCTGATGCACCGGCGCGCCTACGAGTACCACCTGACCAACGTGCCCACGGCCTTCTCCCGCACGCTCACGGGCCGCTACGACGTGGCGCACGCGTTCTTCCTGCCCGATGCCTGGGCCGCGGGGCGGGCGCGCGCGGTGGGCGGGCCACCCGTGGTCTACAGCTTCATCGGCATTCCCACACGGGAGTGGGCCGTGGCGCAGCGCTACCGGCTGCCCATGGCCACCCGGGC
>Ga0190265_10002733_pt1 | contig 11886 bp, 12 predicted proteins | sample Popmic124T_FD_133135 | JGI IMG/M metagenome (GOLD analysis project Ga0190265, IMG submission 133135) | Populus adjacent soil microbial communities from riparian zone of Indian Creek, Utah, USA - 124 T | ecosystem: Environmental > Terrestrial > Soil > Riparian zone | place: USA: Utah | collected...
CATCCCGGCCCGACCAGACGATGAACCCCGCGGCCGCCGCCCCGGGTGGGCGCCGATCTCGCGAGGTTGCCTCCACATTACGAATCATTTCCGGCATTTCACATGACGGAAATCTCAAAAGATACTGCTCAATCCCGGTGATTATCTTCGACATCGGAACCACCGGACGGGGGAACGGGTCCCGAAATCCGTTCTCACTCAGTAGCAATAGGGCGCGGATCCGGCCACACCCGGAGCAAGCAGCGGCGAAATGGTGGCCGTTATTTCGGCGTTATGAGCGCGGATGGGTGAAACTGCTTCCGTTCCGGTAAGAGCATATTGGTTCCGGAACTGAAGTATTCGCAGCTCACCAGCCGTGCGGCTCAGTCGTCTCGGTCACCCCGGATGAAATCCTGTACGGCCTGCCGGGCCACGTCGTCGCTGTACTGCTCGGGCGGGGACTTCATGAAGTAGCTCGACGCGGACAGGATGGGGCCACCGATGCCCCGATCCTTGGCCAGCTTCGCCGCCCGCACGGCGTCGATGATGATGCCCGCCGAGTTGGGCGAGTCCCACACCTCGAGCTTGTACTCCAGGCTCAGCGGGACGTCGCCGAACGCCCGCCCTTCCAGCCGGACGTAGGCCCACTTGCGGTCGTCCAGCCAGGCCACGTAGTCGGACGGGCCGATGTGCACGTTGTCGCTGCCCAGCTCGCGATCGATCTGCGAGGTCACCGACTGCGTCTTGGAGATCTTCTTCGACTCCAGCCGTTCCAGCTCCTTCATGTTCAGGAAGTCCATGTTCCCGCCCACGTTGAGCTGCATCGTCCGGTCCAGCTGCACCCCGCGGTCCTCGAACAGGCGGGCCAGCACCCGGTGCGTGATCGTCGCGCCGACCTGGCTCTTGATGTCGTCGCCCACGATCGGCACCCCGGCGGAGCGGAACTTCTCCGCCCACACCGGGTCCGAGGCGATGAACACCGGCAGCGCATTCACGAAGGCCACCTGCGCGTCGATCGCGGCCTGGGCGTAGAACCGGTCGGCCGCCTCGGAGCCCACCGGCAGGTAGGACACCAGCACGTCGGCCCGGGTCTCGCGCAGCACCTGGGCCACGTCCACCGGCTCCTCGTCCGACTCGGTGACCGTCTGGCGGTAGAAGCGGCCCAGCCCGTCGAGGGTGTGCCCGCGCTGCACCGGGACGTTCAGCGGCGGCACGTCGGCGATCTTGATCGTGTTGTTCTCGCTGGCGCTGATGGCCTCCGAGAGGTCCCGGCCGACCTTCTTGGCGTCCACGTCGAACGCGGCGACGAAGGTGACGTCCCGGACGTGGTAGCCGCCGAAGTCCACGTGCATCAGACCGGGCACGCGGACGGTCGGGTCGGCGTCGGCGTAGTAGTGCACGCCCTGCACGAGCGAGGCGGCGCAGTTACCGACACCGACCACGGCCACACGGACCTGGGTCATGGGGTTCTCCTTAACGTTCCGGTCCTCGACGTTCCTGGTCCTGCTCGGCCCGTTCGTGGTCGATCAGCTCGTTGAGCCAGCGCACCTCGCGCTCGCTGGTGTCCAGCCCGAGCTGGTGCAGCTCGCGGGTGTAGCGGTCGATGTGTTCGCCGGCCCGGGCCAGCGCCGTCCGCAGGCCCTCACGGCGCTCCTCGACAGCACGCCGGCGGCCCTCCAGGATGCGCATCCGGGTCTCGGCCGGGGTGCGTGAGAAGAACGCCATGTGCACGCCGAACCCGTCGTCGTCCCAGCTCTGCGGGCCGCTCTCGGTCAGCAGCTCGGCCAGCCGCTCCTTGCCCTCCGCGGTGATCTGGTAGACGCGGCGGCCGCGCCGGGGCCAGCTCGTGGGCTCCGTCTCCGCCGGCTGGTCCTCGGTGATCAACCCGGCCCGTAGCAGTCGGCGCAGCGCCGGGTAGAGCGAGCCGTAGGAGAACAGCCGGAATCCGCCGAGCCGCAGACCGAGCTGTTTGCGCAGCTCGTAGCCGTGCACCGGGGCCTCGTTCAGGAGGCCGAGCACAGCCAGCTCCAGCACGACGAAACCTCCGGCGGGCCCCGACCACGCGATGGACTATATCGAGACGATACATCAGGTCGTTGTGTCGAGACCGAAATCACCTCGACGACCGCTCGTCTAGGGCGTTCCGCGCGATCGGCGGCCGGGTCCCGCGTACCCTGACCCCGTGCGGACCCAGCGACAGGTTGTCGACTACGCCCTGCAGCGCCGCGCGCTGCTGGCCGAGGTCCATGCCGGTCGGGTCGGCGTGGCCGAGGTGTGCGACGCCAGCCCGTACCTGTTGCGGGCGGCCCGATTCCACGGCGAGCCCAGCGAGCAGACCTGCCCGGTCTGCCGCAAGGAGCGGCTCACCCACGTGTCCTGGATCTTCGGTGACGCGCTGAAGCACGCCGCCGGCTCTGCTCGCAGACCCGAGGAGATCGAGCAGCTGGCGAACGTGTACCCGGACTTCTCCGTGTACGTGGTGGAGGTGTGTCGCACCTGTAGCTGGAATCATCTGGTGCTGTCCTACGTGATGGGCACCGATGAGGCCCCCGAGACCAGCAGAGGTAGGTCCGTCCGGCGCCGAACCGCCGCCGAGTGAGATGCCCCGTTCCCCGTGATCGCGACCCCGCGACCAAATCCCCCGGAGTAGCGGTTGAGTGACAAGCACAGAGCGCGCCCCCGAGCGTCCGGCGTTCCCCCGATGCCGCTGCGGTCGGCCCATGCCGACCGCACCCGCCAGACCAACGGCGGTCGCGTCACCCCGGTGAACCGCCGGCCGGGGCCGCCGCCGCCGGCCGCGCCCGTCGCGCCGCCGCCACCCTCCCGCCGCCCGCTGCCCGCCGGCGACGTACCGCTGCTCACCCACGACGAGACCGGCGCCACCTCGGTGGCCCGGGCCAGCGGCGTCGCCCTGGCCCAACGACCGACCGGGCCGGTGCCCACCACGGCTCGCTCCGGCCCCCCGCCCGACCAGCAGCGCGGCGCCGGGAAGAGTGCGCCGGGCCGACGGTCCGGCGGGCACGGTCCCGGCGGCCGCGGCCCGGGCTGGAACGGCCTGCTGAGCCAGGCGTCCAGTGGCCGGGGACGGGGGGCGAAGAAGAAGCCGACGCTGCGCCGGCGCCTGCGATGGGCGCTCTACGGGCTGCTCGGCGTGGCCGTGCTCGGGCCGGTGCTGGCCTTCGTCATCGGCTGGATGATCTTCGACGTCCCGGACGGGAACGAGGCCGCGGTCACCCAGGTGGCGACGTTCACCTTCGAGGGCGGGGAGGACCTCGCGGTGGTCCGCCCGGAGAACGTGAACCGGGTGGTGATCGCCCTGGACAAGGTGCCCGAGTCGGTCAAGCAGGCCGTGCTGGCCGCCGAGGACAGCACGTTCTACACCAACCCGGGCTTCGACATCACCGGCATCGCCCGCGCCATCTACAACCAGCTGACCGGCGGCGTCGGCGGCGGGTCGACCATCACCCAGCAGTACATCAAGGTCACCACCGACGAGCGGGACCCGACGCTGTGGCGCAAGTACAAGGAGGTCGTGCTCGCGGTCAAGATCTCCAAGACGCTGCAGAAGGACGAGATCCTCGAGAACTACCTGAACACCATCTACTTCGGCCGCAACGCCTACGGCATCCAGGCCGCGTCCAAGGCCTACTTCGACAAGGACGTCGACCAGTTGACCGTGAGTGAGGGCGCGATGCTGGCCGGCATCATCCAGGCGCCGTCGAGCTGGGATCCGGCCAAGAGCCAGCCCGAGTCGCTGCGGCGCTGGACGTTCGTGCTGGACCAGATGGTGGAGAAGGGCTGGCTCGACAAGTCGGTCCGGAGCGCGCAGGTCTTCCCGGAGAACTGGCTGAAGGAGCCACCGAAGTTCGGCGGCGTGCCCGACGACGACCGGTACCACATCTACAACCGGGCCCGCGTCGAGCTGGAGGCGGCGGGCATCTCCGAGGACCAGATCAACACCGAGGGCGTGGTCGTCACCACCACGGTCGACGCCGCGGAGCAGCGCAAGGCCGTGCAGGCGATCCAGAAGATCATGAAGGCGCAGCCGAAGAACCTGCGCTCGGCGCTGGTCTCGGTGGACCCGAAGACCGGGGCGATCCGGGCCTACTACGGCGGCTCCAACGGGCTGGGCACCGACTACGCGATGGCGTTGCGCCAACCGGGCTCGTCGTTCAAGCCGTTCGTGCTGGCCGCCGCGCTGCAGGCGAACAAGGGCATCGGGCTGGGCAGCACCTACGACGGTGAGTCCGGCCAGAAGTTCGAGGGCGGCGTGACCGTCAGCAACTCCGAGGGCTTCGACTGCGGCAAGTGCGACCTCAAGACGGCGATGACGAAGTCGATCAACACCGTCTTCTACCACCTGGCCGAGGACGCCGGTCTCTCGAACGTGATCAACACTGCGCACCGGGCCGGCATCCCGGGCGACCTGCTGCCGGAGCTGCGCGGCGGTATCGCGCTGGGCGACCAGGAGGTGCACCCGGTGGACATGGCGTCGGCGTACGCCACGTTCGCCGCGAACGGGCAGTACCGCCCGCCGTACATCGTGCAGAAGGTCGTCTCGGCCGACGGCCGGGTGCTGCTGGACCGCACCGCGGAGGAGAACCAGGGCAACCAGGCGATGCCCGCCCAGGTGGCGCGCAACGTCACCGAGTCCATGCTCGACGTGGCCGGCAGCTCCAACATCCAGCTCTCCGACGGCCGCACGGTCGCCGTGAAGACTGGCACCGTGCAGCTGCCCGGCACCAGGGACCAGAACAAGGACGCCTGGACGGTCGGCTACACCCCGTCCATCTCCACGGCGGTCTGGATCGGCAGCGACGCCAGCGACCCGATCAAGGACGCCGGCGGCAAGGCGATCTTCGGGCGGATGGTGCCGGGGTCGATCTGGAAGGAGTACATGAGCAGCGCGCTGCGCGGCACGACGCCGGAGGCGTTCGGTGCCTTCCAGCCGATCGGGGTGGCTCCGTCGGCCGCCGGCCTCGGCGACGACGAGGGCGACGACGAATCCTCGGGCAGCGACGACGAGGACAAGGACAAGGACAAGGACGAGAAGAAGGACGACGACGACAAGAAGAACGACGACAAGAAGAAGAACGACGACGACGGGGACTCCGGTTCCGGTGCCGCCGATCGCCTGTTCAGCCTGACCGAAGGCGGCTGACCATGACCGGTCCCGCCCGGCCGCCGCTGCCGGACCCAGTGCCGGTGCCGGGGGCCGGACGGGTCACGTGACCGCTGTGGACACCGGCCCCGGCGAGCCGGCCACCGAGCGGCCGGAAGGGCCCGCCGCGGGCAGCGCCGGCGGCCGGCCGTCGCCGCGGGTGATTCCCAGCTGGACCGAGCCGCTGGCCGCGACGGCCAGCCGGGTCGTCGGCGGCCCGCTCGGTCGGCATGCCCTGGTCGGGCGCAGCCCGTTCTGGACGCCGCTGCGCGTGGTGCTGCTGATGGCGGTGGCGATGCTGGCCCTGGGCTGGTTGGCCAAGGTCCCGTGCCTGCAGCAGTACACGACCGACGACGGCCAGCCCGCCCTGGACTGGCGCAACAGCCGCCAGTACGTCGCGATGTGCTACAGCGACACCGTGCCGCTCTACGGCATCGAGGGCCTGGCCGACGGGCTGGTGCCCTACCGCGACTCGTGGATCGAGAACCAGGGCAAGCCCACCGAGCGGGTGCGCTACATGGAGTACCCGGTGCTCACCGGCTTCTTCCAGTATGCCAACGCCCGAATGGCCAACGGCTGGTTGTGGCTGTCGACGCGGACCTCGTTGGTGCCGGCCGCGCTTCCGGTCGTCGTCTACTTCGACATCTCGGCGTTCTGGCTCGCGCTGGCCTGGCTGGCTGTGGTGTGGGCGGTGCGGATGCTGCGTCCGACCCGACCGTGGGACGCCGCGCTGGTGGCGCTGTCCCCGCTGGTGGCGGTGCACGCGTTCACCAACTTCGACACCCTGGCCGTGGCCTGCGCGACCGGCGGCCTGCTGGCGCTGGCCCGCCGGAACCCGATGCTCGGCGGGCTGCTGCTCGGCGTCGGCGGTGCCTTCAAGTTCTACCCGCTGCTGTTGCTGCTGCCGATCGTGGTGGTCGCCGCCCGGCGGCGGGACTTCGGGGTCGCCGGCCGCGTCGTGGGCGCCGCCCTCGTCACCTGGGCGGTCATCAACGCCCCGATCGCGCTGGCCTACCCGGCGGGCTGGTGGGAGTTCTTCCGGCTGAACCAGGCCCGCCCGGCCGACCCCGACTCGCTCTACAACGTGGTCAGCTACTTCAGCGGCTGGCCCGGTTTCGACGGTCGGCTGGCTCCCGGGCAGCCGCCCCTGGTGCTGAACCTGGTCAGCCTCGGGTTGTTCACGCTGTGTTGTCTGGCCGTGGTCGCGCTCGGCATGCGGGCCCCCCGCCCGCCCCGGCTGAGCTCGCTGGCCTTTCTGCTGGTGGCGTCGTTCCTGCTGGTCAACAAGGTGTGGAGCCCGCAGTACTCGCTGTGGCTGGTGCCGCTGGCGGTGCTCGCGCTGCCGCGCTGGCGGTTGCTGGCCGGCTGGATGATCGTCGACGCCCTGGTGTGGATGCCGAGGATGGCGTACTACCTCTCGCCCGCCTCCAAGGGTCTGCCGCCGGACTGGTTCCTCGGTGCGGTGTTGATCCGGGACGCGGTCGTGGTGGTGCTGTGCGCGCTGGTGGTGCGCTCGATACTGCGGCCGGCGACCGACCCGGTGCGGATCGTCGGGCTGGACGACCCGGACTGGCCGGCCCCGACCCGGCACCTGCAGCACGCGATGCCACCGACCGACCGGGAGCGGGTGGCGGTGGCCGGGGTGAGCGCGGCCGACCTGAGCCGGCCCTCGATCCCGCCGTGACCGGTGGGGCACCATCGAGCACATGGACCCGTTGCGCGTCGAGGTGCTCGAGGCGCTGCGGGGCTTTCCCCGGCAACCGCTCCACCGCCCCGACCTGAAGCCGGCCGCGGTCGCGCTGGCCCTGCTGCGGCCCGGGCCGGCGCTGCTGCTCACCCGGCGCGCGGCGACCCTGCGCGGACACCCGGGCCAGTGGGCGCTGCCGGGCGGGCGCACCGAGCCCGGTGAGAACCCGGGCCCGGCGGCCCGCCGGGAGCTGGCCGAGGAGCTCGGGCTGGTGCTGGCGCCCGAGGCCGAGCTGGGCCTGCTCGACGACTACCCGACCCGCTCCGGGTACGTGATCACCCCGGTGGTGCTCTGGGCGGGCACGGATCCGCCGCTGCGGCCCGACCCGGCCGAGGTCGCGGAGGTGCACCGGGTGCCGTTCGAGGCGATCGACGTCCCGCCGCGCTTCCTGGCCATCCCGGAGTCGGACGCGCCGGTGATCCAGGTGCCGCTGTTCGGCCGGTTCGTGCACGCGCCGACCGCAGCGCTGCTGTACCAGTTCCGCGAGGTCGTGCTGCACCGGCGCAGCACCCGGGTGGCGCACCTGGAGCAGCCCGTCTTCGCCTGGCGCTGAACCGCCCCCGTGCCGCCGGTCGTCGGTGGGCCGCTGGTGCGCCTCAGGTACCGCAGGCGCTGATCGTGGAGCCGGGGTCCGCCCGTCGGCGGGTGCCGCCCGGAGCAGCGGGTGGGCGGAGCAGTGGGTGGGCGGATCAGTGAGTGGGGGCGGGCTCGGGTCGGACCGCCTCCGGCAGCCGGAGGAACAGCACGAACAGCACCACCAGCAGCACCGCGCGCCCCCACACCCCGATCGTCACCGCCTGCGCCGCGAAACCGGCCTGGATGCCGGTGTCGAGCCCGTTGTCGAACACGTAGAACCAGCGGAAGATCCCGATGCCCATCACCGCGTCGGCCACCAGGTAGGCCGCCACCCACCCCCACGGCACCGCGAGCAGCACGAAGAACGGCAGCAGCCACAGCGTGTACTGCGGGGAGTGCACCTTGTGCAGCAGCAGGAAGCCGCAGAGCATGGCCGCGCTGACCCCGACCCACGGGTAGCGCCCGGTGCGCCGCCAGCGCCACCAGCCGACCGCGACCGCCACCGCGAACGACAGCAGCACCAGCGCTGGCGAGACCACGTTGACCATCTCCTGGAACTCGACGTTGTCCGGCTCGGAGTGCGGCCGGTAGCCCCAGTACCAGATGGAGTTGGTGGTCAGGTCGACCTTGCGCAGCTGCTGGAAGGTGAACGCGGCCCGCCAGCCCTGGTACCCGGCCACCATGAACGGCAGGTTCACCAGCACCGCGGTGCCGGCGGCCAGCACGCACACCCGCAGCGCGCCCCTCCAGTCCAGCGACCCCACCCGGGATTCGGTGAGCACGTACAGCGCCAGCGGCAGCACGAACGCCCCCGGGTAGAGCTTGAGCGCGAAGCCCAGCCCGAGCAGCACGGCCGCGACGGCGGCCCGGTCCGCCACCGGGCGCGCGGACCAGCGACCGCCGGCGCGCGGGCCGTGCACCACGTAGACGGCGCCGACCGCGCAGGCCACGACGGGCAGGTCCCAGTTGTGGAAGGCGTAGAGCACCAGCGGCGGGCCGAGCGCCCACAGCAGCGCCCGCCAGCGTGCCAGCCGACCCAGCATCCACCCGGTGAGCAGCCCGAACGGGGTCATCAGCAGGGCCGAGTAGAGCAGGAACTCGCCGTCGTCGTGGGCGAACAGCGCGCCCGCCCAGATCAGCAGCCCGGTGAGCACCGGGTACTCCACCGAACCCCCGACCAGCTTGCCGTCCGGTGTGATCGATCCGTTCACGTACGGGAAGACGTGCCGGTCGACGTCGCGGCCCAGCCACAGCTGCTGGATGTCGGAGTAGCAGGCGTCGTGGTCGACCCGGCGCTCGTAGTCGGGCCCGCTGCGCCCGGCCGCGTCGAACTCCGGGCCGACGCAGCGGGCCTTGTTGGCGTAGCCGGCCACCAGGGTCAGCCCGGTGAGCAGCACCAGCAGTGCCAGCACCAGCCGGCCGGTGGACGGGCGGGGCGGGGGTGTCAGCTCGGGCTGGTCGGGGCGCACGGCGCCGACCGCCGTGTCGGTCACGGTCCGGCCCCGGCGGCGGCGCCGGACGTCACCGACCCAGCCGCTCACGCAGGAACGTGATGTCGTCCGCCTGGCCCTCGGCCGGCGTCTCGACCACCACCGGCGCGGCCGCGGCGGCGCACACCGCGACCAGCGCGTCCGGGTCGATGGTGCCGTCGGCGATGTTCGCGTGCCGGTCCCGGGCCGAACCGAACTCGTCGCGCGAGTTGTTCAGGTGCACCAGGTCGATCCGGCCGGTGATCGCCTTGACCCGGTCGACCACGTCGACCAGGTCCTCGCCCGCCGCGAAGGCGTGGCAGGTGTCCAGGCAGAAGCCGACACCGAACTCGCCGATGGCGTCCCAGAGCCGGGCCAGCGCGTCGAAGTGCCGGGCCATGGCGTGGTCGCCGCCCGCGGTGTTCTCGAGCAGGATCGGCACCGCGAAGCCGCCCTCGCCGTGTTGCCGCTCGACGAACTTGCGCCAGTTGTCCACCCCGGTGGTGGTGTCCTCGCCCGCGGTGACGTGGCCGCCGTGCACCACCAGCCCGATGGCCCCGACCTCCGCGGCGCCGTCGGCGTGCTGGGTGACCAGCTTGCGGGACGGGATCCGGATCCGGTTGTTCAGCGACGCCAGGTTGACCACGTACGGCGAGTGCACCACGACCGCCGTGTCACTGGCGCGCAGCTCCTGCGCCTGGGGGTGGACGGGGGGCTTCTTCCAGCCCTGCGGATCGGCCAGGAACATCTGCACGATGTCGGCTCCACGCTCGGCCGCGGTGGCGACCGGGTCGTCCTCGCGCACGTGGGCCCCGATGAGCATGCCCGCAGCGTAGTGACTGCCGGCCACCCGGCCGACGGGTGCACCGGGACAGCCGGATCGAGGGCGCCGCGGCCGGTCACGTCGGCGCTGGTAGAGTTGGCCGGTCACCCCGGCCGGGCTCGTCGAGCCCGTGTCGCCTCCCCGGTTCGTTCCCCGGTCAGTCCTCGGGATCGGCAGCGGACGGAGATTCTGTCGGGGTGCGATGAGAACCTCCTGTCGCGGATCGACCGCGGCCGTTTTCAGTCCATAGGAGGTGAGTGGTTCTCATGCGTCACTACGAGTTGATGGTCATTCTCGACCCGAATCTCGACGAGCGCACGGTGACCCCGTCGCTGGAGACGTTCCTCAACGTCATCCGCAGCGACGGCGGGTCGGTGGAGAAGATCGAGGTGTGGGGCCGGCGCCGGCTCTCCTACGAGATTCTCAAGCACGCCGAGGGCATCTACGCCGTTCTGGAGGTCAGCTGCGAGCCGGCCACCGTCGCCGAGCTCGACCGGCAGCTGGGTCTCAACGAGTCGGTGCTGCGGACCAAGGTCCTGCGCCGCGAGCCGAAGCGGGCCCCGGCGCCCGCCGCGAGCTGAGGGCGGGGCCATGGCCGGCGAGACTGTGATCACGGTGGTCGGCAACCTGACGGCCGACCCCGAGCTGCGGTTCACCCCGTCCGGGGCCGCGGTGGCCAACTTCACGGTGGCCTCCACGCCGCGCACCTTCGACCGCCAGTCCGGCGAGTGGAAGGACGGCGACGCGCTGTTCATGCGGTGCAACGTGTGGCGGCAGGCCGCGGAGAACGTGGCCGAGACGCTGACCCGCGGGATGCGGGTCATGGTGTCCGGCCGGCTGCGGCAGCGCTCCTTCGAGACCCGCGAGGGCGAGAAGCGCACCGTGGTGGAGCTGGAGGTCGACGAGGTCGGCCCGTCGCTCAAGTACGCCACGGCGAAGGTCAACAAGGTCAGTCGCGGCAGTGGTGGCGGCGGCTACGGCGGCGGTGGATCGGGCGGCGGCGGCGGCCCGGCCGACGACCCGTGGGGTTCGGCCCCGCCGGCCGGCAGCGCGCCCGTCGACGACGAGCCCCCCTTCTGACCGACCGTCACGCAAACTTTGTGAACCAGGAGTAACAACCCATGGCGAAGCCCGTCCTGCGCAAGCCGAAGAAGAAGGTGTGCGCGTTCTGCAAGGACAAGGCCCAGGACATCGACTACAAGGACACCGGCCTGCTGCGGAAGTTCATCTCCGACCGCGGCAAGATCCGGGCCCGCCGGGTCACCGGCAACTGCCGTCAGCACCAGCGGGATGTCGCGGTCGCGGTGAAGAACTCGCGCGAGGTCGCGCTGCTGCCGTACACCTCGACGGCACGCTGAGGCAGGGAGTGATCAGGAAGTGAAGCTCATCCTCACCGCCGACGTACCCAACCTGGGCGCGCCCGGCGACATCGTCGAGGTCAAGGACGGCTACGGCCGTAACTACCTGCTCCCCCGCAAGATGGCCATCGCGGCCACCCGCGGGGCCGAGAAGCAGGTCGCCGCGATCACCCGCGCCCGCAACGCCCGGGAGATCCGCGACCTGGGCCACGCCAAGGAGGTCGCCGGCGAGCTGCGCGACCTCACCATCACCGTGACGGCCAAGGCGGCCGCGGACAGCGGCCGGCTGTTCGGGTCGGTCACCGCGGCCGACGTCGCCGATGCGGTGCGGGCCGCCGGCGGCCCGCCGCTGGACCGGCGCGCGATCGACGTGCCGAGCCAGATCAAGTCCCTCGGCAAGCATCCGGTCACGGTGCGGCTGCACCCGGAGGTCAGCACCGAGCTGCAGATCGCGGTCGTCGCCGGCTGACCGTCGACGCTCCGAGAGCCCCGCGCCTGGACGGCGCGGGGCTCTCGGCCGTTCCCGGCCGATGTCCGCCGTGGGTCTGCCCCTGCCCCTGCCCGTGGCGTCACGGGCGACGGCGGAACCTGGCGGTGTCGGTTACGCACAGTGATCGACGTCGGGAATGGGCCGCGGCCGGCTCACGTTCCGGTATCGATCACTGTCCGTCGCCGACGGAGCGGCCGGCGGCGCGGTTCCGGGCACCGGAGAAAGGTTGCGCGCCCGGAGCCGAGCGACCTCCAGGGTGCGCCCGACGGCACCCCATCGACAC
>Ga0190265_10002734_pt1 | contig 11880 bp, 14 predicted proteins | sample Popmic124T_FD_133135 | JGI IMG/M metagenome (GOLD analysis project Ga0190265, IMG submission 133135) | Populus adjacent soil microbial communities from riparian zone of Indian Creek, Utah, USA - 124 T | ecosystem: Environmental > Terrestrial > Soil > Riparian zone | place: USA: Utah | collected...
CGCCGGCCGCGTCGATCACGACGAAGGAGCCGGTCTTGACCGTCGGATCGAGCGCGGGCGCCGGCGCCAGCGCGATCGGCGCGGTAAGATCGGGCGCGCCCGCGCCGGGAAGGTTGGCCCAGCCGCCGCCGAAGGTCAGGCCGGCGTCGATGGTCTTGACGTAAATCTGGCCGGAATCGGCGGCGACGATCCAGTGGTTGCGCTCGCCCGGGTTGCGCGCGGGGAGCAGGCAAAAAGCCTGGAACGGCTCGTCGCCGGGCGGAGGATGAGCGTCCCAAACGTCGACCGACGTGGTATCGCCCACGATAACCAGGGCCGACCGGATCAGGCCATTGGCATCGGCGACGAGGACCAGGTCCCGATCCCGGAAGCGAAGCGCGGCGAGCGGCTCGGCGCCGAGGCGGGCCGAGGTTCCGGCGCTCTCCGCGGTGGCCGGAAGCCCGAGCGACCGCCATCGGCCCTTGCCGTCGGCGTCGAACCGGATCGATTGCAGCCGGCCGTCCCGGCCGACACCGTAGGCCTGGGCGGGGCCGGCCGCCGCGAACGCGCCCACCTTGGTCGCCAGCGTCAGGCTTTGCAGCGTGGCGTCGCCGAGGGTGATGTCCAGCCACACCGTCGCCCCCTTCTTGCTCAGCGCTTCGGGCGCCGCGAGCGCGAAGGTGTCGAAGCGCTGCGGCTCGGGGCCGAACGGGAAGAAGGCGGTCGCGGTCGACAGGGGCTGGCTGTTGTAGAAGGCGTCGGTGACGGTGCGGCTGCCCTGAGCCGGCGCATTCCCGGCCGCCGCCGCGCCTAATTCGGATGTGACCTCGATCTCGACCGAGACCGCGCCGATGTCGCAGCCGGCGCCGATGAGCGGCTCGGTCAGCCGCAGCCGGATCCAGCGGTTCGTGGCGCCGCCGGGCGCTTCGGTCTCCTCGGCCCCGCCCTCCCAGCCTTTGACCAGTTCCAGCTCGCCAATTGCGCCGCGCTTCACGCCGAGCGGTTGCCAGCCGGGTTCGTTCGCCTTTTCCGTCTCGTCCTTGCTGCTCCCCCACAAAGTGAATTCGACGTCGGGCTGGGCCAGCCGCGCGGCGAGCGAGGGCGGATTGAAGCGCAGCGTGATAGTCGCCTTGCCGTCGAGCTTCAGCAGCTCCTTGTGGCCGATATAGGCTTCGTGGCGCTGCACGTCGCGAAGGCCGAACGCCTCGAGCCGCACCACTTTCTCGACCGTCGCGCCGGCGGCGGCGGGCGCTTCCAGCCTGTCGACCAGCTGCACGATCGCGCCGTCCAGCGCGGCTACCCGATAGACGATCCCGCCGATGCGGAGCTGATCGCCGGGCTCGATACCTGCGGCCTGAACCAGCTGCAGCGCCGGGGCGTCGGTTTCGGCCGCGGTCAGCAGGCGATAATCGGTCTGCGGCGGCTCCTCCGGTATGTCGCCGGTGACCATGGCCGGGGCGGCTTCGACCCGATCGGTCGCTGGGTCGGCGGCGATCAGCTGGGTCAGGCGCGCCGCGGTCAGCCAGGCCGCGTCGCGGGTCTCGAAGGCGATCTCTCCGTCCTCTCCCTCGGCCGAGAGCTGCGACCGCGCCGGCGCGAACACCGGCTCGTCGCGTTTCTCGGCCAGGGTGAACACGATCGGCACGCTGGCCGGACGCGGCGCCGGCGTCGCCACGTCGAGCGCGTCGAGGAAGGCGAGCTTGTCGCGCAGCGCCGTCTTGTCGAGCCGGCTGGTGCTATGTTCCGCCAGCCGCGCCGCGATTTCGACCAGCGCGGCACCGAAATCGCCTCGATGTTCGAGCCCCGCCCAGCCCGGTGCCAGCCAGGGCTGGGTCGCGGCGAGCTCGCGGCGCAGCTGGCTCGCCCGGCGCGGGTCCGTGGCGGGCGGGGCGGCGGCCATGCTCAGCGGCCCTCCCGGAAGTAGAATGGATAGACGAGGTTGCCCGGCTGGTTGGTCTGCCGGTTGCGATAGTCGATTGCGATCTCGAGCCGGCCGTTGATCAGGTTGCCGGCGTCGACATTGACGTCGAGCAGATCGATCCGCGCCTCGTAGCGGCGCAGCGCGTCGGTGACGTCGCGCTTGATCCGGGTGATCGTGGCGAGGTCGATCGCGGCGTAAACGAGATTGTGGATGCCGCAGCCGAAATCGGGCCGCATCACCCGCTCTCCCTTGGCGGTGCCGAGGATGATCCGGATCGATTGCTGGATATCCTCTTCCTCGGCCGCCGTCGCGATCCGGCCGGTCGCCGGCTCGACCGCGAACGGATAAGCCCAGCCGCGGCCCATGAACTCCTTGCCGGTGGGATTGCCGCTCATCCGATCAGCACCGTCGCAAGGCCCATCGCGATCGCGTTGGGCGGTCCCGCCTCGGTCACCATGTCGCCCTGACGGGCGGCCGGCATTCCGCCGATCATCACCGTCATGCTGCCGACGGCGACGGTGCCGCCGACATGGGGCTTGGGCCCGTCGAACAATGGGCAGGTGTGCATGTCCGGGCCGGCGCGCCAGGCCGGCATGCCGCCGATCAGGACGGTCGGGCAGCCCGGGCCCGGCGCCAGCGGCGTGCCGTGGCTGGTGGTGTCGCCCACGCGCGCTGCCGGCTGTCCCATCGTCCCCTTCCCCTAGTTGATCTGGACCATCGCGCCCTGGATCGTCAGCGTGCCGGAGCATTTAAGCTCCATGGACGTGTCGGCCTGGATCGAGATGGTCTTGGATTGGAGCTTGAGCGCGGCGGCGGACTCGATCGTGATCGTCGAGCTATTGGTCTCGATCACGATCGTGTTGCCCTTGCCGTCGGTGGCCTGGATGCCGTTCTTGTCGATGGTCAGCTTTTTGCCGTCCTTCAGGCTCAGCTCGGCGAGCGGCGCCGCCTCGTCGTCGACGAAGGACAATTGGTGGCCGGCGCGGGTCTTGATGAATCGCTTGTTGTTCTTGCCGTCGGCGTTGGTGTCGGGCGGACCGTCCTTGCCGTTCCAGAGCATGCCGAGCACGTAGAGGTGCGACGGATCGCCATTCTCGGCGCCGAGCAGCACTTCGTCGCCGATCTCCGGCAGGAAGAAGGTCCCGCGCTGCTTGCCGGCCATCAGCATAGCGATCCGAGCCCAGTGGCTGACATCGCCCTCATCCTGCCACGCCAGGTGGACCTTGACCCGGGCCAGGCCCTCGGGATCCTTGTTGTCGGTGACCACGCCGACGGCGAGCCCGTCGATCCGGCCGCCTCGGCCGGACCCGGCATCGTCGAGCATGAGATCGGCGAGGCCGCTCATATCGCCGGCCTCTCGACCTTGAACTTGGTGCGATAGCCCTTGGCGTCGAGGCTGTGGACGGCCTCGGCGACATAATAAGGCTTGCTGAACGCTTCGCCGACGCCGCTCACCGCGATCCGCATGTCGGGGGCCAGCTCGGGCAGGCCGACGCACTCGCCGTCGGCGGTGACGAACTTCTGCGCATGCTTTTCGAGGATCGCCTTGGCGCGGTCGTCGGCCTCCTGCTTGGTGTGGATTGCGGCGCTAACCGAGAGGATGCGGGGCTGCGGGATCGCCTCGTCGACATGCTTGAGCGCGCTGCTGGCGTCGCCATCGACGCCCTTGGTGTCGCTCTGCCGGGCGATGCCGACCACGTCCTCCCCCTTGACCGCGGCACGGCCGTGGAGGTGCACCTCGCTGAACTGGCCGGCGAGGTTGGCGCTCGGCGCGAAGCTCGACAGGCCCTCGCCCCAGACCAGCTCGATCGCGGCATTGGCCGTCTTGCGCGCCGGCCCGAAGTGTAGCGTGCCCTCGCGGACGTAGAAGATCGATTCGGCCAGTTTCGCCATTTTCTCGATGAAGGCGAAATCGGATTCCTTGCATTGGTCGATCCGGTCCACCTTCTTGTCCTTGGCGGTGATTTGCGACCGCAGTCCGTTCTTTTCGGCGACGGCGGCGGCGGCGTAGGAGCGCGGCTTGTCGATCCATTGCCGGGTCGACGCGCCGAGCCCGAGCGCGAACAGGGAATCGTACCCGCTGACGACCAGATTCGGCGTCGCCGCTTCGGCGAAGCTGGTGCCGATCTCGGTGATGATCCCGCCGATGATCGGCCGGAGCCCGCCCGGCTTGCCGTAGCCGATCGCCACCTCGACCGACGAGCCGAACTTGAACAGCTTGAGCAGATCGACGCGGTCGAGGCCCTCGCCGCCGAGAAATTCGTGCTTTTCCCAGTCGAACGCACTGGTGATGGTGAAGGAGAAGCGGGCCGCGGCGTTGAGCTTGAGCTCGACCGAGACACTGGTCACGGTGAGGAACAGTTCGCGGACTATGTCCTGCCCGCCGACGCGGATGACCGAAGTCGGGACGAAGAAATCGCCATATTTGCTTTCGAAGGTTTCGAGCCTCATCGCCGCCCCCTCTTCTTGTCTTCGAGCGGCGGGACGACGAGCGGCGTGCCGGGCCGGATCGCGCGGGGGTCGTCGATATGGTTGGCCCGGGCGATCTGCCGCCACTCGCCGACGCTGTCATATTCGCGATGGGACAGCAGCCAGATGGTCTCGTCCGCGGTCAACACCCGGCGCTTGGTCTTGTCCGCCGAGTTGCGGCGGGGGTCGGAAAGCTGCTCGGCAAGCGGCTTGAACTGCTTGAACGCGACATTGACCGTCGCCCGCACCGGCGTCCCGTCGGACAGGAACATGGTGAACTTCTGCGAGAGCTTCTCGATCACCGCCTTGAAGTGGAACACGCCCCAGTGGAACTCGACACGCGGCGGCGCGTGGGTTTCGCCGTCGATCCTGACCAGATCGACCAGTTGCTTGGTCCGCTTGCTGACATCCTTGCGGCCGCCGTCGGTATAGGTGTCGAAATAGAGGTCCATCGTCAGCGTGTCGGAATTGCCGTTGACGAATTGCAGGATCGGATTGTTGAGCCCGGGCGGTGCCGAGGCCTGGAAGGTGTTGGAGACTTCGTGGCTATATTCGGCCGGGTTGAACAATACCTCGACCGACTCACCGGCCCCGCGGCCTTCGAGAATGTGGATCCTGGCCTTGGCGAGTTCCTGCGGCACCGGCGCCCCCTAAAATCTGCCGTGCCGCTCGCGCTCGATGCGCAGCCGCTGTTCGATGCGGCTGATCACCTCGCGGCTGAGCGCGTCGATGTCGATCGCCGGGACCGCCTGGGGCGGGGCCGGCACCGGCCCCGCCGCGGCGGCGGCCAAGTCCGGGTCGCGGGCCGATGCCCGGCGATAGTCGAGCGCCGCCGGGGCCCGCCAGGCGGCGTCCGGTGCCCCGCGCCCGGGCTCGTCGCGGCGCGCGTGGAGCCGGCGAACGACATCGAGCGACGCACTGGGCACCGAAGGCGCCGGGGGGGTCGCATCGACCCTCGCCGATGCCGCGCGGGCGCTTCCGACCGCGCGCGTCGCGGAAGACGGCGGCCGCCCCGTTCGGGGCCGTAGCGGGACCGTCGCAGCCGTCCTTGCGGCAGAACTGCCGGCCGCGACCCTCACCGCGCGCCCGAGCCGCGATCCGGGTGCCGGTGCCGCGGCCGCCGCGGTCGCCGGCGCGGTCAGTGTCCGGCCATAGCGGGGCGGTCTGGACGCGAGTTCGAGAGGGGGCGGCGGATCGGCGGCGATCACTTCGTTCGGCCGCGCCGCGGCAGGCGCGCGCGGCGACGCCGGGCCGCCGGGCTGTCGCGCGGGCGGCCGTTCGGCACCGTCGTTGCGCCGCGATCGCGCGCCGTGGCGGGCCGCCGCCGGCGCGGCGACCGCGCGGGGCCCGGCGTCAGGCGTCGCGCCGGCGGCCGGCGACGACCGCGGCCGATCCGCGCGCGATGTCCTGGTCGCACGCACCTGCTGCGACTCGGGCTGTCCGGTGCCGGACTCGTCCCGCCGCGTCCCGCCGAGCGCGGCACCGGGATTGGTGGCATGCCGATGGAGGTGAAGGTGGCGGGACGGCCGGCCTGGCGCGTCCGCACCCATGCGCGTGGCGCCGGACGCGGTAGCGTGGTGGTGATGCCGCGCCTCGCGCACGACCCGCCAGAGGTGGATCGCCAGCTGCAGCCTCGGCGCAAGCACGACGGTGCGGCCATCGGCGCCCTTGAGGACGGGCGCGGCGCGGGCGATGGCGCGCGGCCGCCGCCGCGCCCGGAAATAGAGCAGAAGCGGGCGCCGCCAGAGCGGCCGGCGCTGGCGCAGCCGCCGCTTCATTGCCTGGTCAGCCCATGATGGACGAATTCGATCGTCTCGGCCGCGAGCGCGTTCTGCGCGGCGTCGAGATCGGCGCCCGTCCATTTCGATGGAAAGGCGCCGGCCAGCACCCAGCGCCACGCCTCCGCGCCGACCTGGTCGAGCAGGACCACCGAGATCGTCTTGCGCTTGACGTCGCCGGCGATCACCTGCTGGTGCCAGTCCCAAAGCGCCGGATCGACGAGCCCGCGCTTGAGCTTGAGCGCCGGGTAGTTGGTGAGGCCGGCATGCTGGTGCTCATGGTCGTTGACTCCGCCTTCGCGATAGGTGTCGATCTTGGTGACGCGCTCGATTCCGCTGACCGACTGGAAGCCGCCCTGCTCGGTACCGTCGATCTCGACGAGGAAGCGGAAGGCGCGAAAGGGATCTGGGCGGGGCACGGCGCGTCAGCCGATGTCGAACGGGCTGGCCGGCCGCTCGTCGAGCCGCCGGTTGATGCCCGATATCTCGCGACACCAGCGCCGGCGCTCGCCATGTTCGAGCGCCATCAGCTCCGCGCTGGACCAATGGAAGTGATAGGCGATGAAGGCCATCTCCTCGTAGAGCTGATTGAGGGGATAGGCCTTCATGCTTCCCCCATGACGCCGAGCTCCCGCGTCGCGCGCTCGAACAGCGCCGCCGAGCCCGCTTCGCTTTCGGTATCGCCGTTGATCTGCTCGTAGAGGTCCTGGAGGTAGGACAGGTCCGAGGCGAACAGGCCTTCGACGACCTTGGTGTTCACGTCGGCGAGCGCGCCAAGCCGGACGACCACCCGCGACAGCACGATCACGGTCAGATAGGCCGGATTCTGCTGAACCCTGGGATCCTTCAGCGGCAGGATTTCGTCGGCGGCGGTGGCGAGCCGCATCACGCCGTCGCGGTGCAGCGCGCCGTCCCCGTCGAGAAAGCCCTTGGGCAGGCAGAACTCGATTTCGGTCTGGAACGTCATGGCCTAAGCCCTCCTTGGATCATTGGATGCGGCGCACGCCCTCGTTGGCCAGCTCGAGCGAGTCGATCGCCACTTCGTTGCCCTTGGCGTTGAGGTCGGTCGGATTGTATTTGGTCGGCCAGGCGCGGGTGACCTCCCACGCCGCCTTGTCCTCGCCGGCCTCGTTCTGGACGCGGATGACGACGGTGCGCCTGATCGTCTCGAGCGGGGTCGCGGCCTCGGCGACCAGCTTGTGCCATTCGGCCAGCTCGGTGGAGTCGGTGACCCCCCATTTGAGCGTCAGATTGGCATATTTGTTGAGGCCGTTGAGCTTGCGGACGGTGGTGAGCTCGTTGCCCTCGCGATATTCGATCGGGTCGTTGCTCGCCTCGCCGATCGCAACTTCGGAGAAGCCTGCCTGCTGAATGCCGTCGATCTCAAGCCGGTAGCGGAAGTTCCGCAGCGGATCCTGTGCCATCTCTCAATCTCCTTCTGCGCGCTATTCCTTGGCTTCCTGCGTCTTCTGGTAGACGCGGAAGATCACGAACTCCGCCGGGCGGACGGGGGCGATGCCGATCTCGATGATCAGGCGGCCGTTCAGGATGTCGTCCTCGGTCATCGTGTCGCGGCCGATGGCGACCTGGAACGCTTCCTCCTCCTTCTCGCCAAAAAGCGCGCCCTCGCGCCACTGGCTGCGCAGGAACAGGGTGACGGTCTGCTTGACCCGCGCCCACAGCTTCGGGTCGTTGGGCTCGAACACCGTCCACTGAGTCGAGAAATAGATCGACGCTTCGAGGAAGATGAACAGCCGGCGGACGTTGACGTACTTCCACAAGGGATCGCTCGACAGCGTGCGCGCCCCCCAGACCCGGATGCCCCGGCCCGGGAATCGGCGGATGCAGTTCACACCCTTGGGGTTGAGAACCTCCTGAGCTCTGGTGTTTACGTCATATTTGACGTCGAGCGCGCCAGCGACGGTCTCGTTGGCCGGCGCCTTCCAGACGCCGCGGGTGTTGTCGGTCAGCGCGTAGATGCCGCAGACCGCGCCGCTCGGCGGCACCTCGACCCGCGCCCCGGTGCGCGGATCGCTGACGATCAGCCAGGGATAATAAAGCGCCGCATATTTGCTGTCGTCGATGTCCGTCCGGGGATCTAGCTGGGCGGGCTGCGGCTGGTTCTGCTCGCCGTCGATCACGGCGAAGCGGAACCGGTGGCGCTCGCAATGGTCGATCACCGGCTTCAGGAAGGCCGGGTCCGTCTGGCCAGGCGCGGCGACGATCGCGATGTCGCGGAACGGATCGAGGTTGAGCGCCGCGAGGCCGGTGCGCAGGTCGGCATCCGCGTCTTCGTCGCCTTCGAGGTCGGCCGGAATCAATGGACCGCCGTCTTCGCCGTCCTCGAGTGGGCCCTGGGCCAGCGCGGCGGGCAGCGCCGTGCCGGCGGGGATGTCGATCTCGACCAGCGAGGAATTGCCGTTGTTGACCCGCTTCGCCCAGTGATTGGGCGAATCTTCCTGAAGCATGAGATCGTCGAAATCCTCGGTAATCGTCGGCCGGGGGAACTTCTTATCCTCGGCGATCGGATCGAACGGGTCGTCGCCTTCGGGCAGCCGGTCCCAATAGAAGACGCGCATCCTGAACCCGACCGCGACGCCGCCCTTCGAGGTCGAGCCCTGCTCGATCCTGACCCAGGTGCGGTTCATCGCCGCGCCAGTGCCGTGTGCGTTGATCGTCACGCCGGCGATCGTGGCGGTGGCGACGGCGCCGCCGGCGCCCACGATGCGGGCGATGTAGGCGCGGCGGCCGCCATTATCGAAAAACGCCTTGACCGCATAGGGCTCATATTTGCCCGGCGTGAAGACGTCGCCGAACAGCCGAAGATAGTCGCCATAGCCGGTGACCAGCGTCGGCCAGGTCGGGCCCCGCTCGGTTTCCCCGAGAAAGGCGGTGGTGCTGGTGGCGACGCCCTCGATCGGCTTGGGGCCGCGCTCGATCTCCTCGATGAAGACGCCGGGTGCGAGATATTCGGGCATGGTCTTCCCTCCTGTGCGGATCAGTTGACGGCGAGATCGGCCAAGGCGGCGCGGATCCTCGCTTCACGGGTCTTGTGGAATTCGTCGCGCAGCTTCTGCGCGTCGGCGAGCATCTTCTCTCTGGCCTTGATCGAGGCGTCGAGATCGGCGACCTCGCGGGCGATCCGGCCGTAGCGGCCCGAGGTCCGGCGGATCGACCGCGCGAACCGCCGCACTTCCACCGGCTTGGGCAGGTTCTCGAGCACCTCGAGCAGCTTGAACCTGACCACATAATAAGCGAGCTGGAGCTTATTCTTGTTGCGGGCCTCGAGGGCTTCCTTGCGCAGCCCATCCGCCGCCTTGTTCTTGGCCGCCAACTCCTTGAGGATCGCCTTGGCGGCCTCATAGGCCTTCTTGAGCTTCTCCAGATGCTCCCGCTTGTCGCTGAGATCGTCCCGGTTCGCGGACAGGATCTCTTCGAGATCCTTGACCACTTCGTTGAGCGCCGCTTCGTCGTCAGCATAGGTCTGGTCGAGATCGACGACCGCCTGCATTTCGGTGGCAGTCAGCCGCTCCTGCAGATCATTTAGCTCATCGCGCCGATGCTCCTCGAGCGCCTCCTGAACGGCCTCGAGGTCGACCTGGACCAGCTCATAGTCGTCGATGACCTTCGCGATCTCGTCTTTGCGCTTCAGCTTCTCCTTGTAGAAGGCGAGATCGGTTTTCGCGATTTCGAGCTCGCGTTCCTTTTGCCGAACGGTTTCCTCGGGATTGTCCCCCGCGTCATCGACCAGATCGTCGGCATCGTCGTCCTCGGCTGCGCCGGGGGCGGCCGGGTCGGCCGGGTCGGCCGGTGCGGTCGGTGCGGCCGGGTCGACCGGTGCGGTCGGTGCGGTCGGGTCGGTGGGGTCCGCCCCAGCCTGCCTTCTCCTTCTCCTCGGATCCTGTTGCGCCATAGGGATGCTCCTTCCTAGGTCGTGAAAAAGTCGGGTTGCCCGCTGTCGGCGAGGTCTACGGGAGCGAGAAAGCTGTGGCTCCGCCCGCATCGAAGCGTGCGAGTCAGCACGCGATGTCCGACGGCGTCGCCGAAGCGCAGGTTGACCGCGAGCGGTTGCTGGGCGCCGTCGAGGCCGTTCGGCGGCAGGCGCAAGGCGAGCGCGAAGGCGCCGTTCGGCAGGGTCTGCGTAACGAAGTCGGCGGTGCTGTTCGGGTCGGGCCGGGCAGAGATCGCGGCGCCAGCGACCGGCGCCTCGTCGCGGTGGACCAGGCCGCGCACCACGGTGGTGCCGCTTGGGAAGGGAAAATCGGGCCGCGGCGCGAGGATGACCTCGCAGCGGCGTCCGGCTTCCTGCTGCTCGCGCGGCAGGTTTGCTGCCGGCGGGGTGAACGACACGGTCTGCGGGCCGAAATAGCCGGCGCCGCGGGCGTCCACCTCGATCTGATATTGCTGGTCGAGCAGGTTGATGAACACCAGCATGCCGGATCCGTTGACCAGAGGTCGTGCGATGACGCCGTCGATCGACACCCGCACCTCGCCGCGCACGACGGCGCCGGTGAAGCCGTCGGTCGGGATCACGGCAAGGTTCACCCGGTCGGCCGGCCTCGGCGGATCGTCGAAATAGACTGGTCGCGGGCGGTTCATGCCGCGTCCCGATCGTCGGCATCGGGTTCGGCCAGCACGCCGTCCTTGATCCGGCGCGTCCGAACCCGCGGATAGACCAGAGCGTCGCCCGCCTCGAGAATGACCGGGGTCGCGAGGTAGACTACCGAAGCGCGCAGCGCCGCTTCGGGGAACAACGCCCAGAGCCGGTTCAGTTCGTCGATGCCCCAGGTCTCAAGGCTGACCCGAACTTCCTGACCGCGCAATGCCGCCTCGCGTTCGGCGGGCGAGGCCTCGGAGCCCGGGTCGGTGGCGGTGTACAGGACTGGATCGGCGTGGAGCGCGGCGATGATCCTGCCGAGCGCAGTCAGCTCGTCGGGATCGGCCGTCGAGCCGCCGCCGGTCACCTTGCCGCGATAGCAGGCGATCAGGAAGTGCACGTCGAGCGCGATCGCCTCGACTGGCGTTGCCGGGCTGGAGACCGGCCGTGTCGACGAGGCGGCGACGACGTGAGGCACGTTGCGCAGCGCTAGATTGGGACGGACGTCGAGCATGGTCAGCGAAACCGGAAAATCGCCGCCACCGGCGCCGCTCGGCGCGCCGAGATGGATCTTGTCGATGCCGAGGCCGGTCGCGTCGCGGATTCGGCGACGGAGCGCCGTCGCGATGTTGAACAAGGCGTGAGCGCTCATCGTTCGCCCCCGGCCGCCAGGCCGCCCTCGATCAGCCGCGCGAGGTTGCGTCCGGCGCTCTCCATCCCGGCCTTGGCCAGCTCGGTGCGCATCGCGGCGAGAAAATGACGCATCCGAATGACGCCGCCGTCGTCGGCGCCGTACTGCGCCGCCCGGATCACCGCGCTGCTCACCTGCCCGCCGGTCAGCGGCACCTCGGCGAACACCGAGAGATCGACATCCGGGGCGAGCGGCGCCTCGGCGGGGATCAGCTTTTTCAAGATTTCGAGCCGTTGCGGCGGATCCGGCGACGGAAAATTGATCACGGCGCTCATCCGCCGGAGGAATGCCGAATCGATATCGTCCGGCCGATTGGTGGTGAGAATGGCGAAGCCGCGCCAGTTCTCGATCTCAAGCAACAGATGGCTGGTGTCGAAATTCGCATATCTGTCGTGCGCGTCCTTGATTGCCGTGCGCTTGCCGAACAGCGCGTCGGCTTCGTCGA
>Ga0190265_10002735_pt1 | contig 11879 bp, 10 predicted proteins | sample Popmic124T_FD_133135 | JGI IMG/M metagenome (GOLD analysis project Ga0190265, IMG submission 133135) | Populus adjacent soil microbial communities from riparian zone of Indian Creek, Utah, USA - 124 T | ecosystem: Environmental > Terrestrial > Soil > Riparian zone | place: USA: Utah | collected...
CGCGAGCGGCCGCGCGACGAAAGCTAGGATGATCGCGAGCAGGAGGCCGTCGAGCCAGACCCTGTCGTCGATCAGCTCGCTCATGTCGACCGTCAGACCCAGGACCACGAAGACGACGATCTCGGCCAGGCTGGCCAGGGACACCTGGAAGCGCCGGATCTGCGACTTGTACGGAGCGTCGAGGTCACCCAGAGCAAGGCCGGCGATGAAGACCGCCAGGAAGCCCGAGCCATGCGAGACGGAAGCGAGGCCATAGATGACGCCGGCGGCGGCGAGCGTTCGGAGGGGATAGAGGCCCTCGCTCGGCAGCTGGACGCGGCGCATGAAGATCAGGAGCGCGGCGGCGCCGGCGATGCCGACAGCAAGCCCGACGGTCATCTCGACCACGAAGTCCGTGAAGATCGTCCAGACCGAGCCGCCGTCTTCGGTCGCGAACTCGAGGATGCCGATCATCAAGGCGATGCTCACCGGATCGTTCACCCCGGATTCGCCCTCGAGGATCGTGCCCGAGCGCCCGCGGATCGATTTGTTCCCGAGGATCGAGAACATGACCGCCGGATCGGTGGGCGACAGGGCGGCGCCGATGATCCAGGCCGTCGTCCAGTCGAAGCCGAAGAGGTAGTGGGCGCAGACCGCCATCACGGCGGCCGTCGCGAACGTGCCGAGGATGCCGAGCGAGGCGATTGGCAGCGCGGCACGGCGGAACCGTCGCCAGCCGATGTGCATGCCGCCGTCGAAGAGAATGACGATCAGCGCGACGACACCGATTCGCTCGACGGTGCGCACTTCGAGAACCACGACCGGGATCGCGGCTGCTGCGAGCAGGAAGAGCGCAGGCGCCGGGATTGGAAACCAGTCGCTGAGCTTGCTGGCGACGAGCGCGAGCAAGACGCCTCCGGAAACGACGAGCACAACCGCCCCGAACTCGGCTAGCTCGTCCACAGATCCAAATCTACTGTGACCCGCCTTAAAGCTTTCCTTACAACACCCTCATTTGAGTCACAAGGTGACGGGGCATACTGAGGTAGTGCGAACCCGCCGGATCATTACCCTGCTCTGCTTCCTCGTGGCGCTGGGGGCTGCGCCTGCCGAGGCCGGCGCGCCCGGTGACGGAACGCTCTCCGTCCGCGACGCGAGGGGCCTGGTCCAACTCAGCTCGCGTGGGACGATGATCGGCCGCATCGAGCGCGGCAAGCTCACCGTCACCGATCCGAACCCCCGCGACAATCGCCGCCCGATCGTTCTTGGTGCGGAGAGGCGCGTCACCTCTCGCAACCTGAAGACGACGATCTACACAGGTAAGGACATCCGGGTCCGCATCACGGCCGGGCTCGCCCATGTGCGATTCGAAGGCCGTGGCATCCACTTGAGCGCCGTCGGTCGCGGCAGCGGGCTCCTGGACGGCGCCGGCGATCCGACGACCGGCGTCTTCTTCGACGGCGTCTGGTCACTGAACGATGAGGATTACCACTCGCTTCCGGACGAGCTCGAGCGCTTCGACCTCGTCGGCCTGCCGCCAGAGAAGGTTTGACGGACGCGTCTGGCATCCTCTAAGGGAGATGCCGATCCATAAACCGCAGCCCGTACTGGTCGTCGAGGACGAGGCGTCGATTGCGTCGTTCGTCTCGCTCTACCTGAAGAACGCGGGCTACGACGTGCATGTGGCGGCGAACGGAGAGGAAGCGCTGTCGACCGCGGAAGCCACGCAGCCGGTCCTGATCGTGCTCGACCTCATGCTTCCTGACATCGACGGGATCGAGGTCTGCCGTCGGTTGCGTCGCACATCAGACGTGCCCATCCTGATGCTGACGGCCCGCGACGAGGACGTCGACAAGATCATCGGCCTCGAGGTCGGCGCCGACGACTACCTCACGAAGCCGTTCAATCCACGGGAGCTGGTCGCGCGCGTGAAGTCGATCCTGCGGCGCGCTACGCCTGACCGACGTGAGGTGGCCAGCGCCACGCTGAGGCATGGCGATCTGTGCATCGACGCGGGCCGCCGCGAGGTCAAGGTCGGCGACGAGGAGATCAAGCTGGCCCCCAAGGAATTCGACCTGCTGTGGGAGCTGCTCGATCATCGCGGTCTCGTCCTGACCCGCGATCAGCTGCTCGAGCGCGTCTGGGGATACACGTTCGCCGGCGACACACGCACCGTCGACGTGCACGTGCGCCAGCTGAGGCGAAAGCTCGGCGACGCCTCACCGGTCGTCACGGTCTGGGGGGTCGGCTACAAGGTCTCGCCAGCAAAGGAGCCGGTCTCAGCCTAGAGGCACCGGATGTTCCGGTCACTCCGCTTCCGACTGCCGGCCCTCTTTCTCGCCGGCATCGCTCTCACCGGCCTTGTCGCGACGGCGATCGCCTTCGGGCTCTTCCAGGACTACACGCGTGACCGCGCGGTCAAGGAGCTGCGCCGAGAGGCCGCGGGCATCGCGGCGCTGTACTCCAAGCAAGCGCAGAAGGCGCTTGACGAGGACCGGCCCCCGCCGACCTTTCAGGCCCGCGAGCTCGAGCGCGCCAGCGGCAACCGTCTGTTCTTCGTCGGCGTGCCCGCTTTCCTCGGCGGCGACACGGGTCTCCGTCGGCTCTCGATCAGAGCGATCGGAGACGAGCGCTGGAGAGCGCTGGCGCGTGGGCGTACGGTGCAGTTCGAGTTCACTCCCCCCGACACCAACGCCGGGATGCTGGCGATCGGCCATCCCCTCTACGCGAGCGAGGACAAAAAGAAGGAAGGTCCTCCTCTGGGCGCAATCGTCGTCGCCACCTCGAAGACGGAGCTTCGAGGCCAGCTCGTCCCTCTGCTGGAGCGTCTGGCGGCCGCGTTTGCGGTCGGCGTACTGATCGCAGCGGGCCTTGCCTGGTACCTCTCAGGCCGCATCACACGGCCAGTGCGTCGGTTGGCGAAGGCCGCCGACGAGGTCGCGGAGGGCCGTTATGACGTCGCTCTTCCGGACGTGTCCGGCCGCGACGAGATCGCCGACCTCGCCGAGTCGTTCCGCGAAATGGCTCGGCGGCTCGCCGAGTCCGAGGAGCTCGAGCGCAACTTCCTGATGACCGTCTCGCACGAGCTCCGCACGCCGCTGACCGCCATCCGCGGACACGTCGAGGCTCTCCGCGAGGGGCTCGTCGACGATCCCGAGTCGCGGGCAGCCTCGCTCGACGTGATCGCATCGGAGGGCGCGCGACTCGAGCGGCTCGTCGGCGACGTGCTCGACCTCGCCAAGCTCGATGCGCGGCGCTTCACCGTTCTCCACGAGGAGGTCGACATGGCGCGGCTGGTAGACCAGGCGTACGCAGTTTTCGGCGAGCACGCCAAGGAGCGCGGCATCGACTACCGCCAGGAGGTCGACGCCGAGCCGGTGATCCTTTCCGACGGTGACCGTGTCCTCCAGATCATCACGAACCTGCTGGCGAATGCCTTTCGCTGGACACCCGACGGCGGCCGGGTCGACGTGGCACTCCGCGCCGCCAACGGCCGCATCTCCGTCGCAGTCGAGGACACGGGCCCGGGAATCGGCGCCGAGGAGCTGGAACGGATCTTCCGTCCGTTCTGGACGCACGACGGCAAGGGGACGGGTCTCGGGCTCGCCATCGCCCGAGAGCTCGCGGTCGCCCTGGGCGGCGAGATCGAGCTCGACAGCAAGGTCGGGCGCGGCAGTCGCTTCGAGCTGATCCTGCCTTCCGGCTAGTACGCAACAGCCGTACGATCCCGCGGTGAGCCTTCCCGCGCAAGCCGAAGTCGTGTCGCTACCGGAGCGCCGCTCGCCGGCGCGTGCGGTTCTCGTCGCGCTGCGTCCGCGTCAGTGGTCGAAGAACCTGCTCCTCTTCGCTGGGCTCATCTTCGCCGCAAAGGTCGGAGACGCGCTCCGCTGGGGAGAGGCCGAAGCGGCCTTCGCGGCCTACTGCGCCGCCTCCAGTGCCGCGTACCTCGTCAACGACCTGCGCGACGCGCCGCACGACCGGCTTCATCCGCTCAAACGGTCGCGGCCAATTGCGCGCGGCGAGCTGTCGCCGCGGTCGGCGCTTCTGCTCGCAGGGGCCTTGACGCTCCTCGCCGTCGGGCTTTTGGCGCCGTTGAGCCTGGCGTCGCTCGGCTTCCTTGGCGCCTTCCTCGCCCTCCAGGCGGCCTACAGCTTCCAGCTGAAGCACGTCGTCCTCGTCGACGTGCTTGCGATCGCGACCCTGTTCGTAATCCGCTCCGCGGCCGGAGCCGAGGCGGTCGACGTGCGCATCTCACCCTGGCTCCTGGTCTGCACGGCACTGCTCGCTCTCTTCCTGGCGCTGGCCAAGCGGCGGGGCGAGCTCTTCCAGGCCGGGGAAGGCCGCCCTGTGCTCGAGGGCTACTCGCTGCCCCTGGTCGACCAGCTGATCACCGTCACTGTGGCCTGCACGATCGCGGCGTACACCGTCTACGCCATCACGGCACATTCGGCGGCGATGATCGCAACGCTGCCGTTCGTCGTCTTCGGGCTCTTCCGCTACCTGCTCCTGGTGCACCGAGACGACCTCGGCGAGGAACCCGAGAACGTGTTGCTCAGCGACCGCCCGCTGCTCGCGGCGATTGCGCTCTGGGCGTTGACTGCGGCGACGATCCTGGCGGTTACGACCTAGGCCGGTCGCGCTCTTCCATGCGATAGACCATGGCCCCGCCGTTCGCTGGGGCTCTGCCGGACTGCTCGAGCTTTCGCTCCAGCCGCGCGAGCCGCTGGTCGACGCCTTTCCAGCCCGACGTGATCAGGTCGACGAGCAAGGCCAGGTCATCGACGCGTGAGTGTCGCTCCGCGAGCAGGTCGCCCTCGAGCCGCTCGAGCCGCCGGATCGTCTGGTTTGCCAGCCCGCGCACCTCGGCGAGCTGCCGCGCGACCGGTTGGGCCTCCGCTCGGACTCCGTCGCGAACGGCGTCCTCGACTCGGCCGGGAAGCGTTGACTCCAGATTCGCAGCCAGCTCGGCAAGCTCCTCGACCTGCCTGCGTGCCCGCTCGAGCGCAGCGTCGACGGCGCCCGGCTCGACGCGGCCGTCCGCAGCCTCTTCGAGACGAGCCCGTGCGCGCCCAATCGCGCTTTCGTCCATGGGCGGAACGCTAGCGTTTGAGGCGGATGAAGCGCGCCGAGTTGGAGTACACGCTGCCGCGGGAGCTGGTCGCGCAGCGACCCGCTGAGCGCCGGGACGAGTCGCGCCTGCTGGTCTACGACCGAGCGAGCGGCGAGACGAGGCACCGTCGTTTTCATGAGCTCCCGGAGGAGCTGGGTGGCGAGCTCGTGGTCGTCAACGACACGCGGGTAGTACCGGCGCGTCTGCGTCTGCGCCGCGAGACCGGGGGAGAGGCCGAGGTGCTGCTCCTCGAGCGCCTGAACGGGCACAGCGAGTGGGAGGGCCTGGCTCGGCCTTCGCGGAAGCTCCGTGTGGGCCAACGGCTCGGGCCGGTCGAGCTCCTGGAGCCGCTCGGGGAAGGTCGCTGGCGCCTGCGGCTCGAGGGCGAGCCTTCCGGAGAGGCGCCACTCCCGCCCTACATCACCGAGCCGCTCGCCGATCCGGAGCGTTACCAGACGGTCTACGCGGAGCACGAGGGCTCGGCCGCCGCACCAACGGCGGGCCTCCACTTCACCCCTGAGCTGCTCGCCGGCCTGGACGTCGAACGCGTGACCCTTCATGTCGGACTGGACACGTTCCGCCCGGTATCGGTGGACGATCTCGCGGACCACGAGCTGCACTCGGAGCGCTACGAGGTGACGCCGGGCGCCTGGAGTCGAATCCGGGAGGCCGATCGCGTGCTTGCCGTGGGAACGACGACCGTGCGCGTACTCGAGTCCCTGGCGCGCGGCGCCGCGCTCGCCGGCCGCACCGACCTCTTCATCACCCCCGGCTTCGAGTTCCGGCGGGCGGACGCGCTGCTGACGAACTTCCATCTCCCCGGATCGACCCTGCTCGCGCTCGTGATGGCCTTCGCGGGCATCAAGGAGACGCGCCGGCTGTACGAGCTGGCGATCGAGGAGCAGTACCGCTTCTACTCCTTCGGTGACGCCATGCTGATTCTGTGAGCTTCTCGGTCACTGCCACAGACGGCGAGGCGCGTGCAGGCGTCCTGCCTACCGCCCACGGCGATGTGCCGACCCCTGCCTTCATGCCGGTCGGGACCAAGGGAACCGTCAAGACCGTCGATCCTGACGAGCTGCGCGCGGTCGGCACGCCGATCCTCCTCGGCAACACCTATCACCTGCACTTCCGCCCGGGCGAGGACGTGATCGCCGAGCTCGGGGGCCTGCACCGCTTCATGGGCTGGGACGGCCCGATCCTCACCGACTCGGGCGGGTACCAGGTCTTTTCGCTGAAGCACACGATTCTCGCGACGGACGACGAGGGCGTCACGTTCCGCTCGGTCTACGACGGGTCGCCGGAGCGATTCACGCCGGAGCTGGCCGCCGAGATCCAGGCCAAGCTCGGCTCTGACATCACGATGTGCCTCGACGTCTGCCCGCCTCCAGACTCGCCGCGGGAGGAGCTCGAGGAGGCCGTCCGCCTGACCACCGTCTGGGCTTCACGGCAGCGCGAGGCTCCACGGGCTGCCGGGCAGCTCCTCTTCGGCATCGCCCAGGGCGCGACCGACCCCGACCTGCGCCGCCGCTCGATCGAGGAGATCGTCGCCCTGGATTTCGACGGTCACGCGCTCGGGGGCCTGAGCGTGGGCGAGGAGCGTGGCCCAATGTTCGACGCGCTTGCATCGTCGGCGCCCCAGCTGCCCGCGGACAAGCCCCGTTACTTCATGGGAATCGGGGACCCGGAGGGCGTGCTGGAGGCGATCGAGAGCGGAATCGACATGTTCGACTGCGTCCTTCCGACCCGCATGGGCCGGACGGGAACCGCCATGACGTCGACCGGGCGACTGAACCTGAAGAACGCGCGTTTCTCGCGCGACCCTGCTCCCCTCGACGCGAGCTGTGACTGTCCGGCCTGCACGCGTTTCTCGCGCGCGTACATCCGGCACCTCGTCAACCAGCAGGAGCTGCTGGGCTTGCGGTTGGTGACCCTGCACAACCTCCGCTACCTGCTCACGCTGACCGCCGCCGCCCGCGCCGCGATCGAAGACGGGAAGCTGGCATCCTTCAAGGCTCAGACGCTCGAACGCCTGAACGGCGACCCGGAGGAATAGCGACTTGATCTCGATCCTGTTCATCGGAGCAATGCTCGTTCTGATGTGGGCGCTGCTGATCCAGCCCCAGCGCCGCCGCCAGCAGAAACAGGCCCGACTGCTCGCCGAGCTTGCCGCCGGCGACGAGGTCGTGACGCTGGGTGGGCTCTACGGCCGGGTGCAGTCGGTCGAAGACGACGCTGTCATGCTCGAGATCGCTCCCCAGACCAGCGTGCGCGTGGCCAAGAGCGCAGTTGCGGCTCGCGCCGCGCCCGAGGCGGAAAACACCTCTTCATCGCTAACCTAAGCAAAGGCCTGTGAAGGAACGCCGCTCGCATTTCATCCTGCTCGCGCTCCTGGTTGGGGCGCTCCTCGGCATTGCGCTCCTGGCGATCCCCGGCTCGCCCATTCAGAAGAAGCCGACGCTCGGACTCGACCTCCAGGGCGGTCTCGAGGTCGTGCTCGAGGCGCAGCCTACGGGGGGCCAGACTCTCAACGAGGCCGAAATCGCGAGCTCGGTCGAGATCATCCGCAACCGCATCGACAAGCTGGGCGTTTCGGAGCCCGAGGTGCGCAAGCAGGGCGAGAACCAGATCGTGGTCCAGCTGGCCGGCGTCTTCGACATCAACCGGGCGGTCGAGATCATCGGCAAGACGGCGCAGCTTCAGCTCTACGACCTGCAGGCGAGCCTGGTCACGGGGGTCTCGAGCGACCTCCAGGGGTACCCGCGCGCCCATCCGACGCTCTACTCGATCCTCAACGACGGGACGGTCAAGAACACGGCGAAGAGGGGCAAGCCGGCCGCGTTCTACCTCTTCGACAAGAACAACCAGCGTATCGCCGGACCGAAGCTGACGCGTCAGGAGCTACTGGACGGGCGAGCGCTGATCGGGAAGAGGAAAGTCCGCGTCGAGAGCCTCCTGAAAAACGGCAAGCTTCCGAAGGGCTACAAGATCCTGGCGCTGCCCGAGAAGACGGTCATCGTCCGCTGTGGGATCGACCAGCGCTACTGCCCGGGAGTGAACGAGGCGGAGCCCAGCCGCACCTACTACTACCTCTTCAAGTTCGACCCCGAGAACAAGGAACACCCCGTGCCCGAGATGACGGGCAAGGACCTCAACGCGGACGGGACGCGCCAGGACTTCGACACGAGCTCGAACCAGCCGATCGTGACGATGCAGTTCACGGACAGGGGCGGCGACAAGTTCCACGACGTGACGCGCCTTCTTGCGCAGCGCGGTCAGCAATTCCAGACCCGGAACAACGTCGACGACGAGGCTGCGTTCCAGCAGTTCGCGATCGTCCTCGACAACGTCATCCAGTCCGCGCCGACGATCGACTTCAACGAGAACCCGGACGGCATCCCGCCGGGCAACGGCGCGCAGATCACCGGCATCGGATCCCTGAGCGAGGCCAAGGACCTCGCACTCGTGCTCCAGACCGGTGCGCTGCCGGTCCGGTTTGTGATCGCGGAGCGAACCGATGTCTCGGCCACCCTCGGGAAGGACTCCCTGAAGCAGGCGCAGACCGCCGCGATCGCCGGTCTTCTGCTGGTCGCGATCTTCCTGCTCCTCCTGTACCGCTTCCTCGGCCTCGTCGCGGTGCTCGGGCTCGCCATCTATGCGGCCTTCATGTTCGCGGCGATCCTGCTCTTCAACGTCACGCTGACCCTGCCCGGCTTCGCGGGGATGATCCTCACGATCGGGGTCGCGGCCGACGCGAACATCGTCATCTTCGAACGCATCAAGGAGGAATCCCGAGGGGGGAGGTCCGTCCGCGCAGCGATCGCAGCGGGCTATGCGAAGGGATTCAGCTCGATCATCGACGCCAACATGGTGACCGCGATCACCGCGCTGGTGCTCTTCCTCGTCGCTTCGGCGAGCGTCAAGGGCTTCGCGCTGATGCTGCTCATCGGGACCGCGGTCTCGCTGGTCACTGCTGTGGGCGCCACGCGCGCGATGCTCGGGATCCTGTCCGGCTTCAAGTGGTTCGACAGCCCGCAGTTCATGGGCGCGCAGGGCCAGCAGATGGCGAAGTGGATCCAGATCGACTTCGTCGGCAAGCGCAAGTACTGGTTCGCACTCTCGGGGGTCGTGCTCGCGATCGCCATCGGCGCTATCGGGGTCAAGGGCCTCAACTTCGGGATCGACTTCGAGGGCGGGACGCAGGTGACATTCACCTCGCCGCGGGCCGTGGAAGTCGGGGCGATTCGCGACCTCGCTCGTGAGATCGGACAGGAGAACGCCGTCATCCAGGGCCGTGGCGCGGCGGCTGGCGACGATCAGTACAGGAGCTTCACGATCAAGACGGAGTCCCTCTCCCGAGCCGACCAGACGAGGCTCGAGACGGCGATCAAGGATAACTACGGCGACAACATCCCGTTCGGGGTGAAGAACGTCTCCGAGAGCTTCGGAGGCCAGCTCGCCAGGAACGCGATTCTCGCGATCGTCGTCTCTTTCATCCTCATCTGCATCTACTTCTGGATCCGCTTCGAGTGGAAGTTCGCGGCTCCGGTCCTCGCATCGATCGTGCACGACGTGACGATTGCCGTCGGCATCTATGCGCTCACCGGGAGGGAGGTGACGACCGCAACGGTGGCGGCCATTCTCACCGTCCTTGGTTACTCGATGTACGACACGATCATCATCTTCGACCGTATTCGCGAGAACATTCCGCTGATGCGGCGGTCGTCGATCCAGACGATCTGCAACGTGTCTCTGTGGGAGACGATCCGGCGCTCGCTGGCGACGACATTCATCACGCTGCTGCCGATCGGCGCGCTGTTCTTCTTCGGCGGGGACACGCTCAAAGACTTCGCGTTCGCGCTGCTCGTCGGTATCGGAGCGGGCTCCTACTCGTCGATCTTCATCGCGGCTCCGCTGCTTGCGTTGTGGAAGGAGCGCGAGCCCGAGTACGCGCGCCGACTGGGTCAGCCCGACGTGGGTAAGGAGGGTGCGCTGGTCCTCGCCGACGCCGAGGCGGCTCAGATCGCCGAGCCTCCGCCGGTGCCGGAGCTGGCGCCGGTTGGAGCCGACCTGCCGGTTTCTGACGGCGACGGCGACGGCGACCGCGCGTCGGCACGCTCGAAGCGCCAGCAACGCCGCCAGCGGCGACGGACGCGCCCGCATGGCCGGCGATAGCCGTGCCCTGCTCAGCCATGATCGCCGGCCCCTGGCCCGCGATCACGCTGCGCCAGCGTCCACGCTCGCCCTTGCCAAGGCAGCCCGCCTTGGCGGCGGACGATCGCGGCCGCGGGCTTGGTGCTCGCGACCCAGGAGCTCAGCGTCATGACTGAGCAGGGCACTGGTCTCCGCGACTCGGTCGAGAAGTTCGGCCTCGCCGCGCTGGGCGCCGTTGCGCTGACGGCGGAGCGGGCGGACGCCCTGGCGGACGAGCTCGCCGCCCGAGGCGGAATGCGCAAGGACGAAGCGCGTCAGACGATCGAGGAGCTGACGCTGCGCTGGAAGGGCGAAGCCGGCCGAGTGGGGGAGCGGAGCGGCGCTGCGCTCGAGGGGCTCCTGCTGCAATTGGGCGTGGTCACGCGCGGGGACTACGAGGAGCTCGAGCTACGCGTCGCGCAGCTGGAGCACCGGATCCGCCTGCTCGAAGGCGGCCCCCGGGTAGTACCTGACCCATAGGCGTGTTCGGTAGAGCTCAGGAGCGTTCGACCGGCCATTTCAGACGAACCCACGGGCAAAGCCCGTGTGTTCTTAGGTCAGCGCCGCAAGCGGCGCTTAGGCACTAGGGGTCTCCCCACGCGCGTGGAACACTGAGGGCATGGCCGAGCCGGCCCCACGCACACGCAACCTCGGACGCCTGACGGAGATCGCCCAGGTCGCGGTCCGGCACGGCTTCGGCTATTTCTTCGAACGGCACCGCCTGACCGACCTTCTGCCCGGCCGTAGCCGCCCGGCGCTCGTCGAGGGCACGCCGTCGGAGCGCGGCCAGCACCTGCGGGAAATGCTCGACGAGCTCGGACCGACGTTCGTCAAGTTCGGGCAGCTCCTGTCGATGCGCCCCGACGTCCTGCCACCCGACATCATCTCGGAGCTGCGCGGCCTCCAGGACGACGTGCGCCCGTTTCCATATGAGGACATCGAGCGCGTGATCGGCGAAGACCTGGGTCAGCCGCTCGAGCGGCTGTTCACGGAGTTCGACCCGGAGCCGATCGCCGCTGCCTCGATCGGCCAGGTTCATCGCGCCGTGCTGCCGAACGGCAAAGTCGTTGCCGTAAAGGTGCAGCGCCCAGGCGCGCCTCGCCAGATCGAGGCCGACCTGGCGCTCCTCTACCAGGCGGCGCGCATAGCGAAGGAGCGGGTGCGCGCGCTCGATTTCCTGGACGTCCGCGAGCTGGTCGACGAGTTTGCCCGCTCGATCCGGCAGGAGCTGGACTACCGCCAGGAGGCGCGAAACGCGGACACGCTGCGCAAGAACTTCGCCGGCGACCCGCATGTGGTCGTGCCGAAGGTCTACTGGAGCTATACGCGGGCCCGCGTGCTCACGCTGGAGTTCGTCGAGGGCTTCCAGCTCGCGGACATCGACACGATGCCGTACGGGGTGGAGGAGCGCCGGCGTCTCGCGGAGGTCATCACCGAGGCGTGGATGACGATGATCTTCCGCCACGGCGTCTTCCACGGCGATCCACACCCGGCAAACATCCTCGTCATCCGGCCCGACCAAATCGGCCTCGTCGACTTCGGCCTGGCAGGAAAGCTCACCGACGAGGATCTCTCGAAGGCGACGCGCCTTTTCATC
>Ga0190265_10002736_pt1 | contig 11878 bp, 15 predicted proteins | sample Popmic124T_FD_133135 | JGI IMG/M metagenome (GOLD analysis project Ga0190265, IMG submission 133135) | Populus adjacent soil microbial communities from riparian zone of Indian Creek, Utah, USA - 124 T | ecosystem: Environmental > Terrestrial > Soil > Riparian zone | place: USA: Utah | collected...
GACAAGCTCGAGCAGCTGAACGCCCACACGCTGTCGTAGGCTCGGTACGACCGCCCTGCCGCACCCCTGCGGGTTCCATGGTCGGGCTGACAGGATTTGAACCTGCGACCCCGTGACCCCCAGAGGAGTGATCGGGTCTCCCCTCGTCCGATCTCGTCCCGCCTCACGCGTGAATCGCTCTCGGCTCTCCGGTGCCGTCCGGTCCGATCCGGCCACGTCCAGTGCCTTCTGTGAGCGGTTCTGTGAGCGTTTCAGGTCAGAGTCATCCCCAGCGTTCGGTAGACCTCAAAGGGCTGGACGCAGGAAATGTCGAACGCACCGCACACGTCAGGAATCTTGACCTTGTTCTTAGCCCCCGGTGCCGACACTTCACGTGTTACGACGGTCCCGTCGAGAGCGCGGGCTTGAGCGATGAGCCGCAAGTCAGGCGAGGCCATGAATTCATCAACTGCAGCTTGCTTGTAGATGCGCTCCGGGTCATTTGCCCACCGAGCGAGTTCCGCCGAATGGACGAGTGATTCAGCGCTATCCGGTAGCCAGAACCCATCCAGAGCAGGCTGCTGAGACCAGCCGACAAGCGGATCATCACCACCCGATATCTCATCTAGGACGGCTTCCACCGAAGCGATGTTCTCAGCCTCATGCATACGGATCAGCCAGTCCCAGTAGCCGGGAGCGATGTCAAAGCCGTAGTAGAGGCGACCTGCTTCCATCATCGTGTTCGCGTCAAGTAGGTACATCAGGCGCCGCCGCCGAGGTAGTCCGCGTACTTGTCGAAGTTGCTGATCGACTTCAATGACATGAGTCGAACCGCGTCCGCGAGTGGAGTTCGACCGTTCAACGCATCGTCTATCAATGCTCGCGAGAGCCGCTCGCCAATTCGATACGGCTGGCTGTAAAGGAACTGGCCGCCCCCGCCTCCGGATTCCTGGTCCTCCGCAAGCGCTTTGAGCCGTTCTCGCTCGGCGTTGTAGACAGCGGAGAAGTCATCGAAATGGCGAAGGCCCGCGCGTCTTACGGCCTGAAGGACAACCAACGTCCCGCACCTGTAGTCGCTCGCGAGTCGTTCGAGTTGGTCTGTGAGTTGGAGGTGGTCAAGTGAGGCGAAACGTTCGATCAGGTCGCCGCGAGGGACGAGGAACTCAGATGCAGCGGCATTGCACCACTGCTCTACGTCGTTCTGCGGCTCCCATTCGGGGTCTTCAAGACTGACGCCACCCACACCACGCCAGACATGGGCGAACTCGTGGGCCAGGGTGAAAATCTGACCGTTCAAGGTCTGACGAGCATTGACGAATACCAGCGGAGCGAGGTCATCAATGAGAGAGAAGCCCCGGAATTCCTCGGGGTCCAACGGTCGGTGTGTGTTGTTCCCGACCATGGAGGTCACGACGGTGAGGCCGCCGAGTCCCTCGAACGCGTTCAATAGATACTTGCGCTGAGCGTTCCAATTTCCACGGCGCTGATGCACCTCGTACCCCAGTCGGGCCCGCATATCAGCCGCCGCCTCGGCCGCCCCCATTCGCTCTCCCGCGCGTACAACTTCAACGGCAGGGAGGTCATTATCGCGGGCGTAGTCGCGATACCAGTCCTGCCGTCGGATGCTCTGATGTATCACCGCAAGGAGTTCAGGAGACGGCTCACCCAGTCGTTCGCCGTCGTAGCCTTCGCGGAAGTCCGGCACCGGAAGTTTCAGCGCGGGCGGCGAGTCAAGCAGGAGATATCCGAACGGCACGCCCGTGCGGGAAGCGAACTGTTCAAGTTGGCGCATGGTCGGGTGGCGGTCCCCCGAGAGCCATTCATCGATCTTCGGGAAGGCCGCCTCGATTCCCTCGCGATCGGTTGCCCGTTCTAACGCCCAGCCGAGGACATCCGGCGCAACCGGTACCCGAAGCCCCATGTTTCTCCTATCTGGCTTTCGGCTATCTCGATTCGAGGAATGATCGAAGCCTAGTCGTCCTGCCGCGAGAGCCTTGCCACTTCATTGACGCCGCGCAGAGAAATCAGTCGAGCTGCCCGGACACAGAGCGACTCGAACATTCGTTCGACTACCCTATCGCCATGCAGGCACACGTCTGGGTCGAATCTGGGACGCAGATGCCGCCCGCCCCCGGCCTCCTGTTCGAGTGGCGCAAGTCTCCGACCGGTGAGTGGGAGGGGCGAGTTGTGATGCTGACCGGCGTCATCCACACACCGGGCGAGCGATTGTCAATTGCTTGGGTACCGGCTGAGCGCCTACGCCCTGTCTCCGGATCAGAGTGACCGAGGTCAAGGACAATCGTCCTGTTTCCATTTGCCGCTTTCCCTGGTCCACGGCTCGGCGTCTTGGTTGATCGCTTTCAAATCGTATGTATAGGTGACGCGGGCCAGCGTGCCCTGAATGTCGGCATCGAACGACTTGATGGGTATCGCGGACCCGTACGTGGATTTTGCGGTGTCGAGGATGCCTAGGAACTCAGCCTTGCCTACTCGATCGCGGCATCGCTTGCTGAGCATGTCGAAGGCAGCAGCCTCGCCTGTCAGGAATGCGTCGGAGTATGCCTGAACAGCATCGCGGAGTGAGTCGTCGTCTGCTGAACCGTTGGGAGCTGCAGATGCCGAGGGCGATGGTGCGGACGGCTTCTCAGAGCCACCGCACGAGGCGAGCAGGCCGAGCAGCGCGACGGCGATGAGCACACGGTGAGCGGCGATCTGGCGAGTTTTGGCCCTGGCGTAGGTGCGCACGATCGGCTCTCCGTCCCGTGGGGGTGGCGGTCATTTCCGCGAACAGCCGAAGCGGGCCGACCCCACTCGAAAGTCGTTCGGGCCGGGCGTCGAATCTCGAAGCAGCCACCCCTCCACCACTTGGAGTTTACGCCCGCGCGATCGAGACCTCTGTCACGCTCTAGACCATGGAGCCACGCCTTGTCGTAGCAGCGGCAGTCATCCTGGCGCTCTCCGCGTGCTCCTCCTCGCAGGATGAGGGGCCGGACACCGACCCTGCCCTAGCCGAGATGGAGGCATGGAGGCAGACCCAGACCGAGCAAGAGTGCCCGGACGTTCCGCAGGACGAGGACGCAAAGAGCCTCGTCCGCACTGCACAAGAGAGCGGGAGCGTGAAGAACGTCCATGGCGCGGACGACCCGTACGACCGCACCGAGCAGGTGCTCATGCACCTTTGGAGCCGCCCCAACCCAAACGGCGAGGGCGTCATCGTGACCACGGTGCAAGATGGCGAACCGGTCGGGCTCAACACCGTGGACCACGCCCGCCATCGAGCTGCGTGGCTCGTTCTCGACGGCACGATCTATCCGTTGAACGTCCTGGCCTCAGCGGCCCACGGACTGCTCTCGTCGGGACTGCCTGCCCGGGTGGCAAACCGATCGGGTCTCTCTGAGCACGCCGTCGATCTAGAGGAGGAACTGGGCGTCGAGGAGTTCATCACTTACAAGTGGGACGGGACCGAGGACCCGCTGCCGGTGTGTGAGTAGAGGTCAGAGGTAAGGAGCCCATGCGGCCAACTCGCGCTCCATGGGCCCCATCGCTTTGAAGGTTTCCGAACGCAGAGAGCCACACTTTCCGGCGCCGCTATATGCACATTTCGCGTCGCTCGCTCTACCTGAAGCATCGGCCAGGTTCTCTGCCGCTTCGGTCGTGCTGGCGACCAGCGCCATCAATTCAGCCGGAGGCTGCCCGATGTAGTCAGGCGCGGCGGGGTCACTCGCAGTGTTGAGGTTCGAGGAGAGCGAGAGGGACGCGTACGACATCGTCGTCAACCCGGCCCGGCACGCAATCAGTGCTGGATCAGGGTCGAGGGAGCCTCCGCTAAACCAGTCGCAGCCTTGCATTTCGTTCAGCACGTCGTTCAGGTTGGAATTCTTCGCCACGATGGAGGCGTACTGAGCAGCCGTGGCAGTCTCCTCCGCTGGCGAACTGTTGGAGGTCTCAGCATCTTCGGGTGGCTCTGAGTCGGCACCCGAGCATGCGGTGAGCGACCACGCAGAAGCGGCCACTACGGCAGCAAGTTGCAATTTCCAACGAGACGTCACGTGACGGACTCTAGCCACCGGGTCTCGATTCCGATGGAAGATCGCGCAACCGGACGCCAGCCACTTCACTACCCAACCAATTGCCGTACGGTCAGTTTGTGGGACTGTTCAGAAAGCGACAGACGCATGATGCGGACATCGATCTGTTCAGAAAACAACAGACGCTTGATGCGGAACTGAATCATGGACCTGTTGCTGAAGCCATGAAAGAAGCAGCAGACCAAATCCATGCCGTTCGCTCATGGATGCAACCCGTAGTAAAGATGTGGGACGACACCCCCATTCTCTGGGTACGTATGAACCCGTATGCCGGAGCACTTGTTGTTTTGATGCAGGACTACTGGGTGCTCAACCATCGGTTGATCGATGAGGACGGAGACCCCGGCGAACCGCTTCGCGAGCCAGACGAGGCAATACCGCTTTTCCCGTGGGGATGCGAGATCGCCGAACTCGTACACGAACTTGTAGGAATCGCAGCAATGGGGCTTGTCACTCTGGTGAAGACAATCTCTGAAAATGATGAGTTGGAGGTCCCGCTCGAGACGAAAGCATGGGTCGTGGACGAGGTGCAGTCGTTGATGGCGGAAGGATGGCTGGTGGTTGAGGACGAACCCGGGGAATCGTAACTCGGTGTAGCGCGATCGCTAGCGAACGTATCGGGGTCACTTGTTGTGCTTGTCGTCCCACGCGCCGGGAACTCCGACGATGCCTCCGCCGTGCATCCCGCGAGGCATCCCCTTCGACTGGGCCCGGGCCAGCGCCCGGGCGACCACGCCGGTCGGGCGCGAACGGTCGGGGCCGGTCTGGGCTCGGGGCCCGATGCGCCCGGTCGGGACCGTGATGGAGCCGCCGCCGTGCTCGGGGCGCTCGGTCAGGGCGAGCGCGGCGAGGCCGAGCGCCACGGCGCGGTCGTCGTGCTGCCCGGCGTCATGGTCGAGCCGGTAGACGCCGGGCCGCTTCTCGCGGAGTCGGACGGCGGCCAACTCGTCCAGGAGTTCTGGGTCGTCGGGGAGCGCGAGTCGGTGCTCCCGCAACAGAAGGTGAAGGATCATCGCCAGCCGTCCGACCGAGACGTCCGAAAAGGTCCACTCCTCCACGCTGACGCCCCGAGCTCGGAGCCGTTGGGCGAGTCCAATGGCCTGCCACGGGTCCAGGCGGATCGGAGCCCGGTACGCCGTCGCGGCCTCGTAGGCGACGGCCTCCACGTCCGCGAGGTTGACCGGCTGGGCTCGGGTCCCGGCGAGCACGTGCAGCCGGTCGAGCACGATCCGTGGCAGTGCCAGCGGTGCGTCGGCGTCCTTCTCGGCGTGGCAGACGGTGAGGACCGTCCGGTCGTCCTTGAGGCCGAGGTCCAGCCCGATCACGTAGCGGTGTCGCGGGTCCGGGTCGAGTGGTCCGTCCAGGACGACGCACGCGGCGAGGTCCTCGGGGCTGGTGAGCCGGTCCTCGGCGGCGGTCCAGCGGTTGAGGTGCAGCCGGGCGTACGCGGAGGCGGGCAGTAGGTGGCGCTGCTCCGCGAGGTCGGAAGCATCAGCCCACGGCAGCGGGCCGGGCAACTCTGAGACGCGCCAGCGGTCGGACGCCTGGGCGGAATCGAGGACCTTCCGGGACCAGTGCGCTGGGTCGCCTGCGGTCGTGAGCACCGCGAGCCGCGAGTCCGCCCGCTTGGGCAGTCCGGAGACCAGCGCCTCCCACAGTCCACGTGCTCCACGCGTCTCGGGCCACTGGCACAGCTCGTCAGCCACGACGACGTACGGCAGGTGACCGTAGGCGGAGGAGGCGTCAGCCGACTCCACAGTCAGCCGGGCGTCGGTGGCGCGGACGGTGACGGCCCAACTCTGGACGTCCACGAGGCCGCCGAGGCCGGTGCGGTGCACGAGCCCGCCGATGGCGTCCACGAGGAGGGCGGCCTGGTCGCGGTCTCGGGCGTAGGCGTGCGAACGAGAGCGTTCGGGTGCCTGACAGATCAGCGCTGCGAGTGAGACCGCGCCGAGGTCGGTGGTCTTGCTGCCGCCACGTGGGCGGGTGAGGAAGTGCAGCCGGGGCGCGTCGGGCGATAGGTCGAGCACGGCGGAGGCATCCTGGTGCTGCCAGTCGGTGGCGATGTCGCCCCACCGCTGCCCGCCCTCCAACACGAGCCCGGAAAGCAGCGCCAGCGGGTCGAGCCGTTCAGTCGTCGGCGGAGTCAGCACCGTCATCGGTCGCCCTCTCGTTGAGCCGCTTGGTCTCTGCGCGGGCCCGGGCCATGACTGCCGCGCCCTCACGGGCGGTCAGCTCCAACGCCTCGCCCGCCACGTCGCGCGGCGCGGGCAGTCCGGCGGCCTCACGACGGGCCAGTGCCTCACGTCCGGCGGCGAGGGTCGCCTCCACGTCCACCGCGAGCACGGAAGCTGCGGCACGCTCCCGGGCGAGGCTGGCCTCCGCCATCGGGTCGAGGCCGAGGCGGGCGCGGTGCTTGGCGGCGGCGCTCTCGAACTTGCTCAGCCACGTGAGCAGCGACGCGCGCGGCTCGCCGTCGTCATCGAGTGTGCCGACCTGCTCGACGTGGCGACGCATGAGGAGGCACTGAGCCTCCGCCGTCGCCCAGGCGGCGACTGCCTCCGGGTAGCGGTGGAGGTCGGGCCGGTCCTCCACTAGCCCAGCGGCCAGCTCCTCAGCCACCGGCCCGTAGACCCGGCGGGTCCGTGCGCCGTGTGCGAGGTGGGCGGCGTTGCCGGAGGCGAACGGCGGGCGGGTGTAGCCGCGAGCCGGGAGACCCGACGCGGGCTGCTCGACCCACGGCGTTCCGTCCTTGCGGGTCCGCGTGATCGGCTCCGGGTGGTTGGTCACGTGCTCACCGCCAGCCGTTCAGCGAGGGCATCGAGCCCGGAGACGTGGGCCCACGGTGTGGCGTTCGGCTCGGGCGGTGCGGTGCCCGCTCTGGCCGCACGAGCGGCCAGAACGCCCCAGCCGAGGAGACCGTCCAGCATGTCCCGCTCGGGGTTCCAGCGCCCGGCTGCGCCGATGAAGTCAGCGAGGGCTAGGTCCAAGGCGGTGGGCCCGGGCGTTCCGGCCTTCTCGACGGCGGCGGTGCAGGCCGGGCAGGTGTGGCCGACGAGTCGTGCGGGTGACGGGCGACCGCCGATGCTGGACGGGCTCACCTTGCGGAGCGTCCAGACGTCGGCGGCTGAATGCTTGCGGCCACCGGCTCGGGCGACCTGAGGGGCGGGCATCGTGACTGCACCGATCCCACAGAACAGACAGGCTCCATGAGCGGGCGTGGTCGAGCCCGTGAGGTCGTTCGGTGTCAGCATCGGCGGCGTGAGCCGGACCGGCGGTGCGGTCATTGCGATGCGCTCGCTCAGGACCTTCGCGTAGGAGCTTCGCAGCGGCTCGCGGTTGGACTCGCGGACGTGGGCCCACGGGTGGGGCGAGCACGTGTCTGGATGTGCGTCGGCCTCACGCACCGGTGCAAACCGGGAGAGCCATCGCGCTCCGGCCCCAACCGCGCCCAGATGACGGATCAGGCTGGAAATCTCCGGGGCAGTGACCGGTGTGCCGGGAGGAGGCAGCGGCACGTCGAGTATCGACAATGCTGCGAGCGCCGACTCCGTGAGGTGCACGGCGGCGGCGTCCCCGAGCCGAGCCCGCATGGCTGGGTGCTCGGTCATCAGGTCGGCAGCACGGGCCAGAGTGACCAGACACGACTGGCACCGCGTCATCGGAACCGGGTGAAGATTGAGCGTCGTCACTCTCGGACCGGCCAAGCCATGGGTTGCCTCGGCATGGATCAAGGCGCGTGGGCCAGCGGGAGTCGGCACGGCGATCCCGCAGTTCTGACAGGCGACGTGATCGGCAGGCAGCGGCACCGGCTCGCTGAATCCTCGCGGCGGGCTCTCGGTGGTCTCGTCTTTCGTCGGCCAGAGGCGCATGGTCAAGAGTCCTTTCGGGTTGGTGGCTTGGTGAGCGCGTCGCGGGCGCGTTCCCGCCTCACGAGTCGTGCCAGGGCTTCGATGTCGGCGGGTGTCAGCGTCAGGTCCTCGTCGGGCTCCGTGGGCTTCCGCCGCCTGATCCGGAATCGCTTCACCTCGGCGGCGGGCTTCGTCGGAGCTGGGGTCGGGGCCTTGGCCTTCAGCGGCGGTGGTGCGGGTGGCGGGGTATGCCTCTGGGGTGGACGCATCTGCTCGACCTGCGCCGCGAGACGGGTGGCCTCGTGCCTGCGTGTGGCCGAGGCTCGGCGCTCGGCCTCAGCCTGCTCCCGCTCGATGATCTGCTCCATAGTGAGCCCGGTCCCCAGACGGGCGGACAGGCCGTGCACGAGTCGGGGGCGGTTCTGATGGGTGGTCATGTCGTACTCCTCGGTGGCGGCTGGAATGGCTGTGTTTCGGCTCTGGTGTGAGGGGTCCGGTGAGCGGGTCGGGCTCCCGGGTCGCTGACCTGCGACAACGCAGCGGTTTCACATGACTCCCGATCACGCGGGGTCATTGGGCTCGCTCCCCCGTGTGGGACCGAGCGCTCGTGGGTCGAACCACTGACGGTCGGCGTCGGTGAACTCCGCCGGACAGCCGTGGGCGTGGTCGATGCCGATAGTCACGGGGAGGACCCGCCAAGCCGTCGAGTCGGGACGGTCGGGATAGATGCAGGCGACCGCCGAGCAGAGCAGGCAGCGTCCGATGCCGTTGGCGACGACGCGGGCGTGGTAGCGACGTCTGACGTTGAGGGGCGCTGACTCGATGAGTGCCGGGAGTGCGGTGACGGGGCCGCCGGGTCCGCCGATGCGCCAGACGGTGTAGCCGGGCGGGGCGGGTGCACCGTCGAGTCGTTCCACGAGCGGTGGCGCAGCTGGGTCGAGGTCGGGCGGTCGCACCCTGTCCCACTGCGCCGCCAGTTCGGCGCGGACGTCCGCCAGCACGGGCGGGGTGTCGTGATCGGTCATTGTTTCCTCACTCCTCGGGCTCGTCTCGTGTGCACGCGCATCGTTGGGGTGGTTCGTAGGGGTCGGAGCGGTTCGCGCTGTGCGTCCTCACTCCGACTGTTGGCCGCGCAGTGCGCGCGAGTGCGCCGCCCTATAGGGAGGGCGGGCGGCGGCGCACCCCCGCCGGGTGCACCAGATGACAGGGTGCGCGGCAGTGCGCCGTCAGAATCCGCGCACTGAAACACGGCGCCCACCTGCGAGAACGGCGCCGGCTTCACTGAGTGCGCCGAGGTGCGCCGAGCTGACCGGCGCACTGACTCGTGCACTCCATACCGCCGGTACTGCGCCGAGGTGCTTGGCGCACCTGGGCCATGGCCGAGCACTGCCCGCAACGGAGTCATCCGGCCACCTCCGTCCCGGTCTCGTCGGCGTCCTCAACGAGTTCGGGCAGGGGCCGGTAGTCGTCCACGGCCTTGTGCACCAGAGTGCGGGTCATCCAGTCCAGCGCTGGTGCGCCCTCGCGCTCGGCCTCCTCCTTGGCCTCGCCCACTGCCTCCCACGCGGCACGCTTCGACACGTCGTAGGGCAGGTCGAGTCGCTCGAACAGATCGCGCACCTCCGCGAGCCGCTCGGCGTAGGACGACTTGGCGGGCACGAACTGCAGCACGTCGAACACCGTGCGCCGTGCCAGGGTGAGGCCATCGCGGGCTCCACCCAGCCGCGCCTTGCCCTGCTTCAGCGTGAACACTGTGGGGTCCTTCGGGTCGGGCACGATCAGCCACTCCAGCTCCACGTCGTCGCGCTTGCCGCTGGACCCGCGCGCACCCCTCTCGGTGTCCTTGCCGGTGTTGTCCGTGCGGATCACCGTCAGGCCGCGCCGCTTTAACGGGAGCCCGGTGTGCCGGTAGTAGTCGCGCATCGTGTCGGCGTCGTTCTCCTTGCCGGAGATGACGCGCTGGGTGGAGTCCAGGACCACCACGTCTCCGGGTCCGAGGCCGTAGGCCTCCGCCACCGCTGCCACTTCAATGCCGCCCAGCGCGGCGTCGAGCGGCGACAGCGGCGGGAGGTGGAACAGGATCAGGTCGGACAACTCGCCCACGTTCTCCGGGGTCAGGCCGAGCGCAGTCAGCCGCTCCGCGAGGTCGTCCTCCGGGTTCTCCATATCGACGTAGAGCACGCGTCGGTGGGTGACAGCCAGACCGGCGAACGTCGAGTCTCCACGGGCAATCGCCACGCAGGCTGCGAGGAGCAGCAGGGATTTGCCGCGCCCGGCGGGACCGACCACAGACACTGAGGTGCTCGCCGGAAACAAGCCCTCCACCACCCACTCGCGGACGGGTCGGTCCGGGTCCACGAGGGCCGCAAGGTCGAGACGAGGAAATCGGGCGCGGACGCGCTCGGGGTCGCTGAGCCAAGAGCCCCCGTCGTCGGCCATCACCTCGTCGGCGGTCTCGGCGTCAATCACCACGAGTTCGGATGACGGTGGCGCGGGCGCAGTCTCACGCGGCAGCCCGTGGACCTCGTGAATGTCGCCCACGGCTTCGCGAGCCCGCTTCACGGCATCGTCTCCGATCAGTCCGGCGAGAGTCGGCCAGCCTTGAACCGATCGGCCAGTACGGAGTCGCTTCACTGTCGAGGCGACCACCTCGCCCACGCGGGCCTCGGCTCCGTCGGCGTCATCGGTCACCTCGGCCAGTACCCGGATCACGTTCGGCGCGTTCTTCTCCCAGACGGGTGAGACCGGATCGTCGCTGGACTCCTCGGAGTTGCGCAGCAGCGCACCGGCCAGTGCCAAGTAGGCGTCATGCCGTGAACCACGCATCGGCCAGGCATCGGCCAGCACGGCGACAAGAGCAAGAGCCGCTACCTTCGCCCGCAGCACCTTTCCCGTCACGGCAAGCGGCCCCTCATCGCCGCCCCACGGATCGCCCTCCCACAAGTAGGGTTCGCCGGAGGGGTGGATCGACGGCGGGATGAGCGTCTGGCCGGTCGAGCGCAGCTCGACCAGCGTCAAGCCGTCGGCGTTGAAGAACTTCCGATAGGGCACCGGTCCGTCGGTGATCACGTACCAGTAGTGAGCCCGACGAGTGCTGGCCCGGCCAGTCATCATTGGCGTGTCCAGGAGGATCAAGGGGGCAGCCCGGAGCGCCTTGGGGTGGTCGAGGTCCACGTCGATGAGTCCACGTGACGCGTCACCGAGGAGCAGGCCGACTCCGCTCCCGGCCTCCTGAAACGCAGCCTTGACCGCTTCCGCATCGGTGTAGGTCGTGCGTTGCCACTCAGCAGTGGCCGGTCGCTTGGCACCCGGCACAATCGGGACTGCGGTCCAGCCACGCTCGTGAGCACAGAGTGCCGTCTGCATTGTTGAGGCAGGGCCCTCGCGGTGTTGGGGCTCGGTCACCGTCACGCTGCCCCCTGACGATGTGCGGCCTCACGCCGAGAGACTGAATACCGGTAGCAGTCGCCGCAGACCCAGCGGGGGTTGCCCATCCAGTCGTGTAGATCATGTGGGGCGTACTTGTCGCATCGGGCGCAGCAGTCTCGGCACGGGTCGAACAAGGCGTACGTCGTCGCAAAGCGAACGAGGCACGACTCCTCGGTGGCGTATCCTGCCGTTGCACTCATCTGCATGTCCTTCTGATTGCGGCCCCGTCTCACCGGGGCCGTTGTCGTTCCTCTAGGTGCCGTCCGAGCCGGGGAATCCAGATTCAGCAAGAGCGACAGGTCGTGGCGCCAAGAGCGTCACTCGTTCTCGATGGGCGACACTCGCCCGGCGTATCCCCCGCGCTCCATGAACTCGATGAGGGCGGATTCGGGAATCAGAATCTTTCGACCGATCCGGACGTGCCGAAGTTCACCGGACTTGACGAGCGCGTAAACCGCGTTCCGGTCCGACCGCAGACGCGGCGCCGTTTCGTCCACCTTGTTGAGCCGTTCGGCTGTAGTCATTTGTGCC
>Ga0190265_10002737_pt1 | contig 11874 bp, 11 predicted proteins | sample Popmic124T_FD_133135 | JGI IMG/M metagenome (GOLD analysis project Ga0190265, IMG submission 133135) | Populus adjacent soil microbial communities from riparian zone of Indian Creek, Utah, USA - 124 T | ecosystem: Environmental > Terrestrial > Soil > Riparian zone | place: USA: Utah | collected...
AGCCACGGCTTCGCCCTTCCTGGTGTTTTCATACCGCTTCCGCAGCGCGGTCACCCCGGAAGATCCGACGAAGAGGCCACGAGCACAACAGCCAGCGCTAGCCGCGGAGTGCAAGCGCAACGTCATCGTCGAGCTCCACGACGATCGGCAGCGCTAGCAGTGCTGCATCGTCAGCGACTACCCCGCACTCGTTGAGCACGGCCGACATATCCGCCCATCGCGGCTCGTCGGCCAGGTCTTCGTCTACTTCGCGCATCTCGTCCTCGAAGATGAACTCCCGAAGCTCCTGGCGCAGCTCCTCCAGCGTGCATCCGCGTTCGAGCGTGAGCGACATCTCGCCGAGCGCCTCGGTCGTGACGCAGCGGCCGTCGTCGAGGTCGACGAACTGGACGACGCTCATCGCGAGGCCCGGCTCGTCGTGCCTCTCGTCACGTGCCACGTCGCTCCCGGCCTCATCGACGGTCACGACGACGTGCGAGGTGGACATGGACTTCGACCACCGCTGGTCCTCGTCGAGCGACGCGCGCGCTCCCATCCGAACCATCCCGGGCATGGCGTGACCCTATCGTCGTCCCTTCGGCGTGAACCACAGGCCGTGCGGCTCGACACTCGGTGACGTCGAGCGACCGTCGATCTGGGCGCCCGCACAGGGCCTACGGACCGGCGCTTGCGTTCTGGCAGGAAGCTGCAGGCCGATGGAGCAATGGTCTCGACGAGCAGCGCCGGGTCGGAACGAGGCGAAGTGTGCACAACGGCTCGCAATGATGGGGTCCCCGGTTCGAGTCCGGGCGTCGGCGCCGCATCGAGTCGGCCGGATCTGCTCAGCTATAGGCCTGTGTCGGTCCGCTGTCTGTTCGTGACCGCGTGCGTCCTCGCGGCGCTCGCGGCAAGTGCTCCCTCCGCGCTCGCATGCGGCCCGCGGTCGGAGTCGGACCCGCTGACGCGCGTGATCGGCGACATCGACGGGGATGACCGGGCGGACGCGGTCGCCGGCGTGCCGGAGCGCGAGCGCGGCGCGGGGGGAATCTCCCTGCGCCTGACGACCGGGCGCGGGCAGATGGTGCCGGGCGGGGCGCCCGGTGACGGGCTGGGTGCCGCCGTCGCGGTCGGCGACGTCGACGGCGACGGCTGCGCGGACGTCGTGACCGGCGCGCCCGGGCTGGGCGGCTCCGGCGCCGTGGTCGTGCTGCGCGGCTCGCCGGCCGGGGTCGCGACGAGCGGGACCGTGCTGCCCGGCGCTGCGCCGGGCGACCGGTTCGGCGCGGCGGTGGTCCTGGAGGCCCGGGACGACGGGCCGGAGGACGATCTGTGGATCGGCGCGCCCGGGACCGACGTGGCGGGCCGGGCCGACGCGGGGGCGATCCACCACGTGGTGTTCGCCCCGGGGGCGACGCCGGCGCTCGCCGGGGTGCTGACCGAGGGCGCGCCAGGGATCCCGGACGCGGCCGAGGCCGGCGATCGCTTCGGCGAGGTGCTGGCGGCGGCGTCCGATGGCGTGCTCGTCGGCGTACCGCACGAGGACGTCGGGAGCCGGCGCGACGCCGGCGCGGTCGTGCGGGTCGCGTCGGACTCGCCGCGGCGGTTCACGCTGCCGCACCCGCGGGCGGGCGACCGGTTCGGCGCCGCGGTGGGAACGGGCGGGATCGCGGGCGCGCCGGGTCGTGACCTGCCCGGCGCGCGCGACGCGGGCGTCGTGCAGCTGCTCGAATCCCCCGGCAGGATCCGGCTCGCGCAGGGTGTCCGCGGGCTGCCCGGCCGCTTCGAGCGCGGCGACCGGTTCGGCGCGGCGGTGACCGGCGGGCGCTCGTTCATGTGCACCGAGACGACGTCGTTCGCGATCGGCGCGCCGGGCGAGGATCTCGGGCGCGCGCGCGACGCCGGCTCGGTCACGCTGGTCGAGCCGATGCGGTTCGGCTGCCGCCCGCGCGCGCTGACGCGCGGGCACGGGCTGCCAGGGCGGCCGCGGCCCGGCGACGAGCTCGGCGCGGCGCTCGGGATCCTGCGGGCGCAGGACGAGCAGGAGGAGAACGCCGCCGACACCCTGCTCGTCGGCGCGCCCGGCACGGGCGAGGTGCTCGAGCGGCGCAGCGGCATCGGCGTGCCCGGGCCGCGGACGTTCCGCTTTCCCGGGAGCGACGGGCTCGCCTCCGTGCTCGCCCTGCCGGCGTTCGGCGACGCCCGGATCGGGAACGCGCGCTGAGGGCGACGACGTCCGGTTGACGGTCAGCCGGCGCGGCGCACGCGCCCGATGTCGAGCGTCACCGTGGCCGCGGGACCGGCGTCGCCACCCGTCGGGCGGCCCGACGCGACGCCCACGCCGAGCTCCCTGGCCCGGCTGCTCAGCAGCAGCGCGCGGTGGCTCGGGCTGTCCATCCACATTGCGACGATAGACCCCGCGGACACGCCGCTCCCGGAGGCGGCCCACGCGAGGATCTCGCCGAGCCACCAGCTGCGCGCCGCGCGCAGGTAGCCCGCCGCGCGGACGCGCCGGAGCAGCGTCCGCCCGTCCGGCGACACGTGCGCGAAGAAGCGGCGGGCGACCATCTCGTCGGCGTGCCGGCCGGCGGCTCGGGCGAGGTCCGGATGCGCGCGCAGCGGCAGTCGCTCGTAGTCCGCGCGCACCGCGTTCACGGCGCAGGCGATCGTGGATACGTCCGCGGGCGCAGCGCGGCAGTCAGCGTGCGCCGGGTGCGGCGCGACGGCCGCGGCGAGGAGGGCGGCGGAGACGACGAGGAGTGTGCGGACCCAGCGCATGGCGGGTGATTGCCATGCGACGGGGCGGCCGAGAACACGCCGCGCGCGAGAATCATCCGGACGTCGGAGCCAACACGCGCGATTTCCGACGAAGGTATGAGTCTGCGCAAAGACGTGTCGATCGCCACAAGGTATGGCGTTCCGCGTCGTTGCAGCAGACGTCATGCTCGACTCCCCCCCGACCGCGCGGCGCGTGCGCCGCCGCACGCCGTTCTCCTCGCTCGACATGGCCCACGAACGCGCGCGCCACTCGCGCGACGTGCGCGACCGCCTCTGGGCCGACGCCCTCGACACGCTCGTGACGTTCATCCCGCAGGCGGCCGCGCTCGCGTTCACCGTGGACGCGCGGCGGGCGCGCAACGCGGCGATGCTGTGCGCGGGCGCCGGGGCAGCCGCCGAGCTGCGCGCGCTGGTGCCACGGCTGGCGCGGCTCGACCCGATCGACCCGTTCAGCGTGCGCCGCGCGGAGGCCGGTCGCGCGACGGTCCTGTCCGCCGCCGACTTCGGCGGCGCCGGGCACGTCGCCAACTCGCTCTACGGCCGCCAGCTCGCGGAACACGGCCTGCGCGTGCCGCTGTTCGCGTACTTCTGGCGTGCGGGCTGGATCGTCTCGGGCGTCGCGCTCGTGCGCGCCGTCGACGCGCCGGAGTTCGACCTCGTCGAGGCCTACGTCCTGTCGCAGCTCCAGCCGCTGCTGGAGGACGCGCTGACGGGACCGGTGAGCCTCGTGCCGCGGCGGGGCGGGCCGGCTCCCGCAGACTGGCCGCTCACCGCGCGCGAGCACGAGATCGTCGAGCTCCTGCTCGCCGGCGAGACGAACGCCGGCATCGCCGCCGCGCTGCGGCTGAGCGAGGCGACGGTGAAGTCGCACCTGACGCACATCTACCAGAAGGCCGGGGTCCGCTCGCGCACCGAGCTGACCGCCCGCGCCTGCGCCGCGTAGGCCGCCGTGCCGACCCTCCAGACCGGCGACGAGCGTGGCGCGCGGCTTCTGCCGTTCGAGGTGGCGGTCGCGTCCGGCGACCGGCTCGTCCGCTTCAAGGCCCACGCGCTCGCGGCCGCCGTCGCCCTGGTGCCCGCCTCGCTCGCCGTCTTCATCGGGGTCAACCGCCGCCACGAGGTGCACGAGGGGATCGCGCTGACGTCCGAGCCGCTCGCGTTCTCGCCCGCGGACGAATGGCGGCGCTATCTCCGCCACCTCCAGGCGGACGATCCGTTCCTCGGCCTGGACGTGCACGGGTCGGGCGCCACCGTGGCGCTGCTCGGCGACCTCGACGCCGACCGGTCAGCCGGGTTCCGCGACTACCTCCGCCAGCTCGGCCTCGTCGATCGCGCCGACCTGTACGTGCGCGACGCGGGCGCGCTCGTGGCGTCGATCGCGCTGGTGCGCTCCGACCGGCTCGGGCCGTTCACGGCGCGTGATGTCGCCGCGCTGCGCCGCGTGCAGGCGCTGATCGAGCACGCGTACGCGTGCGCCGAGCCGCCGGATGTCGCGCTGCGCGGGACGCTGCTCGCGAGCGGGCTGAGCCATCGCGAGGCCGACGTCGCCGCGCTCGTCGGGCGCGGGGCCACGAACGCCGAGATCGCGCGCTCGCTCCACCTGCGCGAGACGACGATCAAGACCCACGTCTCGCACGTCTACGAGAAGCTGGACGTGCAGACGCGCACTCAGCTCGCGTTGCTGATCGGCGGCGCGCCGCCGGCGATGCAGCGGATGTCGTAGACCTCCTGCGCGCCGTGGTGCACGGGCGCAGCATCGCGAACTCCCGCGCCCGAGCGCGGACCTGCCACAGCCAGGGCTGGTGGGCGAACGCGTCCTCGGAGAGGCACTGCGGCTGCAGCAGCCGCCAGCTCGCATGCGCAGAACGCGGCGACGGGCTCGAGACCGGGCAGGCGCAGCATGGCGCCCGGCAGCGTCGGGCGTCACGCACGTGTGGAGGTCGGGTGTATCAGCCGCGCGGCGCGTAGCGGTGGTGCAGGTTCAGCGCGTTGCCGTCGGGGTCCGTGAAGAACGCCTGGTGGCAGACGCCCGAGTCGATGATGTCGCCGCGGAACTCGACGCCCTGCGACTCCAGCGCGGCCTTCGCCGCGGCGACGTCGTCGACGCGCAGGGCGACCGGGACCGCGTTGGGGCGGAACTCGACGCCGAGCTGGTCGCATGCGAGCAGCGCGAGCGTCACGGTGCCGGTCTCGAACTCGGCGCCGACCGCCGGCGTGTCGCCGCGCTGCCAGACGCTCGAGCGCTCCAGCCCGAGGACGGAGCCGTAGAACTCCATCGCGGCGTCGAGGTCGCGGCTGGGGATCGAGACGAAGTCGACGCCGGTCACGAGGCTCGTCGAGGTGCTCATCGGAAGGTCCCTTCGGGTCGGGGTCGTGGAAGCTGCTCGGCGAGGCGGTCGAACGCGCTCGTCAGTCCGCCGAGCGCGCGCGCGTGGAGCTCCGCGTCCGCGTGGATGCTCGACGTGAAGGTCATCTCGGTGCGCCCGCCGCCGAGGTCGCGGAACGTCACGGTCGCGCGCCGCCCGCCGGGCTGGCCGCCGAACGAGAGCCGCTCGGGCGGGACGACCTCGTGGTAGATCGTGTCGACGGGCATCTCGCTGCCGTCGGCGTCCGCGATCGAGTTCAGGCGGAACACGCCGCCGGGGCGGACGTCGAGCGTGACCGACTCGACCGGGGTGCGCCAGCCGCGCTTGCCCCACCACGCGGCGATCCGCGCCGGCTCGGTCCAGGCCTTCCAGACCTCCGCGCGCGGGGCGTCGTAGGTGCGCGTGATGATGATGTCGCGCAGCTCCGCCGTGCCGCTCATGCGAGCTGCTCCCCGAGCCGGTCGAAGCTCTCCTCCCAGAAGCCGCGGTAGTCCGCGAGCCAGTCGGCCGCGTCCTTCAGCGCCTCGCCCTGCAGGCGCGACGGGCGCAGCTGGGCGCTCCTGCCGCGCACGATCAGCCCGGCGCGCTCGAGCACCTTGAGGTGCTTGGACACCGCCTGCACGGTGATGGTGAACGGCGCGGCGAGCTCGTTCACGGTCGCCTCGCCGTTGTGGCGCAGCTCGGCGAGGATCGCGCGCCGCGTCGGGTCGGCGAGTGCGGCGAAGGTGAGGGTCAGCTGGTCCGTGTTCATCTGCGCGGTTGATCAACCATACGGTTTAGTGCGTGGCGTTGTCAAGGGCCGCGACGCCATGCGCGGACGCCCGCTCGCGTTCGAGCGTCGGAGTCCTCCGATCGCTCCGGCGCGCGCCCGCCGCGCGCGCCGGATCCCGCCGGACCTACTCGCGCGTGATGCGGCCCGCGACCGTCGGCGCCACGGGCGAGTTCGCGGTGACGTACTCGACCGCGATCTCCAGCAGCTCGTCCGGCTGGGTCACGTCGGTGGCGCCCGTGAGCGCCGTGTAGCCGTCGCCACCGCTGAGCATGAAGTCGTTGGTGACGATGCGGATGCTGTCGGCGTCGCCGATCGCGGTCACCGGCCCACCGGCGGGTGCGAGCGCCATCTGCGTGACGACCGGCGTCGTGCCGTTGCAGGTGAAGCCGAGCTTCAGCCCGGCGACCTGCGGGAAGCGGCCGGTCGCGATGTTCGCGTTGCACACCGGGCTGAACCCGTTGAGCAGCGCCGCCCGGAGCTGGGCGCCCGTGATCGTGGCGAGCGCCGCGCGGTTGTTGAACGGCAGCACGGCGAACATCTCGCCCCAGGTCACCTCGCCGGAGGCCTCGACCCCCGTGCTCGCGAACGGCAGGTCGGCCCGCAGGCCGCCCGAGTTCGTCAGCGCGGCCTGGACGCCGGGGTACTTCGCGAGCATCGCGTCCGCGACGAGGTTGCCCATCGCCGACTCGCTCAAGCGGGTCGGGTCGCGCATGATGTCCGCGGTCTGGGTGCCGATCACCGCGTTGCGCAGCTCGGCGGTCTCGTCGTTCGCCGCGTCCACGATGTCCTGCCCGTCGTCGCGCGGGGCGACCCCGAGGTTCTTCGCCGTGCGCGTGGCGGTGCCGGCCCACGCGACGTCGGAGCCCTGCACCATGAGCTGGGCGACCGAGTAGCTCGCGCCCGCGTTGAAGCCCTCGACGACCGGGATCCGGCCGATCACGGTGTTCGCCGCCCGGTGCGTGTGGCCGGCGATCACGAGGTCGACGGTCGTGTCCTGCAACCGGTCGACGATCCCGACGATCGGGCCCTCCCAGGGTGCGGGGGCGGTCGCGCCGACGCGGTTCGCCCCGAGCGTCGCGCCCTCGTGGATCACGACGACCTGGACGCGCACGCCCATCCGCCGCAGCTTCGCGGACTCCTCGCGGATCCGCTCGGCCTCGTCGAGGAACGCGAGGCCCGCGGTCGCGCCCGCGCTGACGAGCTCGGGCGTCGTGCGCACGGTCGAGCCGATCACGCCGACGCGGACCCCGTTCACGCGGAACACCGCCGACGTCTGCATCCAGTCGGGCGCTTGGCCGGTGTCCTCCTCGACGATGTTCGTCGCCAGGAAGGGGAAGTCGGCCCGCGCCTGGTGCGCGAGGATCCGCTCGACGCCGAAGTCGAACTCGTGGTTGCCGAAGCTCGTGGCGTCGAGCCCCCACGCGTTCTCCACGTCGATGGTCGGCGCGTCGGCGAGCAGCGCCGAGTTCGGCGGTGTCGCGCCGACGTTGTCGCCCGCCGCGAGCAGCAGCGTGCGCCCGGGCAGCGCGTCCGCCTCCTCGTCGAACATCGTCGCGAGCTGGCCCGCGCCGCCGACCGGCACGGTGCGGCCGTCGATCGTCGTCGACGCCGGGTCGAGCTGACCGTGGAAGTCGTTCAGCCCGATGATCGGGACCGGCGTCGAGCGGTGCCCGTCCTCGAGCAGGTCGCGCCGCACGACGCCCTGGCTGTGCTGCGGTGCCGGCACGTCGAGCAGGAACGCCGCCGTCGGCGCCAGGTCGATGCTGCGGACGTCCTCGACGACGCCGCGCTCGATCGCCGGCCCGCCGGCGAGGAACGCCGCGCGCATGTTCGTGTTGCTCTTCAGGTCCTGCAGGTCGGGCACGTAGCCGTGCTGCCCGAAGAACGCGGAGCGCGCGATCAGCGTGCCGGGCGTCGCCGCGTCGAACTGGTACGGCGGCGCGGCGAACACGACGAGGTCGCCGGTGCGGGTCGGGTGCGCCATGTCGGCGGTGCTGTCCGCGCCGTTCGGGATGAAGCGCGCCTCGGCCTTCGTGAACGCGCGGTCGATCACGTCCCAGCCCTCCGGGTCGCCGTCGCCCGTCCAGTCGTTCGGGTCCTCGAGCGCGAGGTAGGCCGCCTTGATCCGCGCCACCGTCGCCGCCTCGTCGGCCGCGGCGACCTGCTGGATGCCGGCGGCCTCCGGGTCGCGGTCCTCGAGGTTGAGGTAGACCTGCAGCGCGCCGCCGGCGTAGCACGCCTTCGCCTTGCCGATCGTCTCGCCGGCCGGGAGCCGGCAGTTCGACGTCTGCGGCTGCGAGAGGAGGCCGAGGTCGACGAGCACCGTGCTCGCGTCGATCGCCGCGAACTGCGCGGCGAAGCCGTGGTCGGCGCCCGCGAACGTCGTCAGGTCGCGATCGCGCAGGCGCCGCTGGGCGAGCCGCATCGTCGCGTCCGCGCCCTTGTACGCGCGGCGGATGAACGCCGCGCGCTGCTTCGCGCGCCCGTCGGGCGTGCCGTCGACCTGGACGTCGTCGTAGGCCGGGTTCGGCTCGCCGTTCGGGAGTTTGCGCGTGACGAGCCCGAGGAACTGGTGCTGGAACTCGTCGGTCACGGGGTAGCCGACGAACGCGAGGTCCGGCTGGTAGGTGTCGAGCACGTAGCGGATCAGCGGCCGGTACGCGGTCTCCCAGTACAGGCCCTGCTCGACGTAGGTCTCCTCGCTCACGATGCCTGCCTCGAGCACCGCGAAGTCACCCGCCTGCGAGGACGGGAACCGCTCGGCGACGTAGTCCTCGAACGTGCCGGTGAAGCCGGGCTCGCCGGGCCAGTTCGGCCACGTCGCGATCGCCCGCGTCACGGAGGTGTGGAAGAGCCGGACCTCGGACAGGTCGGCGGCGAGCCGCTCGACCTTGACGAGCATCGCGCCGGTCTTGCCGTCCAGCGTGCCGCCCTGGATCCGGACCTTGACGTCGGCCCACTCGCCCTCGCGCAGGTCGCCGACCGCGTCGTCGCCGTCCTTGGTCGTGGCGAGCAGGACGCGGTCGTAGTCCGTACGGCCGTTGTCGCTGCTGTCGTAGACGTACGCGTTGAGCCCGTACTTGTCGGTGCCCTGGTCGAGCACGCGGAGGCGCAGCTCCTGCGCCGGGCTGTACGTGCGCGGCACGTCGGTCCAGCCCGTCGCCGCGCTCGGCGCGGCCTGCGCGAACGGCGCGTTGCCGGCGAAGCCGTCCGGATGGTCGAACTGCAGCCCGAACGTCCGGGTGAACGCCTCCGAGTCCGTCTCGGCGATGTAGTTCGTGGCCACGCCCCGCCCGGAGAGGAAGGCGCGGAAGTCGAGCGTGGGCCCGTCGATCGCCGCGCTGCGCCCGCCGGCCCATTCGATCTGCGCGACCTTCTTGCCGCCGCGCTCGGCGGACTGGGCGAGCGTCTCGGCCTGGAGCACGTTCGGCGAGCCGAGCGCCGACGTGCTGTTGGCGAACGTGGCGCCGTTGATGTGGAACGTGTTGTTCGTCGAGCCGTGGACGGCCGGCCACGCGCCGGTGGCGAGCGTGTACCAGCCCGCGCCGGTGTTCGGCGGCGCCTGCGTCAGGAGCCCGTGGTCCGAGGCGCGCGCGCCCTTGCGCAGCAGCGCCTTGAAGCCGGGCACGACGCCCTTGTCGGCGTAGCGCTCGATCGTGCTCTGCGTGAGCCCGTCGGCGGCGAAGAAGAGCAGCTTGTCGGGGTCGCCGCCGTGGCCGTGCCCGCCGCGATGCGCCTCGGCACCGACCCACGGGACCAGGCCGAGCGCCACGACGCCCCCGGCCACCAGCCCGACCACGCGCGCCCGCCGCTTCCTGCCCGTCGTCTGCGTTGCCACGATGCTCTTCCCTTCATCGCCGCTGATCGATGTCGACGTACCCTAACCCTCTTCCGGGCCGAGTTGTCAACGACTCGCGCCCGCGAGGAACAGCAGCGCGTCGTTCGAGGGCTAGCGGCTCAGACGGCTGTAGCGGCGCACGGCGAGCGGCAGCAACACGGCGATCATCGCGAGCGGCCAGAGGATCGACATGAGCAGCGCGTGCTGCTCGATCCAGCCGCCGCCGGGCGGCACGCCGGGGTTGCCGAACAGCTCGCGGGTCGCGCCGACGGTCGAGCTGAGCGGGTTCCACGCGGCGATCGTGCCGAGCCAGTCGGGCATCAGCTCGGGCGCCACGAACGCGCTCGACAGCATCGTGACCGGGAACAGCGCGGCCCACAGGCCCTGCACCGCCTCGGGGCTCTTCGCCAGCAGGCCGAGCAGGATGCCGAGCCACAGGAACGCGAAGCGGAGGAGCAGCAGCAGGCCGACCGCGGCGAGCGCCTCGGCCGTCGAGCCGTGCCACGACCAGCCCACGACGAGCCCGAGCCCGAGGAGCAGCGTCAGCCCGAGCACGGCGTTGAACATGTCGGCGAGGCTGCGCCCGACGACGACCGCGGAGCGGGCGATCGGCATCGCGCGGAAGCGGTCGGTCACGCCCTTCGCCGCGTCCGTGGTCACCGCCGTCATCGTCTCCCCGACGCCGAACGCCATCGCCTGGACGAGCAGCCCGGGGATGAGGAACTCCATGTAGTCGCCGCCGCCCGGCACCTGCATGCCGCTGCCGAGCACGTAGCCGAACAGCAGCACGAGCATGACCGACCAGAGCAGCGCGGTGACGATCCGGAACGGCTCGGCGACCCAGTGCAGCAGGTCGCGGCGGGTGATCGACCAGGCGTCGCGGACCGCCCAGCGCGCCTGCTGGAGGCGGGTGCTCGGCATGGCCGGGGCGAGCGGGATCATGCGAGCACCTCCTCGGCCGGCGCGCCGGTGAGCGTGAGGAAGACCTCGTCGAGCGTCGGCTTGCGCACCCCGGAGTCCTCCGCCGCGATGCCCTCGTCCTCCAGCGCGCGCAGCACCGCGCCGAGCACGGTCACGCGGTCGTGCGCCGGGGCGCTGACGCGGCGCAGCTCGGACTCGAGCTCCGGCTCGGCGCCGCACACCCGCTCGAGCACCCCGGCGGCCGCCGGGAGCTGCTCGGCGTGGCGCACGACGACGTCGATCCGCGTGCCGCCGACGCGCCGCTTGAGCTCGTCCGGCGTGCCGTCGGCGATCACGCTGCCGCGGTCGATCACGCAGATCTGGTCGGCGAGCTGGTCGGCCTCGTCGAGGTAGTGGGTGGTGAGCAGCACCGTCGTGCCGTCCGCGACCAGCGTGCGCACCACGTCCCACACCTCGTTGCGGTTGCGCGGGTCCTGCCCCGTCGTCGGCTCGTCGAGGAACAGCACCTGCGGACGCAGGATGAAGCTCGCGGCGAGGTCGAGCCGCCGCCGCATCCCGCCCGAGTACTCCTTGGCGCGGCGATCGCCCGCCTCGGTCAGGCCGAACTGCTCGAGCAGCTCGGTCGCACGGGCGCGGGACGCGCGCGGGGAGAGGTGGAACAGGTTCCCGAACAGCTCGAGGTTCTGGCGGCCGGTGAGGATCTCGTCGACGGCGTCGTGCTGGCTGGTCAGCCCGATCCGGTAGCGCACCTGTGCCGGATTGCGCGCGACGTCGAAGCCGGCGACCTCGGCCCGGCCCGCGTCGGCGCGCAGCAGCGTGCTGAAGATCCGCACGGCGGTCGTCTTGCCGGCGCCGTTCGGGCCGAGCAGCCCGCACACCGAGCCCGCCGCCACCTCGAGGTCGAACCCGTCGAGCGCCCGCGTCGCCCCGTAGGTCTTGACGAGCCCGGCGGCTCGGATCGCCAGCGTTGCCTCTGCCATCCCCTGCTCCCTTCGTGGGCCCCCGGGACCCTTACTCGATACGGTGTACGGAGTCGGTCGAGGACGATATCGTACGGCGTAAGGAGTGACAACCGCGATGCCCGAGTACGCCAGCCGGGGCGATCACCGGCGCACGATGGAGCTGTTGTGGGGCGTCGGCTCGGCGTCGACGCGCGGCCCGAAGCCCGGGCTCGAGGTGTCGACGATCGTCGCCACCGCCGTCGAGCTCGCCGACGCCGAGGG
>Ga0190265_10002738_pt1 | contig 11869 bp, 9 predicted proteins | sample Popmic124T_FD_133135 | JGI IMG/M metagenome (GOLD analysis project Ga0190265, IMG submission 133135) | Populus adjacent soil microbial communities from riparian zone of Indian Creek, Utah, USA - 124 T | ecosystem: Environmental > Terrestrial > Soil > Riparian zone | place: USA: Utah | collected...
CCGACGGCCCGCGCGCGCTACGCGTCCTCACCGCGGCCCAGCGCGATATCGGCTTCGACCGGCTGTTGCACGACGACCGGATCGGCAAGGTCTCGCTGGTCGGAGCCGGGATGCGCAACCACCCCGGGGTGACGGCCACCTTCTGCGAGGCGCTGTCCGCGGCCGGGATCAACATCGAGACCATGAACACGTCGGAGATCCGGATCTCGGTGATCTGCCGGGAGGAGCAGCTCGACCTCGCGGTGGCCGCGCTGCACGGCGCGTTCGAGCTGGGTGGCGACGAGGTCGCCGTGGTGCACGCGGGAACCGGAAGGTGATGGGCATGGGCGGGAACGGGCCGGTCGTCGCGATCGTCGGCGCCACCGGGGCGGTCGGCAGCACGATGATCGAGATCATCGACGCGCGGGAGAGCGTGCCCTGGTCGGAGATCCGGCTGGTGGCCTCGGCCCGCTCGGCCGGGAAGGTGATGCGGGTGCGCGGCCAGGACGTGACCGTGCGGGCGCTGGCTCCCGACGTGTTCGACGGCGTGGACGTCGCGCTGTTCGACGTGCCCGACGAGGTCAGCGCCGAGTGGGCGCCGATCGCGGCGGCGCGCGGCGCGGTGGCGGTGGACAACTCCGGCGCGTTCCGGATGGACCCGGACGTGCCGCTGGTGGTGCCCGAGGTCAACGCGGAGCGGGCGCGGAGCCGGCCCAAGGGCATCATCGCCAACCCCAACTGCACGACGCTGTCGATGATGGCGGTGATGGGCGCGCTGCACCGGGAGTTCGGCCTGGTGGCGCTGGTCGTCGCCTCCTACCAGGCCGCGTCGGGGGCCGGGCAGCCCGGGATCGACCGGCTGGTTGCGGAGATCGCCGCCGTCAGCGGGCAGGACGTGGGCCGCCGCGGCGGCGACGTCGCGCAGGCGCTGGCCGCGGCCGGGCTCGACCAGGCCGACTCCCCGTTCCCGGCGCCACTGGCGCTGAACGTGGTGCCCTGGGCCGGCTCGGTGAAGGACGACGGCTGGAGCTCCGAGGAGCTCAAGGTGCGCAACGAGTCCCGCAAGATCCTCGGCATCCCGGATCTGCGGGTGTCGGCCACCTGCGTGCGGGTACCGGTGATCACCACTCACTCGCTGGCCGTGCACGCCACGTTCGACCGCGAGATCACCGTGGAGGCCGCCCGCAAGGTGCTCGCCGCGCAGCCGTCGGTCGTGCTGAGCGACGACCCGGCCGCCGGCCGGTGGCCCACCCCCGCCGAGACCGTCGGAAGCGACCCGACGTGGGTGGGGCGGCTGCGGCAGGCGCTGGACTTCCCGAACACGCTGGAGCTGTTCGTCTGCGGCGACAACCTGCGCAAGGGGGCGGCGCTGAACACCTACGAGATCGCCGAGACGGTCGCCGCGACGCTCTGATCGGGCCGTTCAGGAGGGGAGGAGGAGCCGGGCCAGCACCGCCCGGTGGTCGCTGCCGGGCACGTCGTGCACGGAGAAGGCCGCGGTGGCGATCCCGCCGCCCCCGAACACGTGGTCGATCTGCGGGCCGACCAGGCGGGCTCGCGGGGACGGTCCCCAGGTCGGCACCAGGCCCTGGCCGCGCTCGGCCGCGGCGTCCTGGCAGCCGGCCGTGCCGGTTCGGAGGGCGGAGTGGTCGAGGGTGGCGTTCATGTCGCCGGCCACCACCGTCGGCCCCGGCCCGGCGCACCAGCGCTGCAGCAGCGCCTGGTCGGCCTGCCAGTTCTCGATCTGACCGGGCACCGGCGCCGCTGCGTGGAACGCGACCACCCGCAGTGCCCCGAGACGCCCGCCGGACAGCTCCAGGTAGGGATAGATCGAGGTCTCGGTGCCCACCCGGACCTGGACGTCGCCCAGCTCCCCGGCCACGGCCACGCTGACGTTCTCCACGTCCGCGCCGGAGTCGGCGGAGGACTGCAGTCGGTAGCGCAGGGGTTCCAGCAGCGGCCGCAGCCTGGACGTGAAGTGGGCCCCGGCTTCGGGCAGCGACACCACGTCCGGCCGTTCGGTGCGGATCAGCTCGGCGAGCACGCCGACGTCGGCCCGGCCTTCGAAGGTGTTGAAGGCGAGCACCGTGAACGGCGTCCCGGCGGTGGGCTGCGAGTCCGGGATCATCCGCGGCAGCAGCTGGCCGGTGGCCAGCACGATCACCGCCAGCAGACCGGCCAGGACCGGCCATCCGGGGCGCCGCCCGCGCACCACCACGGCCGCCAACGCCAACACCAGCATGGCCAGCCCGACCAGCTGCGGCCGGAACGACACCAGCTGGACGAACATCGGGCGGCGGTCCAGGCCGAGCAGATCCGGCAGCAGCCCGATCGCCGCGAGCACGGTGACGGGGACGGCGATCGCCACCCCGATCCAGCGGGTGCTCGAGGCGGTGCGTCCGAATGGAGCCATTACCGGCCAGTCTGCCCGGTGTCGAACCGTGGGCAAGGTCCGCCACCCGTCAGCAGAGTGACCCGCTCCGAAGGGCGTGGGCGCGGTCCGGCTGACCGAACCCGCTGCCGGTCCGGGACAGTGCCGGCACCCGACCCGTTCTGTGATCTCCGCCCGGTGCGGCGCGACTGCTACGGTGCCCTGAAGTGCGCGTACGCACGTCGGTGGCTGCGGTCGTCGCCGACCGGACCGCGGGAGGTGAGGGAAGTGCCGAGCGGCCAGATGTCTTCCGGAGCCCGACGTTCCCGGCACGCCAGCATCGTCGACGTGGCCGCGCTCGCCGGGGTGTCGGCCGCGACGGTGTCGCGGTCGCTGCGTGGCCACAGCAACGTCTCCGCGGCCACCCGCCAGCGTGTCATCGAGGCGGCCCGGGAGCTGTCGTACGTCATCTCGCCGCAGGCCTCGGGGCTGGCCTCGGGCAAGACCGGGACGATCGGGGTGGTGGTCCCGTTCGTGACCCGCTGGTTCTTCGCCAACGCGGTGGCCGGAGCGTCGGACGTGCTCCGGGACGCCGGCTACGACCTGCTGCTGCACCACCTGGGCAGCGCCAGCGCGCGGGACCGGTTCTTCGAGCGGATGCCGCTGGCCCGCCGGGTGGACGCCGTGCTCACGGTGTCGCTGCCGCTCTCGGAGGAACACACGCTGGCGCTGCGGGCCCTGGAGATGCCGCTGGTCACCGTGGGCGCGGCGATGCCCGGGCTGAGCAGCGTGCGGGTGGACGACGTCGCCGCGGCCAGCAGCGCGGTGTACCACCTGCTGCACCAGGGGCACGAGAAGATCGTCATGATCGCCGGGTTCGACGACGACAGCGACTTCGGCTTCGCCTCCTCCCGGGACCGGCAGCGGGGCTTCCAGCAGGCGATGGAGTCGGGCGGGCTCCCGGTGGGCGCGCAGGACATCGTGGTGGCCGGGGCCTACGGCATCGAGGGTGGCGCGCAGGCCATGACCGACTTGCTGGCCGGGCCCCGGCTGCCCACGGCCATCGTCGCGGAGTACGACGAGCTGGCGATCGGTGCGCTCCGGACGCTGCGCCGGGCCGGCATCGGCGTGCCCGAGCGGATCTCGGTGGTCGGTATCGACGATCACGAGATGTCCTCGGTGGTCGAGCTGACGACCGTGGCCCAGCCGGTGCGCGAGGAGGGCGCCACCGCTGCGCAGCTGCTGCTGGACACGGTGCACGGGCGGCTGCCCACCCCGGTGGACGAGGTGCTGCCGACCCGGCTCGTGGTGCGGGGCAGCACCGGGTCGCCGGTGGCCCAACGTCCCGCGGGCTGACCCGACCCCGCGCCGGCCGGATCTGCGCCGGCCCGCCGGCTCGGATCGCGTCAACGCGGCCAGGCGGCCTCGGCACCGGCCAGCGCGTCGGCCGCCGGGGTGCCGCTGACCCAGGCGAGCAGGGCCTGCGGCAGCGCACCCGAGCCGACCGCGGCCGGCATCCGGTCGGACCCGTCGTAGCGCAGCGCGGTCCGCGGGTCCTGCAGCACTCCGAGCGCCAGCCGCTCGATCGGGCCGCGCGCCGCGGACGGGTCGAGCCCGGTGTTCGCGCTGGTCCAGCCCCGCCCGGGCTGCTGGGCCACCGCCGCAGCCCAGTCCGGAGTGGACAGATAGGCCTGCACCGCGACCACCTCGCGCCGGTCCGAGAAGGCGACCACGAACCCGCCGCCGACCAGCGCCGTCGGTGGCGTGTCCGGGCCGGCCGGTGGCAGCCGGAAGGCGAACACGTCGCCGTCCTCGGCGATCACGGTGCCGGTCGGCCAGGCCGCCGCGTAGCGGTCGGACTGGCGGTGCAGGAAACAGCCGCCGGTGCGGATCGGCAGCCCGCCCGCACGTCCCGGGGTGCCGGCGACGCCGGTCGGGTCGCCCGTCCCGCCGTCGGCCGGCACGCGGAGGCGCACGATGCCCGCCAGGTCGTCCAGCGCGGCCACGATCTGCGGTGCGTCGACCGGGATCTCGTGGCGGACCCAGGCGTCGAAGACCTCGGGCCCGGCGGTCCGCAGCACGGTGTCCTCCACGGTGTCCACCAGCGTCGCACCGTCCGCGGCGGCGGCGCACCACGGGGTGCCACCATCGGCCGCGATCCGCTCCGACAGTGCCACCAGCTCGTCCGAAGTGGACGGAATCCGGTAGCCCCTGGCCGCGAACTCCCGCGGTGAGTACCAGACCAGCGATTTCACCTGCGCGTCGAGCGGTGCGGCGTACAGCGTGCCGTCGACGCTGCCGGCGACCCGGTAGGTCTCGGCGTAGAACTCGGCGGTGTTCGCCGCGACCTGTGGCGGCGCCGGCTTGACCGCGGTCGTGCTGCGGACCAGCTCTTCCAGCTCCGCGGCGCCGGGCACGTAGCCCAGGTCCGGTGGCTGCCCGGCGGCGACCAGCCGGCCGACCGAGTCGACGCGGCGCACCTCGATCCGGGCGCCGGTGCAGGCGGCGAACCTGGGATCGGCGCCGATCGGCGCGCCGATGTCGGTCCCGGAGTCAGCTCCGGCGTCGGTGCCGCTTGTCGGCGGGAGCACGGTGGCGATCGTGACCGTGGTTCCGGCCAGATCTCCGTAACGCTGGAAGGCCGCGCAGGCCGGGTCCGGCTCCGGGGTGGAGGTCGGGGCCGGTACCGGGGTCGCGGCGCAACCCCCGACGGCGATCGCGAGCGCCGTCGCGACGCCCAGCACCGGGCGGGTCCGGGACCGTCGGCGGGGCAGGCCCATCACATCCCTGCTTCCCGGTCGTGTCGGCGTCGTTTCCGTGCGTCGGATTGTGTCTGTTGGCACCGCGCTCGGCATGACAGGCTGTGCCCGCCCCTACTACTCGGATCGTCCGGCACGTTCCTGCCGGTGGGAAGGAGCACAGCATGGCCGCTGTGACCTATGACAACGCCAGTCGCATCTATCCCGGCTCGACGAAGCCCGCGGTCGACGCCCTCAATCTCGAGATCAAGGACGGGGAGTTCCTCGTCCTGGTCGGTCCGTCGGGTTGCGGGAAGTCCACCTCGCTGCGCATGCTGGCCGGCCTGGAGGAGATCAACAAGGGCGCGATCCTGATCGGCGGGCGCGACGTCACGAACGTGTCGCCCAAGGACCGCGACATCGCGATGGTGTTCCAGAACTACGCGCTGTACCCGCACATGAGCGTCGGGGACAACATGGGCTTCGCGCTCAAGATCGCCGGCCAGCCCAAGGAGAAGATCGCGGAGCGGGTGCGCGAGGCGGCCAAGATTCTCGACCTGGAGGAGTTCCTGGACCGCAAGCCGAAGGCCCTCTCCGGTGGCCAGCGTCAGCGGGTGGCGATGGGTCGGGCCATCGTGCGCCAGCCCCAGGTGTTCTGCATGGACGAGCCACTATCCAACCTGGACGCGAAGCTGCGGGTGCAGACGCGCACGCAGATCGCCTCGCTGCAGCGCCGGCTGGGCACCACCACCGTCTACGTCACGCACGACCAGGTCGAGGCCATGACCATGGGCGACCGGGTGGCGGTGCTGAAGGACGGGATCCTGCAGCAGGTCGACTCGCCGCGGCAGATGTACGACAAGCCGAACAACGTGTTCGTGGCCGGCTTCATCGGCTCCCCGGCGATGAACCTGCTGCAGACCACAGTGGACGGTGACACCCTGCACTTCGGTGGCTCCGACCTGCGGGTGCCGCGGTCGGCGGCGGACGCCGTCGGCGCCAGCCGGGGCGTGACGGTCGGGGTCCGGCCGGAGGACGTCGACGTGGTCGGCGAGGGCGCCGGGATGCCCACCGAGGTCGAGGTGGTCGAGGAGCTGGGTGCCGACGCCTACGTCTACGGCAGCACCGAGTTCGGCGGCGAGCGCAAGTCGATCATCCTGCGGGTCGACGGGCGGCGGCCGCCGCAGAAGGGCGACTTGCTGCACATCGCGCCGCGCGCCGGGCACGTGCACCTGTTCAGCGATGAGACCGGCGAGCGCATCGACGAGATCTGACGGGCGGCCCGCACGAAACGGCACCCTCCCCCTGGCGGGGGAGGGTGCCGTTCGTCGGTGTGCCCGAGCCGGGTCAGCCGACCGGGGTGGGCAGGGGCGCCGACAGCCGGACCTCGCCGCGCACCAGCTCGGCCGACGGCTGCAACCCGGCTCGGCGCAGCAGCCGCGCGAGGCCGTGATCACCGGAGCGCGCGGTGCCGACGAGCTGCAGCGCACCCTGTCCGGTTGCCGTGTCGGCGATTCGCCGCAGCAGCGCCGTGCCCAGGCCGCGCCCCTGCCACGCGTCGTCGACCAGCACCGCGAACCGGGCCGCGTCCGCCCGCTCCGGGTGCAGGTTGGCGATGCCGACCGCGCTGCCCCCGTCGACGGTGACCGCCAGCTCGGCCACGCCGAGTCGTAACTCGCCGCCGAGCAGCTCCCGCAGCTCGACCGGGGACAGCCGCGGGGTCGGGCTGAGGAACCGGCTCCGGCGCGACTCCGGCGAGCAGCGCGCGTGCAGCGCGGCCACCAGCGGCGCGTCCGAGGGCTCCGCCCGGCGGATCTGCACCTCGGAGCCGTCGCGCAGCAGCACGATCCGCTCGGCGCCGACGGGCCGCGACGGGTTGCGCATCTCCAGCTGGGCGGCCAGCTCCAGCAGCGCGGCCGCCCGCGAGATCTCGGTGGCGGTGAACGGCCAGGCCCGGACCAGCCGCAGCAGCTGGGCGCCGATGCGCAACGTGCAGGTGTCCTCGGCGGGAGTGGCCTGGCCACTCGGGTCGGCGAGGCGGGCGCGCAGCAGGGTGGCCACGGCGCGGGGCGCGCTGCCCGGGTCGGCGGCCACCAGCCTGGCCAGCGCGAGCGCGGTGGTGGCGGTGTCGGCGAGCTCGGTGGCATCGGCCGGCACCATCAGCGTGCACGAGACGCCGGCGCCCCGCACCGCGTCCAGCAGGGCCGCCGGGTCGGCCGACTCCGGCATCCTGACCAGCAGTTCGTCGGTGACCGAGCCGTCGTCGGTCGGTTCCCCGACGACATGCAGCGAGAGGATGTTGCACCCGACCGCGCCGACCGCTGTCGCCAGCTCGCCGAGTCGCCCGGGCCGATCCTCCAGCTCGACGTGAACGCGCCAGAGCGCCACAGTGCCACCTCCTCGAGGCCACTTCGTCGTGACCACGTCCAGGCTGGCGCGGTCATGTTTCGAGGGTGCTAACGAGGCGTGACAGCGGCGGGTTACGACAGATACGTTGGCAGAGCAATTTTCCACAGGGAAGGGATCACGATGGCGGGTGCGGTCTACACGGCAGAGGCGAGCTCGTCCGGTGGCGGCCGGAACGGTCGGGTGCGCAGCTCTGACGGGATCATCGACCAGGACCTGAAGCAGCCGCAGGCGATGGGTGGCCCGGGTGGCGCCACGAACCCCGAGCAGCTGTTCGCTGCGGCCTACGCCGCGTGCTTCCACGGCGCGCTGCGGATGACGGCCAAGAAGCGCGGAGTGTCCATCCCGGACGACGCCACTGTGGACGCTGCTGTCGGCATCGGACCGGACGACACCAGCTTCGGGATCAACGCGGTGATCACCGCGCGGCTGCCGGGGCTGGAGCAGGCCCAGGCCGAGGAGCTGGTCGAGGCCGCGCACCAGGTGTGCCCGTACTCGAAGGCCACCCGCGGCAACATCGACGTCGAGCTGAAGGCGCTCACCTCCTAGGACTCCCAGCCGAGGGTGCGGCGGGCGAAGTCGATCTCGGTGGCCACCTGGTCGAGCGTCTCGGAGACGACCAGCGAGCCGTGGCCGGCGTCGAAGCGGGTCACCTCGTAGCGGGCGTCCGGGCGGGCGGCCAGCGCCTCCAGGTAGTTGTCGACCTGGCGGATCGGGCAGCGCGGGTCGTTCTCGCCCGCCAGCACCAGCACCGGTGCCCGGACCCGATCCACGTAGGTCAGCGGTGAGGCGTCCCGGTAGACGTCCGGGCGCTCGCTGGGCGAGCCGCCGAACAGCGCCCGGTCGAACGCGCGCAGCTGCTCCATCTCGTCGGCATAGGCCGTGGCGTAGTCGGCCACCGGCACCCCGGCCACCGCGGCGGCCCAGCGCTGCGGCTGCGTCCCGACGGCCAGCAGGGCCAGGTAGCCGCCCCACGACCAGCCCTCCACCACGCACCGGTCCGGGTCGATGAGCCCGACCGCCGCGCAGTGGTCGAACACCGCGGCCACGTCGTCCAGCTCGGTCAGCCCGGGCCGGCCCTCGATGGCGTCCCGCCACCCCGAGCCGTATCCGGTCGAGCCGCGGTAGTTGACCTCGACCACCACGAAACCGGCCTCGACCCACGCCGCGCGCATCGCGCTGAACCGGTCCTCGTCGGCGGCGTGCGGGCCGCCGTGCAGGCTGAACACGGTCGGCGCCGGCCCGGCCTGCGGGCTCGGGCGGGAGAGGAGCGCGTGCACGCGCCCGCCGGGGCCCTGCACCCACAGGTCCTCGACCGGCACCGAGCCCGGGGCCCGCTCGCCGGCCGGGCTGACCAGCACCCGGTCGGTGCCGTCCGGGTGCAGGGCCCGCACAGTCGACGGCTCGGCCGCCGACGAGCAGGTGTACTCCACGGTGCCGTCCGGGCGGACCTCGGCCGAACCGACACAGCCGGCGCTCGCCGGCAGCTCGGCGAGGTCGCCGGTCTCCAGGTCGTAGCGCAGCAGCCGGGTGCGGGCCGCGTGCGTGTGCCAGACCAGCAGAGCCCGGCCGTCGGGGTAGAAGTCGGCGACCACCTCGCCGGGCAGTGGCAGGTGCAGCTCCCGCTCGGTGCCGGCGGCCACGTCCCACAGCAGCAGCTCCTCGCGGCCGTGCCGCTCGTGCGACACCAGCAGCCGCTGGTCCCCGGTGATCGGGGCGAACGCCAGCGCGGCCAGTCCCTTCCCCGGGCCGTCGGACTTCTCCGCCACCGTCTCGCCACCCGGCATCCGCAGCACCCGCAACGCCGGGTGCCGGGAGTCGCCGTGCTCGGAATGGCTGATCGCCAGCAGCGACTCGTCCTCGGACAGCGCCCCGACGCCCGCGTCCTCGGGGTGGGTGTAGACGTTGCGGGCCGGCTCCTCGCCGCGGGCGACCCAGATGCCGGTGCCGTCGTCGGTCGAGGTCCCGACGGCCAGCGTCGTGCGCCCGATCTCCAGCCCGGCCGGGTAGCCGTCCGGGACCCCGACCGGCAGCGGCCGCGGCGGGTCCGCGGCCGGGCGACCCGCGAACGGCTCGGCGACCCAGTGCCCGAGCTCGTCACCGTCGGTGTCGGCGAACCAGAAGATCGTCTCGCCGTCCGGGTGCAGGGTCGCGGAGTGGGTGCCGGCGCGCCGCTCGGTGACCTTCCGGTGCTGGTCGGTCGACCGGTCCCAGGCGTACACCTCGGTGGTGCCGCTGGCGTTGGACGTGTAGACGCAGCGGTCCGGAGCGTCGCGGGCCCAGTGCGGGCGCGACATCCAGTGGGCGGTGAACCGGGCCCGCCAGCGCGCCTCGCGCTCGTCGTCGAAGAGGCGTTCGGGGACGGGGGCCACGGGATGCTCGGTCACACCGGTGATCCTGCCGCAGCCGGTCCTAGTGCCCCGTCAAGCAAGGTTCGCCACGCTTCTCGGCGGCCCAGCCGACCGCTGGCGGCGCCTTGCCAGCCGCCGGCTGGATCCACCGATAAGCGCGCCGACCTTGCTTGACGGGGCATTAGTGTCCGGTCGGCTGCCAGGCGCCGCCGGCCGCGGTCCGCCGGGCGTAGTCGGCGAAGTCCCGCGCCGGGCGGCCGAGCACCTTCTGCACGTCGGAGGTGAGGTAGGCGTTGTGCCCGTCCAGCACCCGCGTGAACAGCTCGGTGAGCGGCTCGATCTCCTCCGCCGGGACGCCCGCGGCGGCCGCGGCCGCCGCGTACTGCTCCGGGGTCACCGAGACGTAGTCGATCCGCCGTCCGGTGGCGCGGCTCAGTTCGGCGGCGATGTCCGCGAAGCCGAGCAGCCGCGGACCGGTCAGCTCGTAGACCTGGCCGTGGTGGCCGCCCTCGGTCAATGCGGCCACCGCCACGTCCGCGACGTCATCCACGTCCAGGAACGGCTCGGTGATGTCGCCCGCGGGCAGCGCGATGACACCGTCGAGCACCGGCTGCAGCAGGAAGTGCTCGCTGAAGTTCTGGGCGAACCACGCGCAGCGCAGCACGGTCCACTCGACGCCGGCCTCCTGCACGCTGCGCTCCGCCGGCTCGGCCTCGGGCTCACCCCGGCCGGACAGCAGCACCAGCCGGCGCACCCCGGCCGCGGCCGCCTGCCGGGCGAACGCACCGACCGCCGCGGCGGCGTCGGGGAAGGAGACGTCCGGGTAGTAGGACAGGTACGCGGCATCGATCCCGTCGACGGCGGCGGCCCAGGTGCTGGGGTCGTTCCAGCCGAAGGACGGCCGCGCCGAGCGGGAGCCGATGCGCACGTCGATGCCGAGGCGCTCGAGCCGCTCGGCGACCCGGCGGCCGGTCTTGCCGGTGCCGCCGACGACGAGAACGTGCTGGGGGTGGGTGTTCGGTGTCGAGGTCATGGACGTAGTCAAGTCCAGCCGATCGAGACGTTCCATAATCTATCCGCTCGTAAGCATGCGTCATCGTCTATTCTCGCGGCATGGATGCGATGGGTGGACTGCTCGACGGTCCGCGCGCCCGAGGTGCCTTCGCGCTGCGGGCCCGGATGGCTGCGCCGTGGTCGATCGACGTCCGCGACGAGGCGGCGTTGTCGGTGGTCGCGGTCGTCGAGGGCACGGCCTGGATCCGGGTGGCCGGCGGGCCGCCGGTGTCGGCCGGTCCCGGAGATGTCGCGCTGCTGCGCGGACCGGAGCCCTACACGTTCGCCGACACGCCGGACCGCCCGCCGACCGTGATCATCCTGCCCGGCCAGCACTGCGCCTCGCCGACCGGCGAGAGCCTGTCCGCCGCGATGGACCTCGGCGTGCGCACCTGGGGCAACAGCAGGCGCGGCGAGACCGTGATGCTGATCGGCAGCTACCAGGGCGACGGCGAGATCAGCAGGCGGCTGACCGACGCGCTGCCCCCGCTGGCGCTGCTGCGGGACGGCGAGTGGGACACGCCGGTGGTGCCGATCCTGGTCGCCGAGATCGGGCGCGAGCTGCCCGGGCAGGCCGTGGTGCTCGACCGCCTGCTCGACCTGCTGGTGATCTCCGGGCTGCGGGCCTGGTTCAGCCGTCCGGCCGCCGAGCCGCCGGCCTGGTTCGCCGCGCATGCCGACCCGGTGGTCGGGCGGGCCATCGCGCTGCTGCACGACGCCCCGGAGCGGCCGTGGACGGTGGGTGGCCTGGCCGCGGAGGTGGGGCTGTCGCGGGCGGCGTTGGCCCGGCGCTTCCACGACGTGGTGGGCGAGCCGCCGATGGGTTACCTCACCGGGTGGCGGCTGGCGCTGGCCGCCGACCTGCTGCTGGAGTCGGACACGACGGTGAGTGCGGTGTCCCGCCGGGTCGGCTACTCCAGCCCGTTCACCTTCAGCACCGCGTTCAAGCGCGCCTACGGCCGCAGCCCGTC
>Ga0190265_10002739_pt1 | contig 11867 bp, 11 predicted proteins | sample Popmic124T_FD_133135 | JGI IMG/M metagenome (GOLD analysis project Ga0190265, IMG submission 133135) | Populus adjacent soil microbial communities from riparian zone of Indian Creek, Utah, USA - 124 T | ecosystem: Environmental > Terrestrial > Soil > Riparian zone | place: USA: Utah | collected...
ACCCGTACCCATGGGCTGCCGGTGGTGGATGGCGCCCGTCTGGTCGGAGTGGTCACAATGTCCGACGTGGCCCGAGCCGGGCCCGGTCAGGTGACGGTTTCCGATGTCATGACCCCGCGGCCCTCGACAGTCGTCCCGAGCACACCGGTGTCGACCGCCTTGGAGCGGATGGCGGTGCTCGGTGTCGGCCGTCTCCCCGTCGTCTCCGAGGGCGAGCCGGACAAATTGGTCGGGATGTTCCGCCGGGAAGAGGCGGTGCGGGCCTATCACGAGGCGCTCACCGCCAGCACCGACGCGGAGATGCACCGCGCCCGACTCGCCCAGCGAACCGACCCGGGGGCGGGCTACTACGAGTTCCGGGTTCCTCCCGGCTCCATGGCCGATGGCCGCGCTATCCGTGAGGTGGGGTGGCCGGAAGGTTCGACCCTGGTCTCGATCAGACGGGAGAGAGATGTCGAGGTTCCCAGTGGCGACACGGTTCTCCGCAATGGAGACGTGGTCACCGCCTTCGGCACCTCGGCATCGAAGGACCGGATGATCGAGCGACTCAACGCCGGAGCCGATGAGCCGACCGCCGAAATCTCGTTGGAGGAGATCGAAAACGCCGCCCTCCCCGAATCGCCCGACTCACCCCTGCGCGGGGAGGCGCACCAACCTCCCACTTCCGAGCCAGATCCGAGCCCGTAGAATCAGACAGCCGACAAGAGAGAGGGAACACCGATGGAGGGCGTAGTTCTTGCGATCGTTGCGCTGATCGTGCTGGCAGTCCTAGCCATCAGTCTGCGCCGGCAGAGACAGCGGGCGGCCAGCCTCGATCTCGAGGACAAGTCATGGCTGCGCGCGTCGACACCCGAGATGGAGACTGCGGTCCGCACCGCGCCTGTGCGCGATTTCCACGTTCACGGCAACGAAGCCCGGGTTTCATTCGACGTCCCGTTGCCCGACGTCGACGACCCAGTGCTCAACGACCTGCTGGTTGACGAGGCAGTGGAAGTGGTCCGTGAGAAGCGCCACACCCTGCCCATCACCGACGTGACCGAGATCGTCGTGTTCGCGGGACGGGAGGAAGTCCGTGAGGTCGGCCGGTCCAAGCTCCCCTCACCCGGCGAGCTCCCACCACCGATGGAGAGTGATGTCTTCAATCTGACCCACGTTGCCCGGGATCCCTTCGCCTCCCAGTTCGACGTGGATCACACCGTCAGCTACGACACCGCCATTCAGGTCCCGGCCGACGAGCTGGGACCGCTTCGCGATGAGCTCAGGGTGCCGCTGGGGCTCGACCGGGGGCTGCGGGCACGCGGGCTCGACCCCGACACCTTGAGCGGGCCCGAGTTCATACTGGCTCTCCTCGAGCTATTCGGTTACAAGGTCGCAGGTCAAGGTGAGCCAGGTCTGTTCATGGCTACCAAGGGAAATCTGGGGACCTTCATCCGAACCGAGATCCACGGAGCCGGCGAGCACCCCGAGCTCAGTGAGGCGGTCATTCGCAAGTTCGTCGCCGAGTTCTCCACCTCGGGTGCGGAACGGGGGATGTTGATCAGCGACAAGTACGGCCCGTTCATGACCCACGATCTCGAGGCCAAGGATCGACGGATCCGGTTCGTCACCCGGGAGCGCACCCAGGCTTTCATCGACTCGATGGCACTCGGCTAGCCGTCACCCCTGCTCAGAATGGGGGGCGGGTTATGATGCAACGAGAAGGAGGGCATATTTGTTCGGTGGATTGAGAGCTCAAGAACTACTGATCGTCCTACTCATCGTTCTCCTCATCTTTGGAGCGAGGAAGCTGCCCGACCTCGCCCGTTCCCTCGGCGCCTCCGCCAAGGAGTTCCGCAAGGGTGTTTCGGACGGCTCCGACGAGGAAGCCGAGGCCCAGGCGTCGGAGACCCAGGCTGTGGAGTCCCCGGCCCCGGACACACCGGCCCAGGACCCGAAACAACCGGGCTGAGTGGCCCGACCACTGGCACTGGAACCGAACACGCCATCGTGGCGTTGTTGAAGTAGGCCTCCGTTGACGGAGTCCGTCCCACTCACCTGGGAAGAGGTTGCACGTGTCTATGGACGGAAGATCTATAACTTCGCCTACCGGCTCACCGGTAACAGGGACGACGCGGCCGATCTCGTCCAGGAAGTCCTCCTCCGGGTCCGCAAGGGTCTCGACTCCTACCAGCCGGGCAGTTTCGAGGGCTGGCTGTGGCGAATCACGAGAAACGCCTTCCTCGACGATGTACGACGTCGCAACCGCCGCCCGACTGCCCCCCTACCCGAGGAGGTCGACCGCTGGGATCTGGCCAGCAGCCCGGCCGCCGACATCGAATACTCCCGGATCTCGATCGGGGACGATGTGCAGAAGGCTCTGCTCGAGCTTCCCTTCGAATTCCGCGAGGCGGTCGTCCTCTGCGACATCGTCGGTCTTTCCTATGAGGAGATCGCTCGAGCCGTGGCGGTCCCGGTCGGCACGGTGCGGAGCCGGATCCATCGTGGCCGCAAGCTATTGCGGGAGTCGCTGATATGACCCACGCCGGAGAGCTGATCAGCGCATATCTCGACGGCGAGCTCGGCCGGGCCGAGATCGACCAGCTCCTGGACCATCTCGATGGCTGTGGCCGATGTGCCGCCGAGATGCAGGACGTGCAACGGGTGCGGTCGGCGGTTCGGTCACTGCCGTTGCTCGAGCTACCACCTGGTTTGATCCCAGAAGCAGACGCCGAGGTGATACCACTCCACCGCAACAAGGGGTTCCTGGTCGGAGCGGCCGCGGCTGTCGTAGCACTCGTCATCGCGGTTGCGGCCATCGTCACCCCGTCGGCGACGCCAGTGTCGCTCGAAGAGCTGAACAGCCGTTACGCGGCGCGCGCTTCGCTCGATCCGGCATTCGGGCCGGCCAAGGTGGTTGTCCCCTATCTGTCGGACTTCCTGGAATGAGACGGGTCCTCGCCATAGTCGCCACCCTGGTGCTGCTCCCCGCCTCGGCCGCGGTCGGCGCCGAGCTCGACGAGCTGCTCGAAGAGAGCAGAGAGGCCTCGTATTCGGCCGAGCAGGTGATCACGTGCTCGACACCGGACGGAGTCCGCGACGCGGTGATCGAGTTGAGCCAGACCAGCGGCGAGCTCCACCTCGGGGCCGCAGTGCACCCCGACGTCGAAGTCGCCTCGGGCTCTGGTGGCTGGACCCTGGTACGTGAGGGTTCGGTGATCAGCAGCGCCAATGTGCAGGGTGCCGTCGACGAGGCCGAAGCTCGGTACGCGGTCGACGAGGGCGCCGACATCGACTACCTGGGGCGTGAGGCGACCATCTACCGGATGACCGGGGATGGGGTGGTCCGGGCCGAGCTGGTCTTCGACATGGAGATCGGGGCCTTGCTCCGGGTGGTCACCTTCAATGCCAATGGGAGTGTCTACTGCGAACGGCGCTTCGTCACTTTCGACCCGAACGCCCCCGAGCCGGAGGAATCGGAATCCGCTGCGGGTGAGCCGGCCGAGGCCGACGTCGAGTCGGATCTGCCGGTGACCTTGGGCGAGTTCGAGCGTCTTGACGTCTACCGGGACGAGGAAGGCTTCCTCTTCGCCTATTACTCGGACGGTTTCTTCTCGTTCGCCGTATTCCAGATCCCGGCGGTGCTGACCCTCGACGACGCCTCCATAGTGACCCTGGCCGAACGGGTGTACCGACGTTCCTTCGGCCCGGGCCAGGTCACTTACGCGTGGGAGTCCCGGAGCGGGGGGATGGCCCTGGTGGGAGACCTCCCTCCGGATATGCACGAAGAGGTCCTGGCCGGTCTTCCCGCACCGCAAGACCCCGGTCTCCTTCGCCGGCTATGGCGGAGCCTCTTCGGCTGATGCCTCAGTCGATGCCGGTCAAGTCCAGCCGTCGAGCAGGACCCGGGCCGCCCAGGCGGTGGGATCGCGCAACTCGGCGGCGGTCGGGATCCGGGTAGGGTCGGCCCAGAGAGTCTCCAGGGCGTCCTCCCCATAACGACGCTCGACCTCCTGGTTGAAGACATCGCCGAGCTGAGTGGCCTCGACCGGCACCGGGCCCACCCCGATGGCCGGGGCGTCCTCGGCCTCCTCCCTCGCCTCATCCCGCCGCTCCGAGACGGCGTCGAAGTTGGGTGAGAGCTCCCCGATCGCGCGACGGGCCAGGAGCCGGGCGCACCCGGTGATCGTTCCCAGAAAGGCCTCCAGTTCGAGTCGGGGCGCATCGGCTTCCTCCCCACCGATGAGGCTTTCGATGCCACCCGCCTCCTGGATTGCCTGCTCGATCGCAGCAGGGTCGGATCCCCCCGCCATGAGCCCGCTGAGCATGGTCGGGTCGATCCTGACGGCGTCGGCGTAGGCGGTGGCCAACTGGTGGAGGTGATCGTGGATCCAGGGGAGTTGGGACACCGCCCGGAACGCCACCTCGTTGGCCACGATCCAGAGCCTGATCTCGCGCTCGTCCAGACTGCTCGAGCCGGTCAGGGCCGGGATGTTGGGGACGATGATGCTGAGCGGGCCGGGGTGCTCCTGGGGGAGGCCCGCGTCGAAAGAGGCCACCACCCAGGTCGAGAGCGAGCCGACCAGAGAGCCCACCTGAAGCCCGATGATGGCCGGTGACAGCTGGGCCATGAGCGGGGCCGCCGGACCATCGGCCGCCACCGACGAGGCGAACGGCTCGACGAGTGTCCCAAAGGTCTCCAGGTTGCGCTCGGCCCAGGCTCGGGCATCGAGCGGCAGCACGTCGGGTGCCGGAACCACCCGAAACGGCGCGATCTGCTCGATGCGGTACTCGGCGAGCCGGGCGAGCTCACGGAACTCTTCGGCAGCAAGAGGCTCGACAGGCTCGCTCTCACCGGAGAGATGTCGGGCTACCTCGGCGGCGAGCTTCCAGTTGATCGGGCCCGGTTGATCGAACAGCTCGAACAGCTTGGAGAACAGGTCATCGCTCATTGGCGGCCGGTCTCGTAGCGTGTGCAACGGGCCACCCTGTCGGTGGTTGCCTGCACACGGGATGTGTTTCGTCGCTCATTGCTCGCCCAGCGTTATCTCGAGATCCACGCTCGAATCGGCCCTGGTGACGGCCACGGTGACCACGTCACCGGCGCGCTTGGTGCGCATCAACGTGAGCAGCGTGTCCATCGTCGTGACCGGGACCGCGTCGAGCGCCGTGATGACGTCGTTGACCTGGCCCCCACCATCCCCGTATGCCGATGGGGACTGCACGCTGCTGACCTGCACTCCAACCGGGTACGAAGCCCCGTCCTGTTCGGCGAAGGCTGTCCCGCCCTGGATGCCGAGCAGGGCGTGACTGACCACCCCCGTCTCGATCAAATCGTTGGCCACGCCGATTGCCATGTCGATGGGGATGGCGAACCCAAGCCCCTCGGCTCCCACGTCGGATACGGCGATGGCGGTGGTGATCCCCACCAAGCGGGCGTCGTTGTCGAGCAGGGCGCCTCCCGACGACCCCCGGGTGATGGGCGCATCGGTCTGGATCAGCCCGTAGAGGACTTCCCCGGACTCGACGACCAGCGAACGGTTCAAGGCGGAGACGATGCCGTACGTCACCGACGGCCCTCCCTCCAATGCCAGGGGATTGCCCACTGCCACGGCCCGCTCGCCGATGGTTAACTCGCCCGACGAGCCGATGTCGATCGGGGTCAGGTCCTGGCGGGCGACCCGGAGGACGGCGATGTCGGTGAGCTCGTCAGACCCGATGAGCTCGGCCACCCACCTGCCGCCATCGGAGAAGACAACCAACGTCTCGGATGCATCGCTCACCACGTGGTGATTGGTGATGATGTACCCGTCCGGGCTGTAGACCACCCCGCTGCCGCCGCCTTCACCGAAGGCACCCAACACCTCGACGGCGACGATCGAGGGGATGGCCCGCATCGCCACGTCTGCCGCGTTGCCACTCTCGACGACACTCGGTGGGGTGCTGGTCGGCGGGGGGAGGGTGAGGGTGGGCGCGGGTGGAAGGGGGGGTGAGGTCGGCAGTGGCGGCTCCTCGAATACCCCGGTGAAGCCGAGGACGGCGAGGGTCACGCCGGTTCCGAGGAGCACCCCGCCGAGCACCCCCATGACGATGGTCCAGGCGTCCACTCTGGCCTTGGCCGGCGGCTGACCCGGATCGGGGATGTCGTCGTATCCGACGGGTGCCTGCTCGGGCTCGTCCCTGATCTGCGGCCCGAACGGGCCGGTGTCTGTCATAGGCTTGGGATTCTATGGACGGTTCTCCCCAAGTCATCCGGGTCTCGGTGGGGGAGGCTCCGATCGACCCGGCCGCGCTCATCGCCGAGGTGGGCCGCCCCGACTCGGGTGCCACTGTTCTGTTCCTTGGCACCGTGCGCGATCACTCGGAGTCGGTTACGGGCGTGACCCACCTCGACTACGAGGTGTATGTCGAGCAGGTCGCGCCAAAGATCCGGGAGATCCTGGACGAGGCAGGGGAGCGCTGGCCGGTCCTGGGTGCCATCGTCGAGCATCGATCGGGCACCGTGGATCTGGGGGAAGCCTCGGTTGCGGTCGTCGTCTCCACGGCTCATCGTGCCGACGCATTTGCCGCCGCCGAGTACGTGATCGATCAGCTCAAGACCCGGGCGCCGATCTGGAAGAAGGAGCACTGGCCCGGTGGCGCCGAGTGGAGCCAGGGCTCTTAGCTCGATCTGAGTTCCACGAATCAGAATTTGATCGAACCAGCAAAGTCTGTCACCAGTCGATATTGTCCCCCCGTCTGTGAGGAGGACAACTGAATGACGACAGTCCTGGAGCGAGCCGGGGCCCCTTCGTCTCAAGTCGGGTTCAAGACACCGCCCGCCTATGTCCGGGAGTGGGCCGCGCGGGACCCGAACCGGGTGGCGATGCGGGAGAAGGACTTCGGGATCTGGCAAGAGATCACCTGGGTGGAGTACTGGGAGACGGTGCTCGAGGCCGCACACGGCCTCCTCGCCTTGGGGGTCTACGAGGGTGATCGGGTCTCCATCCACTCCGAGGATCGGCCCGAATGGGTGATCCTGGACATGGCGACGGTTGCAATCCGGGCGATGACTGTCGGTCTCTATCCGACGAACCCCGCGACCGAGGTGAAATACCTCCTCTCCGACTCTGGCTCGGTGGTTCATCTCGCCGAGGATCAGGAGCAGGCCGACAAGGTGATGGAGGTGATCGACTCCCTCCCCGACCTGCGCAAGATCATCCACATCGAGCCGCGCGGCTTCCGAAAGTGGCGTGACGACGATCGGTTCATCTCGTGGGATGACTTCCTCGAGCTGGGTCGGCGACACCGCGACGCCAACCCGGACATGGTCTCTCAGATCATGGCTCAGGCCACCGGTGACGACGTGATCACACTGGTCTACACCTCCGGCACCACGGGCCCCCCGAAGGGGGCGATGCTCACCAATGACAACTTCGCTTTCAACGCCGAGGTGCTGATCGGGACCGCGGGCCGGACCCCGGACAACCAGGCGATCGGGCCCGACGACCTCATTCTCACCTATCTCCCCTTGTGCCACGTGGCCGAGCGCATCTTCTCCACTTGGTCGTCGGTCGCCCGTGGGCCCTCGCTCAACTTCGCCGAGTCGATCGAAACCGTGCAGCAGAATCTCAGGGAGATCCAACCCACGATCTTTTTCGCCGTCCCACGGATCTGGGAGCGGATCCACGCTTCCATCGCAATCAAGGGCCGAGACGGCACCTGGTTCAAGCGGGTCTGGTTCGGATTCGGGATGAAGCTGGCGAGACGGATCGGCCAGGACCGCGTGGACAACGACGGAGAGCACACGGCAAAGAGCCGATTCCTCTACGCGGTGGGATACCCGATCGTCTTCCGGGCGCTCAAGGAACGGATCGGGTTGCGCAGGGTCCGTTATGCGGCCAGCGGCGCCGCTCCGATCGCCCCCGAGGTCATTCGTGACTTCCTCGGTCTTGGTGTCCCGCTCTTCGAACTGTATGGCATGACCGAGAACTCTGCCGTGGCCACCTGCAACTTCCCCGGCGATAACAAGGTGGGGACGGTCGGCGTCCCCTATCCGGGGACCGAGTTGCGCATCGACGAGGACACCGGGGAGATCCAGACCCGTAACCCCGGCGTCTTCAAGGGGTACTGGAACAAACCGGAGAAGACGGCCGAGGCGTTCACGGAGGACGGCTGGCTGAAGACAGGCGACGTCGGGGAATGGGTCGACGGGACCCACGTCAAGATCGTGGACCGGATAAAGGACATCATCATCACCTCGGGCGGGAAGAACGTCTCACCGTCGGAGATCGAGAACGCCCTGAAGACGTCTCCTTACATCAAGGAGGCGATGGTGATCGGCGACGGCCGGAAGTACCTGACAGCGCTGATCCTGATCGAGGCCGATGTAGTCGGAGACTGGGCCACCCGCCGTCAGATCCCGTATACGACCTACCGCGACCTGACCGAGAAGCCGGCGGTGGTCGAGCTGGTCCAGACTGTCGTCTCCGGGGTCAACACCACCCACTCTCATCTGGAGGGAATCCAAAGGTTCCGCCTCATCCCCAAGGAGCTGGATCACGAGGATGGTGAGCTCACCGCCACCCAGAAGCTGAAGCGCAACGCCATGACCAGCATGTTCGGCGAGTTGATCGAAGACATGTATCGATCGTGATCCACGGTCTCGTCGTGCTGGCACAGGAGACGGCAGGTGGCAACGACTTTGCCCAGATGCTGGTCGACGGGATCAGCTTTGGGGCCATCTATGCCCTGCTGGCTATGGGCTTTGTCATCATCTTCAAAGCGACCTCGGTGATCAACTTCGCCCATGGCGCCCTCACCGGGCTCGGTGCGTTCCTGGTCGCCGCCTTCTGCACCGTGCTCGACTTCCCCGGCCGATACCTGACCTTTCTGCCCGAATGGGCGCAGTGGACAGTCAACGCCCTCACCGCTCTCATCGCGGCCTCCCTGATCGGCGTCCTCCTCGAGCGTGTATTTCTCCGGCCGATGGTGGGCGAGGCTCTCTTTGCAGTCGCCATTGTCACCTTGGGGATCGACATCGTCGTCCGAACCATCACCAACGACTGGATCGGGACCCAGCCGCGACCACTCGGCGCACCCTGGGGCCTGAACGTCTTCGATCTCGGCTGGGTCAGGATCGCCTATTCCGAGGTGGTGCAGATAATCGTGACGATCGCCCTGCTGACGGCGGTCGCCCTCTTCTTCCGAACCCGGACCGGAGTGGCGATGCGGGCCACGGCCTTCGATCAGGAGACGGCTCGGGCCCAGGGCGTGAATGTCGGACGGGTGTTCTCGCAGGCATGGGCGATCGGTGCCTTCCTCGCCGGCGTCGCCGGTCTCTTCTATTCGGTGTTCCCGCGCCGTGCCACGGGTGTTGACCAGGCAACCGCCTTCATCGCCTTTCGCGCTTTTCCCGCGGTGATAATCGGTGGCCTCGACTCGATACCGGGCGCGGTGGTCGGTGGGTTTGCGGTGGGCATCGCCGAGTCCGCGGCCAACTCCTACCTGACTTTCGAGTTCCTCGGCAATGGCTTCCCCGGGATCGTCGGCTACCTGCTGATGATGCTGGTCCTGGTCATCCGCCCTTATGGATTGATGGGAACGCCGGAGATAAGAAGGGTATGAGAGCTCGGCGCCGCCTCGCTGTTGTAGGACGGGCGTCCGGAGGCCGCCAATGAGAGGACGGCCCCTCCTCTACACCTCTTACGAGTCGGACCAGGCGCTGCTCAACACGACGACCAAGAAAGTGATGCTTGGTCTCTTCCTCCTGATCCTGGTGTCGATCCCGTTTCAGCTCATCCCGGGCCTGAGATTTCTCGGTCAAGACGATTGGCTCCGGCTGCTCGTCACCGCCGCCATCTTCGCCATCGGGGCTCTCGGGCTGAACATCCTCACGGGTCTGGCCGGTCAGGTCTCCTTGGGCCATGCCTTCTTCATGGGGGTCGGGGCCTACACCGCGGTCTGGCTCGGCGGCCCGGTCGATGGCCCCTTCATCGGGCTCGGCCTCCCGATTTGGATCTGGCTCCCGGCGGCGGGCATAGTCGCCGCCCTGATCGGGGTAGCCGTGGGGCCGACCGCGGTGAGGGTGCGCGGGCTCTACCTGGCCATAGTCACGCTTGGTCTCGTCTTCATCGGCGACTATGTGTTCCGGAACTGGAACTCGTTGACCGGTGGAGCGCAGGTGGGGCGGGACTTCCCGCCTCTCCAGTTCCGGATCTGGAAGGAGGAGGACCCGCTCATCGACTTCACCACGCCGGGATCCTGGTTCGGCGTGGAGGTGTCGGGTACGGCCAAGACCTTTTTCCTCCTTCTCCTGTTCACCGTCGTGTTCACCATCCTGGCCAAGAACCTGCAGCGGACCAGGGTGGGAAGGGCATTCATGTCCATCCGCGACCGGGATATCGCCGCCGAGATCATGGGTGTCAACGAGTTCGCCTACAAGCTGCTCGCCTTCGGGATCTCCTCGTTCTACGCCGGCATTGCCGGGGCGCTACTCGCCTCGTTCGTGTCGAGGGTGATCCCGGAGCGCTGGGACCTCTTCCTCTCGGTGCAGTTCATCGCGATCATCCTCATCGGTGGGGCCGGCACGGTCACCGGCGCCATCCTCGGTTCCCTCTTCGTGGTCCTGCTTCCTCGTGTGGTGCAGGACTTCACCCTCTGGCTGCAATCCGTGGCGATCGATGGTGAGGGGCTCCTGTCGGCGATAGCCAACGTCTTCGTCGCCACCAGTCCTGACGACTTCGGCCTGGTCAACACGTTCGCCGGGGTCGGGCCCGGGTTGTCGGTGGCCCAGCTCAATCTCGTGCTCTACGGTCTCCTGATCATCGGCTTTCTCATCTTCGAGCCGCTCGGCTTGTACGGAATTTGGCTTCGCATCCGCAACTACTGGAAGGGTTGGCCGTTCACCTATTGAGCGGTCACGAAGAGGGCTCCAAGGAGCCCTCGCAAACTGAAAGAGGAGGAAGGAACGAATGAGAAAGAAGCCAAAGTGGCTGGCTCTGATGCTGGTCCTCGGTCTGGTTCTCGCCGCCTGTGGTGACGGTGGTGGCGGCGACACGACCACGACCGCAGGCGAGGAGGAGGCACCCACGACCACGGCTGCCCCAGAAGAGGAGGAAACGACGACCACTGCCGGCGAGGAGGCCGGAGGAGACATCGCGACCGACGTCGGTGTCGATCTCGAGGCGGGCACCATCACGATCGGCCTTCTGTCCGATCTCAGTGGTCCCTTCTCCCCGCTGGTGCAGGTGATCAACAGCGGGCACGAGATCTACTGGGATTCGGTCAACGCCGCCGGTGGGATCGAAGGCCTCAACGTGGAGCTCGCAGTGCGCGACACCGGCTACGTCGTCGACACCCATGTCCAGCTCTATGAGGAGCTGAAGTCCGAGGTCGTGGCCTTCGGGCATTCGACGGGCTCACCGCACACGGTGGCCATCAACCCGCAGTTGCAGGCAGATGGGATCCTGGCGATCCCTCTCACCTGGTACTCGGGCTGGTCGGACCCGGCGATCAACGCCAACCTCGTGCCGCACGGGGCGCCCTACTGCATCGAGGCGATGAACATGATCGAGTACCTGACCCTTCAGGCTCCCGATGCAACCACCATCGCCATTGCCTCCAGCCCCGGCGACTACGGCGAGGACTCCAACGCGGGCGCGGTCATGGCCGCCGAGGCGTTGGGTCTCGAAGTCGTCTACAACGGCACAGGCGTGGTCGTGGCGACCGACCCGGCGACTCTGGCCGAGGCGGCTGGTGGGATCGCTGGCTCAGGAGCGGAGTTGGTATGGGTCACGACCGACCCGACATCGTTTGGTGGCATCTACGGTCAGGCGCTGGCGGCCGGATTCTCCGGGGCCCTTTGGTCCGGTGCCGGCCCATCCTGGAACCCGGCACTGGTCGCGCCTGAT
>Ga0190265_10002740_pt1 | contig 11865 bp, 10 predicted proteins | sample Popmic124T_FD_133135 | JGI IMG/M metagenome (GOLD analysis project Ga0190265, IMG submission 133135) | Populus adjacent soil microbial communities from riparian zone of Indian Creek, Utah, USA - 124 T | ecosystem: Environmental > Terrestrial > Soil > Riparian zone | place: USA: Utah | collected...
AAATGAGCATGGGCGATATGTCTTCGATTCTGAGTTGGGCCAACCTAAATTCGACCCCGCTTCGATTCCAATGCTGACCGATGGCCCGTTGGAAAAAGTGGTCGATTACGCGTTGCAAGTGAACGGAGATGAGTTCCGGGTCACGGCGCTGCAGATGGGTAATCCCAACTGCTGCATTTTTGTGAAGGACTTCGATGAGCTCGATTGGCGGCGAATTGGAAAGAGTCTCGAGAACCATAAACAGTTTCCTGATCGAACAAACGTGGTGTTTGTTCGTGTCGATAATTCGAAAACCATTTCACTCAGAATCTGGGAACGCGGGGTGGGCGAGACAAATGCTTCCGGCACCTGTTCATGCGCCGCAGCCGTCGCGGCCATGGTGAAAGAAGGAACTGAGCGCATCCTGGACGTGTTGATGCCCGGAGGCCAGGCGAAGATTCAGTGGCGAGACGACGGCGAGGTTGTAATTACTGGCGCTGCTGAAGTAATTTATGGCGGCCAATGGTTAGTTGGTAATTGAGTCAGTCCCCGTATAATGCTTTAACGCCTCCTCCATAAAGGAAGGCAGGTTTACCCCCGATGCACTCTCCTCCCACAAAAAGTATTGCCTTTAAAGTCTTTCTCTGCCTGCTTTCACTCTGCCTGCTCGCTTTCTCGCTAACCAGTTGCGGAGGAAATCTGGTCACGGAAACGGTGGCGGAGCCTGTGGTCGCTCGGCCGGCGCCTCCTCCTCCCAGTGTCCCAATGTGGCTGGGCAACGCCACGCGAAACTTCTACGGCACTGGTCCATGGTCGGATCGACCACTGGAAGTGAAATGGGAATTTGAAACGAAATTAACTTCCGGCCGGCTACACAAAGACGGTTGGGGCGGTTCGAGTTGGCCAGGGCAGCCTTCGGTGGTCGGCAATCGTGTGTATTTCGGTTCAGCCGATAGCTTTCTTTATTGTCTCGACACCGAAACTGGGAACCTCGTCTGGAGTTATAAGACCAATGACAGTCTAAAGGCCGCGCCCACCATCATCGGTGATCGTGTGATTGCCAGCGGCCTCGACCACTTCATTTATTGTTTGAACGCCAATGACGGCTCGCTGCTCTGGAAGTACAAAACGGACTTCGAGGTGGACTGTTCCGCCGCCGTGATTGACGGACGCGTTTACTTCGGTAGTGAAGACGGCTTCTTTTACTCTCTAAACCTCGAAGATGGTGCACTTATTTATAAGACTGCACGGCTGGGTTCGGTCGAAGGAAGTTTTACCATCGTTGATAACCGGATATATGTGGGCACGGAGCAGGGGGATCTTTACTGCCTGAACCTGACTGACGGTTCAACTGTCTGGAAGGCGCGCATCGGCGCAGATTCAGATTCCACTCCGGCAGTTGCAGAAGGCCGCGTCTACACTGCCGCCGAGGATGGATTCGTTTACGCTTTTAACCAGACAACTGGTGAACCGGTGTGGAAGTTCAAGGCAGACGGCGGACTGAGTAAGAACTTCAAAGAGCGCAGCGGATTCTGGGCCAGCCCGATCGTTTACGACAACCGAGTCTATATCGGGTCGAACAACGGCTACATGTATTGCCTCACTGCCGAGAAGGGCGAGCTTGCCTGGCAGCATCTCGTGCGCGCGCCAATCTGGGGTACCGCGCCGGTCGTTGACGGCCGGGTGGTCTTTGGAGACAAGTCGGGTTGGATGTACATGCTGTCGGCCAAAACCGGCGAGCGGCTCTGGGAGTTGCAGATTGGTGAAAACATCAACGCCACACCGGCTATCCTCAACGGCCACGTTTATATCGGAGCGTTCAATGGCAAACTGTTCGCCCTCGGGCCCTCAAAAGCCGAACCGCAGCCCTTGACGACCGACAAAGAGCCTGAAGTGAAGCCATGATGTGTTCGTGCGAGTTCGTGTTATTTCGTGGATCGTTTTTTTGGTTGTGCTGATTTACCTCGTCGACAACACGATTGATGGCCAGGGCCCGAGCCCTCGCGAGTTGCGGGCGGTTTTGGGTCGACTGCGTGATGGCTGGGAAATTCTGACCGAGCCCTTTCACGAAACCTCAATGGCGAGAATCGAATCGCTGGATCCGTCACACATAATCCTTAGCGGACAGAGTCATCCCTGGGACCAGTACTCGCCGGCGTCGCTGGCAGGCGTGTTTGAAGTAATCCGCACCGCAAGTCAACCGGTGCTGGGGGTCTGCGGAGGCCACCAGCAAATCGCGCTCGCCTACGGAGCAGACGTTGATTTGATGGAACGACTCGAGCCGGGAGAGGGTTACGAAGGTGCTAAGCGCGAAAGAGGCTTCTTTCCGGTTGAGACGAACGGCAACGGCATCTTCAAGGACCTGCCTGCTTTGGTCACCGTCTGGCATTCTCACTGCGACGAAGTGAAGTCAGTGCCGGCAGGTTTTGAAGTTACTGCATCAAACGAGACCTGCGCTATACAGGCGATGCAGCACACCGGACGTCCTGTTTTTGGTGTGCAATTTCACCCTGAACTCTTCGATGACGAGCACCCGGAAGGACGGCAGATCCTGGAAAACTTCCTGAGCATCTCCAAAAAATAACCTTCGCGACGTTTTTTCGCTCCCGGCTAACTCTTAGTATTTCAATATTTGCGCCTAAAAGGGGGGTTCCAGGGCCTGTTTGAACCCTTCCCTCGCCTGGACTGACCCTACCCCCTGTGCTAGCCTCCTTCCCGAACAAGCGGGGTCCTTCGCTTGTTTTTTCTCTTTTGGTCGTGACTTTGGGTTTTCCAGCGCATGCATCAAGGATGCAAGCCCCCAACTCCGGCTGACGTCGTTCCCAACTCCTTTGAGCCGGGGGTCGAGTCTTAGGAAAGAACAGACTCGCGCAGTGTGCTGGGAAATCAGTTAATACATATCGGACAGGAGACCCGAAAGCATGAAGGCAATCTTTGGTAGGGGCGCGATTGTCGCGTCTATCCTCCTGCTGGGTTTGGTAGCTTTTTCAGCCGAAACCTCAATAGCAGAAACTCTCTTCTCACCGTTCCAATCCCAACAAACTAAACAGGACAAGCTGATCAACGCTGCAGTTATTGAGGCTGCAGAAACCCTCTCGGTATCCGCCCCGGCTGAACTCAAAGGCGTCGGTCCGGCCGCGCATTATGTCGCGACGGCTTATAGCCTCAGAGGTCGGACGGCCAGTGGACGGATGGTCAGCAAAGGCTTGATCGCCGCCGACCCCCGCGTGCTGCCCCTTGGTTCGCGTGTCCGGCTGGAAGCCGGTGGTTACAGCGGCGAATACCTGGTGGCCGATACCGGCGGACTGATTAAAGGCAAGCGAATCGATATCTGGATCCCCAGTTCGCGCGAAGCGATGCGGTTTGGACGCCGTAAAGTGAAACTGACCGTTTTGAGCTACCCGCAACGCCGGGCGCGAAAGACGCCCAGGGCGTAACATAACTTTAGTTTGGTAACAATAAATCGGCAGGAGGTCTAAACCTCCTGCCCTTTTTGTGTGGACGGCGTCGCCCGCTGGGTTCGCCGACGGTTCCAATGTTTCGTGTCTTTTCGTGTAATTCGTGGATCGCTGTTTTTGGTGGGGCGAAAAGACGTGATCCATGAAGTAACACGAACTGACACGAACAAAACATGTTCCGATCTGACCTCTGATCTCTGACTTTTGCGCGTCGTGTTACCATAACCGCGTTCATTACAAATCAATCCGAGGTGCTCGAACCGCATGCAGGTTTCAATTTCCAGGCAGCCGTCTGAAAACAATCTGGAGATCCCGGCCCCGGAACCGTTAGTTGAAGTCAGGCGCGGCGGCATCACAGAATCACGCCACCGCGGCCACATCGTCGCCGTCCTGCCTGAGGGCGAAATAGTCGCACTGCTCGGCGCTCCGGAAACAGTTACCTATCTGCGCTCTTCCGCGAAACCTCATCAGGCAATACCACTAATCGTGTCCGGCGCCGCCGACCGCTTCGGTTTCAATGAAAAAGAAATCGCACTTGCCTGCGCGTCTCACAGTGGGGAACCGATTCACGTCGACGTAGTGACCTCGATGCTGAACAAGATTGGTTTGCCGCCGGACGCATTGAAGTGTGGCTCACACGAACCCTTTAGTGTGGAAGCGGCCCGTGAATTAAAGTCTAAGGGAAAAGAACCGTCCGTTTTACACAACAACTGTTCCGGCAAGCACGCCGGCATGTTGGCGCTCGCACTACATCTCGGCGAACCAGTCGAGACCTACAACCAACCGGAACATCCCGTTCAGCTCGCTATCGGCAAAGTTATTTCACAGTTTTCGGGAATTGTCCTTCAGGACATTGCCGTCGGGACTGACGGCTGTGGTGTTCCGGTTTTCGGAATCACAGTCAAAGCGATGGCATTAATGTACGCGCGGCTCGTATCGCCGCCGGGAGAGTTCGACGAGGAAACTAAGAACGCGTGCGCGCGAATTGTGGCGGCCATGATGGCCCACCCGGAACTGATAGGAGGCACAAAAGATCGCCTCGATACCGAGATGATGCAGGCTGCCAGCGGTCGTCTGATCTCCAAAGTTGGCGCCGAGGGCGTTTACACAGTCGGTGTCTTACCGTCCGGCGATTGGCCCAAAGGTTTCGGGCTGGCCCTGAAGATCGAAGACGGAGACGATCATCGCGCGCGACCCGTCGTCGTTATCGAGTCGTTGCGGCAACTTGGTATCCTGGATGACGAATCACTGGAAGCAGTCGCTCGTTATGCGTTCTTTCCTGTGCGCAACCGCGCGGGCGACGTGGTGGGTGAAGTGACGGCCGGTTTCAAGTTGAACGTCGCGGAAGGTGCACCCTCAAAATCATGAAGCCTACGGGCGCTAAAGAAATCAACCCCACCAATGGCGATGAAGCTTCGATGTCGCCGCCGCCTCTGCAACGTGACCAGTCGGGAATGGCAGATCTTGATTCTGTTCCTGACGTCATTCAATGGTTTCTCGACTACGATCAGCGTGTCGCCATCATCCGGCACCCGAACGTGGAAGAAGTGTTCCACTGGAAACAGGAACAGGCGCGCGCCGCGGGCGAGGAAGTGTTCGCTTTTAACCGCGCCGAAGACCGCCTGGCAATTGGGATCATTCAGGCACTCGCCGAGAACGACTCGCAGCGCGAACTTCATTCCTGGATAAGCCAGTTGCTCAATGCCCTGGACGTCGCCTCGAAAGCAAACGAGTCCGCCGCTAAGGCTTACAAGCTCGACTTGAAAAGCGGCGAATCAATAGTTCAAGAGGCAGGAAAGATACCTTCAGTGCGCGGCCGCAACGACTTCCTAATCAACTGCTGGGTCGAAACTTTGTGCACGGCGGAAGCACGTGTCCTGGGTTGGCTCTACAAAGAATTTTACGGTCGACCGTTCGCGCCTTAAACCGATTTTCATGAACAAAGAACTGCGCGCGCTTTTTCCGGTTACCGAGCGCTTTAACTACTTAAATCACGCCGCCGTTTCGGCCCCGCCCACTGCGACGATCAACGCCATTCAGAAATACCTGGCCGACGTTTCTCAGAACGGTTCGACAAATTTCAAGAACTGGCTCGAAACTAAGGAACGGACGCGCAAATTGCTCTCCGGATTGCTGGGGGCGAGGCCTGAACAGGTCGCCTTCATGCGCAATACCTCCGACAGTCTTTCCACAGTCGCTAACGGTCTGAAGTGGCGTCAAGGCGACAACCTCGTGACCTTCCGCAACGAGTTTCCTTCAAACATCTATCCCTGGCTGCGCCTTCGAGACACGTTCGGCGTTGAAGTCCGCATGTGTGAAGAACGGGACGGACGCATCGAGCTGGATGAATTGATTAGCCTTATCGACGACCAAACGCGCCTGGTTGCTATTAGTCACGTTCAGTACGCGTCCGGTTTTCGCGCAGACCTTCAGCGAATCGGTCGGGCAGCGCGCGCCCACGACGCGCTATTAGTTGTTGATGTCATTCAATCGCTTGGTGTGGTCCCAGTCGATGTCGAGTCGGACTTGATCGATGTGGCAGCAGGCGCATGTCACAAGTGGCTCTTAACTCCGGAAGGCGTGGGTTATGTCTTTCTTTCCGATCGGGCGCGCTCGCGCATCCAGCCAACGCTCGTAGGTTGGGTCAGCGTTCCCAATCCAGACGACTACAACAATTTTGAACAAGGTTGGAACGCAGGAACGCTTGCCTGGGAAACCGGCACCGGCCCTTCAGGTTTGATACACGGACTGGAAGAAAGTCTGAAATTGCTGATTCAGGTCGGCACTAAAAATATTCAGAACCATCTGGAATCGTTAACAGATCACCTTTGTAAGCGCTTGCAGAACAGCAGTTATCAAGTTGTAAGTTCGCGGCGGACTGGAGAGAAATCGCAAACAGTTTGCATACGCTCAACTGCAGGTATCTCGTCGATGGAACTGTATTCCCACCTAAAGAAGCACAACATTGTGACCGCAGCTCGCGGCGATCGGCTCCGGATTTCTCCGCACCTATACAACACCATCGATGAAATAGAGCAGCTAATAGAAGGCCTTCCGTAAATCCACAGGACGATTATAGTTCGACCACTCGGCCTGTTTGTATCGAAGATGTACGCAAGCTGAACCAGATTTGCAGGATTTGGAAGAGCCCCCTTCACCGTATTTATAGTTTTGTTTAGGAATTCTGCGCGATGCTGTAATGCCGGAAAGTTCATCCTCTATTGGCACGCTCGTTGCCAAAGAGGAAATGAAACAAGAAGGGTAGATAAAGGGTAAATCGGGTCAGGCTCTGAGATTACAGTGAGTGGAAGCTTTGGGGGAGGCGTCCTCTCACACTAACAGGCAGGCGGAGGCTCTTTCGGGGGAACGGAGTTAACGTTTGCGAGTAATCAAAGAGCAGTTCATTGCGAGGCTGCTGATTTCCGTCCTGACGGGGCTTGGGGGAGCCCTCCAGGAAGATCAGCAGCCCGCATTAATTTTAAGGACAGGCGTTCGTGCCTGTCCTTTCGTTTGTACGGTCTTAGTTTCCTGGTCCAATCAGGCGAGCGGGATCGTGAGTAGCGTTTAACTCGTCAATATTTAGGCGGAGCATGCCGCCAGCATCCGAATACGCATGAGCCAATCGTTGCTGTTTCCGTCTCATGCGAAACAGGAGCGCACCGAGCAAACCGCCCACAGCCAGGCTGCCGATAATGACCAGGCCGGAAGCTTTAACTACGGCGATAAATACACCCAGCGTGGTCCGAGTAAACTCATTCGCAGCTTTGTCGTACAGAGTCGGGTTCCTGCCTAGCCACTGGACCATCTGCTGATACTGGACCTGCTCGATTAACTGGTTCGCCGCCTGTTCATTGGCGGCGTCGAAAACAAACACCGAATAGTTACCAACGCGGCGATAAGCTGCCGGAACCGGCTGGCCCTGGTTTCGTAATTCCTGAATGCGGGCCGCGATCCGGGTGTCGTTGTCGGTCGCAAGCTGCGGAGTCTTGAATTCGATCACTAGAAGTTTCGAACCATCGTAGTTTGCGATGGCTGCTTCAGTGCCGGTGGCAAAGGTCAAAACTTCCAGGACATTCTGATTACTAAACTCCTTCCTGAGCTCCTCATGATTGAGGATGTAGAGAGCGCGATCCTGAACTGACGGCCAGCCTGGCAGGTGTTTCACCAGAACCGGGATGTCGGCTTCGCCCTTATCGAGCGTTTCTGCCAGCGCGATTCCTAGAGCTCGAAGCGCGTCGGACGATTCCGAACTTCCATCGTCGCGCACTGACGCTACGATCGGCCCCTTGAAGAACGTCAAGCTGTTGTTGGTTCCTTCCCGGGAAAAGAATCCGTCCGTGCCAACGTTAGCCGACCTCAGCTCAGACGAACCCGTAACTTGCGCCCTGCGGCGCGCGAGCGCGGAGAAGGCGGCGCCGTCGGAATTCGTCGCAAACAGACTCGCTGTGAATTTCTGCCCACCGGTCGAAACGTATGTGCGATTTGCCGCCGATATGAAGTCTTGCGAAATCTCAAGTTGTTTCGGAGCGATGGTTTCTATTTTTCCCGCCGCTCGAAAGTCACCCAGACGCTCCGGCAGCATTTTGTTCGCCTGGTTGCTCGCTTGGTTCGTAGACACGTTTTGCCCACTCGCGACCAGCGGCAAGAGCGCCAAAATCGCCAAAACAGACAGTTTCTTAAGATAGACGTAGAACAACATTAGACCTCATCAACCTGAGCGGAGCATTAGAACCCGCAGGCTATTGGATGTTCCAACCGATAAGTGCGGTTGGTAACCAAATTGTTGTAAATCGGAGTTTACTGCCAGCGTCTGAGTTCCCGCAAAAGCAGGTCTGCGTAGTGGCGTGGGTTGGTGATGTTGTGAAGAACTGTAACTCCACCAGTGTCGCTGGCATTGTCAACGAGCAGATTGCCAAAGCCGAGGAGGCGTTGCGGAATACTGGCGGAAACAGTCACGTCCTGAATCTTGCTCAGCGGTATATTGCGTGTAGTTCGCGCAATCAGACCGGTATCAATTTCAATCTTAGCGTCCGTCAAAGTATAGCGGACCATGTTTCGGCGCAGATGGTAGTAAGCCGGAATGAGCAGGAGCGCAAGAGCGATCGGAATCGAAAGGTAGGTCGGCGCGCTCACCCGCGCCAGAAGAACTACCAGCCCGATCGCCAGCAGAGCAGCGATGACATAGCCCAACTTGATGAAGATCATGGTCGGGCGAACTGTAAATATCACCTGCTCGAGGTCGTGACCCTCGTTAGCTCGCACGGGAACGCCAGCTTGCAGGCGAGCAATTCGCGTTATCTCGGGATCCTCCGTGGGTGAGCCACAGTCAGAGCAAAACCTTTTTCCCGGGGCGACATAAGATCCGCAGTTTGAACAATGCATTCGTTTGGATTTGGGGTTTGTGTTCCTGCCTTGTGCCTACTGCTCTCTGCCTTACTACTTCTTATCCACCGCTCCGCCGGCGTTTTGCCATGCTACAAATCCGCCGAGCAACGCCGCCGTGTTAGTTATACCTTTGTTTCGAAGTCGTACCGCCGCACCGGCGGATGTCTGTTCCGCCGGTCAAGCGCAATAAGTGACGATTAGTTTGTCTTTTGGTAATTCATCCGAGCGCTTCTCGGTATCCGCAAGAGGTATCAGCTTCGCGCCCCGAATGTGCCCCGCTTTGTAAGAGTCTTCACTGCGGACGTCGATAACAAATACTTCGTTGCGGCTCATCATGTTCTGCAGGTCTGTGACTGTGATCCGTCGCACTCCATCTGCAGGTGTCGGCACGGACGTGGCACTCGATGTTCGCGAATTAGTGCCCGTCAATTTGTCAGTTGAATTGCAGGCCGCAAACAGTACGAGACCTGTGGCAGCGATCGCAAAGATAGAAAGAAACCGCATTAATAACCTCCGAAACAGATTGCTCAGAAACCGGATACTGGGCAATGTTACAGCAATTGTCTGCCCGACAGAAACGAATCGTCCGCTGGTAGGCGCATGATATAGTTTGCGGCCTACAAGTTACGAGGAGCCGGATGCTCGAAGAGTCGCAAACTCATCAGGTGAAGTGGGCCAAAGTGATCGATCACACCCGGTGCATCGGGTGTCATGCCTGCACCACCGCCTGCAAGTCTGAAAACGTGGTTCCGGTCTCAGTCACCCGCACATACGTAAAACACGTGGACGTCGGGACGTTTCCGCAAGCGCGACGCGCACATCAGGTTACACGTTGTAACCAGTGCGCACATGCGCCGTGTGTCACCGCCTGTCCCACGACCGCCATGTTCAAACGCGCCGACGGGATTGTCGACTTTGACAAGTCGATCTGCATCGGTTGCAAAGCGTGCATGGCTGCCTGTCCGTACGACGCAATCTTCATCAATCCGGAAGATCATTCGGCGGAGAAATGTAACTTCTGTGCACATCGCATCGATGTTGGTCTCGAGCCGGCATGCGTGGTTGTTTGTCCGACTCAGGCAATTCTGGTTGGCGACATGAATGATGAACATTCTTATGTGGCTCAGATTGTGAATCGCGAACCCGTGTCGGTGCGAAGGCCGGAGAAAGAGACGCTCCCTAAACTTTTTTACAAGGGCGCACACCAGGCGACGCTCGATCCACTCGCTGCGCGGCGACCGGACGGCGGCATCTTCATGTGGAGCGAACAACAGCAAGGAGCCGACACGGTTGTGTCGGGCAATGCAAACTACAACAACACCTCGGCGGCCGCATTGTTGTCGTATGACGTGGCGCATTCGATCCCCTGGGATTGGCGCGTCAGTATGTACACGTGGACCAAGGGGATTGCCAGCGGTGTCTACCTGGTGGCAGCGTTGCTGGTGCTGCTTGGTTTCGTTTCAACCGAGAGCGACGTATGGCTGTGGATGACGCCCATCATTTCCGCCATCTTCCTTGGTCTCACTGGCGGGTTGTTGATTTGGGACCTGGAACATCCGGAGAGGTTTTATCTGATCTTCACTAGACCGCAGTGGCGCAGTTGGCTGGTGAAAGGCGCGTTTGTCATTGCCGGATATTCACTGGTTTTGCTGCTGCATTTTGTCGCGAGTTGGTTTGGCTCGAACACCACGCAATGGTGGTTGATGATCCCCGGAATTCCGCTCGCTGCGATGACTGCCGTTTACACAGCATATTTGTTCGCACAAGCGAAGGCGCGCGACATGTGGCAAAACCCTTTGCTGCCGCCGCATTTTTTGGTGCAGGCCTTGCTCGCCGGGTCAGGCATCCTGTTGCTACTTGTTTCGCTGTGGAAGGGCACAACGGCCGCCGGTCCCACGCTGAGTGGATTGATCAACGGTGTGCGTTTGGACGTGTGGTATTCGTTTTGGATATTGGCAGTATCAAGTCTGATTCACCTCTTGATGATCTGGGGTGAAGTTTCAATGACTCACCCGACGGCGCACGCGCGCGTCGCGATTTGGGAGATGGTCCAGGGTCGTTACCAGAACGACTTCTGGTTAGGAATCGCTCTGTCAGTCATAGGTGGACTGCTTCCGGCGCTCACGCTTGCGGGCGCTATCAGTCCAGACTTCGGCATCGCCGGCGCGCCGCTCGCGTTGGTCGGCCTAATGCTTTTTGAAAACGCTTATGTTCAGGCTGGACAGTCTGTCCCGCTGGCGTGACAAGTTTTTTTTCGTGGAATTTCGTGTTAGCTCGTGGATCGGCTTGTGATGACGAGCCGAAGAAACGATCCACGAAATGACACGAAAGTCCCATAACTTTCCATGAGTGACGAAACCTTCTATCCCGGTCCTTCGCGCAGCCATCTCGCCGCTTTCCCTCCTAAGGAACGTTGGCATGATTGGACTGAGCTGGATTCACAGGCGTGGCCCAAGCGCAAAGAGCGCCACTATCAACTCGTCCCGACTACCTGCTTCAACTGCGAATCGGCCTGCGGACTGCTGGCTTACATCGACAAAGTCACCGGTGAAGTCCAGAAGTTTGAAGGGAACCCTGAGAACCCGGGTTCGCGTGGTCGCAACTGCGCAAAGGGTCCAGCGACACTTAACCAAATCACGGATCCGGATCGCATCCTTTATCCGTTGAAGCGCTCAGGAAAACGCGGCGAAGGTAATTGGGAGCGCGTGACCTGGGACGAAGCATTAGACGACATCGCCGGCAGAATCCGCCAAGCCATCGTTGAAGAACGTCGTGACGAGATCATGTATCACGTCGGTCGTCCCGGCGAAGACGGGTTCACCGAACGAATTCTCGCCGCCTGGGGAATTGACGGTCACAACTCGCATACAAACATCTGCTCATCCGGAAGCCGCGAAGGTTATCAACTCTGGATGGGACTCGACCGGCCCAGCCCCGATCACGCAAACGCTAAAGTCATCCTGCTCATTAGCGCGCATCTGGAATCCGGTCATTACTTTAACCCGCACGCGCAGCGAGTAATCGACGGCAAAGCCAACGGTGC
>Ga0190265_10002741_pt1 | contig 11864 bp, 8 predicted proteins | sample Popmic124T_FD_133135 | JGI IMG/M metagenome (GOLD analysis project Ga0190265, IMG submission 133135) | Populus adjacent soil microbial communities from riparian zone of Indian Creek, Utah, USA - 124 T | ecosystem: Environmental > Terrestrial > Soil > Riparian zone | place: USA: Utah | collected...
TCCTCGCCCGGTTCGGGCGTCTCGGGCGCTCCGTACGTCACGGTCTCGGTGCCGGGCAGCAGCAGCGCCAGCTCGGCGGCGACGCCCCACGGAGTCTCTCCGCCGACCGCGATGTTCGCCGTCGGTGTGAAGGCGGCGACGAAAGGCGGCCGGGTGAGCGGTTCGTGGGTCTCCATGCCTGTGACGCGCAGGGCCCGGCGGGCTGCTTCGAGCCCCACGTCGCGGCCACCGGCGCGGCCGTGCGTACGCGCTCCCCTGCGGGAGGCCGATGCGCCCCGGGGGGAGCTTCGCTGAGCTGCCGTGCCTGCGTCGGCGCCCGCCGCCGGACCGCTCGCCCAGCTCGCGAGGGAACGTACGCGCGACGCGGCGTCGGCGAGGCGTGCTTCCGTCAGTTCGCCTGCCTGTACGGCCCGTACCAGGGCGTCGCGCAGCCGCAGCACGGTCTCCTCGTCGGCCAGTCCCCCGCCGACGCAGAGGGCGTCGGCGCCCGCGGCGATCGCGAGGACGCTGCCGCGCTCCAGTCCGTACGTCGCGGAGATGGCCTGCATCTCCATTCCGTCCGTGACGATCAGTCCGGTGTAGCCGAGGCCGCCGTGCTTCCGTGGCGCGCGCAGCAGGCCGGTGAGAGCGGCCGGGCTGAGCGTGCCCGGGAGGGTGGCGTCGAGGGCGGGCAGCACGATGTGCGCGCTCATCACGCCCTTGCTGCCCGCGGCGATCGCAGCCTGGAACGGGACGAGTTCGCGCTCGTGCAGGGTGCGCATGTCGGCGTCGATGCGCGGCAGCGCGTGGTGCGAGTCGACCGCGGTGTCACCGTGGCCGGGGAAGTGCTTCACACATGCTGCGACGCCTGCCTCCTGCAGCCCTTCGATGTAGGCGACCGTGTGGCGTGCGACCAGCCGTGGATCGTCGCCGAAGGAGCGGACTCCGATGACCGGGTTGTCGGGGTTGGAGTTGACGTCGGCGGAGGGCGCCCAGTTGAGGTTGACGCCGCAGGCGGCGAGACGGCGTCCGAGTTCGTGTGCCACGGCCCGGGTGAGGACCGGGTCGTCTACATGGCCGAGGGCGAGGTTGCCTGGGAAGGAGGATCCCGTACGTGCCTCCAGGCGGGTCACGTCCCCGCCCTCCTCGTCGATCGCGACCAGCACCTCGGGCCGTACGCGCCGCAGCTGGGCGGTGAGCGCGGCGAGCTGCTCCGGTGAGTCGATGTTGCGGCCGAACAGGCCGACGGAGGTGAGCCCTTCGCCGAGCTGCCGCAGCAGCCATTCGGGCGCGCTGGTACCGGTGAAGCCGGGTTGCAGCACGGTGAGCGCATCCCGGGTGAGGCTCTCGGTGCCGGTTGCGAGCGTGGTCATGTGGCGCATTGTCCCTTCACTGTCGGCCCTTCGCCCGCGGTTGGGAGGCGAGTGGACACGGGCGGGATACGGGCGGTGCGGCAGGACAGACGGGCCTCACCCCTTGACCGCGCCGGCGGTGAGCCCGCTGACCACCTTGCGCTGCAGGTAGAGGAAGAGCAGCAGGATGGGCAGGGCGAAGAGCGACGCGGCGGCCATGGTTGCTCCCCAGTCGTCGCCGAAGGCGGTCTGGAACTTGGAGAGCCACAGGGGCAGGGTCTGCGCCCCGGGGTCCTTGTTGAGGATGAGCACCATCGGGAACTCGTTCCACGCGGTGATGAATCCGAAGAGGGAGGTGGCCATCAGGCCGGGTGCGAGCAGCGGGAAGATCACCTTGCGGAACGCCTGGGTACGGCCGCAGCCGTCCACCATGGCCGACTCCTCCAACTCCTTGGGTACGGCGGCGACATAGCCGCGCAGCATCAGGATCGTCAGCGGCAGCACCATCACCGTGTAGAACAGCGTGAGCGGCACGAGGCTGTTGAGCATGTCGGCGTCCCGCACCGTCATGTAGATCGCGATCACCATGACCTCCCAGGGAGCCATCTGCGCGATCATGAACGTGAGGATGACGCCCTTGCGCCCCCTGAACCGCATCCGCGCGAGCGCGAACGCCGAGAACAGCGCGATGAGCAGGGCGAGTCCGACGGCGACGAGCGTGACGGTGACCGAGTTGCGTACCAGCGACCAGAAGTGCTCGGCACGTACCGCGGTGGCGAAGTGCTCCAACGTGGGGCTGGACGGGAACCAGACCGGTTCCTCGGTGGTGATCTGACTGTTGGGCTTCAGCGCCGTGTTGAACATCCAGTAGACGGGGAAGACGAAGCCCGCGAAGAGCACGAGCGCCGTCGCGTTGGGCCAGAGACCTGCCCGGAGACGTTGCCGGCGGCGGCGGTTGAGGAGCCGTTTCACTGCTCGTCCTCCTCTTGTTTCAGCGCGATGCGCAGGTAGTACGACATCAGGGCAAGCAGGATCAGGATCGTCAGCACGGAGATGGCCGCGCCCATGCCGTAGTGCTGGTTGCCGACGCCCTCGACGAAGGCGTAGACGGGCAGGGTCTCGGTGAGACGGTCGGGGCCGCCCTCGTTGATCGCGAAGATGTGCGCGAACGCCTTGAATATCCAGATGACTTCGAGAAACGTCGTCACCAGCAGGAACGGCTTGAGGAACGGCAGCGTGACCGTGGTGAAGCTCTGCCGGGCGCTCGCACCGTCGAGCGCCGCCGCCTCGTACAGCTCCCTGGGGATGATCGTGGTCGCCGCGTAGAGGTTGATCGCGACGAACGGGACGGACGTCCAGACGATGAGCAGCGAGATGACGAAGAAGGTCGACAGCTGCCCGCCGGTCCAGTTGAAGTCGGCCATGGAGTGGAATCCGGCCGCGTCGAGCACCCAGTTGACGACGCCGAAGCGCTGGGCGAACAGCCACTGGTAGACGGTGGTCCCGGCGATAGGGGGCATCGCCCAGGCGAGCACGAGACCGACGGACAGCAGCAGCCGCATGCGGGTGCCGAGACGCGCCAGCAGCAGACCGACCAGCGTGCCGCCCAGCATGATCAGGACCACGTTGACGACGGTGAAGAGGACCGACCGGAGTGTGACCCGCCAGAAGTCCTCGCTGCCGAGGGTGTCGCTGTAGTTGTCGGTCCCCGTCCACTCGGTGACGTGCTGGATCAGCTGCGTCATGTTGAGCTTCTGGAACGAGAGCATCCCGTTCATCACGAGCGGCCAGCCGAGGAGGAGGGCGGTGACCGCGAGTGCCGGGAGCAGCAGCAGGTACGGGAGGCCGCCCCGGGACCGCACACCGCCCCTGCCGTGCGGCTCGCCGCCCGGCTGCTCCCGCCGGGGCGTGCTCCGCACCCCGGGCGGCGCCTCATCGGTCTGCACTGACATCTCTGCTCCAGCTCGCGTGGTCGAAGAGCGCCCCGCCGCCTGCGTGATGGGGCTGTGAGGCGGCAGGCGGACGCTCAGGGAGGACGGTCAGGAGGACGGGCGAGTGTGATGGCGGGACACGGGCTGCCGGAGTGTGGGCAGTCGCGCCGCCCCCTCCGGCGACGCGACTGCCCATGCCCCGGCAGCCTGTGACTCCCGTTGCCCGTGAGGCCGTTACTGCTCCTGCGAGAGCCTCTTGTCGATCTCGCCCTGGACCGACTTGGCGGCCTCGGCGTGCGGAGTGCCCTTGAGCACGGCCGTCATATAGCGCTTCACCGGGTTCGGAGGGTTCTCCACGGCGGCCCACTGCGGGATCAGCGGGGTGAGACCGCCGCCGGCCACGGCGGGGGCTGCGGCCTCGGCTGCCGCGTTGCCCTCGACCTTCTTCTGCAGGGAGGCCTTGTTCGGGATCACGCCGCCCTCCTCCGCGAGCGCGCCCTCGAACTTGTCCGACAGCGCGATCTTGAGGAATTCCCGGGCGAGTTCCTGCTTCTCGCTGCCCGCCGCGACGGCGAGGTTCGAGCCTCCGAGGAAGACGCCCTCCGGCTTGTCCGCGCTCTCGCCGGGGATGGTGAAGTACCCGATGTCCTTCTCGATCTCCGGGTTGGCCTCCACGGCTGTCGCCGCCTCCCAGCCCAGCCCGATGAACGCGCCCGTCCGGCCCTTGGCGAAGACCTCGGCCTGCTGCGGGGTCGCCTCGTCCTTGTCCTTGGGGGCGTCGGAGTACGAGGCGTACTTCTCGTAGAGCTTCATGGCCTCACCGACTTTCGGGTCTGCGAGGTTGGAGACCCACTTGCCGCCCTGCTTCTTGACCAGGCCGGCGTCCTTGCCGATGAGGAGACCGTCGAAGAAGTACCAGTTCTGGCCGGGCAGATAGAGCGGCTCGGCGTCGGTCTTCTTCTCGATCGCCTCGAGCGCGTCGAAGAACTCCGCACGCGTCTTGGGCGTTCCCTTCAGCCCGGCGTCGGCCCAGATCTTCTTGTTGTAGATGACGGTGCGGTTGACCGTGTACCAGGGGGCTGCGTACTGCTTGCCGCCGTAGACGGCCGACTTGTTGACCGACTTCGTCCAGTCCGCACCGATGCTCTTCTTCAGTGCGCCGAGGTCCGCGAGGCCGCCCGTCTTCGCGTAGGCGGGGGTCTGGGTGTTGCCGACCTCGATGACGTCGGGCGGATCGGATTCGGAGAGGGCGGTGGTGATCTTCTGCTGAATGCCGTTCCACTGCTGGACTTCGAGCTTCAGCTTGGCGCCCGTCTTCTTCTCGAAGGCCGCCCTGACGTCCTTCTCCCACTGCTTGGGCGTCGAGCCGTCCATGGCCCACAGGGTCAGGGTCTGGCCCTTGAAGCCGTCGGCACCCGACTTCGCCTCCCCGCCGGACCCACAGGCCGCAACACCCGCCATCAGAGCCGCGATTCCGGTCGCGGCCATGAGTCCTCGCTTCACAGCATCCTCCCCAACGGTCTGGATGTGGCTTAATGGTTTAGACCAGTCGGTAGCTTGGCCTAGACCTATAGGGGTGTCAACGGTGCAGAAAGGTCGCCGCCGCTTCCGTTATCGGAACGACATCTGGGCGGGGCGGCCCTGTACACCCGCCCTCGTGCCACGATGTGAGCCCCGAAGCAGAAGCGGAGCCGGGGACCTGCGCCGGGAGCACACCGGAGCCGTCCTCGGAACCGGCGCCCCAACGGGAGCCGGGTACGGGGCACTCAGCACGGCCCACGTACGCGGAGGAACCCGGTGACGGCAGCACGAGGAGAGACGGGAAGGCGAGCCATGAGCACGGACGGGGGCGCGGTCACAGCCGCGGCAGAGCCGGAGTCCGCAAGCGGCAACGGCGGCGCGCGGACCGCGCGCGTGCCCAAGTACTACCGGCTCAAGCGGCACTTGCTGGAGATGACCGAGACGATGCCGCCCGGCACGCCCGTCCCTCCCGAGCGCACACTGGCGAGCGAGTTCGACACCTCGCGTACGACTGTGCGGCAGGCCCTGCAGGAACTCGTCGTCGAGGGACGGCTGGAGCGCATCCAGGGCAAGGGCACCTTCGTCGCCAAACCCAAGGTCTCCCAGGCGCTGCAACTGACCTCCTACACCGAGGACATGCGCGCCCAGGGTCTGGAACCGACGTCACAGCTGCTGGACATCGGCTACGTCACCGCCGACGACCGGCTCGCCGTCGCCCTCGACATCCCGGCAGGAGGGCGCGTACTGCGCATCGAGCGGCTGCGGCTGGCGAGCGGCGAACCGATGGCGATAGAGACCACGCACCTCTCGCAGCGGCGCTTCCCCGCGCTGCGCCGCAGCCTTGTGAAGTACACCTCGCTCTACACGGCCCTCGCCGAGGTCTACGGCATCCATCTCGCCGAGGCGGAGGAGACGATCGAGACCTCGCTGGCCACCCCGCGGGAAGCCGGACTGCTGGGTACGGACGTGGGCCTGCCCATGCTCATGCTCTCCCGGCACTCCCTCGACACCGACGGAGAGCCCGTGGAGTGGGTCCGCTCCGTCTACCGCGGCGACCGCTACAAGTTCGTCGCCAATCTCCAGCGGCCACAGCCCTGACAAAGGGGCGTCCGTTGCAGCGCGGAAAGATAACGAAACGGGCCCTGAGCTGCCAAAGGTGGTCCGCGGCATAGCGCTGTCCGTGCAGGGTGGCTTACGGTCCTAGCCGTCGCGATCACCACCGACGGGAGGACGACCGGTGCGTACCGTCAGTCCACGAACAATCATCATCTGGACCGCTGTCGCACTAATCGGTGCGGTTTCCTGGGGCGTACTCGCGCTGTCCCGGGGTGAGGAGATCTCGGCTGCCTGGCTGGTCGCGGCGGCCCTCGGCTCGTATGCCATCGGCTACCGCTTCTATGCGCGCTTCATCACCAAACGTGTACTCAAGGTCGACAAGACGCGTGCCACGCCCGCCGAGCGGCTGAACAACGGCATCGACTTCCACCCCACCGACCGCCGTGTGCTGCTGGGCCACCACTTCGCCGCCATCGCGGGTGCGGGACCGCTGGTGGGGCCGATCCTCGCCGCGCAGATGGGATATCTGCCGGGCACCATCTGGATCGTCGCCGGTGTCGTACTGGGCGGCGCAGTGCAGGACATGGTCGTGCTGTTCTTCTCCATGCGCCGCGACGGCAAGTCGCTGGGACAAATGGCGCGCGAGGAGATCGGGCCGGTCGGCGGTGCTGCTGCGCTCATCGCCGTCTTCGCCATCATGATCATCCTGCTCGCCGTGCTGGCTCTGGTGGTGGTGAACGCCCTGGCCGAGTCGCCGTGGGGCACGTTCTCCATCGCCATGACCATCCCGATCGCGCTCTTCATGGGCTTCTACCTCCGGGTGCTGCGGCCCGGCCGCGTCAGTGAGATCTCACTGATCGGCATCGCGCTGCTGCTGCTCGCGATCGCCGCGGGCAGCTGGGTCGCGGAGTCCTCGATGGCGGAGGCCTTCACGCTGGAGCCGGCCACTCTGGTCATCTGGATCGTCGCCTACGGGTTCGTGGCCTCGGTGCTGCCCGTATGGATGCTGCTCGCCCCGCGCGACTACCTCTCGACGTTCATGAAGGTCGGCACCATCGTGCTGCTCGCGCTCGGCGTGGTCATCGCGCTGCCGACCATGAAGATGGACGCCGTCACGGACTTCGCGACGCGCGGCGACGGGCCGGTCTTCGCGGGGTCGCTCTTCCCGTTCGTCTTCATCACCATCGCGTGCGGCGCACTCTCCGGCTTCCACGCCCTGATCTCCTCGGGCACCACCCCGAAGATGATCCAGAAGGAGACGCAGATCCGGATGATCGGGTACGGCTCCATGCTGATGGAGTCGTTCGTCGCGGTGATGGCGATGATCGCGGCATGCATCATCGATCCCGGTCTCTTCTTCGCGATGAACGCCCCTGCAGGCGTCATCGGCGACAGCGTCCAGTCGGCGTCGCAGGCGGTCGCCGAGCTCGGTTACACGATCTCGCCCGAGGCACTGGCCTCCGCCGCCAAGGAAGTCGAGGAGCAGTCACTGCTCTCCCGTACGGGCGGGGCACCGACGCTGGCAATCGGAGTGTCGGAGATCTTCTCGCAGGTGGTCGGCGGCGCCGGCGCGAAGGCGTTCTGGTACCACTTCGCGATCATGTTCGAGGCTCTGTTCATCCTCACCGCCCTCGACGCGGGCACCCGCGTGGGCCGGTTCATGCTGCAGGACACACTCGGCAACGTCTACAAGCCGTTCCGCAAGGTCAGCTGGCTGCCGGGCCTGTGGCTGTGCAGCGCGATCGTCGTCGCACTGTGGGGTTACTTCCTGTGGGTCGGCGTGCACGAGCCGCTCGGCGGGATCAACCAGCTCTTCCCGCTGTTCGGTATCGCCAACCAGCTGCTTGCGGCCGTCGCGCTCGCTGTGGCCACGACGCTCCTGATCAAGTCGGGCAGGCTGAAGTGGGCCTGGGTGACGGGGATTCCGCTCGCCTGGGACGCCGTGGTGACCCTGACGGCGAGCTGGCAGAAGATCTTCTCCAGCGACCCGAGGGTGGGCTTCTTCCAGCAGCGCGCGGACTTCCAGGAAGCCATCGACGCGGGCAAGGTGCTCCCGCCGGCCAAGAGCATGGACGACATGCAGACCATCGTGACCAACTCCACCGTGGACGGTGTGCTCTCGGCCCTCTTCGCACTGCTGGTCGTGGTGGTACTGGCCGACGCCGCCCGTATGTGCGTCAAGACACTGCGCAACCCGGAGGCGACGCAGCTGAGTGAGACGCCGTACGAGAAGTCCGAACTCGTCGCACCGGCCGGTCTGATCCCCAGCAAGGAGGAGAAGGCGGAGCTGGCGGCAGTGGGCGCGGGCGTCGGCGGTGGCGACGGCTCCGACGGCGGCTCCGAGGGTGCGGGTGCCTCAAGCGGCACCGGAGCACGGGAGGACTAGTGACGGGAAACCTGCTGCGCGGCGCGCGCTGGGTGCGCTGGTATATGCGCGAGTTGACCGACGAGAGCGCATACGACCGGTACGTGGCGCACGTACGGCATCACGATCCGGCGGCGCCGGTGCCGACCCGGCGTGAGTTCGAGCGGGAACGCACGGACGCGCGCGAGAGCGATCCACGAGGCGGATTCCGCTGCTGCTGAGGCACGTGGAAGGCCCGGACACACAGGAGGAGTTGCCCGCTCCGGAGGGAGCGGGCAACTCCTCCGCGCGTTGTCAGTGGAGTGCGGCACACTCCCCTTCATGGACATCACGATCAGACGGGCGCGTCCCGGCGAACTCGACGACATCGGTGAACTGACGGCGCGTGCCTATCTGGACGACGAGCTGCTGGACTTCGGCGAGGCCGACCCGTATCTGGACAGGTTGCGCGACGTGCAGCACCGCGCCGAGCACGCGGAGGTGCTGGTCGCAGTCGACGCCGCCTCGGATCTGGTGCTGGGGACGGTGGCCTTCGCGGCGTACGGCGGCGAGTACGCCGAGATCGCGGAGGAGGGTGACGGCGAGTTCCGGATGCTGGCGGTCACACCCGGGAGCCGCGGACGCGGAGTCGGAGAGGCCCTGGTGCGGGCTTGCGCGGACCGGGCACGCGAGCTCGGACTGGTGCGGCTTGTGCTCTCGAGCCACAGACGGATGAAGACGGCCCACCGGCTGTACGAGCGGCTGGGTTTCGCCCGTACGCCGGAGAAGGACTGGGCGCCGCTACAGGACCTGACGCTGATCACGTTCGCTCTGGAGCTGTGAGACTCCCCTCATTCGACACTAGATGTGGTGGCGTCTCACGGGCATGGCCACTAGATGTATGCTCGTGCTCGCTGCCGCACAGGGGAATCCGGTGCAAGTCCGGAACTGTCCCGCAACGGTGTGCGATGGGCTGCTCTGTTCCACCGGAGACTGCTCAACGCGAGTCCGAATGCCTGCCGGTGGCATCGAAGACGTCCGGGTCCCGAGGGATGGGCCGGTGGACGCTGCGAGTTGTGCCGCCGGACGACGCGGCCTGTCCGCACGCACCCACCGCGCACGCTCCCTCGTGATCCATCCGAGCGAGGGAGAGCACATCCCGTGACCATCGCACCCGCCGACCCCGCCGCACCTGCCGCACCTGCCGCACCTGCATCCGCCGCGACGGCACCTCCTGGCACCGCCTCGCCCCCGCAACCGGACGGTGCTGCGCTGCTGCGCGCCCTGGAGGAACTGGCCGCCGACCTGCCCGGCACCGACCCCGGCCGGATCGCCACGGCAGCGCTCCGCGGCCGTCGACAAGGTGGAAGCGAAGCCGAGTTGCGCGGACTCGCGGCGGAGGAGGCGGCCGGCCTGATCGGTGAGGAACCCGCCTACTCGCAACTCGCGGCGAGGCTGCTCACTCTCGCCATCCGTGAGGAGGCCGACGGGCAGGGCGCTGTGTCCTTCTCCGCGTCCGTCGCGACAGGGCACCGTGAGGGTCTGATCTCGGACCGCACAGCCGCGTTCGTAGGGGCGCACGCGGAGCAGCTGGACGCGCTCGTGGAGCAGGCGACGGCGGACGGCGCCGACGACCGCTTCGGGTACTTCGGACTGCGTACGGTGCACTCGCGCTATCTGCTGCGGCACCCCACGACCCGTCAAGTCATCGAGACCGCACAGCACTTCCTGCTGCGGGTGGCGTGCGGACTCGCGGCGGACGAATCGGCGCAGGCGGTCGAGGAGGTCGCCGAGCTGTACAGGCTGACCAGCTCGCTGGCCTATCTGCCCTCCTCCCCCACACTCTTCAACTCCGGTACGAGGCACGCCCAGATGTCGTCGTGCTACCTGCTGGACTCGCCTCTGGACGAACTGGACTCGATCTACCAGCGCTACCAGGAGGTGGCACGGCTCTCCAAGCACGCGGGCGGCATCGGTCTGTCCTATTCCCGTATCCGCGCGCGCGGTTCACTGATCCGTGGGACGAACGGGCACTCGGGCGGCATCGTCCCGTTCCTGCGCACTCTGGACTCCTCGGTCGCCGCGGTGAATCAGGGCGGCCGGCGCAAGGGCGCGGCCTGCGTCTATCTGGAGACCTGGCACGCCGACATCGAGGAGTTCCTCGAACTGCGCGACAACACGGGCGAGGAGGCACGGCGCACCCACAACCTCAATCTCGCGCACTGGATTCCGGACGAGTTCATGCGGCGTGTGGAGGCGGACGCGGACTGGTCGCTCTTCTCACCCTCGGACGTACCGGAACTGGTCGACCTGTGGGGCGAGGCGTTCGATGCCGCCTACCGGCAGGCGGAGTCGGAGGGACGCTTCACCAGGCAGGTGCCGGCCCGCCAGCTGTACGCACGCATGATGCGCACCCTGGCGCAGACCGGGAACGGCTGGATGACGTTCAAGGACGCCGCCAACCGGACCGCCAACCAGACCGCCGAACCGGGCAACATCGTGCACTCCTCGAACCTGTGCACGGAGATCCTGGAAGTCACCGACGACTCCGAGACGGCAGTCTGCAACCTCGGCTCGCTCAATCTCGCCGCCCACCTGGGCGAGGACGGTGAGATGGACTGGGAGCGCCTGGACGCCACTGTCCGTACGGCCGTGACCTTCCTCGACCGCGTCGTGGACATCAACTTCTACCCGACCGAGCAGGCCGGACGCTCCAACTCCCGCTGGCGCCCGGTCGGTCTGGGCCTGATGGGCCTGCAGGACGTCTTCTTCCGCAAGCGGCTCCCCTTCGACTCCGACGAGGCGAGCGAGCTGTCCGCGCGCATCTCCGAGCGGGTGATGCTCGCGGCGTACGAGACCAGCGCCGGCCTCGCCGAGCGGTACGGCCCGCTCCCGTCGTGGACGAAGACCCGCACGGCGCGCGGCGTGCTGCACCCCGACCACTACCCGGAGGCGGCAGCGGGGGCGGCCTGGCCGGAGCGCTGGGCGGCGCTGCGCGCACGTATCGCCCGTACAGGCATGCGCAATTCGCTGCTGCTCGCCATCGCACCGACAGCCACCATCGCGGCGATCGCGGGTGTGTACGAGTGCATCGAGCCACAGGTCTCCAACCTCTTCAAACGGGAGACGCTGAGCGGCGAGTTCCTCCAGGTGAACGCCTATCTGGTCGCGGAGTTGAAGCGGCTGGGGCTGTGGGACGAGCGTGCGCGCGAGGCGCTGCGTGACTCCAACGGCTCGGTGCAGGACCTGGACCGGGTGCCCGAAGACGTCCGCCGGCTCTACCGCACCGCATGGGAGCTGCCCCAGCGTTCCCTGATCGACATGGCCGCGGCCCGCACTCCGTACATCGACCAGAGCCAGTCGCTGAACCTGTTCATGGCCGCTCCCACGATCGGCAAGCTCAGCTCGATGTACGCCTACGCCTGGAAGCGCGGCATCAAGACGACGTACTACCTGCGTTCACGCCCGGCGACGCGCATCGCACGCGCGGCCGGCTCCTCCTCGGCCGGTGCCCAGGTCCCCGCCGCCAGGTCCGAACAGGCCACGGCGGAAGCCGCCGACGCGGACCGCACCACGGTGGACGAAGCCACCGCCTGCTCCCTTGAGAACCCCGAGTCCTGCGAGGCATGCCAGTGATGACCGGCTCCACAGACGCCAGCAACAAGGCCACCAAGACCGCCA
>Ga0190265_10002742_pt1 | contig 11858 bp, 9 predicted proteins | sample Popmic124T_FD_133135 | JGI IMG/M metagenome (GOLD analysis project Ga0190265, IMG submission 133135) | Populus adjacent soil microbial communities from riparian zone of Indian Creek, Utah, USA - 124 T | ecosystem: Environmental > Terrestrial > Soil > Riparian zone | place: USA: Utah | collected...
TGGTGCCGCCCCAGATGACGTCATTGCCCTGCTCGCCCCAAAATTCGTCATCGTCGCCTTCCCCGATGAGGAGGTCGTGGCCGTCGCCGCCGTATAATTTGTCCTCGCCGACCCCGCCGTAGATGAAATCCCGGCCCCCGCCTCCCTTCAGCGTATCGTCGCCGCTCAAACCGAACAGGAGGTCGCGCGAGTCGTCCGTACGAGCCGTCATGTCCAGATCGTTCGGGTCGAGATTGCCGATCCGGACGATCTTGATCGCTTCGTCGTCCGTATAGTTCATTCCGAGCGTGAAGCTTGGCCTTCGCGTATCCACTCCGGGAAGGCCGCCCCAAAATGAAGCCTGAATATTGGAAACCAGGCCAAGCTCGTTCGCGACCTGATTTTGCAGGTGCAACGCGCTTCCTTCGAAATCCCAGTCCTCGGCATTTTCCTCCGCCTCGGTCGGTATGGCTCCGGCGCCGTTCGGATCGGCTTTGCCGATCATATGAGAAAATTCGTGGATCAGGGTGAGGCTGGGGACCTCCGCGACAAGCGTCCCCTGAGTATTGAAATACCATATCTTGGCAACTTCAGTATTGTCGAAGCCCAGATAAGGTTGACCGGTGGCGCCGAATGCTAAAAAAGCAGGAACATCTGGATCTGTAGCTTTTCCGATTCTGATCGTACTAACGTTATTTCGCGCCTGCTCCATCGTGCTGGCGGCGGTGTCTGAGAGGTACAAGGACCCGATATAGGAATTGATCTGAGATTGTTCACCGGAGAGGAAGTCGGTCACCTGCAGGCTTGCAGCCGAGCTTTGGACCCAAGGGTTAGTAGAAGAATTCCAAAACTCGACCGCACTTAAAATATCGGCTAATGACATGGCTACGCTTTCGTCAATCAATTAATCAGGTCGACAAGGAAGAAGGAAGAAGTCCTCGGCGAAATCTGGCGAGCGTAGAATGTTCCTGCATCGTTGACATGCAGCGTGTAGCATCTCGTGTAGCTGGTGGTCAGACAATAGCTGTCCTGCCTAATCTCGTACGTTCCATATAGAGCTCCCCGACCTGTTCCCAACACGAGAATGCCGTCGGCTTTGAAATGTTCGGAATAGGGCGTTTCGATCGAACTCCTTCTCCTCGGCACGACTGCCTTGCCGCGGAGCGCGGCCGCGAGCCGCTGCCCCTGCAGCTGCTCGAGCGTGTGAGGAACAGGATTCCATGGGTCGGCGGCTTGTGCCTCGGCGGCGCGCCGCCCTGCGTTGGACGACGTCTCCGTCACGCAGGCGGCAAGGGTCAGGAGCGCCAAGGCGGCGGCGAACGTTACTCCACGCATACTCGAATCCCCCAACTCACCAAGTAACTCTCACGCCACGATTAAGCGCACAAGACCGTAAAACAGCGGTATCACTACAATATTCTGTTCAAGCGCGTGCCTAACGACTTGCTAACCGAAGTTGTGCGGACGTCGAGCGACGGGCAGAACGGTGACGGTCACTATTGTCCAGAACGAAACTGGGACCGCGATCGAAGGGACCTCCGGAACCGCGCAGCACCATGTGGTGCCCCTCGGCCCGATCGAGCGCGACATCGACGATGCCGTGCGGCAACCGGCTGATGTCGATGACATCGTTTCCCGCTCCCCCGGAAATCGCGAAACTCGGCAAGCTGAAGTGGATGTCGATCCAGTCGTCGCCGTCGCCGCCGTCGATCTGGTCGCTGCCGGCGGTGCTGACGATATGGTCGGCGCCGCCGCCGCCGTTCAGGATGTTCGCGCCCTCATAGGGAGCGAGCAGGACGTCCCCCTGGATCAGATCGTTGCCGTCGCCGCCGTCGATGACGTCGTCGCCCGCGCCGCCGGTGAGCCGGTCGTTGTCCTCGCCGCCGGTCAGCGTATCGTCGCCGCCACCGCCCAGGATGCTGGTCTCGCCGGCATGGACGATGATCTCGTCGTCGCCGTCGCCGCCGTCGATATTCTTGTCCGCGTCGCTGTCGTCCTCGATCGTGTCGACCCAATAAGCATCGGAGCGATCACATCCGAAGTTGTTCGACATCCTGCCATGACATAATGTTATCCACTCACCGCGAAAATCTACTCTACTCTACAACTACAGGTGAGAACCCAGTAGAATGCTGATCAAGTCTCTTTCGATAGTAAAGTCCATTACCATCGACGGCATATATATAGCATTGCTCCGGACTATCATTTATTTCGACGCATACTCCGTTGGATCTAAACTGATAGGAGCCGCCCAAGAGGACGCGGTGGGCTGCAGCGCGATATCGCCCGTCGGCGAGGTAGCTCTCCGGCCCGCCCGGCGACCATGCCGCAGTACGATCGTGGTCGATCCTTACCGCGCGCCCGATTATCAACCGCTGAACTTCCCCGCGGGTCAGCACGCGGAGGCCCTGTTCCTCCGCTGAAGAGATGGCGGCTTGAATTCCTTCGGGCCGCTCAGGCGGCACGCCTGCCCGGCTTTCGATCGCAGGCGGCGCTCGGGTCACGCATGCGGCCAGGGCGAGAAGCGCGGGGGAAGCGGCGATGACCAGGATTTTAGGCATACTCGAATCCCCCAACTCGCCCAAGAAAAGGTCAGACCGCAACTAAGCACGCAAGATCGTAAATCCCCGGTATCACTTTGTTTTATTATGTTTCGTGACTAACAGGCCGCTAACCGAGATGGACGGGATGGGGGACAGTTACGTAACTGTCCCCGTCATCCCGCGGCCGTTAGCGGCCTCGCGGATAGATCACCTGGATCCGGAAATAGGGGACAGTCCCTGTTTTTCGCGGGGGAGGCGCCACGGCACCGTGGCAAGGTCGATCGCGCCCCCGGCGCGATCTACGGGATGCGGGCATCCCGTCCCTTGCCACTGCCGTGACGTCGGACGGGTTCGGCCGGCGTCGAGGCCGGCCGCGGCCGGTTGTCGGCCGGCCGCGCCGCCGCTAGGGGGCGCCATGTTTCGAGCGCTTTACGACTGGACGCTGAGGCTCGCCCATCATCGCCACGCGATCCGGGCGATGGCGGCGATCTCGTTCGCCGAGAGCAGCGTCTTCCCGATCCCGCCCGACGTCGTGCTGGTGCCGCTGATCCTCGCCCAGCGCGACAAGGCCTATCGGATCGCCGCGGTCTGCACGATCGCCTCGGTGCTCGGCGGCGTGCTCGGCTATGCGATCGGCCGCTTCCTCTACGACAGCGTCGGGCTGTGGCTGATCAACCTCTACGGGGCGCACGACGCCGCGCTCGAATTCCAGCGCTGGTACGGCGAATGGGGCGCCGCGGTGATCCTGATCAAGGGCCTGACGCCGATCCCGTTCAAGGTCGTGACCATCGCCAGCGGCATGTTCAAATATAATTTCGCGCTCTTCGTGCTGCTCGCGACGGTGACGCGGGGGGCGCGCTTCTTCCTGATCGCCTGGCTCCTCAAGCGCTACGGCGCCGGCATGAAGGTGTTCATCGAGAAGAGGCTGACCCTGATCGGCTGGCTGACCCTGATCGCATTGGGCGGCGGCTTCGCTTTGGTCGCCTTGCTGTGAGGGCGGCGGCGATCGCGGCGCTGGCGCTGGCCGGATGCGCGGCCGGGCAGCTGGCCGCGCCGGGGACGGCCGAGGCGCGGCTCGGGGAAATCGCGCGGCTCGGCGACCTCGCGGTGCGGCCGCTGGCGGTGATCGAGGACAGCCGCTGCCCGCGCGACGTGACCTGCGTCTGGGCCGGGCGGCTTCGGCTCGGCGCGGCGGTCGGCGGCGTGCCGGCCGAGCTGGTACTGGGCGAGCCCTTCGCTCTGCCGGGGGGCGGCACGATCACGCTGGTCGCGGCAACGCCGGAGCCGTGGCAGAACCCGCCGCCGGGGGTGGAGGGGCGCCCGGCGTCGCGGTTCGCGTTCCGGCGCGATTGATCCGAACAAGCGGATAGGCAGTCGTCTGGACGCGCGGGACGATCGGGCGCAAGTTGCGGCCAAGTCTAACCGGGGCCCGCCATGACTTTGGTGTTCAACGAACCGCGCGAAGGACCAGCGACGCATGCGCTGATCATCGGCGTCGAGGACCCCGGCGAGTCGCGCGCCGGCCCTTATTCGGCGGCGGTGACCGCGCACCGGATCGCCGACCTGTTGCTGCGGCTCGATATCGCGGAGGCGCCGCTCGCCTCGATCGACCTGCACGCCTCCTATTCGCCGCATATTGGATCGACCTATCAAAGCCCGCGCGACGGCTATAATTACCATGCCGAGCCGCCGATTCTCGGCAGCCTACGACCGGCGGTCCAGGGCTGGCGGCAGCGGCTTGCCGGCCATGCCGACGATATTGCGATCTTCTATTATGTCGGCCCGGTCGCCGGCCGGTTGGTCATGAAAATCCCGGCCAACCGGCCCGATCCGGACCGGGGTGTCCAGTTCGAGGAGCTGTGGGACGGAATGGCCGTCGGCGATGCGCCCCGCCGCCAGCTCTATTTCGTGGAAGGATGCCCCGGCGGGAACATATTGCCCGGGCCAGCCGGGGTCGAGCCCGTGCTACGGCTGCCGACCGGAGTTGAGCGGGCCGATTTCGACCGGGCCCTATTCGAAGCGAGCTTCTCCGGCCCCAAGGACAAGGCAGGAGGATGGACATCCCTGCTTTACCAGTCGCTCGTTTCGGTGCTGCAGAGTCGCGAGAGCATCGCCGCCGAAGAGCTGGGCGACCTGCTCGACGAGGCGTTCGAGGCGCACCTGCGCAAGGACGGACATCCGCCGGGCGACCGGGTCGGCGCTCGCTCGCAAGGCGAATTTATGTTTCGCTACCGGCTCAACCCGGCGGCGAGGGCGCCGGCCAAGCCAGGTCCGGGACCGACAAGGACGAAAGAGCCGCCGGCGCCGGAGCCGACCGAGGAGCCGCCCGAGCTCGTCGCCGGGCTCGACCCGCGGCATCGCCGGATGCTCCGCCTGGTGCAGCAGGGTAAGACTTCGCGGGAGATCGCCTCCGAACTCCACCTGTCATCCGACACGGTCGATCACTATGTTTCCGAGGCGATCCGGCGGCTCGGAGTCAGCGACCGGCGCACAGCGGCGAAGCTGCTCGCGGAGCATGAGGCGACGGGCATGGCCGAGTCCGATGTTGAGCCGGCAACCGCCGCTTCGCCCGAAGGGGCGTCGCCCCAGCCGATCAAGTCTCGCTACGCCGAGCAGATCGCCGCCCTGACCGACCCGCAACGCGTGGTCTTGCGCATGGTCTACGATCATTTGGAGACGAAGGAGATCGCCCGCGATCTCGGTCTCAGTCCGGACGCTGTCGACAAACGCATTCAGACGGCAATGAAGACTCTGGGTGTCAATCGGCGGCGTGACGCCGCTCGCATCATCGCCGAGGCCGAGGTCATGGCCCCGAAGGTGACATTCTTGGACTTCCGACCCGGAGACGAGCCGATTGCGCGAATGGCGGCCGATGCCGAAGCCGGGGCCGCCGCCGACACCGCCGAAAACAACACCCATTTCGTCGACGACGATCCGGAGGTCGAGCGCGACGAGCTCAATCGGGGCCCCTTGGCGATCGCGCTCGGGCGGCGGCTGCACCGGATCTGGTGCCGATCGAACGGCATCGCGGTGCCCGGCGACGAGGTCGGCGCGGCCCTGCCCGGCGACAGCGACGGGCGCTCGGCCTTCGTGCTCCACCTCGACGCGCCCTGGGGCGGGGGCAAGACCAGCTTCGCCAACTTCCTCGCCCGGGTGCTGAATCCATTCCCGGCGGGCAGGACGGCGCCGGCCGCCTTCCTGACCGAGCGCGCGGACGGCGGCCGGGTCGGCACGATCTTCATCGACGATCCGCCCGGCGGCGGGCTGGGCGGCGGCGCCGCGGCCGAATGGCCCAGGGATGCGCGCCGGCCCTGGATCGTGGTGACGTTCAACGCCTGGCAGGCCGAGCATTGTGCGCCGCCATGGTGGGTGTTCTATCAGGCGATCCGCAAGGGGTGCGTCGCGGCCATCGTGAAGGAGGGCTCCGCCCCGGCCCAGCCCGGCCAGGCATGCGCGCCAGAGCCGCCCTGCTTCGCCGAGCGATTCTGGTCCCGGGCCGATTTCGGCTGGCGGGAGCTGTCCTGGCGGCTGCGCAACCCCAAGGTCCTCGTTCCGCTGTGCACGGCATCGCTGGCGGGCGCGCTGATCCTGATCCTGCTTTACTTCAACGTCATCTTCCGGGGCGACGGCGGCGCCGCGTTCAATGTCAGCAACGTCGCGGGATTCCTCCTTTCCGGCGTGACCGGAATCGGCTCGATCTGGGGCGCGGCCGCCTTGTTCACCGAATCGATGGCGCCGGGGACGGACACCGTCGCTGAACGCCGCAGCCTGGGCAGCGGCGATCCGCTCGAGCGCTTCCGCCGCCATTTCAGCGGAACGATCGCGGCAGTCAGGCGGCCGGTGATGGTCATCGTCGACGACCTCGACCGCTGCCGGCCCGATTTCGTGGTCGATCTGGTGCGGGGCATCCAGACCCTGCTGCGCAGCCCGCGCGTCGTCTTCGTCATCCTCGGCGACCGCGACTGGATCGAGCGCGCGTTCGAATCCCACCACGAGACGATGAGCGAGGTCAATGTCGGCACCGAGCAGAGCTTCGGGGCGCGCTTCGTCGAGAAGGCGATCCAGATGTCGTTCATCCTGCCGAGAATGCCGGATGCGAACCAGGACAGCTATGTGCGGCGGGTCCTGCTCGGCCCCGGCGCCGACGCGGGCGGATCCAATGCGCCCGCGCCGGCAGCGCTCAGCGAGCAATTGCGGGCGGACTATCGCCAGCGGATCGCCGGCGCCGAAACCACCGAGGATCGCAAGGCCGTAGAAGAGCAATTGCGCGAGGATTACCGGCCGAAGCTGGAGGCGGCTGCGCGCGCCGCGGCGTCCGAAGCTGCGGGAGGGGACGGCGCCGCGCCCGAGGCGGCGGCGGCCGCAGACGAGCAGGCCGGCAAGCTGATCGGCGAGGAGCGGGCGCTGCTCGCCGCGGTCGACGAGCGCATGGGCAAGGCGCTGCTCCATCGCCTGGAACCGCTGGCCCGCTTCTTCCCGCCCAATCCCCGCCAGATCAAAAGGATCGTCAACGCGATCACCATGTACACCTGCGTCGCCTATCTGCAGATGGACATGGACGAGGACGATAGCCGGGGGATCGAACTTGCCATCTGGGTGATCGTCATGACCGAATGGCCGGAAACCTGGCGATTGCTGGCGAGTTGCCCGAGACTGGCCGACGTGCTTGCCGCCAAGGACATGAAAGCGGCGCTGGCCGCGCTCGACGAGGGCGAGCTGCCGGGATCGCGCGCATCGACGCTCAAGGAGGCGCAGCGCATCCGCGCCGACCGCGCTTTGTTCGACCTGATCACCCATGAGAGCGAGGAGCGGCCGCGGCTGAGCGCCGAATCGGTGGCGATATTCGCCGACCTCACGCCGCTCTACAGCCGGAAAAGGAGATTGGCCGACGACGCGGCAGTCGTGGCGCCCTCGCCTCGGGTGCGGCGCAGGACGGGCAAGGCCAAGTGAGACTTCGGGCCTGAATGGGGTCTCGCGGGGCCGGCGTCGCGGTTCGCATTCCGGCGCGATCAGAATGGGGGACAGTCCCCTTTTTTCGGCGCGTAATAGAAATGTGCGACGGTCCCCCTTTTTTCGGCGCGTTACGGCACCATTGTGCCGTGACGTCGGACGGGCTCGGCCGATTTTTTTACCGGCCGCCCCGCCGGCCGGGCGGGCCGACTCCCGCCGCAGCTTCGGGGCCGCTTCGCGTCCGCGGCACTGCGGCCGGGGTCGGCCTCGCCTAGAGCTTGAGCAGCTCCGCCGCCAGCGCCCTATCGGGGAAATGGCCCTGGGCGTCGACGATCAGGGGCCAGCGGCCGCCCTTGAGGTCGAGCGCGAGCCAGGGGGCGTCGACCGAGACTCCGCCGGGATTGGCGAGGCGGCCCTGCTTTCGGCGCGCGCCCTTGACGGCGGACAAGGGGACGACGCGCTTTCGGCCGGTGAGGATGAACTCGACGGTCCGGATGTGGAGGGTGCCGGCCGCTTCGTCGTAGCGGATCGAGCCGACGTAGCGCGTGCCGTAGAGCGCCATTCCGCCGGCGAAGGCCAAGCCGAGCGCGGCCACGCCGAGCCCCCAGGCCAGACGGACCGGAAGCGAGGCGAGCTGGCCGCCATCGGCCGGGCGGATGCCGTAGGTCTGGAACAGGTCCCAGCCCTGCCAGCAGCCCACCACCGCTGCCGCCAGGCCCATCAGCATGACCGCCCTCACCTTGAGGAGCTGGAAGCCGGCGCGGTAGACCAGGGTCATCGGGGCCCTCCTTCGGCCAGCGGATCGGGGCGAGCCTACAGGCTGGGGACGGGGGCGCAAGCTCGGGGCGGGAAATAGGGGACAGTCCCGAAATAGGGGACAGTCCCTATCTTTCAGAGGGAGGATGGGCCGGTAATAGGGGACTGTCCCCCTTTTTCCGGGCTAGGGCGGCGGCAAGCGCGGGGCGGGGGACAAGTCCCTATTTTTCGGCGCTGTCGGCACGGCAGGTGTCCGCCACGGCACCGTGGCAAGGTCGATCGCGCCCCCGGCGCGATCTACGGGATGCGGGGCATCCCGTTCCTTGCCACTGCCGTGACGTCGGACGGGTTCGGCCGGGGTCGGGACCGGCCGCCCCGCCGGCCGAGCTTGGCCGACTCCCGCCGCAGCTTGCGGCCGCTGCGCGGCCGCTGCGGCTGCGGCCGGGGCGGCCGATTCGCTATAGGATTTCGCCGACCCCGAAAAACCGCCCGATTCGGGCCTCAAAAAATAAAGTTTTTGCGCTCAAATCCTATAACTTATTGGATTTGGCGTCCTATTTTCGACCGCCAAAAGTCCAGTCCGGCCACAGGCTTAGATAGGATTCTTATAGGATTTAACCGGCGTGGAAAAAAGTTCTTGACAGCGTCACGCTGATATGGCACTATTTTCACACGCTCGATAAATGTAGCTGAGCAAGACGGGTCCCGGTTTCGGGGCCCGTTTCGCGTTGCGGTCGGAAAGCCGGCGCCCGTTCCATCGCCGGCCGCGGCCGTCATGCCCGAAAGGCGTGGCGGCCGCTTTCATTCGAGGAGGAGAGGATGGCGAAGGCCGGAGATGAGGAAGAATTCGTGTCGCGCGGAAAGCGCGGACCGCAGCTGCGCAAGCCGCGCAAGGACGGCTGGACGAAGCGCGCCCGGCGCATCTTCCTCGACCATTTCCGGGCGACCTGCAACGCGACCGCCTCGGCCAAGGCGGCCGGGATGACCGAAGGCAGCGCGTTCAAGCTGCGCGCCCGCGACCCGGAATTCGCCGCCGACTGGGATGCGGCGCTGCGCGATTCCGAGGCGCGGCTGAAGGGCAAGCTGATCGTTTATGCCGAGACCAAGGGAAAGCCGCAGCCGGAGCCCGCCGGCGAGGACGATCCCGCGGTCGCGCCGATCGAGGATTTCGACCCGGAACTGGCGCTGGCGCTGCTCAGGCATCACCAGGCGAGCCTCGCCGGCGGCCGCCGGCGCGGCGGGCCGCGGCCGCAGGCGGCGAGCCGGGAAGAGCTGATCGCCGCGCTGATGAAGCTGATCGCCGTGTTCAAGCGGCGCGAGGCGAAGAGGGCCGCCGGATGACCGGGGCGGAGAAGCTGATCGCCCTCTTCCGCGACGTGACCAGCCGCTGCGCGGACGAGCTGCTCTACGGGCTGCGGCGGCTGACCACGCCGCAGCTTCGGGCGCTGATCGAGGCCCGGTCGATCTGGGCGCATGACGGGCAGCTGCCGCCGGCCGGGGACTGGCGGATCTGGCTGATGATGACGGGCCGCGGCTTCGGCAAGACCCGGGCCGGCGCCGAATGGGTGAGCGAGCTCGCCAGGACCGGCGGCGCGGGGCTGCGCATCGCCCTGGTCGGAGCGACGCCGCGCGAGGCCGAACGGGTGATGGTGAAGGGCGAGAGCGGGCTGATCGCGGTCGCGCGGAGCGAGGAGGACGTGCTCTGGTATCCGAGCAAGGGGCTGATCGAATTTTCGAGCGGCGCCCAGGGCTTCGTCTATTCGGGCGCCAATCCGGACGGGCTGCGCGGGGCGCAGCAGCATTTCGCCTGGTGCGACGAGCTCGCGAAATGGGCCTATCCGCAGGAGATCTGGGACAATCTGATGCTCGGGCTCAGGCTCGAGGAAGGGGCGCGGGCGCTGGTCACGACGACGCCGCGGCCGATCGCCTTGCTCAGGGCGCTGCTCGGCGCGCGGCGGACGGTGGTGACGCGCGGGCGGACGGCGGACAATTTCTACCTGCCCCCGGACTTCATCGCCGACGTGACCGGGCGCTACGGCGGCACCAGGCTTGAGCGGCAGGAGCTGGACGGCGAGCTGATCGAGGAGGCCCGGGGCGCGCTTTGGACCCGGGGGCTGATCGAGAAACGCCGGGCGGAGGCGGGGGACGGCCGGTCCTTCTCGCGGGTCGTGGTCGGGGTCGATCCGCCGGCGAGCGCGAACGGCGTGTGCGGGATCGTCGTGTGCGGGCTCGCGGCGGACCCCGAGACGGGCGCCGCCATCGGTTATGTGCTCGACGACCGCAGCGTCGAGGGGCTGAGCCCCGAAGGCTGGGCGCGCGCGGTGGTTCGGGCGGCCGAGGCGTGGGGCGCGGACCTGGTGGTGGTCGAGACCAACCAGGGCGGCGAGATGGTCGAGAGCGTGCTGAGGAGCGTCGATTGCGCGCTGCCGGCGCGGCCGGTGCGGGCGCGGTTCGGCAAGGGCCGGCGGGCCGAGCCGGTCTCGTCCCTGTTCGAGACCGGCAAGGCCAGGTTCGCCGGCGCCTTCCCCGAGCTCGAGGACCAGCTCTGCGGGATGACCGCCGGCGGCTATCGGGGGCCGGGGCGCTCGCCCGACCGGGCGGACGCGATGGTCTGGGCGATGGCGGAGCTGCTGCTCGGACCGGAGCGCGGGCCGCGGATCAGGATGCTGTAGGACGGCGCGGAAAATGGGGACTGTCCCCGGTTTCCCGAAAAAGGGGACTGTCCCCGGTTTTCCAGGAGAGAGAGATGAAATGGTTCGGCCGGAAGGCGGCTCGGGCGACCGGGCGGCCGTTTCTGTTCAGCGGCTGGCGCCACGCGTTCGCGGCGGAGCCGTGGCCGCGCAGCTACGAGGCGCAGGTGCGCGAGGCCTATCTCGGCAACGCGGTGGCGCAACGGGCGGTGCGGCTGGCCGCCGAGAGCGTCGCCTGGGCCCCCATTTTCGCCAGCGCAAATGGCGAGCGGGCGGTTTCGCTGGTCACGCCGGCGCTGCTCGAAACCGTCGCGACGCAGCTCTTGCTGCACGGCAACGCGTTCGTGCAGCTGCTGCAGGACGGCGAGGGCATGCCGGCCGAGCTGTTCGCGCTCCGGCCGGAGCGGGTGACGGTCGAGGCGGATGGAGCGGGCTGGCCGGCCGCCTATCTCTACAAGGTCGGCGAGGCGAAGACCCGGATCGCGGCGCGCGACGGGCTCGGCCGGCCGGGCCTCATTCATCTGCGCTCCGCCCATCCGCTCGACGACCATTACGGGCTCGGCTGCCTCGGCGCGGCGGCGGCGGCGGTGGCGGTGCACAATGCGGCGGCGAAATGGAACAAGGCGCTGCTCGACAATGCGGCGCGGCCGTCGGGCGCGCTGGTCCACGCGACGCAGTACGGCGATCGGCTCTCGGGCGCGCAGTTCGAGCAGCTTCGCGCCGAGCTGGAAGAGCAATATGCCGGCGCCGCCAATGCCGGCCGGCCGCTGCTGCTCGACGGCGGCCTGAGCTGGCAGGCGATGAGCCTGACCCCGGCCGAGATGGACTTCGCCGGATTGAAGGCGGCTGCGGCGCGCGAGATCGCTTTGGCCTTCGGGGTGCCGCCGATGCTGCTCGGCCTGCCCGGCGATTCGACCTACGCCAATTATCGCGAGGCCAA